>JAANMW010000244.1_pt1 | contig 63186 bp, 64 predicted proteins | sample 7279671 | NCBI WGS metagenome assembly JAANMW01 (sample SAMN14094541, study PRJNA606508) | bioreactor metagenome | isolation source: A lab-scale SPAN reactor treating ammonium-rich wastewater day 247 | place: Ireland: Galway | collected 2017-09-19 | reverse complement strand
GTCGCACATAACGACGGGAGACTCTTGGGATCGGATAAATGCTACCTTCAATTACAAGAGTGGCACATCTGATAATTCATATTCCGAGGCCTGGGGCTATAATAGCGGTTCCGGCGTGATTGCAGAGATCGAAATTTGAAACAAACTGAATCCACAAACTAACCTCAAGGAGTGAACCATGGCTGAAGATCTCACCAAAGTATTCCCTTACACGTGCGACGTGTGGGTGGCAAAGCGCACAGTGCCGACAACGCCGATCGCGCCGACAACGGACATGACCGGGTACACACACATCGGCGCGTTCAAAGCCGGTAGCGCAAAACTCAGTACGGAGAAATTCGGGTACGAATGGCAGGGCGGCGAAATGCAAACCGGCATCAAAGCCAAGCTCGAAATCGAAGGTGTTGAAACCGACGATGCAAAACTCGCCGCGATGAAAGCCAACAAGAACGCAGTCTGCGATTTTTGTTTCAAGCCGCGCAATGCAACGCTTGCCACGGTGATCCACCTGCCCGGCTTCACACCGAGCGGACCGCTTCCTGCGGCGCAGCCGGACGGTAAAAATCCGATGAGTTGGAAATTGGAAGCGAGCTGCATCGCCGATGACGGCGCGGACGTTTTTAAGAACGTCACACTCTCGTAAGGTTCACACCTCCGAGACTCGTGCACCCTTCGGCCCGCCGATTGCCCCGGTGGCCGGAGGGACACGGGATTGATTACACTCATAAGGGCAATATGAGAATACAATGCTCAGGTACAAAATTGCTGGAAAAGAATTTGAACTCCGGCCGCTGACCCAACGCCAACGCTCGCTCGCCGCTCCGATAGAGCGACGGATGCGGGAGGTGATTTACAAACTCGCCGACTCTTCTGCTGACAAGAATCTCAAAGCAATCTACGACATCAGTCTCGACATGGATGCCATTGTCTTTGCCGAGGATTGCGGTTTTTTGAAATTCCTCGCCACGATACTCGTTCCGGCTGAAATGCCGAAATGGACCGTTGATTGCATCGAGCAGAATTACGAGCTGATGTGGGACATTGACGAAGAGACGCAGGCGCAGGTGTTGCGTGATTTTTTTTCCAGACAGATGAACTCGCCGCTCGGTTCATCCGTCTCCATCAACGCCTCGACGAGCGAGCAGAAGCCATCAGCAACGTCAGGCGATCAAAAGGACTCAGTAACCCCGACGACCTGATTGAGCCGGAATGCGACGTGTACACACTGATGGTGCACCGGCTGAGCGGTGGCGACGTGACGAAGCAAGCGATGATCTGGGAGATGGTGGAAGAAGATGTGCAGATGGCGCTGTATCTCAGGCGTGTGGATCGGTTGAATGAGGAGTGGGCGATGGTGACGTAATGTTCCATATTTCGATGAAGCGAACAACCATGCACACAATGCCGAGCACCATAGCGAGAGCGAGGAAGAATGTCGCAACAATGAATGAGAAGGCAGCCGCAGCGGCGCCGCACATTGCGAGCACCACAGCCCAAGCAAGAATATAGTTTGAAAGTTTCATGGCACAGACACTGACATTCACCATCAAATTCAACGTTGACCCGCCCAACGTACAGCAGACATTGGATGCCGTCAATACCAGTCTGAAGAATGTCGGCGTTTCTGTTACCAATGTAGCGGAAACCGCCCCGAAAGTCAATGCGCTGGACGACTCGTTCACGAAGATAGGGCTGCGCCTTCAGGGGATGCAGAATGGGTTCTCTTGGCCCCGTCTACGCTAAATGGCACAAATTTCTAAAGTCTTTTGGTCGTTTGCAATAATTGGAACTATAGGTTTGGAAGCACATATCGGCATTGGTTTTGCGAATGTGAGAATCTTCGAAATTTGCAAAAATTCCTTGCATTCTTTTGCTGAATTCGTATATTTCTCCCATTGAAAGTTAGGTAGATCATCTAAACATTTTATTTTAATGAAATCTGGTAAGAGTAAGTTCCTGAGTGGAAAGAAAATCGTTCCCGCTCCCATTCCGAAAAACGTTCGGGTGGATGAACTTGTCGATACCTATTTTCAAGCGTACAATGCAGGCAGGCTTCGGGAAGCGTGCAATCTCTTCACCAAAAAAATGCTCGAACCCGACGTTACAATTGGAATGAGCTTGACCGGCGCGCTGACCCCGGCAGGTTTAGGCGGTTCCTGTATTGTTCCCCTTATCAGGGCGGGATTTGTTGATTGGATTGTGAGCACTGGGGCAAACCTCTACCATGACACGCATTTTGCAATAGGAAAGAGCCTGCATCGCGGCAATCCGTTCATTGATGATAGAATATTGAGAAAAGAAGGCGTTGTCCGGATTTACGATATTCTTTTTGATTATGACGTTTTGCTGAGCACGGATGAGTTCTTCAGGAAAATCATCAGGTATCAGGAATTTCAAAAGGAAATGGGCACGGCAGAACTTCACTACAGGCTCGGTCGGTACATTGCAGAACGTGAGAAGATCCTGGGGATCAAGCACGCGAGCGTACTGGCAACGGCGTATCGGTGCGGAGTTCCGGTGTACACATCATCTCCCGGCGATAGCTCAATCGGGATGAATATTGCCGAAATTGAATTGTCCGGCAAAGCAACGCGCATCGATCCTCTTCTTGACGTGAACGAAACAGCAGCCATTGTTCTCGATGCAAAACGAAAGGGTGGCAAAAGCGGCGTACTGATTTTCGGGGGAGGATCGCCAAAGAATTTCATTCTACAAACCGAGCCACAGATTCAGGAAGTTCTGAAAATCAACGAAAAAGGGCACGATTTCTTCCTGCAAGTTACCGATGCGCGGCCTGATACCGGCGGCCTTTCGGGGGCAACACCATCGGAAGCCGTAAGCTGGGGAAAAGTCGACCCCGATAGATTGCCTGATACTGTTGTTGCATACGTCGATTCCACGATTGCGATGCCAATTATGACATCGTATGCCCTTGCAAAGCGAAAGCCCCGCAAGTTACGACGTCTCTATGAAAGACGGACGGAATTGGTGGACAGCTTGCGCAAAGAGTATTTCAAGATGTTGCGAAGAACAAAGAAATAAACCAACTGCGAAGCACATAGGCTTCGCGATTCATAACCAACAAACAGGAGGCATAGATGAGCAGACTGCAGGAATTGCGGGACCTCGTGGACAGTTTCGAGAAGGACTTTGTCAAGTTCTACGACAAAGGTAACAAATCGGCCGGAACGAGGGTCCGGAAGCAAATGAACGAATTGAAGAAAAAGGCGCAGGAAATCCGCAAAGAGGTGCAGGATATCAAGGCGCAGGCTAAGACGGAAGAAACAAGCCCCGCATCCTGACGCCACTGCGAAAGTACCGGAGAACCGACGCTTTTTAGACCGAGGTGGGATAGTCGAAAAGAGGGGAGTTCTCTGTTCGTTAACACAAAACCCGCCGATAAGCGGGTTTTGTTGTTTACACTTGCTCAGCGATCGTACGCTGTGCACGTCGTATGGCTTTTACCTTCTTCATTCTCTTCTTAACGGAGGGTTTGGTAAAGTAGGCTCTTTTCTTGAACTCCTTGAGCACGCCCGAGCGTTCGTACTTCTTCTTGAAGCGCTTTAATGCGCGGTCAATCGGTTCATTCTCAGTTACTGCAATGCCGACCAAATCAATCACCTCCTTCGAAGTTTGTTATGTACTTGTAACTTAATCCTGACTGTCAAATCCATTTGTGAGGTTTTCGAGTAACCTCCGCTCGCCCAATCGCTGGAACGAGACAACGATAGCCGAACCGCCACCCGATGTTTTTTCCTTGGAAATCACCTTTCCGAAATCATCCCACTCCGTGTGGAAAATTGCCTGTCCCACGGTATAGGTATTGCTGGGGTTGTAGTCCGAGCAATCAGCCCTTTCCGGCTTCTTTTTAGCGGCTTCCTCGCCCTTTTTAAGCTCATTCAGATCAACCAGCATGGCGTGCCGGCAACGGACACACCTGTACCACGTTCTGTCGGGTTGATCCTCGACTGCTCCGACAAGCTCCATTTTTGTGACGCGCTCGCAATGAGCACAGAAATGGGAAATGCTCTTTCCCCGTGCCATGGTGCCTCCTCAATCGTACTGAAAACGAAACTGAAGTCTCTAGTTTCTGCGCCGGGAAAAACTCGGATAGGCAGGCTTTGCGACGAATTCAAGTACAATTTACCTGATTTCAAGGTTGAAGTCAAGACAACCGGAAATTCGTGTTTCAGGGTAGTATAAGACCTTTCTTTTGGCGTTCTCTGCACTTTTTCGTACCTTCTTCCCAATGAAAGAAGTCGCTGTTGGAATTATTATGAAGAACGGGTTCGTGCTCGCATGTCAGCGCAAGCAGAATGCGAAGTACGGCCTGAAGTGGGAATTCCCCGGAGGAAAACTCGAGCCCGGCGAGACCCCTGAACATGCCCTCAAACGGGAACTGCTTGAGGAGCTTGCTATTGATGTTTCAATTGATGCGGAATTTCACAGACAGGAATGGATCTACACCGAAGGCACAGACAACCCGCAGCGCGACGGATCCTTTCGGGTGTTCTATTTTTTGATTCGAACATTTTCCGGCGAGCCTGAGAACAAAGCCTTTGAACAAATTGCCTGGAAACATCCGCACGAATTGCTGACAATGGACATTCTGGAGGGAAACCGCGAGGCCGTCGAACGTCTTGTGAAGTATGCGGAAGAACAACAAACAGCGTAGCATTGTCAAATCCCTTCTCGCGTGGTACAAACGTCACGGCAGAACCTTCCCTTGGCGCGGCATCTCCAACCCGTACCGCATTCTCGTCTCTGAAATCATGCTGCAACAAACTCAGGCAAGCCGTGTTCTGGATAAGTACCCGGTATTCCTCAAACGTTTTCCCTCGCTCCGTTCGCTTGCAACTGCCACACAGCGTGATGTCGTCATCGCATGGAAAGGCATGGGATATAACAACCGCGCTGTGCGGCTGCACCGACTTGCCCGGATAGTCTTGAGCAAGTACGGGGGAAGGATTCCGGCAGACTACGATTCGCTGATTGCCTTGCCCGGTATCGGACGGTACACCGCAAATGCAATCCTCTCTTCTGCTTTCGGTCAACGTTGCGCAATTGTTGACGTGAATGTGCAACGGGTTCTTTCGAGAATGTTTTGGAAATTGGACTCACCGCGTGAGATGCGGGCCGCCAAAGAAATCTGGCAGCTCGCCGAAAGACTTCTCCCTCGCAACAATGTCTATGATTGGAATCAAGCGTTGATGGATTTTGGCGCAACTGTGTGTACGTCGCGAAAGCCGGACTGTAACAAGTGTCCTGTCGCGCAAGCATGTACGTCAAAGAAGTTCATGAGCAGAACAATTGTCCTCAAACGCAAATCCGAGAAGAAGATTGACGGAATACCGAACCGCCTGCATCGGGGCAACGTTGTCCGGCATTTGCGAAACCTGAAAAGCAGTCGAACCATCCGCGCCGATATTCTCGGAAAGAGAATCCTCCGCAATTTCTCACAACGAAACGAGAAGAGGTTTGCCGCCCTTCTGCTCGGGTTGGAGAAAGATGGCTTGATTCAATTGAGAGGAAACGGCACTCTCACTTCACGTAGAGTTTCTCTTGCATAGAAAACCGAAATCGTACACCGGCATTCACAATCTCAGAATGCAGTACGCGCAACACAGAGAGGCAATCCGTCAACGGCTGAATGACTTTGCATCCGTCAAGCCCAACGAGTATTTCTATGAACTGGTGTACTGTCTGCTCACGCCGCAATCGAGCGCAGTAAATGCCGGAAAGGCTGTCGAAGCTTTGAGAGCAGGTGGCTTTCCGGAAAAGGACATCGATGTTGCTGCAATTCTGTTTCGCAAGCAACATTACATCCGCTTTCATAACACGAAAGCGAGGCGCTTGAAGGAACTGCACTCAATGCGGGAGGAAGTTCTCGTAACTCTCTCGAACGGCATGCCCGCCGTCGAACTTCGGAAATGGTTGACAAAAAAGGTCAAGGGACTCGGCTGGAAGGAGGCTTCCCACTTTTTGCGCAACATCGGTCACCGCAATCTGGCAATTCTCGACAGGCATATTCTGAAGAACCTTACGAAACACCATGTCATCCGTTCGGTGCCCGCAACTCTCACCGCAAAACGTTATCTTGATATAGAAAGAAAGTTCAAGGCATTCGCCGATACTATAAACATATCGATGGATGAGTTGGACTTGTTGTTTTGGAGCAATGAAACGGGACAAATGTTGAAGTAACGAGTTTCTGTTTCGTGGCACAACTTGAGGAATGTTCATGAAATACACCGTAATCGGCGCCGGCATGATGGGAAGCGCCGCAGCATACGATCTTGCAAAAACAAATCCGAGCGATGAAATCGTTCTGGCCGATATCAACATCCAACAGACGCGCTCGGCCGCAACGGCAATCGGCGGCAATGTAACCCCTGTTCGGATTGACGTGAACAACACACGCGAGGTCATTAAACTAATTGAGGGAAGCGGAGCCGTTATCAGCGCCGTTACCTACTCCGTCAACTACCAGATGACAAAGGCCGCAATCGAGGCGGGGGTTCCGATGTGTGACCTCGGAGGCAACAACGACGTTGTCGAGCGGCAACTGAGTCTTGATGAGGCGGCAAAAGAGAAGGGCATTACCATTGTCCCCAACTGCGGGCTCGCGCCCGGGCTGATCAACATTCTTGCAATGGAAGGGACGAAGGAATTTGAACAACTCGATTCCATTCACCTCCGTGTAGGCGGGCTCCCGCAACATCCCCGCCCCCCCCTTTATTACCAAATCGTCTTTTCGGTCGAGGGTCTCATCAACGAATATGCTGAAAAAGCGACTGTCATCAGGGATGGAAAAACAGAACTCATCGATCCGATGTCCGGCTTGGAAGATATTGAGTTCCCCGAACCGTTCGGCACGCTGGAAGCCTTCAACACCTCCGGCGGACTTTCGACGCTGACGCAACTGCTTGACGGAAAAGTCAACAATCTCGACTATAAGACAATCCGATACAAAGGGCATTGCGAGAAATTCAAGACGTTGCTCGACCTCGGCTTTGCAACGTCGGAGCCGATGATGGTGGGCGGAAGCGTCAAAACAAACAGGGAGTTCTTCGCCGACCTCTTGCGCAAAAAACTTGACTACGGCGACAAGGACGTCGTGCTGGCCCGTGCAACGATCTCAGGCCGGACGGCCACGGCGGCGAAAACGCTTGTGTATGAGTTCGTGGATTATTATGATGATGCAGGAAAGATGACCGCGATGATGCGGACGACTGCGTTCCCGACATCCATCGTCGCGCAAATGCTTGCGCACGGAATCATCACCGAGCGCGGCGTACGCGTGCCGGAAGTATGCGTGCCGGGCAAAATCATGATCGATGAGCTTGGCAAACGGAACATCAAAATCACAAAGAAGGTCACGGAGGTGTGGAACTGATGATGTACCCTCTCTCGGTTCAGATAACTACGCGCGACTCGGTTGCGCAGCGTGAGGTACAACAGAGCTATGTGCTTCAAACAAACAGGCCGCGCTGGGAATTGTTCAAGATATTTGTCCGGGCACTGTTCAGTCTGAAGTTCCGATAAACCATTTCGACAACCGGGAATCATTGTATGGCAGACACGTTTTCATTCGACATCGTTTCAGAAGTGAACATGCAGGAAGTGGACAACGCCCTGAATCAGGCGCGCAAGGAGATCATTCAACGGTACGACTTCAAAGATTCAAAAAGCTCCATCGAGTTGAATCAAAAGGACAAGTATCTCACGGTTATCTCTGACGACGATTTCAAGCTGAAAAGCGTTATCGACATTCTTCAGAACAAACTCATCAAACGCAGCGTGCCGGTGAAAGCGCTCGACTATGGAACTGTTGAGCCGGCGGCAGGCAGCACGGTCCGGCAGATTATCAAACTCCGCGTCGGGATCAACAAGGAAGATGCAAAGTTGATCGTCAAGATGATCAAGGATACCAAGCTCAAAGTCCAGGCGCAGATCATGGATGACCAGGTACGTGTAAGCGGCAAGAACAAGGATGACTTGCAGGCCGTGATGAAGATGATCCGGGAGGCCGAACTGAAGTTCGCCACGCAATTTACCAACTATCGATAGGGCGGATGAAGGAGCCGATGAGTTCGGGGGATCGCGCAACGTATCGACTTGCTGTATCGAGAAACATACTGCTTTGCATTCTTGTCCTGTCAGTGGTCGTTTCCTCCACCGTATCCGCCCAGGATCATAGCCTTTCGCTTGTTCATGAAAGCAACCCCTCGCGTAAATTGCGGATAACCGGTTTAGTCCACAACGGGCTTACGTACGCATCAGTGAACGACATTGCCCAGGCGCTTTCCATCCGTTCTGTCGTCAATCGGGAGGAGCAGTCGCTTTCTGTTGCAACAACACCGCCGGTAGTATTCTTCGACGACAACCCGTTTGTGGCCACGATGAATCAAGCGGGGCGAAAAACGGCAATCCAACTTGCGGCAGGCGTTCGGGTTGTACAAAACGAATTCTTCATTCCGATTGCCTCGAGCGCCCCCTTCTTTGCGCAACTATTCGGAACGCCCGCACGGTTTGATGTCTCGTCCGGTTCGATCCGTCTCGAAAAGCCGCTTCGCCCGCCGTCACCGTTCGATATCGCATCACTCGCAATTGATGTCAAAGCGAACGGGATAATTATTCGCGTTTCCTCGACAAAACCTCTTCCCGTATTTGAAGGCCTTCTCAACAAAGAAGGCTGGTATTACCTGACCGTCCCCAATGCACGGGCTGATGTCGCCGCATTAAACAGAACAAAACCGGCCGGGGCAATCAAGAAAATTGTCGCACAGCAATTTCAAACATCCGCCCAGATTGCATTCCAACTGGAGGGGGAGTTCTCGTCCTCGAAAGTTGAAAAGGACGGATTGTCGAACGACTTGTTGATTACTCTGCGATCACTCTCCGAAGAGACACTTACGGCACTTGAAGAGAGGAAGAGACAGTCGGCGAACAATGAGCTTGAACGTTTTCGCAAAAAGTACGAATTGGATGTGATTGTACTCGATGCCGGGCACGGCGGACGAGACCCGGGGGCAATCGGTGTGACGGGAACGAAAGAGAAGGATGTTACGCTCGGCATCGTCCTGAAGTTGGAGAAACTCATCAAGCGTAACTTGAAGGGTGTCAGAGTCGAGTTGACGAGGGACGACGACACGTTTGTCGAACTTGATAAACGCGGACGCATCGCTAACGAGCGGGGCGGAAAGTTGTTCATCAGCGTACACGCCAACTCAATGCCGCGCAAGCCGCATGCGAACCGCGGATTTGAAGTCTATCTCTTGCGGCCGGGCAGAACAGATGAGGCAATCGCCATTGCCGAGCGTGAGAACTCCGTTATCAAGTTGGAAGAGGGTTACGAAGAACGGTACAAGCATCTGACAGACGACAACTTTATCCTTGTCACGATGGCGCAATCTGCACACATGCGCGCAAGCGAAAGGTTTGCCGAGCTTGCAACGCAGGAGATGAACAAGCATCTCGACATACCGAACCATGGCGTAAAGCAGGCGGGGTTTCTGGTGCTCGTCGGCTCCGCAATGCCGAACGTCCTCGTCGAGACGGCATATCTTTCGAATAGAGAAGACGAAAAACTCCTTCGCAGCGAATCGGGCCAGGAAAAAATCGCCAACGCGCTATTCAACGCGATCAAGCGATACAAAGTAGAGTACGAAAAGCTGTTGATGGAAGGGAAAGAGTTGGGAGTGAAGTAATCTTCCTCCTTCTATGATTCGTTCAGAACGGATGTTCAAACGATAAATAGAAGAACACCCCCGTAGTCGTCTCCCCATTCCTGAAACTTACCGGGACGGCAAATCCGGGAACAATCTGCAATTCTCCGATATCAATTGCGGCACGGATACCCGGACTGAAAATTGTCTCCGTGTCTCGAACAACACTCCCATTCATATCAAAATCACTGAAGAAGGTTGTACTCGCTTCAAAGACCAGATTCAGTTTCGGCGTGACAAGCGCAATAATACTACCCCCCAAGTTGTAGTCTGTGAGTGTCTCTTTCGTTTCGCCACCTGAAACTGAAGGTGTTGCCACATTGGGAAGAATAGTGGCTCCGGCATTTGCGTGAACAACAAACGAATTGCTCAAGCGCTTGCTTACAGGAAGATTCGCCTGTACCCCGAACACCCCTGCACCGAGCCCCTTGTGTTTGTTGCCTGCAGGAATCACCAACGAAATGCGCGGTGAAACTGCCGCCCAATCATCTCCATCAAACATCTGGTAGCGGTAGTTCAGCAACACATCTCCCACGCCAACTATCGAGCTTCCATCAATCCACGAATACGAAATCGTGAAACCAAGTTGGTGGGTCTGTCCGCCAACCGGCCATTCCTGGGAAAGACTGTAGCTTGCATTACGCACAGGTTTTCTGAAAAGCGACAAGGTCGAAATATGCTGAACGACGCCCTGTTCCTGGTTGTATGCTTCTTCAATGAAGAACGAGTTATCTTCAATCGCCGGATCAAATCTGCTTGCACTGTTCAGGTATATATTCCCGTTTTCCTGGGCGAAGAGACACAGCCGAAGAGTTACAAACAATGCAATGTACAATCCGGTGCAGAATGCAATCCGCATGGCATCCACCTTTCACAATGTATGACAATGAACAGATTCTACTTGGTATCAGGGGCGTGAACTTTCCCTCATTGGCCGGTTACTCGCACCATTAAAAACCGCGTCAACCGCCCGCCGTCGCCAATCTCCATACTTGAGCAACGAGAAAGCAGAGGCTCAGGCCCATAGCAATTGGCATCAGCGACGAGACCAGTGTCCACTTCACGCTTCCTGTTTCTTTGTAGATGGTGTAGATAGTTGTTGAACAGGGATTGTGGATCAGACTGAACAGCATCAGGTTTACGGCAGTGAGAAGCGTCCATCCCCCCGCCTGAAATACTGACAGATATTGAAGATTATCTTCAAGCTCAAACAACACACCGGCACCCTCGCCGTAGCCCGAAACGCCCGTGCTTGCAACGGTGAGCATCAGTATTGTCGGGATGACGATTTCATTTGCGGGAATTGCAATAATGTACGCAAGAAGAATGACGCCGTTCAATCCAATCAGTAGCCCGAACGGATTCAGCCAGTTGATTGCGTACTCTGCAATGCTCAATTCTCCGACATGAATGTTTGAGATAAGCCAGATAACGGCGCCCGCAGGAACGGCAAACATTACAGCGCGCCACAATACAAGAATCGTCCTGTCAATCAGCGACGTATAAAGCGTCTTGAGGACCTGCGGCGGCCGGTACGGCGGGAGTTCAAGACTGAACGTTGATGCCTCGCCTTTCAGCACTGTTCGCGAAAGGAACCACGACGTCAGAAATGTCAAGGCAATGCCGAAGAGCGCAACCGCCACTACAGCCGAGGCGGAAAGAAATCCGCTGAGAGCCGGAGGCGCAAGGGCGCCGATGAACAACGTTGCAACCAGTATTTGCGTCGGCCAGCGTCCGTTACACAACGAGAAATTATTGGTGATGATGGCAATGAGCCGTTCGCGTGGACTGTCAATAATGCGCGTTGAAATGATGCCGGCCGCGTTGCATCCGTAGCCCATGCTCATGGAAAGCGCCTGCTTGCCGTGTGCCCCGGCCTTTCGGAACAAATGGTCAAGATTGAACGCAACACGCGGCAAGTATCCGAAATCCTCAAGTAAGGTAAACAGCGGAAAGAAAATCGCCATCGGCGGCAGCATGACACTCACGACCCACGCCGTTGCAAGATACACACCATCGAACAAGAAGCCGGATAGCCACCACGGCATGCTCAGACTTTCGCCGAGGGAACGCAAGACGGGATGGACCGTGTCAAGCAGCAACGAGGCGAGCAACGACGAGGGAACATTCGAACCTGCGATCGTCAGCCAGAACACAACCATCAACAAAAGTATCATGATAGGAAAACCCGTCCAGCGGCCCGTAAGCAGCTTGTCGAGTGCTCTGTCCCAGTTGAATCTCCCGGGCGCGCCAGATCGTGTCACCACACGATCGGCTATCCGCGAAGCTTCCGTGTACAAGGACTCCATGAGGGAATCATGTAAATTTTCACCCACTTCCCAACGAAGGTTTCCCGCCTTCAGCAGGATATCATCATGCGAAATTGCATTCATTCCAATACTCCTTCCCCGACAGTCTCCCGTGGAAGTTCTGTTAAGCTGAGAATGCTTGTGATCTCACCTGTTCTCACGGCACTAATTATGCGATCATCTCCCTCGAGCAACCGGAGCGCGACCCAGCGGGCATTGGTCAGGCCGGGAAATTTTGACTGTAAAGATTCTGCCAGACTGCCAATTGCCTTTTCAAGTTGAGGGGCGTGTTTGACGATGCGCTTGGGTTTGGGAATCACAGCGCCCGTCGCAACCTCATGAATAGTATGCAGAAGATCTTGAATGCCGATTCCGCGTCGTGCAGCCGTGGGAACAACAGGAACCCCGAGATCCTTTGCAAGAGTCCGTTCCGCAACCGCAATACCGAGCCGTTGCGCTTCATCAATCAGATTAAGGCAAACAATTGCCCGGTCGGTAATTTCGAGAACTTGCAAAGCCAGATTGAGATTCCGCTCAAGCCGCGTGGCGTCAACAACAATAACTGTAACATCGGGCTGCCCGAAGAGAATGAAATTCCGGGCCACTTCTTCATCTGTGCTTGTAGAGAGAAGCGAGTAAGTTCCCGGAAGATCGACAAGTTTGTATCTCTTATCGGAATACGAGAATGCTCCCTCGGCCCTCGTAACCGTTTTACCGGGCCAATTGCCGGTGTGTTGCCTGAGGCCCGTAAGCGCGTTGAAGACGGTACTCTTGCCGGTATTCGGATTTCCTGCAAGTGCGACAACATAATCTGTCCCTTCAAGATTGATTCCGAGCTTCACAAGGTTGGCCACATTGTGCGCCGGACAGGTTTCGCAAGCACGTGTTGTTTGGGCTGTGTTCATACTCCGTTCGCTCCGTTTCGTTCGATGTGTATCATGCGTGCCTGATTCTTACGCAGGGCGATCAACGCGCCGCGCACGCTGTATGCCGTCGGATCGCCGGCGGCATTGCGCATTTCGGCTGTAACCAATGTGCCGGGAAGAATTCCGAGATCCATCAACCGTCGTCGTTGCGGCCCGCGGCATGCTCGGGAAATACCCGCAACCCGTGCACTCTGTCCCACCGCGAGGTCGGCGAGTGTTGCCCCGGCTTTCTCGGTTCTCGTCACTCGCCCGACAGGAACCACGGCAACGTTTGCCGCGACAATTGGGGCGAGGATATTCTCAACCCCTTCGACCTCAACTTCGATCTTGTTCTTGTCGCTGCTGATCATGCGAACGTGAGCCCCTGGGTGAATACCCTGGGCCACAAGCTGGGCATAGACAGCAGTCGGTTCATCCTCTATGTGTACAACCTCCGCATACTGATGGGGCCGCAACTGTGTCAAGGCAATACCGCGTCGCTCGGGCAGTTCACCCGCAGCCGTTGGAATCGGGTCACCATGCGGATCAAATGAGGGATTTCCCATGTGCACCGCAAGTGCATCGGCTTGTTCAATTGTAAGAAGATGTTCCTTCGCCTCCGCCTGATAATGCCATTCCGTTTCGCTGACTCCTGTTTCATCGGCGAGATATCGTTCCCATAGCCGGTGCATGCGTATGACACGCAACGCATACGCCCTTCCGTCTTCCGTGAGAGTCAACATTTCTCCCTCCGAGCGAAGCAAGTTGAGGCCCTCGAGCCGCTCCAAAAGGCGTGCGACTTCATCACCGGAGATCGAAAGCGCCCCCGCAATGCTTTTGTGTGTTGCTGTGAGCTGTTTGTACTCGCAATCATAGACATGCTTGAGGGCGTCCTCTATGCGGACACGCCGCGTATTCTGCAGCGTGCGCCGCCAACGCGCCCACAGACCCCGGTTGGGCCAAAATACAACGGCAAGTATTGAAATCGCTATGCCCGCCCACAGCAGGGCAATTTCAGGATTGATCAATGCGTGTGATTCCATTTTACACCCGCTCCACAAATATCGAATCAGCAACCTGCCTGCTGACAAAATGTTCCTTCTTCCCTATCTTGATCGTCAGCGAACCGTCAAACGGCATTTTCTGTTTGACGGTGATTCTGCTGTTGAGTGCAACGCCAAGTGACGCAGCGTGTTGCAGAATGGCAGAATCCTCGTCGCTTACACGCAGTACACGCACCACATCGCCCGCCTCATGTGCCGCAAGCGCTGTACAGGATCTGTTCGGCAGTTTTCCGTCAACAGTCGGTATCTCATCGCCGTGTGGATCGACGGTGGGATGGCCAAGCGCAGTATCAATGGCATGCTCGAGTTCGGCCGACGTTACGTGTTCAAGCCGTTCCGCTTCGTCATGCACTTTGTCCCACGAGTAGGCGAGAAACTCGACGAGGAACATCTCCCACAATCGATGGCGACGCAAAATGCCCAGCGCCATCTTCACCCCCTGTTGCGTCAACTCAACTCCCTGATAGCGTTCGTAGTGCAGCAATCCTTTGTCCGACAACTTCTTGATCATGTCGGTGATCGAGGCATCGGCGACACCCAGTTGGCTGGCAAGCGCGGACGTGGTTGCTTTCTCGCCCCGCACCTCAAGCTTGTAGATCGCCTTAATGTAGTCTTCAGTACTTATCGTAGACATATCTCAAAATGATTTTAGGTTCAACTAAATATCAATTTACATATATCTAACCGAATGTCAAGTAAAATTTTCCCAAGGCGGGAAAATGCGCCCGAAACAGTTCTTTTTGGGGGGATTCCGGAGAGATGGAGTGTTACTTGGCTTGCTTTTTCTGCTCAAACAACTCGTCGGGCAAACCACTGTTGATGCGGTAGTCTGAGTAGCGGATTTGGATCGTTCCTTGCCGGGGAACGAGGGATGGTCGACGCTGCTGAACATTGTCGGACACTGATGCTTCAGAGGTATCGACGGCGAGGGTTGCAGTCAGCCGGACGGGCAGCCAGTACCCCTCCAGCTTTTCGTACTCGAAGTCTGTTTGAATGTTTCTTCCGCCCGGTTGCAAAGAAGCAATTCGCAACACCGTCCAGTTCGCCGGATTTACAGTAACGAGGGGCCGGGCGTTCGTCTTACGCGCTTTGGGTTTGAGGGTAAGAACATACAACGCATTCTCTTCTTTCACCTCTTCGACGTCATAGCGCGAGGTCAAACTGCCGGGGGCAAAACTCAATCCTTCTTTCGGCAGCAATGCAAATCCTTCCGAATCGAAATGGAATTTGTCCGGCTGCTTGAAGTACATCGTTGCTTTCATCTGCGGGACTTTGAGGCGTTCGAGATCGACCTTGGCTTCAAGGGAAACAGTGTAGTCTTGAATACCGGCAAAGTTCGCTTCAACGTACTTCAGTATTGCTTCGCCGGAAAGTTGCGGGCGAGTCTTCCCCTGCACGAAACTCGCGGCAAGCAGAACAAGAAAAGTAATTGCAGTACACCGCATCATTACGAAGCGGCCTTCTCCGAACGTTCAACAAAGAAGTTGTAAATCCACATCAATACTGCACCGGCTACTCCGACACCGATCATTACAAACCACATAAGCTCGGGTGTTCCCGCAGCTTTGGAAGTCTCATACAACCATCCGCCGAACGGATCGCCGACAAATCTCGCAATCGCAATCGGCAAGAATGCGTATCCCTGATACAAACCCTGCTGGCCGGGCGGCGCGATCTCGGAAATGTACTCATAGTAGCGTGGCGCTTGAATCATCTCACCGATAGCAAAGGCCACGATTCCTGCGGCAATGGTCGGGATGCTCGGATAAATTCCGATGATAACCCAGATGAGGCTTGAAATGGCAAATCCCAGTACAATTGCTGTACGTGTCGGGACATTCTTTGTGAGTCTGTTGATAGGAATTTGAAAAAGAATGATGGCTCCGGCTCCGGCCCACGATTGTACAATCTCATACGGAGCATCTTTGTCAATGTAGTCGGTGATGTAGTACGGAACGATGATGAATTCCTGCCAGAAAATTATCCAGTACAACGAATAAATGAGCAGGAAAATCATGAACTTGAAATTCCCCAACACGACGAACAAGTTGGAGATTTTCTTAGCCAAGGTTTCGTGCGGAACAGTCTCTTTGCCCGTGACCTCCTTGTAGAGGAGGATGTTCACTACAAGCATGGCGAAACAACTGAGCGCCGACACGAGATATACAAACTCGTTTCCCCACTTATCGCGCACGAGATATGCGATTGTTGGTCCAATCATTGCACCGATATTTACAAGCCAATAGTAGATGGCAAAGCCGAGCGATTTGGTTTCCTCGGTCGTCGTAACGGCAACGGTTCCCAACACGGAGGGTTTGATGAATGATCCGCCGAAAGCCGTCAGCATGAGAAACGCCAATAGCAGCCAATATGTCGGAAGCCCCTCGTATACGCCTGCAAACGCGTCCATACCGAGCGAGCCGATGAGAAAATAGCCGAGGCCGAGAATGGAGAATGCCACGTTGAACGCCCGCCGGAATCCCCACTTGTCTGCGAGCGTGCCGGCGAGAATCGGGAGAAGATAAATCACGCCGCCGAAAAGTCCCGAAAGCTGTCCGGCTTCCGATTCACTAAATCCGAGTTTGTTGCGGACATACACGACGAAGACAATCTGTTGGCCGTAGTAGGCAAGACGCTCGAACAACTCCATCCCGTTTGCAACCCAGAATGTGGGATGGAATTTTCTGTACCAGTCTGAAATTCCCAAGGAAACTCCTTTGTTATTGCTTTGCCTGTTCCGTGAAGTGGCGAGGAACTGAAATGGCTCCACACAAGTTAGCAAAAAGCGCCTGAATATCAATCATCTATCTTGCGGCGGGAAGAATGAATGGCTATTTTGAAACAGTATTTCAACCACTATTCCTGTTGATGTTATGAAGAGATCGCTGCTGCTTTCCGTCGCCCTGTTTGTTTGTCACCTTTCCTTTGCCCAGCCTCCCGCCATCACAAAGATCGAACCACCGAATTGGTGGGCCGGCATGAAGACAAATGTTCTCCAACTCATGGTTTATGGCGAGAATTTGAAAGAGCTCAAGGTTGCAAGCTCATCGTCCGATATCAGAGTTCTCAAGATTCATGAATCAACCAATCCCTCGTATTCTTTTGTCGATGTTGAAGTTCGTCGGGCAGCGGCCCCGGGCGATTACGTACTGACGTTCAGTTCGGAGCACGGTCAAGCTTCGGTTCCCTTTCCGCTTCTGCAGCGGCGCAAGTCGAGTGACGAACAGAAAGGCTTTGATCAATCCGATGTCATCTATCTTATCGTCCCTGATCGCTTCGCAAACGGCGATGCAACGAACGACGCTGTAGCCGGAATGTCCGACACACTCAACAGAAACGAACCGTACGGCAGACACGGCGGCGATCTGCAGGGCATCATCAACAAACTCGATTACCTGCAGGACCTCGGCGTCACGGCCCTGTGGCTGACGCCTGTTGTGGAGAACAACGTGCGCGCATCAAGCTATCACGGTTATGCTGCAACGGATTTGTATAGAGTAGATCCGCGCTTCGGCAGTAACGATCTTTACAGAACATTCGTCAAGGAGGCGCACAAGCGCAAGCTCAAAGTGATCATGGATCACGTGAACAACCACATCAGCATCAGTCACCCGTGGCTTCAAAATCTGCCAATGCCGGATTGGCTGAACGGCTCGCCCGGCAATCATCTCAAATCCTATCACTCGAAAGTCGAGCTTACCGACTTGTACAGCGACTCACTCACAAAACAAAAGGCAACTCACGGCTGGTTTACGGAATACATGCCCGATCTCAACCAGGCAAACTCGTTCGTGTCGCGGTATCTTATCCAAAGCACAATCTGGTGGATTGAGTACAGCGGTATTGACGGCATTCGTGAAGATACATATCCGTATATCGATCCCGAATTCCGAGCGAGATGGTGCAGAACGATTCTCGATGAGTACCCGCGGTTCAACATTGTTGGAGAAGTCTGGATTCAGGACGCGGTGTATCTTGCCCCGTATCAACGCAAGTCGTTTTTCACCAAGGAATTCGATCCGCAGCTTCCTGCAATAACCGACTTCGGATTGTTTGATGCGTTAATGAAGACATTTGCTGATTCCGCGGGGAAGATCGAACACGTCTTCAATTGTCTGACGAAAGATTTTCTCTTCCCCGATCCTGCCAATCTTGTAACGTTTCTCGACAACCACGATATCCGTCGCATCATGTTCAACGTGAATGGTGATGTGAAGAAAGTCAAACTCGCCCTGACGCTTCTCTTGACGACGCGAGGCATTCCGCAACTTCTCTACGGAACGGAACTCGGCATGAAAGGCGGCCCCGATCACGGAAGACTCCGTGCGGATTTTCCGGGCGGATTTCCGGGAGATACGCTGAATGCATTTTCAGGGGAGGGAAGAAGTGGACAGGCAGGTGACATCTTCAATTTCACGAAAAGTCTGCTGCACATCCGCAAAGCAAGTCCCGTACTGCAAACCGGAAAGCTGATACATTTCAAGCCTGCGCACGAAGTGTATGTGTTTTTCAGAATTCTGAACGACGAACGCCTGATGATCGTCATCAATCACAATCGTGACAGACAGAACTTCGATCTTACTCCGTTCGAACATCAACTTCCCGACGTCGTCCGGTTGCGGGATATTATTTCGGGAAATGAGTTCGACCTGAGTGCCGTCAAATCAGTCACTCTCGACGGAATGACAGCAGGAATCTTCGAGATTGTGAAAGAATTGCAGTAACTCTCTCCTGCGGCAGACAGGCCGGAAAATTCATATCTTTACATATAGAGGATATGAACATGCCGAACATCAGCCAACTTTCATCTCTTATTCGTCTGCTCGAAGACGTGTCCATTCGCGACACCGTCATGAACGAACTTGCGTCGTTCGGCCCTTCGCTTGAGAAGGAAATCGAGCGGCAGGGAATTCCGTTGAGTGCGGTGAACGCGTTGTTGCTTCGGCCGCTGTTTGCGCATTATCCTTCCTGGCTGAAAGACAGTTGGACAAGTTGGCTGCTGAAGAAATCCGACAACGAGCAACTCGAAACGGCATTGGATTTGCTCGCACGTTTTCAATACGGGAGGCTGTATCCCGTCTCGCTCCGAACCCTTCTCGACAATCTCGCCGATGAGTACGATTCCCGCTACGCGCGTCGCGATGCACTCGACCTTTCTGAATTTCTCTTTCAGGGGTATGCCCTGCGCGGCGTTGACGAAGACGACTTCTACAATCCGCTGAACAGCAATCTCGTGTACGTGATCGAGCAGAAGCGCGGAATTCCCATCAGTCTTGCGTGCGTCTATATTCTCGTTGGCGACAGGCTGGAGCTCAAAATCGAAGGCTGCAACTTTCCGGGACATTTTCTGGCAGTCGCTTCGACGCGTCAGGACAAGGTACTTGTTGATTGCTACAATGGCGGAAGAACGATCAGCAAGGAAACTCTCGCCAACGCGAAAGCGAAATTGTCCGGCTTCGACATTCTCCGATTGAAGTGCACAGCCGGCATGATTGTCGCCCGAGTGCTGCATAACCTTGTTGCAGAATACGAATCAACCGGTGATGTCGAATCCGCCAGTATCATGAATGAATTGTTGCGCACACTCAAAGGTGTTCGTGCATGACACTTCCTGCGGAACCGGCTTCCCCTCCTCTTCTGTTGTAATCTCGAAACCTCTCCCTCTCACAATGCAGGATACTGTGTGACACTTTTTCCGATTGAAGAGTATTGGTGGTTCTATGCCGCCTTCACCGGTTTTGTTCTTTTGCTGCTCGCGATTGACCTCGGCGTTTTTCATCGCAAGGCGCATGCCGTTTCGTTCAAGGAGGCCGTGACATGGAGTGTCGTGTGGGTTGTGTTGTCGCTGGCGTTCAACTATGCATTGTACGTGTATGCAGGCTGGAAATTCGAGACCGACGAACGTCTTCTCGCTATTCCCGGCTTCCATCCTCAACGAGCGGCGGAGCAAGTCGGACTTGAATTTCTAACAGGATACATCATAGAGAAGTCCCTTTCGGTAGACAATATTTTCGTGTTCGTTGTTGTCTTCACGTACTTTTCCATTCCGGCGATGTACCAGCACCGGATTTTGTTCTACGGCATCATCGGTGCGCTGATTTTCCGTGCTATCTTCATTGCGATGGGTTCCGTTCTGATTGAGTACGAATGGGTGGTGATTCTGTTCGGCGTGTTTCTCATCGGAACCGGAATCAAGATGATGTTTGCGCCGGAGAAGAACATCGAACCGAACAAGAATCCGTTGATCCGTCTCTTCAAGAAGTTCGTTCCCGTGACGCAGGAACTGCACGGACAGAAATTCTTTCTCCGCGTCAACGGTGTTACTCACGCGACGCCGCTGTTCGTCACGCTCTTGTTTGTCGAGCTGACCGACATTATTTTTGCGGTAGATTCGGTTCCGGCAATCTTTGCAATCACCAAAGAGCCGATGATCGTCTTCACATCCAACGTCTTTGCCATACTCGGTTTGCGCGCAATGTACTTCATGCTCGCAGGGGCGGTGGAGAAGTTCCATCTGCTTAAATACGGACTGGCCATCGTTTTGATTTTTGTGGGATTGAAGATGGTGTGGCTTAACGAGATGTACGGCGGCAAATTCCCGATTGAAATTTCGTTGGGATTCATCGCCGGTGTTATAGCGCTGTCGATCATTCTCTCGCTTCTTTTTCCGAAGAAAGAAAAGGATACTAAAGAGTGACCAATCATCGGTTAACGGCAGATTCCTGACGGGAACAAATTCCCTGTTAAACGCTGTTTGTAGGTGTAGATTTCAACCGATTTATCGAATAACTATGCAATCCACGGAGAAAGAATGAACAATCTGAAAACACTGCTGCTGATGACGGTTATGACCGTCCTGCTGATTTTCATTGGAAACGCGTTAGGCGGGCAGGGCGGCATGATCATCGCATTTATCATTGCGGCGGCAATGAACTTCGGCTCGTACTGGTTCAGCGACAAGATTGTGCTGAAGATGTACAAAGCGCAGGAACTCACACGTGAACAAGCCCCCGATTTGTTTTATATGACGGAGGAGATGACACGCCGAGCCGGCTTGCCGATGCCAAAGCTGTACCTCATTCCCGGCGAGCAGCCGAATGCATTTGCGACGGGACGCGACCCCGAACACGCGGCTGTTGCCGTTACCGAAGGCATTATGCGATTGCTGCCGCGCGACGAGTTGAAAGGCGTGATCGGGCACGAGCTTGCGCATGTGAAGAACCGCGACATTCTCATTGGCTCGATTGCGGCGACGATGGCGGGCGCGATCAGCATGATTGCGAACATGGCACAGTGGGCGATGATTTTCGGCGGCGGGCGGCATTCCGACGACAGGGATGGGAGCCCGATTGCAGGAATTGTAATGATGATTGTTGCGCCGATTGCCGCAATGCTGATTCAAATGGCGATCTCGCGATCACGCGAGTTTCTGGCGGATAAAGGCGGAGCCGAGATGGCGGGCAACCCCCGCTCGCTCGCCAACGCGCTGCGCAGACTCCATGCAGGCGCGAAGCAGATACCGATGGAAGCCACGCCTGCAACGGCACACATGTTCATTGTCAACCCGCTGACGGGTGGCGGACTCGCGAATCTCTTCAGCACCCACCCGCCGATGGAGGAACGGGTGAAACGCCTTGAGGCGATGGCAAGTGGGAGAGTGATTTAACTTTTGACTTTCTTAATATGCAACAGGGCGACCGGATGGTCGCCCTGTTTTCGTTGAGTTCTGTGTCGATGAGCCGGACGGGAACACGCTGAGGTTCACCGTCCCCGTCCAGTAAACGTAATCTACTCCAACACCACGGCAGTCCCGCTGGCGCTCACCATCAGCATGCTGCCGTTTGCGCCGATCGTCTCGTAGTCGAGATCGACACCGATCACGGCATTTCCTCCCATCATTTGCGCTTGCTGGCTCATCTCCGCAATGGCAATGTCTTTTGCCTTGCGCAGTTCTTCTTCGTACGCCGCCGAGCGCCCGCCGACAATATTGCGGATTCCGGCAAACAAATCCTTGAACAGGTTTGCGCCCATGATCGCCTCGCCGCTCACAATGCCGATGTAGCGGGTGACTTTCCTTCCTTCAAGCACGTTGGGTTGTTACGACTAACATAATTGCCTTTCGCTATGATGATTTCTTCTTGAACATGCGGTACACCAACAGCAGCAGCATCGCGCCCACTACCGACATGATGAAGCCCGCCGCCTGGCCCTCGGCGTAGAGGTTCAGGAACTGGCCGAGGTACGTGGCAACAAGCGAGCCGCCGATGCCGAGCAGAATGGTGATAATCCAGCCGCCGGGATCTTTGCCGGGCATGAGAAGTTTTGCAACCGCCCCGACAATCAACCCGATGAGAATCGTCCAGAGAATACCCATGATGTACTCCTTTTTTTAGATGTGGTGAAAAATGGATGAACGCGGTACCCGGATGCTATGGCGTTCGAATCAGCTTCTTGTACAAAATCCGGATGCTGACAACCAGAACAACAGCAACGAGAGCGGCAGCAACAAACGGCACCAGAATAGCGAGCACGGAAAGCGTTACCGCCCCGCCCGCCTCCGCCGTCGAGACAACCGGGTTTCCCGATCCGCCGGTTGAAACCGACGAAGTGATGCGCGTAACACCGGTGAATGCCTGCACCAATCCGGCGATGCCGCCCCCTGCAATAATCGCCAACGTCCACTGCAAGAACGGACTCATCCCGACAACGGACGATGCCATTGCAATGGAGCCCGCAACAACCGCGGCGGGTGTCGCAATGACATCAAGCATGTGATCAACCCAGGGAATGTAGTAGCCTGCAATTTCCACAACTGTTGCAACGCCGAATGCGACGAGGGCGGGAAGAGTTCCCATCCATTCAAATCCGGAGCCGAGAGAAAGGTGTCCGGCATACGATGCGATACTCATGACAAGCAGCGGAACAAACACCCGAAAACCGCAGGCCGCTGCAAGCGCAACGCCCACGAGAATGCTGACGATGGTTTCCGATTCCATGGCGTATCCGTTGCTAAACGCTGCTGAAGCGGTTGAGAAATCCTTTTTCCACTTCGGTCAGACTTGTCACGCCTTTTGCGTCGAGCTTTGCCATGATGCGATCGTATTCCTCCCGGTTTATCTCATGCAGACGATCGCGCTGGATTGCCTTCCAGCGTTGGACATCGCCTATCGAAGCGATCGGCTCGACAATCTGCCGCTGTATATGTTTGAGTTGCTCGGTGTGCCGCAGAATTTTGATGTAGGCGAATCCGCCGACAAATCCGCCGAGATGGGCAAAATGAGCAATGCCGTCGCTCACGGCTCCAAACCCTCCGAACAACGCGAGCAGCGTCATGATTGCAACCATTATGCGGACTTCAACCGGAAGAATCCCCCAAATAAACACTTTATCCCGCGGCCAAAACATTGCGTACGCGATCAGCACGCCGAACAATGCCCCGGACGCCCCGATGATGGGCGAGAAGGGATTGAACACGAGCGAGAGTACCGCCCCCATCAATCCGCTTACGAAATAAAGGCCGAGAAAATGCTTGCTGCCCAGTTCGGCTTCAAGCCGCGGGCCGAAGAAGAACAACCCCAGCATGTTGAACGCGATATGCCAGAACCCGCTGATGTCGTGCAGGAACATGTACGTGAAGATCGTCCACGGCCGGTTGAAAAAATCAAACGGCACGAATGCGAAGTACTGCAAAATCTGCGGACGAAACACCGTCAACACATACACAACAACATTCGCAATAATAAGTCTCAGAACCCAGGGTGTGAGCATCTCAGAAAAGGAAAATGAAAGTTCAGATTATTTGGCGATGTCAATCGCCTTTCGCGTTGCGAGGATCATTGCCTCGGCCCCGACGGGCAAGCCCGTTGCGTGCTTCATCCACAAATCGGGAGCGAACGCTCCGAAGCGCGCCATTCGCTCGAACTCCGCGCCGAGATTTCCCTTCTCCTGTATCTTCTCATCAATCTGATGGGCAATCAAATGTCCCAGCGGGTAGTCGGGCAGGTACAGGAATGAGTGAATCATGTGTGAATAAATGCCGAGCAACACAACATCCTTCTTGTTGAACACCGGCTCGTAGTACGAATTCCAGACATCCTGTGCAATGCTGAGAGTTGCCTCCTTCAATTGCGCCGGCGTTGCATTCGGGTTTTCGTACATCCAATGCCAGACTTCCATATCCACCAGCGCGACGCCTGCAATTTCGTACGTTGCCCAGAAATCGTTGATCGTCTTGAGCGCCCTGCTTTTTGCGTCCGGCTTGGCAAGGCCGAGCAATTCCATATCCTTTGCCTGAAAGACGAATGCGAGCGCTTCGGTGAATGCCGTGTTCGGCACGCCGTTCAGCAGCCAATGGTCGATCAGGTTGAGGGAGAACGTCTGTTCGACGTTGTGCCCGAGTTCATGAATGGCGATGTTGAATCCTTTGTAATTCATTCCCCCTTTCTCAACCCGCGTTCGTAACGCAGCCGGTGCGGAACGCAGCTGCGCCCCCCACGCGTGGCCGGAGCCGCGGGCAGGCTCGACGACAATGTTGTCAGCCAGCATCTTTGCGCGAGCGGCTCTGAATCCGAGCTTCTGGAGGATGTTCGGCATGTCACGTTTGAATGCCTGTGCAGTCGGGTACCTTCGTGAGACGATCTTATCCAGTTCTGCTTCGCTGTATGTGCCGCGAGGACGAAAACCGTTGTACCAGATATCGAACGGCTCAAGCGGACGCCGCAGCCGCTTTTCGATAAGCGTGGCGATTTCGCGCACGAGAGGAGATGACACAACATCCAGCAGCATCTTCCTTACTCTCTCTTCGGGGATCTCCCGCTCCTCGTCGAACTTGCGAGCGATATGTGTCGGAGTCGTCGGTGAGAAGGGATCGGCTCTGCGGACCGCATGATATGTTTTCAGCAGAACCTCGTAGCGCCGGTCGGGTTCCGGCGCATTGTCCACTCGCACAACCGGAGGAGGTGTTCCATCGGACTCCGGTGCGGCGGCGCCCGTCACTTCGTTTGTGAATGGATTCCAGACAACAGCGGGATTATTTACCGCCACGGCGGGGATGGTTTGCGTAACGATCCGCTCCATTACTTTCTGAATAATCCTCTGCTTCTCAAGCCCCTTGCCGCCTTCAGCATAATTTGCTTTGATTTCATCGCGGAGATTCCAATGGGAGAGCAGACGCAGGCCCTCAGGGAAGAGTCGTTCCCCCTTCTCACTCAACACATTGTGCATGTAGATGTTATATTCCGCGATGTACCTATCGGCTTCACCCGCAGCTTCGGCAATCGACTGATTCACATCGGGCGGGATGCGTTTGGAGAATTTCTGCGCGAGACGCGCTTCGGCCCATTGCCTCCGGCTCCAGTTCATCCCCTCGTTGAGCCGCTGTTCAAGAGTTGTGAGCGGAAAGTTCAGCAGGACAACAAAGGCAAGTTTGTTCGCGAAGAAATCCTCGGCGACATGAGCTCTCGGATCGTATCCTGCAAACACCTGGTCGTACGGTTGTATCGGCCCGTAATCCAAATCCGACTGCCTGCGGAAGGCACGCGTAATCTCCAGCATGTGTCCGTCCAATTGTTCCATCAAAAACTGGTAGCGGGCGAACATCGTGTCGAGTTCAGCTTGTGTGCCGGCAAAATTTGCTTTCACAAACGCCTCAAACGCCGCGTTATCGCCGTCTTCTTTGCGCCAGAGACTCGAAACCTGTCTCATCCCGCGCAACAGGCGAACCCGTTCGGACTCTGCATATTTTTGACCGAGTTCAGCTTCAAGTTTTGCAAACGTTTCCGCGTCCTGTGCAAACATCATCTGCGTACTTACAACAAGAGAAAAGCACAAAATCCATAATCGGCAAAGCATATTCCCTCCTTGATCAGCATGAGAACATGATCGGTTTTTCGAACAATACCGCCGCGAACAAATTCAACATAGGTTTTTTGGCTGAGAGTTTCAATTCGTTGAACTATCGCGGTTTCCAATCGGGAACGCGTCCGGGAGTCCACGGGGCTCCGGAAGTTTCCATCGCTGCCTCGAGATTCTTGACATCCACCTCTACTAATGTTTTCAGCTTGGCGAGAACGGGCGCAAATTCCCCGGCAGCAATGTCGTACCCGCGGATGTGTGTTGCCGTTGGGGCGGAAGTTGACAGCCATTGGTCGTAGATAATTCCCATCACTCTGTCGCGGATAGCGGGAGGCACATCAACACTGCGGGACTTCTTTGTATTGTCGCCTGTCAGCGCCAGCAGGATTTCCCTGCTCGTCGCGTCGATAGCCATCACGTCGTCGCGCAGTTTCGGCGATGCGCCCGGTGTATCGTGCAGCGCTTTCTTCCAGAAGGGGAGTTTGTTTCTGATTTCTCCGGCAACGCGTATTGCGCCCGTGAACGCTCGCTCAAGTTCTCCGACCTTTGCTTGAAATGCAAGAAGTGCCGCCCGATCTGCAGCAGGCAGCGACGGAGTGCCGAGGACAATGCAGGTAAACTGCTGCGGACCGGCAAGCGGTGTCGTTACACCATTCACCCTCTTTCCAATGCTTACATTGTATGTGCCGGGAAGAGCAAGGACCCCCTGCTCACCTTCATCAAACGGATTGTCGCTCGGGCCGGAAATTTCCGTTGGTGATGTGGCCGCATAGCGAAGATCCCACGATATTCTGTTGAATCCTTTCGAGTTCTTGCCGTTGAGCCGCCGTACAACGTTTCCTGCTTGATCAGTGATGGTGACGATGATGGCAGGCTCTTCTTCTGTATCTTCTGCACGCAACTCTTCCCACGAAGGTATTCGCGGAGTTCCGCCTTTCTTGATGATCTCCTTCTCTTCGTCCTGGCGCGCCTTCTTTTTTGTTTTGTAAGCATCCTTCAAATAGTAGGTGAACGTCGCGCCGAATGGCGGATTGTCGGCAGAATAATACGAGTCACCCTGAAATGCCTTGCCCTTCATACCGAGCGGGCGTGATTCGATGTACATCAGTGCCTCTTTAGGGGAGAAGAGGAGTGCTTCCTTTTCCAGGTCTTGAGTTGTCAAAGAACGCAAAGGAGAGTAATCGTCGAGAATGTAGAAGCCTCGTCCGAATGTTCCCAGCACCAAGTCATTCTCGCGCCGCTGGATGGCGATATCTCTAACGGCAATTGTCGGCACGCCGCCCTTCAACTGGGTCCATCTCACTCCACCGTCAATCGTAACATAGACGCCGAATTCCGTTCCGGCAAACAGAACCTTCGGATTCACATGATCTTCAACAACGGCATACACCGTCCCGTTTGCCGGAAGGGTGCTGCTGATGGATGCCCACGTCCGGCCTGCATCGACGCTTTTCAGAATGTACGGTTTGAAGTCGGCGTTCTTGTGATTGTCGAATGCCGCATAAACGGTATTAGCGTCATGCAGCGATGCCTCGATGCGGCTCACGTATGCCATCTCCGCAACGCCGGGGAATTTCTCGATCTTCCTCCACGTTGTGCCGCCGTTTTCCGTCACTTGAATCAGGCCGTCATCTGTACCGGCATAGATCAACCCTTCTCTTTTCGGAGATTCAGAAAGAGAAACGATATTGCCGAATTGTGATGTGGAAGAATTTTTCGCAACAGCGTCAATACTCCAGATTCTATCCATCACAGGAAGCGAGTTGCGGTCAAGCTGCCGCGTCAGGTCGCCGCTGACGGGAGTCCACGAATCCCCCCGATCATCGCTCCGAAACACCCGCTGAGCGGCAAAGTAGAGCCGCGTGTGTTTGTGCGGACTGATGATAAGCGGAGAGTCCCAGTTCCAGCGCAACGCCGGATCGCCTTTTTCCTCTTTGGGTTGAATGCCGACCTGCTCGCCCGTTCTTCTGTCGAAACGTACCAGCACGCCGTATTGAGATTCAGAATACACGATGTTCGGATCTTCGGGATCGATGCGTGTGAAGAACCCGTCGCCGCTTGTTGTCACAAACCAATCCGAGTTGACGATACCGGAGGAACTGATCGTGTGCGACGGCCCTCCGAGCGTGAAGTTGTCCTGCGTTCCGCCGTACACAAAATAAAACGGCTTGGAATTGTCAACCTCAACGCGATAAAACTGTGTGACAGGCAGATTGGGTTTGAAGTTCCATGTCGCTGCACGATCGAAGCTTTCATATATGCCGCCGTCGCCGCCGACAATGTAGTGGTTTGTGTTGATAGGGTTGATCCAGAATGCGTGATCGTCAACGTGCCTGTTGCTGCCGCCGAGGTTGCTGAATGTTTTGCCGCCATCGTTGGTCACTTTCAGAAATACATCCATTGAATAGACGCGGTCAACATCCTTCGGGTCGCAGAACAATTCGTTATAGTATTGCGGACTTCCGCTGATGTAGTCGCTTCGTTTTTCCCACGAAGCTCCGCGGTTTGTTGAGCGATAGAAGCCTCCTTTGCGGTTCGGCAATTCAATGATGGCATACAAGACATCGGGATTCACGGCAGAAATCGCAAGGCCGATCCGCCCGACGTCACCCGTTGGCAAACCGCCGGCTAATTTTCTCCAGCTCTTTCCGGCATCTTCCGATTTATAGATGGCGGATTCGGGGCCGCCGTTGATGAGTGTGAAGACGTGGCGTCTTCGTTGGTATGCCGCCGCGTAGAGAACGTCGGGATTGCGCGGATCCATCACAATATCGCTTACTCCTGTGTGTTTGCTGACATAGAGGATGGAATCCCACGTCGTGCCGCCATTTGTCGTTTTGAACAATCCGCGATCGCCGCCGGGTCCCCACAGCGGCCCTTGTGCCGCGACATACACAATGTTGGAGCTACGCGGATCGACTATGATCTTGCCGATGTGTTCGGATTTCTTCAACCCCATGTTCTTCCAACTCTTGCCGCCGTCATCGGAACGATACACGCCATCGCCGTACGACACGCTGCGTTGGCTGTTGTTTTCGCCAGTTCCGACCCAAATAACGAAGGGGTTGTTCGGATCAATCGTGACGCATCCGATCGAATACGATCCCTCACCGTCAAAAATCGGCTCGAACGTGGTTCCGGCATTGATAGTTTTCCAGACTCCGCCCGATGCAACGGCAATATACCACTCGCTTGTATTGTTGGAATTGACCGCAATGTCGCCAATGCGCCCTGACGTAAGTGCAGGGCCGATGGATCGGAATTTCAATCCTTCAAAAGTTGATGAACTCAGCTTGCTGTCGTCTTGCTTGCCCTGAGAGAATGCAAGTGTTGATAGTAGAAGAAGTGAAACAGTATGGCAGATGCGTTTCATGGTGAGATGCTCCTTTGTTGTCTGTTATTGCGGCCAACCCAACGTGTTAAGAGTTAGTGAAGATTCGTGGGCAAGAACTACCGGCTCTTTGCCTCCCACTCCTCCCTCAACATCACATACATCAACTGGTCAATATGTTTGCCGTCTTTTGTGACGGACTTTCTCATACGGGATTCGTAGATGAATCCGGCCTTCTCGAGGACGCGGCTTGATGCCGGGTTCCACTCGAATACACCGGCAAAGAGCCGGATAATATCGAAATTCCTGAACGCATAATCTACGACGGCCTTAACTGCCGCAGTTGCAATTCCTTTTTTCCATAAGGGCTCCCCGATCCAGTAGCCGAGTTCCGCCGAGTGGCGGTACACATCGGGCTGTATGTGAATGCCGATTCCACCGATTACTTCCCGGGACGATGCAATAGCCCAACCCGTTTCGGGCTGATGTTTCTTCACGGCGCGCAACCAACGCCTTGCATCCTGCACTGTGTAGGGATATGGAAACGAATCGCGGAGGTTGATGGAGACATGCCTGTTGTTGGCGTACTTTGCTATTGCTTCCGCATCCGTAACGGCAAAACTCCGCACGCACCAATCGTCGAAGAGCGGAAGAATCACCTTTTCTCTCCGCCTCCGTGGCCGGGACGGCGAGGGCCGCCTCGGCGGGGGCGATCGAATCGCCGGGGGCGGTCGTATTTTTTCTTCGCCTCAATCTGGATTTTCGGAGAGCCGGCAATAGGAGGAGGAAGTTCCTTCAGCCATTCATCGGGAGGATAGACCGATTCGAGCCTTCTGCCGATGAACTGTTCAATGAGAGGAATCTGCATTCCGTCTTCTTCACACGCAAAGCTGACGGCAATTCCGCTTGCGCCCGCCCTGCCCGTTCTGCCGATACGATGAACGTAGTCTTCTGCGTCAAGCGGCAGATTGTAGTTCACAACATGGCTGACTCCTTCGATGTGCAGGCCCCGTGCAGCGACGTCGGTTGCGACAAGAATCCTGAATTTCCCTTCCCGGAATCCTTCCAGCGTTTTCACGCGCTCATGCTGTGACACATCTCCCGAAAGCAACCCGCATGAAATTCCCCGCGACATCAGTTGTTCGGCAAGGCGGTGCGTACTGTCTTTTCTGTTTCCGAAAACAATCACCCGCTCCAGGTTTTCCTGAACGATCATGTTGTACAACAGCTTCAGCTTGTCTTCCGTGGTTACGATATAGACGCGCTGATCAATCGCCTTCACGCTTACTTGTTCCGGTTCGATATCAACGTGATGCGGTTCCTTTGTCCAGCTTCCCGCGAGCCGCCGCACATCATCCGTCAGCGTTGCAGTGAAGAACATCGTCTGTCGCTTGTCCTTGTGCGGCGTGCTCATCACGATCTTGCGGATATCGGGTATGAAACCCATATCCAGCATCCTGTCCGCTTCATCGATGACCAAAATCTCAACGTGAGAAAGATGAATATGATGTTGCTTTTGGAAATCAATCAACCTTCCCGGTGTTGCAACAACAATATCCACCTGCCCGTCGAGCCATCGTTTTTGCCGTTCATAGTTCATGCCGCCGAACACGGCAACAATCTTGCATCGCATGTATTTCGAAAGCGCCTTTGCATCTTTCTCTATTTGAAGAACCAGCTCACGCGTCGGAGCAAGAATCAATGCCCGCGGGCTTGCCTTCCGTCTTTCGGCAACAGGCTTCCGATGGAGGTGGGCAAGAATTGTAATGAGGAACGCTGCGCTTTTTCCCGTTCCTGTTTGTGCGCGGCCTGTGCAGTCAACTCCTTCCAACGACTTCGGTAAAATTTCCGCCTGTACCGGCGTGCAGTACTGAAACTTCAGGTCGGCGATTGCGTGCATGATCGGGTTCGGAAGGTTGAAATCATGAAAGCGGGTCTTTCCTTCGATCGGCGGGACGTCAAACTGTGAAATCTGCCAATTGTCAATAAGCGGCGCTTCAGGTTCACCTTGGGTTCGAGATTGCGATTGTTGTCGAGGCGGTCGTGTTGGGGGGCGTTGTGGCCGGATACGATTGTCAGTTCTCTGCGGCCTTTCACTTCGCTGTTGTCGTGGTCGCTCACCCCGCTGACTCTGCGGACGAGGGTTCTTCCCTTGATACCCGCGTCGGCTGCTCTCACGTTTTGCCGGCGCCTGCTGCCGCTGCTTGGGCGGTTCAGCGGTGGCCGGGGTCTTTTTCTTCCCCCGAATCTTGCCGCTTAACCATGAAGCAACTTTCTTGATGACTTTTTTCATTCAGATTGGATTTGAGGAACGGATGCCTCTGTTATGAAGAGAAGATGAGGGTTCGATGTATCAGTCTTTGAGCGTATGAGTGTTGAAAGGAGGCCATTCTTCGGCAGTTCAAGATACGAAGTATGGCGGTGAGATGAAAGAAGCGGAGGCCCGCGTTCCGGGCCTCCTGTAAGGTTTTTTTGACGCTTAGCGCTTCAATTTAAATGTGAAGGGAACGCTCACCCACACATCCACGGGGCCGCTGCTCATGTAGCCGGGCGTGAAGACGAACTGCTTTGCCGCCGCAATTGCCGCGTCGTTGAACAGCTCATTGTCGCTTGCGAATATCCGGGCTTCACGCACTTTCCCCTCCTTCGTCACCAAAATCCTGACGGTTACTTTTCCTTCGATACCAGCCCGCTGCGCGAGATCGGGATACTGCGGGGTTACGCGCTTGACCACTTCCGGAAAGTGTTCAACAATTTCAAACGGCAGAGGTTCAGCGGCTACATCCGGAATATCGCCGGTTCCCGGGCCGACGCCATCGCCCGCACTTTCGCCGGTTCCTTCCTGCCCGCCAATGCTTACACCTTCGGAGATTTCCTTCTGCGTCGCAAGAGTTTTCGTTTTGTCGGCAACGGCATCCGGCACAACAACAATCCTGCCTGCCGCAATATCCGGCACGTTCGGTGAAGCGCCGCCTCGCGGTGAGGGAAGTGTGTAATCTTCCAAGTTGATCGGACGTTCTACAGGGATGCCGCGGGGTTTCTTCCACTCCACTTTCGTCATGTCGATCGGCGATTGCATGGACGGGAGGATATAGTAGGCTCCAATCACCATCGCGTGAATCACAACGGAAACAACAAGCGCGAGAAGAATATTGCGTTGCTGGATGCGTTCCACCTCCATTGCACGATAGACCAACGAAACAGAATAGGCGGGCCGTCTGTGTACTGCGGCAAATGCTGGTGACGTCATGGCTACCTCCATTGTGTGTTGATGGAAGAACAGTTTGTAACGCCAACAACTCAGCATTCAAAGAAGGTGCCATGAAGAGATTAGCGAATTCATGTCGAATCCAGCCAATGAGAGAAGATGATTATTGCATTTTGCAGGACGGGTTGTACCCAAAACAGTACAATGCTTGAAAGGGATTGGGAAATGAATCGAACGGACGGATTGCAGTCTGCAATGTGAAGCTGCAAGAAATTAGTGATGAGAGTTCAGAGGTTTGGCTGTTTCTAAAACTGCAGTAGCCAAGATACCATATGATAGTTTCGAGTTCGGCGACACGTTGCAACAGCCGTCCTGGAATTCTTATGGTGATCACTTATAACAGATTACAAGGCCGAATCCCGGAGCATTCAGTTGTTTCAACTCTGTTTTTTTGAAGCCCGCCTTGCTCACAAAGTCATCTATCTCATTTTTAGTATAGGTTTTCGCGCTTGCCTGATGCAAGAGGTTCAAAGCCATGTAAGCCGTGGTGGCTCTTGACATTTGCGAACTGCCCCCTATGCCTTTTATCTGTTCGAGAATTACACACATTCCGCCGTTGTTGAGACAGTTGTATATCTTCTTCGCCAGTGTTTCATTTTCGGACATATTGTGGCCGTGTATGATATTAAATGCTAGAATGATGTCCACATTCTTGGGGAGTTCATCTTTCATGAAATCAGCTGGCATGAACGAAACCTTTTGCGACATCTTTTGCTGTGCAATGCATTCCTCGGCATATTTCTTCACCGGAGGGAGATCATTGATCGTTGCTGTTAAGTGAGGATGACGCTTACAGAGTTCTATGCTGTACAATCCATGAGAGCCGCCAAGGTCGAGGAGCTTGGTGTGGTTCTTGGAAACAGGAATTTTCCCGCCCACTTCTCTCACATTCGTTTTGGAAATGTCAATCATCGCCCGCGAAAACAACTCCCATTCATATTCACTCATGTCTTCCAGCATATTGGACTCGGGTCTTTTTCCCAAACGGATGGTTTCATCCAGGTGGATGTATCCCTTATACAAGTAATCACAGAACAAAATAAAATACCTGAAATTGTCAGGCGATTGGGGTGACAAATTCTTGAATCCTCTTTTGGTAAACGCGTATTGCGTCCCTTTCTTCCGAACATAGCCCAGCGCATCCAAGCAGTCAAGGGTCAACTCTGCGCCTATTTCACTCACATTGGCGCCGCTGGCTATTTGCTTTACTTCCTTTACATCCATCGTGAGCTGGTCAACAATTTTCAACTTAACGGCACTCCCCAATGCAAAGCCCAGACCCACTGACGAAGCAGCATCGGCAAACGGATGCGGAATGATGTCATTTGACAACAGGATTTTTTCGATCAAAGAAAACTTGTGAATCATATTGGGGCAGATTTGTAAATTACTGACTGCGAGGGTGATCGAAATGTTGAAGAACGTTGTTCCGCTTCAGTGCCAGTCCGAAACCAATAGCCCAGACGGGTGCAAATATCAAGTACAAGTTAAGCGCAGTATCTGCCAGCACTTTGCTACCGAGTGCGTTGCCTGTAAAATCAAGAGCAGATAACAATCCTACTGTGATGGTAAACCAACCCCACATGGCATTATCTCTTCTGATGAACATGCCTATGGCAATGAACCATACACCGAACATCAACGCATCGAACAGATTCCAGATGCCGTTTCCAACGATCAATGCAAGATTGCCGAAAGTTGCTATGATGGTCTCCTGTTGCTCCGAAGTGGCAGAGGCGAATTCATCCAATAAGACAGGCCATGACGCTCCAAGGATGGCTGCACCTAAAGCCCCGGCAAATATGTAGGCGGCGCCGCACGAGGTAACAACATGCCTCCAGTCCGTTTTGCCTTTGAGCCATTCATGTATGAAAAACAAAATAGGAAGCAAGAGCAGATAGTAGCCGAACATATCGGTGATCATGCTCCATTTCAGCATGGCGCTGCTCGCGCCTTCCAACGAAAATATCAACACTGGATTTGAGAAGAACTCAAAGTTGAAGTGTACCGCCCCGGCTACCAGAAAATAACTTACGAGCCCGATCACTCCGGATAGAAGTGTAATCAACGCAACAGCATTTCTGTGTTTTGACATGACTGCATCCCTCCAGAATAGTTTGCAGCCAAATTTATTATTGAGACAATAATAGAATTGTATAAATCGGACATTTTAGGGGAAAATATGCCCGAGGAACTCCGCATTAGCTTTCCTATACTGCTTGGGAGTGAGGTCGGCGTAGGACTTAAATTCACGAAGGAAATGAGACTGGTCGTAATAGCCTGCTTCCAAGCCTGCTTCAGTTAGTGATCGCTTTGTATTGTGAAGGATGTGCAAAGCCCTGAGATACTTGTTGTAGAGGATGAATTCCTCTGTCGTCATACCTAACCAGTCTTGAGAGAATCTTCTGAGTTGGCGGTCGGACAAGCAAACCTCTTCACTGAGTTTTCTCACAGTTAGACCAATACCTTGAGATAACTGGATCAGTCTACATGCCCTGTTGAACGAAAATCGGTCACTGATTTGTGAAATTTTCTTGCCAATCCACTTCAGGATAATTTCAACCTGGCGGTTGAAGGAACACGCGCTATGAAGTTCATCTGCTAAAAAGTCGAGATCGGAGCACACATTGTTTCCCTCGTAAACACCATCGTTAAACTCCTTTGCAGGGGTATTGAAAAGCAGTCTAAGCCCGACGCTTTTCATCTGTATTCCTAAAAACTCCTGTCGGCCTTCTTTGACAAGCGAAAACGGTTTGAAATTTAGTCCGTTTACAAAAACTGCAGGAAGAATTGTCCGGACTTGCAGTGAAGGATTCAAGTAAGCTACATTACCGGAAAAGTTGAATATGATTTCTGCCGTTCCCTTGGGGAGTATTATTTCTTTCCTTCTATGCAGATCAAACTCAGATAGTCGCCAAATATAATTTATGAAAGCCTTTTCCAATTCGCCGGTCGGGTAGTGTATGTCAGTTGTCTTTTTCATTCTTGCTTGGGTAATCGGCAGGATATCATTTGACAGTCATAAATTGAGCAACACCCGCTGCGGTAGCAGCCGTGTCAGATCCACTAAATGTATTGAACCAATGTTGTTCGTCGTATTATAGCAATTTGTTCTTGGCCGAATCAAGTGAATCGAGAAATGCCCGTTTGTTCTTGATGACTTTTTGATCTTGCAGCGGCATCTCACATCGTTTCTTCTGTTGGATCAGCGCATACAGACATTCTGTCGGTCGTCATCTTGGTAACTGGATCACACTCTCAACATTGATGACTCGTCTCTAGAAGACACTCACCCTTACGTATCGCCCCGGATTCTGCTTGAAATCCATCAGCAGGGAATCGAGCGAAAGAATACTACGATCAATATGCCGGTACAAATCGTCATCGTTCGTCAGCTTGCCGAGACTGTTCGACGTGTCGTTGAGGCGTGAGAAGAGGGAATCGGAGCGGCGAATGACCGAGCTGAGATTGTTGTAGAACGACTCATCAACGATGAGTTTGCCGAGAGTTCCTTTTCCTTCTTTGAGAGAAGACGTGACATCAGAGAGGTTTGTGATAAGCGAAGAGACATGTCCCGCCATTTGTTTGTCGTTGATGAGCCGGGCGGCGAGGCCGTCGCCGCTTGTTAGTTGTTTCGTCATCGCCTCCACGTTGGCGGCGGTTTTGAGAAGCTTGTCATTCAGTTCGGTGGAAGTAATCAGCCTGCCGATGGTTCCTTCCCCTTTGCTGATTTTTTGTGAGATCACTTGAATCGTATCCATCGTCTGAATCGCCGAAGCGATCAAGTCTTCCAGTCCCGGCTCGGCAACTACGTCGAGGAACCCGCCTTCCGGCAGCATTTCTTTCGATTGGCCGAGCGTGATATCGACAAACTTGTCACCCAAAACCCCGAGCGCTTTGATCGTCGCTTTTGAATCACTCGTAATCAACCGGAAATAGTCCCGTGTAATGTCGAGCGTGACAAGAACGCCGGTTGTATCATTGCGTGTGGAGAAATCCATGCTTTTTACAACGCCGATCTTCTTTCCGGAAACGGCAACCATGTTGCCTTCCGACAATCCCTTGATGCTGGAGATGAAGAGATGCGCCGTATCGTGGCGCGTGAGGATGTTTGTGTTTTTGCCAATGATGAGGCCGAGGATTCCCGCGAGAATCAATCCAGCAACGAAAAGAAGTCCCGTGCGCAAATTCCGCCAGCCGATACCGCCAGTGGGTGATGTGTTGATTTTAGCCATTGAATCAGTCTATGAAGTTGAAAGTCTGTTTAGCCTCGAGTCTGTTAGCATTGTGCTATAACTCCTCTGGATCGAGCAAGAAGGACTGAACAAACGGGTGATCGCATTCCTGCATCTTGTTCGGCTCATCGTGAAAAATGATTTCTCCGTGATAAAGAATTAGCACATCGTCGGCAATGCTGAACACATCGTTAATGATGTGCGTTACCATGACGGCACCGAGGCCTTTTTCTTTCTTGAGCTGTCCGATGAACGCGAGAATCTTGTTTGAACTGACCGGATCGAGTCCTGCAGTCGGCTCATCGAACAATATCATCTCCGGTTCAAATATCAGCGCCCGCCCGATGGCAACACGCTTGCGCATGCCGCCCGAAAGACTGTCCGGCAACTGATGCGCGTGAGTTTCGAGTCCGGCAAATTTCAGTTGCTCATCCACGCGGCGGGCGATTTCGTGTTCGGGCAGATTGAGATTCTCACGAAGAAAGAATCCCATGTTCTCGCTGACCGTCATCGAATCGAACAAGGCGTTCCCCTGAAAGACGATTCCCATCTTCTTCCGAATCGGGAACAGTTCTTCTTCGCTGAACTTGCTGATTTCAATCCCGTCAACAAAAATTTCCCCGTACGTCGGTTGAATCAGTCCGAGCATCAATCTGATAATCGTGCTTTTCCCCGAGCCGGAGGGTCCGAGAATTGCCGTGATCTTTCCGTCAGGAATATGCATCGAGATTTCCTTGAGGACTTCACGGCCCGAGTAGTAGAGATGTACGTCTTTGAATTCAATCATGTGCAGGAAATTCCAATTGCCAAATTCCAAATCCCAAAACTACACACAGGGGTTCATCAGAAGTTCATATTCTCCAATACCAACTTGGAGATGTAGAAGTTTGCTACCAGCACCAAACCGGATGAAACGACAATGCCTTTGATGGTAGAACGTCCGACGCCCGCTGTTCCGCCCTGCGCCGAAAACCCGTTGAAGCAACTTACCAGCGTGATAATCACCGCAAACACAAACGGTTTCACCGCCCCGACCACAAAGTCCTTCACGATGAGTTGGTTCAATGCTGAATTCCAATAGAAGCCCGGATCGATGTGGTGATAGATTTGCGCGACGATGCCCCCACCGACCAATCCGACAAAATCACTCAACGCCGTTAAGGGAAAAAACATCACAAGCGCTGCAAACAAGCGGGGCATCACAAGTCGTGCAATCGGGTCGGTGCCGAATGCCCGCAGCGCATCGATTTGCTCGGAGATTTGCATCGCGCCAAGTTCGGCGCCGTTGCGTGCGCCCACACGCGCCGAAAGCATCAGGCCGGTCACAATCGGGCCCATTTCACGAATCACTGAAAGCGCCGTTGTGCGTCCGGTGAGCAGCTTTGCGCCGAAGCCTTCAAGCTGGTTTCCGACCTCGACCGTCAGCAAACATCCGATGGCAAGTGAACTGACAAAGATGATGGGAATCGACTCCGTGCCGCAGATGGACATCTGATTGAGAATCTCATTCCAATATCGTCGCGTTGCTTTGAAACTCTTGAATGTGCGTGTGGAAAAGTAGTAGAACTCCTGCATCGTGTGAACGAAGTTCTTAAGACGCTCGTTGAGGAACTCGGCATAGTCTCCCACCCAATTCCAAATCTTCAGTACGATGAGAATATCTCCTTGTGGCTTTTCCGGAAATCGTGGCCTTTAAGATATGGAAAATTGGGATGAGGGAGAAGGGATTTTAACGGTGAAGTGCACGGGCACGTCAGGCTTTATCTCTCCCTCTGCTTCCCTTTGTTGTACCCTGTACGGCAATTCCGATGAGTGTCAGAACGGCAAGCAGCGCCATGTTCATGTTTGGTTCGAGGTTGAGACTTTCCGTAATGAGAAAAGCGCCGGTGAGCGACGAGAGAATAATCAACGCCCATTCGACGAGAAAGGAGAGAAGAAGCGCGCCAAGAACTCCCCCGACAGCAAACGGCAGCCACGAAGGGAGGGCGCTGCGGGCCGTAAACTCTTCCATCACACTGAAGAACACATAACCACCGGCTACGAATCCTGCAATGCGAACGGCGACCTTTTGCAGAAAGTATCCGGCAGCCGCGGCGGCAACTCCGACACCAAGTGCGACATAGAAGATCGTGGATTCCTGATGATGAATGAATCGCGGCGCTATGCTCATCACCAGCATAAATGCGACTCCGCCGACAAAGAGCCACAGGACTTTTCTGCCGGCAAAGAGAAGAAGAACGCCAACGAGAATGGGAAAGAGGGAATAGAGATCAGTATCAGGCATGAGGTATTGATACGGTCAAAAATTTTGATTCGGCGCGGAATTTGGCTCATAGGCATAGCACACGAAATCCGCCTCGTCCTTCTGATCGAGCCGCGTGAGGTTGCAGAGAATCTCCTCACGCGGGTCACTGTCTTTAACGCACGACACACAGAGTGCCGGCTTCGGTATCAGTTCGGGATTCAGCGGATTACCATCATCGTCATAATAACCGCCGTATTCCGTCGGCGGCATCATTTCGACGGACTGTAGTATTTCAGTGCTTCGGGCAAGTGATTCTTGATATCGGCGATGCGTGTCTCATCCGAAGGGTGTGTGCTCAAGAACTCCGGCGGCGCGGCGCCTCCCTTCGCAGCAGCCATTCTCTCCCAGAACGTCACCGCTTCACGCGGATCGTACCCTGCCATCGCCATGAAAATCAATCCCATCCGATCCGACTCGCTTTCCTGCGAGCGGCTGAACGGCAGCAGCACGCCGAACTGTGCGCCGACACCGAATGCCGTCATCCAGAGGTTCTGCGTCTCCTGCGGCTTGTCTTTCAACGCAACCGAGAGGGCCATGCCTCCGAGATTGGCAAGCAGTCCCTGGCTCATGCGTTCGTTTCCGTGCTCGGCAATTGCGTGCGCGATTTCATGTCCCATAACAACAGCCAGTCCGGTTTCCGTTTTTGTGACAGGAAGGATGCCCGTGTACACAACCACTTTTCCGCCCGGCATGCACCACGCGTTCACCTGCTCGTTGTCAACAAGATTGAATTCCCAGTTGTACCCTTGCAGTCTGTCAGCCCAGCCGCTTTGCCGTGCATATTGTTCAACAGCGTTCTGGATTCTGTGGCCGATCCGTTTCACCATTTCGGTGGCTTTCTGGTCGGTGCTGAGCTTGTTCTCTTTGAGAAACTGATCGTATTGCGAGTAGCTCATGCTTAACATTTCACCCGCGGGAATGAGGGTTAACTGCTTCCGTCCGGTTACGGGGTTGGTGGTGCATGTGATAATCGTGAACGACAAGACTACAAGAATGCTTGTCATGAGAGAGAAGCGTTTCAAGGGAGCCATCGTTTTCTCCTTCTTTTCTTTTGTGAGAAATGAAAACTGCATGTTGCTCTGCGTTAAGAATACGACTCTTGGGGATTATGTGCAACCGTTGTCTCTTTGTGAGATGAGGGTGCAAATAGCTGACGTTGTGCGTGTTCAGCAGGGACGTAATGAAATCCACAACCTTCGTCACGACTGCTGTACGTGCTGTTCTTTTTGCATAATACTCCGGTAGATTCTCAGCGTTGTGTAGCTGATCCGTTCTTCCAACCTTTCAAACACGCCGGACAGGTTTTGGAAACCCAATTTCGCGAATGCTCCGGCTGCCTCCTGCTGTTCCACGGCTGTCATCAGACGGTTGAGGTCAATCTCTTCGCCCGCGTTAACTGCTGCAAGAAGGTGTCCTCGGATCGTATCGGGACGCAGGTTTCGCTGCGCAACAATTTCATCAACGGATTTTCCCGAACGGAAGAGGCCGAGCGTCTCTCGCACCGTTTCACTCATCCATTTACTTTGAGGAGGCCGGGCAGCAGTTTCCGTCGTGAACTCCCGGCGGGCGTTCGTGCGCAGGTAATTGTCAATCTCAGTAATGAACGCAGTGCCGAAATCCCGCAGCTTTACTTCACCGACGCCGCTAATACAGGTGAATTCGCCTTCCGTTACCGGGTACTGCCGCGCCATCTGCCGGAGCGCGACATCCGAAAAGATGACGTATGCGGGCACGTTCCTTTCGTCCGCGAGACGCTTGCGCAACGAGCGCAGTTGCTCGAACAGGACTTCGTCGAATTGCTGCGAGCTTTCCGCAACGCGCAAGGCGTCATCCATCGCGGCTGGTTTCGTCAGCATGATCTGCTTGCGTTGCTTCACTGTTTCGAGGCCGAGCGGCGTGACCTCAACCACCGCAAACCCATTCGCTTCATTCTTCTTGAGCAGTCGTAAACGCATCAGTTCCCTGCCGAGGAACATCCAATCATCACGACTTTTCTCTTTCCCTATGCCGTAGGTAGACAGCTCGTGGTGCTTCCAACGGCGGATTTTCTCCGTATCACCGCCGGTCAATACTTCCACGACATGGCGAAGCCCGACGCTGAAGCCGCTCTTTTCTCTAATGCGATAGACGCAGGAGAGAAATTTTTGCGCGCTAATCGTTCCGTCGTACATCTCCCGCGGCCTCAGGCAGTTGTCGCACGCGTCGCACGACGGGTCGGGATACTCCTCGCCGAAATACTCCAACAGCATCGAACGCCTGCATTCCGCGCTTTCGGCGTAGTGCACCATCTGCTCCAATTGTGCCTTGGCGATGCGGCGCTCGTGTTCATCGTGTTTCTCTTCAATGAAATGGAGTTGCTTTACCACATCGCCACCGCTAAACAGCAACAGGCATTCGGAAGGAAGGCCGTCCCGTCCTGCTCTTCCCGTTTCCTGGTAGTACCCCTCGATGTTCTTCGGCAGGTCGTAATGGACGACGAATCTGACGTTTGGTTTGTTGATCCCCATCCCGAAAGCAATCGTCGCGCAGATGACACGCACTTCGTCACGCAAGAATAATTCCTGATGCCGCGTTCTGTCCGCCCCTTCCATGCCCGCATGGTACGGCGCCGCAACAATGCCGTCGGCGTTGAGCTTTTCGGCAAGCTTCTCCGAGGTCTTTCGACTCTGACAGTACACGATGCCGCTCTCGTTCTTGCGCGGTCGAAGAAACGTTAGCAACTGGATGTACGCGTCTGTTTTGGGCAAGACTTCGTATGTAAGATTGGGCCGATTGAAACTTGCAACGTAGCAGGAGGGAGATCGGAGTTGAAGGTATTTGATGATGTCCTCGCGCACCCGTCTCGTTGCCGTTGCAGTCAACGCCATGAACGGAACAGAAGGCAACAGCTTTCTCAACTCAACAAGCTGGCGATACTCGGGACGGAAATCGTGTCCCCACTCGCTGATGCAATGCGCTTCATCTATTGCAAGCAGATTGACATTCCAATTCTTGACATCGTTCAGGAAGCCGGAAAGCATTGCGCGCTCGGGGGCAATGTACAGCATCCGGTATTTGCCGTTGTGCAATTCAAACACACGATTGCTCGCTTCCTGCGGATGCAGAGAGGAATTCAGAAATGTTGCCGCGATGCCGCTTGCCTGCAGTGCATCAACCTGATCCTTCATCAGAGAAATGAGGGGCGAGATTACCAGCGTGAGGCCCGGACGAACCAACGCCGGCAGCTGAAAGCAGAGCGACTTGCCGCCTCCCGTCGGGAGAAGGGCAAAGACGTCCTTACCTGCAAGCGAGTCACAAATAATCTGCTCTTGCAGAGGACGGAAGGAAGAGTAACCGAAATGCTGCTTGAGCACAGCAAGCAGCTCGGATGATTGTGGGGTCATAGCACCTCCGCACTGTTTCAGTCAGATGAGATGTATCCCCCCATAAATGGCCGTTCGGTGTATGCAAAGCCGGCCAACCACTTCCGACAAATGGAAGGGCCTCTGGTTACAATGGTCAGACTCTGCTGAGAAAATTCTCCAAAACGAAAATCTTTCGTCGTCGGAAATGCAAAGGGCTTTCTACGAGCGCAATCGCCTTCAAGTTCTCGAAACCCGACACGAACCACGGATCGTTGCATGCAGGAACATCCCAGAGCCATGGGGGGATCGGCAAGCTCAGTTCAGAACACAATTGCGATGCGGTAGAAGCAAGCAGCGCGTCCCATCGTTCATGCGTCAGCTCGAAGGGTTCAGATATTGCCTCAACATTCTTGTAGCGCCGGAAGTCATCAACAAAATCCATCAAGTGGATTACCCAGTTTTCCGGATCGCGGAGGATGGCCTCCTTGGTTTCTCGCAGCGTGTTCATGATTCAAAGAGTTCTTCGATAAAGAACTGTGTTGCAGGTTTGATACGCGAATGCGGATAATACTTTTCAACCACTCTGAATACTTCACCGGGGGAAGCCAGCTCAAGCTTCTTGATGAGAAAACGGACATCTACCTTGTCGGTGGCGTCAACGCGAGCAGCAAGAGCTTTCATCGCGAGCAGGTAATCCGCAGTTGGGACAAAGACCTTTAAGCAAGGGAGATCAAGCAGGAGGTGCTGCTCGTGAGGAACAAGAAAGCCTTTCACGGCATCATTGATCCAATCGTGCGGAAGCCCGTTTTTTGCCGCAACACGGGCAATCGCTTCTCGTACTTCTCGCGTTGGCTGGAACACGGCGTCAACATCCTTGGTGGCAGGTCGGGCATCAAACGCAAGACACATAACTGCGCCACCGTAGAGGCACACTTCTCCCTTGACGCTGATTGAGCATAACTCGTCGTTCAGCAAGCGAAGATATTGTTCGATGTCGCTCTTTTTCACCTTCGCTCCATCATTCCTCTTCCTCATCCATCCACGGCATTTCAGGCAGCAGGTTCAGGCGCTCCACAAATCGTGCGTGGTTAAAATGTTCCTCGCGCTTCATAATGTCGAACGTTTCTGAGGCGATAACGAGAGCGAGCAAGCGGCGCACTTCGTGCTCGGCAATACCCATCATCACCAAACGTTGGAATGTCTCCTTTGTCTCCTTCGGGTTGCTATCCCGCAATTGGTTGTCAAGTATCTCCATGAATATCGCTTTCAACCGCGGGTTGGGTCGTTTGTCATCGAATTCGTCTGTCATTTGAGCACTTTTCTTTATTCAAGAATCCATTGCCGCCAGTCCAAACTCTCTACCAACTCTACAAACTCTCGAGCAGCAATTCCGCCACGTCCTTCACCTGAACCTTTTCTGCGGCGTCTTTGGCTTTCACGCCGTCCGTCATCATCGTCATGCAGAAAGGGCAGCCGGTGCCAATCATATCGGCTCCTGTTCCGAGTGCCTCTTCCGTCCGTTCGATGTTGACACGCTTCCCTTCGCGTTCTTCCATCCACATCTGGCCGCCGCCTGCACCGCAGCAGAAACTTCTGTCTCTCGTCCGCTGCATTTCTATCCGCTTACCGGCCACTGCGTCAACGATGTCACGAGGCGCATCGTATTCATCGTTGTAACGGCCAAGATAGCACGGATCGTGGAACGTGATCGTGTTCTTCTTCGCCGGCGCAAGATTGAGCTTTCTCTTCTCGATCAAATCCATCAAGAATGTGGTGTGATGAACAACATCATAATTGCCGCCGAACTGCTTGTACTCTTTGCCGAGTGATTGCAGACAGTGGGGACACGTCGTGACAATCTTCTTCACATTGTAATTGTTCAGCGTTGCGATGTTTTCCTGCATCAGCGTTTGAGCAAGATACTCGTTGCCCATCCGGCGCGCGGCGTCGCCGTTGCATTTCTCCTCCGTGCCGAGAATGGCGAATTTCACTCCCGCTATCTTCATCAACTGTGCGAAACTCTGCGACACTTTCTTGTACCGCGCATCGTACGAACCGGCACAGCCAACCCAGAACAATATCTCTGCATTCTGTGTGTTGGACATCAGCGGAATGTCCAACCCTTCCGCCCAATCGGCACGTGTCGAGTGTCCGAACGCCCACGGCGTGTAGTTGCGTTCGAGGTTGTTGAACGTTGTCGTGAGCTCGGCAGGGAAACGCGACTCGTTGAGCACGAGGCCCCGTCGCAAATCCATAATCGTATCAACATGCTCGATCATGACCGGACATTCCTGCACGCATGCCATACATGTTGTGCAAGCAAACAACTCCTGCTCGGTAATGAAATTGTCAAGAAGTTGATGGGAGAGGATATCCTGATTGGCCGCTTCTCCATTTCCATTCTTCGCGGCAATCATTGCGGGAGCTTTCTCTAACGTTCTCGCCCGCACATCAACAATTATCTTCTTCGGATTCAACAGCTTGCCGGTAGTATTCGCAGGGCAAACCGATGTACATCGCCCGCACTCGGTACATGTGTAGCCGTTAAGTAGTTGCTTCCACGTCAAGTCGTCAATGTCCGTTGCGCCGTATTTGGTGAGTGTTTCATCGGCAAGATTAATCGGCTTGAGGGCACCTTTCGGATCAATGCCGAGGTTGGAGAAGTAAACATTAAATGTTGATGCAATGACGTGAAGATGCTTTGAATAAGGGAGATAGTTGAGAAAGCCAAGCACGGCGAGCATGTGCCCCCAGAAAAACACATAGTACCAGGTTGCCGCAGAGTTTTCAGAGAAGAGACTTGTAAGCTGTGTGGAAATGAATCGTGCTTCGTTCGGAATGTCCGGATGAAGAAACGGCCGGGTAGCGTTTTGCCCGAACATCGTAATCATCACCATTAAAATCATCGCCAGCACGAAGATCGCATCCCATTTCGAATGTCCCGAAACCTCCAGACGCTTCGGCGGCGCGAAGAGTCTGCGCGCAAGAGAGATAAGAACAGCAACAACAACAAACGCCCCGAACAAATCCTGAAACCATGTGAGCGGAGGATACAGCGGGCCAAGAAACGCGAGCGAACCGCCGGGTATGAGCCCTTCGATAATTGATTCGATGACGGCGCTGAGGAGAACCACAAATCCCCAGAATATCAACGCGTGCAGCAATCCGGCAAACGGTTCGCGCAACAGTTTGGTTTGCCCGAGGGCAATCTTCAACACGTTGGTGATGCGCGTTCCAATGTTGTCAAATCGGTTCTCAGGTTTTCCGAGCTGCAGGTAGCTGATGAGACGCTTGACGTTGTAGGCAAAAAAGCCGAGCGCAGCGGAAAGGACGAGGGCAAATAGTATTGAATGAATCATCGGGATTTCCTGATTCTGAGGTGATAGTGGCGAGACGTGGTATGAATATAAAATGAACGCTCGAAAAGCACAAGGAAGGCTCAAACCCGTGATGCGAAATCCTTTCCCTCAGGGAATGATCATCTCTCCGTCAAGCGTGGTGATCGCCCTTCCCCCTACCTGTACCGAGCTGACGGCTTTGTTGCGAATCGTCAGTTGAATCGTGACACGCCCCTTGCGCCCGATGACGTCGCCTTGCTCGCCGATAATCGTAATGCTATTGCCGTTCAATTTGTCATCGAGCAATCCCTGTTCGTACAAATAGGCGCCGAGCGGACCGTTTGCCGATCCGGTAACAGGATCTTCATTGATGCCGACAGTCGGTGCAAAGAAGCGCGAGTGAACGGTTGACTTTCGTTCGATGGTTTCGGTTGTGAAGACGCACACTCCGAGCAGCTTCCGGTTGGTGAGAAATTGTGCAAGCGCAAAGAAGTTGGGTTTGATGGCAAAGATTGTATGCAGTCTGCGTACAGGCACGAACAGATAGTTCGTCATGACGATTTGCATGCGGGGATCGAACTCTTCAAGCGTGATATTCAGTATGCGCATCAGATCGAGCTTGAACTGTCCCGCGCGAAGGAATTCAGGGGTCGGAAGGCCGAAGAAGATTTCCGAATGCGATGCGGTTTTCTCGACCCGAACGGGAAGAATTCCCGATTTCGTTTCGAGATTGAATGCATATGATCCTTGATCGGCCATATGATGCACACCCTCTTCCGCCATCACATGAAAACTTGCAATCGTTGCATGTCCGCACAGCGGCACTTCGGTTTCGGCGGAGAACCACCTGATCCGCAAGTCGGCACCGGGAATCGTTGCGGGCAGGATGAACGCCGTTTCCGGTACTGCCATTTCGCGGGCAATAGCTTGCATTTGCTCGTCGCTCAAGCCCTGCGCATTCAACACAACGCCGGCCGGGTTTCCCATCAGCGGTGTGTCGGTAAACGCGTCAACCTGCTTGATGTTGATGCGCTTGAATTCCTTGGCAGAAGGGGAGGTGGTAGGAAATTTTGCCATACGTTCAGCGTTCCCGATGTTTCAACCCGGATGCAAACCGTTCAAATCCAATGCCGTCAACGTTGTGCGCTCGCTGACGTACACCAGCATATTGTCGTAGACGAGAAACGAATCCGATACTATCGAAGTAGAGCCTGAAGCCAGGCTCCCTTCGTACAAAAGAGTTGCGGTTGACTTGTCTGCTATTTTCATTTTGCTGTCAACAAGGAGTGATTCGTTCGCGTTCGCGGGATTCCGCTCATGGTAGCTGAAGATCACGGCAGAGCCATGTTCCATGTATTCAATGTTTCCGACAAGTCTCCCCTCATCACAGTGACGACGAATTACATCCGCCGATTCCCTCGCTTCTTCAAAGTTAGCGAGCGTCACGGGCATTCTCCCGACACGTTGTGATGGTGAAATGCGACGCAATTGCAACGCCTCCGATTCGGAGATTGTGCTTTCAACAGAACCGTCCGTCACATTCACAACGTGGAAGGTCGGGCCAAGAACCGTCGAGCGTGACGCTACTAAGGAATCTCCGGCTATACACTCAAATCTCAGGTCATCGTCCGACCACAGGATATTGCCTTGATGTGCATCAACAGCGATGATGCTCTTGTGCTCGGGCATGCTCGGCGTGGCGTATTTGTGCAAAAGCACAGTTTCGCCGGATACGCCTTCTATTCCGATCCACCATTGCTCGCCGAAGTTTTTCCCCCTCCACAGAGGTTTTCCATCCGGTGAATCAAGGGCAAAGAACCTGACGGTTTTCTTCTCCGGATTTCTTGCCTCGCCGAAAATCCGGCCTGAATCCGTCAGAACAACGCGCCAAATAATGCCTTCCGGCGAAAATCGCCACGCGGGTTGCAGCTTTGCGCGTTTGTGGACAAGAGAAAGCAACATACTGATGGACGGTGCCGTGAAGTGATGTACCAAGATAATACACAAACGGGCGAACTTCAAGGGTTGAAATAGCTCAACAACACACCCTTGATTCCGTGCAATGCCTTTGCCCGATGACTCAGGGTGTTCTTCACGTCCATGCTCATTTCCGCGAATGTTTGCCTGTGGCCGGATGGGAGAAACACAGGGTCGTATCCGAATCCGCCGGTGCCGCGCGGATGGTCGATGATTTCGCCGTTGCAGACTCCCTCAACCACCCGTTCAAATCCTTCCGGCGTAACGAATGCAAGCACGCTTCGAAACTGTGCCCCGCGTGAATGCGCAGGCATGCCATTCATCTTGAGCAGCAACTTCTTCACATTATCCGCGTATGTTGCATTCGGGCCGGCATAACGGGCGGAGTATACTCCGGGTTCTCCGTTTAAGCTGAAGACTTCCAGTCCGGTATCGTCGGCGAGTGAGGGGAGTGAGGTCAGTTGCAACACGTGCCGCGCTTTTTTCAGGGCGTTGCCTTGCAGCGTATCGTGGTCTTCCTCAATGTCGCCGACCTGAGGAAAACTGTCGAGCGTAAGAATCTCAATATCGGTTCCGTCCAACAGTAGCTGAAGTTCTTCCGCCTTGTGTTTGTTGTGTGTAGCAAGAACGAGTCGTTTCATGATCCTTCACGCGTGAACGCGTTGTAACAGAAGCCGAAGTTCTTCCCGTGCATCATGCAACGCCTTCGGCTCATCCATCATCATATACTGACCGCTCCGATAGAGCCAACGTCCGTCAACCATGACGGATTCGACATTCTCCGACGAGCATGAATAGACGATGGAAGAATACAGATCGTCGTCATTCTGAGGTTCGTATGGATTCCACGATTTATTGAGGTTGAGAAGAACAACATCGGCCCTCTTTCCCGCCTCAAGGCTCCCCACGTCGTTGAATATGTTAAGAGTTGTTGCACCGCCAATCGTGGCCATCTCAAAAACAGATCTCGCGTTCATCGCGGTCGGACCGTGCAAAGGCTTTTGCATAAGAGCCGCAAGCCGCATCTCTTCGAACATATTCAGAGTATTGTTACATGGGGCGCCATCGGCGCCGAGCGATACCGTGATTCCCGTTGTCTGCATCAGCGGAATCCGGGCAACGCCCGACCCGAGTTTGAGATTCGATGATGGACAATGCAGCACCTTCGCATTTCTTTCCTTCATCAGATCGAATTCACGGTCGTTCAGCCAGATGCAGTGGGCAAGGCATGTATTTGCGTGCAGGATGTTCAACTCGTCAAAGAATTCCACATTGTCCATCTTGCAGCGTTCACGAACTGCTTCGAGTTCGTGCCGGTTTTCGGCAGCATGCGTGTGAAATAGCATGCCCGGAAAGTCTTTCGTCATTGCATACGCTTCAGCAAGAAGTTCATCCGAACACGATAAAACGAAACGCGGCGCAACGGCATACCGCACTCTCCCATCTGCAAGTCCGTGAGTGTACCTTGCAAGATTCAGTGTTGATGCAACCGAATCCTTTGTTGATTCCCTCAACGGCGGATACAGCGTGTTCATATCCATCATCGCCTTTCCGACGAATGCGCGGAGGCCGGTTTCCGTCACAGCACGGATTACTTCCTCTTCGTGATGGACGCTTCCCATGTCCATAATGGTTGTTGTGCCCGAACGCAGCAGTTCTGCTATACCCGCCATGGCCGACGCGTACATCGACTTTGCATTGTGCGCATATTCGTACGGCATGATGCGCAGCTTCAGCCAGTCGAGCAGCTCGAGATCGTCGGCAAGCCCGCGAAAAAGCGTCTGACAAAGATGAATATGTGTTTGAATGAAACCGGGGATGGCGACAAGCGAACGGGCATCGATAACATCTCCCTCGAACGAGCCGAGTTGTGCCGTTTCCGCCTGCGTCAGTACACGCTCGATTGTGTTGCCGCTGACAATCAGGGATCCGTCAGCGAAAATCCTCCGGCGGGAATCCATCGTGATAACGCGGGAACACTTGATGAGGGTTTTCATTAATGTCTGATTAGAATAACTTTTCGGAAGGTCTGAAACGTGTCCCCGTCAAGAGATGACATGACGCAGAGCTTCATCAACCGTATCCACTTCGATCAGCTTCACTTCTCCGTTCGTGCCTGAACCTTTGAGATTGTTCTTTGGGATCAGGATCCGTTTGAAACCCAGCTTCTTCGCTTCGGCAATCCGCTTTTCGATCTGACTGATGGTACGAATTTCTCCCCCCAATCCTATTTCACCGATGGCAACTGTTTGCGGCTCGACCGGAATATCCCGCAGGCTCGATACAATCGAAAGCGCCATGCCGAGATCAATGGCCGGCTCGACGGCTCTTATGCCTCCGGCGACGTTTACGAACACATCGTAGTGCCCGACGTGAAGCCCGACCCTCTTTTCGAGCACGGCAAGAAGCATCTGCAAACGCTTCGAATCAAATCCGGTTGCGCTGCGCTGCGGAACGCCGTAGCTTGTCGGGGCAACCAGCGCCTGCACCTCAAGCAACAACGGACGCGTTCCCTCCATGCTTGCCACTACCGCCGAACCCGATGTGCCGGATTTCCGTTGCGAGAGGAATACCTCGGAGGGATTCGTTACTTCCCTGAGCCCGTTGTTGTGCATTTCGAAGATGCCGATTTCATTCGTCGAGCCGAACCGGTTCTTGATTGCGCGCAGAATGCGGTACGCGTAGTGCTGCTCGCCTTCAAATTGCAGCACCGTATCGACCATATGCTCGACGACTTTCGGGCCGGCAATCAGGCCGTCTTTCGTCACATGCCCGACGAGAAACACGGGAGTCCCTTTCGACTTTGCGTATCGCATGAAGAGAGCCGTTGCTTCGCGTACCTGGCTTACCGTTCCGGGCGCGCTTTCAAGTTCGGGACGGTACATCGTCTGAATGGAATCTACAATAATCAAGTCGGGTTGCGCCTTCTCAAGAAGGGCATCAATAACATGCAGACTCGTCTCGGCCAGCAACAACAGGTTGTTCGACGGCTTCTTCTCCAAGCGTTCCGACCGGAGTTTGATTTGATTGACGGACTCTTCACCGGTAATGTACAGAACAACAGTATCCGTTAAGGCAGCAGCCATCTGCATCATCAACGTTGACTTCCCGATGCCGGGGTCGCCGCCAATCAATACAACGGAACCCGCAACAATGCCTCCTCCGAGAACCCGGTCAAACTCCGGGATGCGCGTTGAAGTTCGCGGTTCATCCGCGACCTTTACATCAACAAGCGGGACGGGGGCTGACACATTTTTGATGATGGAAGATTGCTTCGATTTTGAAGGCTTGCTGCGGTCGGTAATCTCTTCGACAAATGTATTCCACTCATCGCAGTTCGGACATTTGCCGATCCAACGGGGGGATTCATACGCACACGATTGACAAACGTATTTGGTCTGGACTCTGCTCATCACGGTAGAGGGGAATTCGACAGTAATCCAATATAGGCAGGCACTGCCTGAGATTCAACGTTCGACGGCATCACTTGGAGTGACGAACATTGACAATGTAGCTAATCATGCCTAAGTTAAAAGCACAATTCCTTTCATCCAATCACCAATCCCAAGGGACTATCATGATCAAAATGTACAGTAGTATCCTTTTACTGATTGTTCTCCCTTTGATGGTCTTTGCCCAACCATCAATACCTTTTGAAGAACTGTTGATTCGCCACGAGCAGAACCCGCGCATCGGGATCGAGGCAAAACAACTGGCGCAAAGTCTCGGCCTTCCGAAAGCAATCCACTGCCGCAACAACACGCTCATCAATGCCATAGGAATCGAGAACGGCCAGCCCGTCTATGCCGTCATAACCGACGTTGCGCATCCGTTTGAAGGCGGAAAGGCTCTCTTCTATGATGAAGTTGTGAAGACAATTGACCTGTCCGGGGCAATCATCAATCCGACCGGCCCGGTCATCCTCGACAAGAACCGGACAAGAAGGGAATACTCGCGAAGTTCATTACTTAACGGGCGTATGCTGTTGGTGCCGGATTGGACGGCAGACAGAGTGATGGCATTTGATCCGGTAACCGGCGATTTGGTGGACACGGCGTTCATACATTCCAGTCCGGGCATTCTTGCTTCACCGAAGGAAGCGCGTCTAAGTCCGCGCCGTACGATTACTGTTTCTGATCAAATCTCTGATCTTGTGCAGGAATTTGATACCTCCGGCACGTATCTCAGGGCGTTCGCTCCGGCTGGCGGAGTTAACACCGCAATTCTCGACAACATCCGCGGGCATGCGTACAGGCCGAACGGCAATCTGCTTGTCACCGTTGCAAGCGGAGGAAATCAGAACGCGATTGCTCATTTTGATACGGGGGGAAACTATCTTGGCCAGTTTATTCCGCCGAGCAGTAACGGCCCCAACAGTCCGTTCAACATTCTCATCCGCGACAATGACATTCTCATCACTGGAAGCAGCGCACCGCAGGGTGTAACCAGGTTCGATACGAACGGCACATATCTCTCACTCTGGGCCGGAATTACGAACTTCCCTCAACAAATGAGCAAGATGTCGAACGGCAACTACGCGATTGCAAACTTCTCAGGCACCGGCCAGACAGGCGTTCGAATTCATGCTCCTGATGGGGCGTTTCTCCGCTTGCTTTCCGGAGTGACAGGAAACCGAGGAGTATATGAACTTCCCAGCGGGAATTTCCTCACAACGAACGGTGCCGGCCTTCACGAATTGGATACCAACGGAACGCTTGTCAGAACAATTCTGCTTTCTGCGAACCTGCAGTATATCAATCTTGTTGATCTTGCTACGACGAGTATCGATGAGCCGGATCCGATTCCGTCTTCGATTACATTGTTGCAGAACTATCCCAACCCCTTCAACCCGGCCACAACAATTGAGTATCATCTTCCAGCCGCAACACACGTAACGCTGAAGGTGGTTGACTTGCTCGGGCGAGAAGTCGCAACGCTTGTGAACGAGAGACAACAGGCGGGAGTTTACAAAACGCCATTTGATGCGGGTCGGCTGACATCGGGCGTCTATTTCTACCGCCTGCAGGCCGGAAACAGCGTACAGACCAGAAGACTCGTATTGTTGAAATAACGAGAGATGGCACTTTTGGGTGTTGAACTCTTTGCACTTGATTCGCGTTATATCCGGTAGTTCTTTGACAACTTTGAGGAGTAAGAAATGTCTATTCGACCAGTAAAGAGAATAACGCAAGCACAACCGACCCTTGAAGGGGCTGGTGTTCATCTGCGCCGCGCATTCGGCTTCGGGAACACAAGCGACTTCGATCCGTTTCTGTTGTTTGATGATTTTCGGAATGAGGATCCCGAAGCATATCTCGCGGGCTTTCCGTGGCATCCGCACAGGGGAATTGAAACGATAACATACGTTCTTGCCGGAGAAGTCGCACACGGCGACAGTCTGGGCAACCGCGGCAACTTGGGCGCGGGCGATGTTCAATGGATGACAGCAGGCAGCGGCATTCTGCACCAGGAAATGCCGCAGGGCGACAAGAACGGCCGCATGCATGGCTTTCAACTCTGGGCCAATCTTCCCTCGACCATGAAGATGACAACGCCGCGCTATCAGGATGTAAAGTCAGGAGAAATTCCCGAAGTTGTAGATGATGATGGGACGACTGTCCGTGTGGTGTGCGGAGATTTTTGGGGAAAGTCCGGTCCGGTGGAAGGAGTTGCAGCAAATCCCCGTTACCTTGACGTGTGGGTTCCTCCGGGTAAACGCAAAGCGTTGCCAGTCGAGAACAACCGTCACGGATTTGCTTATGTGTTCGAAGGCTCGGGCTCGTTCCGCGATGCCTCGCAACCTCTGCCGGTAAAAACCGATCGTGTCGGGTCGGGCGGCGAAGAGGTGTACGAGTTCACCGGCAACCGCTCGCTTGTTCTCTTCGATTCGGGCGATGAAGTAACCGTGCAAGCCGGTGATGCAGGAATTAGGTTCTTGCTGGTTTCCGGTCAGCCGTTGAAAGAGCCGGTTGCGTGGCGCGGACCCATCGTGATGAACACGCATGAAGAACTGGCGCAGGCGTGGGAAGAGTTGAGGGACGGGACGTTTATCAAAACGAAATAGGTGCAATAGTCACAGAAGCGGCGGGATTAGTTGGGAAATTCCGCCGCAACTCGTATCTTGCGACAAACGAAAACCTGATGAGGTGACTCCATGAGCCAAGATTTGAAGCAGTTGTTTCGTGCGGCGTTCGACCTGCCGGAAGGTGATCGAGCGACACTCGCAGGACTGCTTATCGAAAGCCTTGAACCAGCCCCAGATCCGGACATTGCGGAGGCGTGGGAACGCGAAGCCGGGCGTCGCTGGGCCGAAATCGAGAGCGGTCAATTGCGAACCATTCCATGGGAAGAAGTTCGCAAGAAACTCTTTGATCGCGCATGAAACATATAGAGTTCCATCTTGAGGCGGTTCAGGAACTCATAAAGGCAAAAGAATGGTATCGGCTGCGAAGCGAAATGGCGTCGCAAGCATTCGCGCTTGAAGTAGATAATGCTATCCGGAGTATTGCAGATGCCCCGGAGCGCTGGCCCGAAAGCGAAGGCGGCATCCGTCGCAAAGTCCTCCAGCGGTTTCCGTACACAGTTCTTTACAGAACGCGCTCTGAGACAATATATGTAATTGCGGTTGCACACCAGCGCCGTCGTCCGGGATATTGGCATACGCGCAAGTAAACAAGCTTGTTTTACAATCTACAACATGACGTTGGCGTGACCAGTTATCGCAGCTTTTTCGTTTTATTCTCCCTGTTGATATTTCCTCTCCAGATTTACTCCCAAACCTTTCCAACTCACGAACTCCGCGCCGTCTATCTTACAACAACCAACAGTCTTGACTGGCCGAAGAGTCTGAACAGGGAGGAGCAGCGATCTTCTCTCAAGCAGATTGTCCGCGACCTCAAGCATGCACACTTTAATGCCATCTTCTTTCAAGTCCGGGCTCGCGGCGATGCGTATTACAAATCCGCCTTCGAGCCGTGGGCCGAAAATCTGGCAGGCACGCTCGGCAAAGATCCCGGGTGGGACCCGCTGCAGTTTCTTTTGGATGAAGCGCATGCTGGCGGGATGGAAGTACATGCGTGGTTCAATGTGTACAAGATTCGCGGGCCTGTGCCGCCGCAACCCAGCTCGCCGCAACATCCCGTGAGAGCGTTATCCAATTCGGTTGTCTTCTTTGACAACGAATACTGGTTCGATCCGGGACGTCCTGAAGTGAATGACTATCTCATTCGTGTTCTGAGTGATCTGACCGGGAAATACGACATTGACGGTGTGTGCTTCGATTTCATACGTTACCCGCTTGGCGATTTTCCCGACCGGGCAACGTACAACAAGTACGGCAACGGAATCCCGCTCGAAAGCTGGAGGCGTGAGAACATCAACAAGTTCGTTCGCGATGCACATGACGCCGTTTCGCGGCAGAAGCCGGAGATAAAACTCGGCGCCGCGCCGCTCGGCAACTTCGGCGGCTCATTGAGCGCGCAACCGGATTCACGAAGCGCCCGGGGCGGGGTTGGAGATTTCTATCAGGATTCACGTACATGGCTGAAGAATGGCTGGCTCGATTATCTTGCACCGCAAATCTATTGGCCGCTTGAATTCGAAACTCAAGGGCCCGACTTTGCCCACATTACCCGGACTTGGTTGAAAGAGGCCGAGGGGCGACATATCTATGTCAGCATCGGCGCATACAAGCCGGAAATTCTCAATCAACTTTCCGATCAAATTACGGCAAGCCGCATGTTGGGCGCTCACGGGCAAGTCTTCTTCAGGTACGAGAATGTAAAGGAGATGAACCGGTTCGAAAGTTCCTACACCGGACGCGTGCAGGTTCCGCAGATGCCGTGGAAGAAAAACCGTTCGCAGTAGCAGGGGCCTTACTTCACACCCAACAACTCCACCAGCCACAAACTCAACCACGGAACGTAGGTAATAATGAGAAGTGCAATGAGCAACATGCCGATATAGGGCAGCGTTGCGCGCACGATTGTGAAGACGGGCTTCTGAAACCGGATGCTTGAGATGAACAGATTCAAGCCCACGGGCGGTGTGAGATAACCGATTTCAAGGTTGGTAAGAAAGATAATTCCAAGATGAACCGGATGAACGCCATAGGCAACAGCAATCGGCAGAATAAGCGGAACAACAACGATAATCGCGGAAAAAATATCCATCATCATTCCGACCAGAATCAGAAAGATATTCAACACAATCAGAAACATGATCGGATTAGTGATGAACGACTGCGTAAACTCGAACAGCTTCATCGGCACTTCGTTATCAACAAGATAGTTCGTCAGCCCCATTGCCGTTCCGATAATCATGAGAATGGCGCCAACCAGAACCATACTCTGCCGCATGACGCGGGGAATGTCGCGGAAGAAATGCAGATCCTTGTAGATGAACACTTCGACGATCAACACATAAAACGCCGTTACTGCCGCCGCCTCTGTTGCCGTGAACGTGCCGCTGTAAATTCCGCCAATCACGATGAAGGGCAACGGTATTTCCCACGCCGCTTCACGCACGGCACTCTTGACATTTGACCACGTGAAGGGCACCGTCGGGACTTTTGCCTTTTTCCCCTGCCGGACACCATACACGGAGAGAATTGCCACAAGGAGAATTCCCGGAATCAGGCCCGCAGCAAACAACTGATCGATGCTCAGTTTTGCCGTGACAGAATAGAGAATCAGCGGAAGACTGGGAGGGAACAGCAATCCGAGACTTCCCGAAGTAGTGATCAGTCCGAGCGAAAATTTTTCCGGGTATTGTTCCTTGAGAAGGATGGGGAGAAGGAGCCCGCCGAGCGCAACAATCGTAACGCCCGACGCACCGGTGAAGGCAGTAAACAGCGCACAGGTAACGAGAGCAACAACGGAAAGACCTCCGCTGAGCGATCCGAAGAATGCACGGGCGAGATTGACGAGACGAACAGGAGTCTTGCTTTCGGCAAGAACGTAGCCGGCAAACGTAAACAACGGAATTGCCACGAGAGTCGGATTACTGCAAATGCGATACAGTTCCACAATGACAGCAGACGACTCGATTCCCTCCGCGGCGAAACTCAGCATCGCAACGGCGCCGATAATGGCAAACAGCGGCGCCCCCAGCAACGCAAGCAGAAGAAGCAACAGGCCAATGACGAACGTACTCATTGGACGGCAGGCCCCCCTTTCCCCGTCAGTTTCATTGCGTGTTCCGCAATCTTCACAGCGAAATGAAACGCCATCAACGCGTAGCCTGCGGGAATAACAATCAAGGCAATCCAGGTTGGCACGTTGAGCATGAAGTCACTGCCCGACGCTTTCTCATCAACCAAAAATGTCCACGAAGCGTCGGCAAGATAGTAGCAGACGATGATGGCGAACAACGACGTAACGATACGCACACCATCCTGCCAGCGCGCAGACAAGAAGCGGGAGAATGCATCGATGCCGATGTGCCGTTCCTCATGGGCGGCAATCGCCGCGCCGATGAATCCCACCCAAATAACGAGATGGCGTACCAGCGGATCTGCCCAGAGAAATCCAATGCCAAAGACATTTCTCAACACAACCTGGGTGAACGCAAGAAGAATCATGGAAGAGAGAAAGAGAACGAGCAAGCCCGTTTCTATCTTTACCAGCAAGCGGTCCAGGGAACGGAGAAGGGTCATTTCGTCCCGGCGTTCTTGCCGCGGAATTCGGCGAGGGATTTTTCGATTCTGTTCAGGAAATCCTGATCGTAGAATGTGCCGACGAGAGTCTGACGCGCTTTCTTGCCGGCCGCGACATATTCGTCGATCATTTTTTGGGAGGGCACATCGACAAGCTGAATGCCGCTTTTCTTCATTACTGCGATTGCGGCATCGTTTTCCTGGCGTGATTTCAGGGTAAGCTCGCGCATGAATTTCTTGCCGTTGCGCAGAAGAATCTCCTGCAAATCCGAAGGCAACTCGTCGAATTTCTTCTTCGTCATCACCACGGCACCGGATGCATCGGCGAGCGGCAGGTTCATCATGTATTTCACACGCGTATGCCACTGCAGTACCAGTGCCGCAAGCGGTGACGTGTAAGCTCCGTTGATGAGTCCCGTTTGCAGAGATGTCAGCACGTCAATAACCGAAAGCGGAATCGGACTGATGCCGAGCGCCCTGAACGTCGCCTCGGCAACCTTGTCCCCTTCCCACATCCACATCTTAACGCCGTTCATATCGGCAAGCGTCCGGACCGGTGTATTGGTCAGCACGTACACCCAACCGACCTCGGCCCAGCCGAGCAGCACGTAGCCGTTGTCGCGGAACGCCTTGTCGAATTCGTCGTCAAACATTGTGTAGATGTGATCGACTTCATCGTAGTTGTTGAACAGAAACGGCGAGTCGAGAATGCGGACTTTCGGCGCAATATCACCGAGCCCGAAGCCCGTCAATCCGGCGCTGTGCAATTGGCCGAGCCGCATCTTGCGGATGACATCCTTGTCCTCGCCCTGCACGCCTCCCGCGTAAATCCTGAAGCCCAACTTGCCGCCGCTTTCTTTCCGGATCGCCGCGTCGTATTCGCGCAGAACATTCGTCCACGTACTGCCGTCGGGCGCAAGCGAGGCGAACTTGATAATGTGTTGTTGGCTCTGTGCTGCTGATGCCAATACGAATAGGGAAAAGCCAACGGCAAGAATTCTCTTTTTCATCAGATACCTTTTTGTCTATGTTAGACGACTAAAACAACTCTTCCTTCATTTGCATCAACATCTTCGCCTTCTTTTTCGCTATCGCGTTGCCGAGACGGAAGTTCGGCAGAATGTCGAGCGATGCGCTTTCAACATGTTTCAGCAATTCGTCGAACAGTTCCTCGTTCTGGGTCTGAAACGCATACGATTTTGCATAGTACACATGCGACATCAGGAACTTGCCTTGATTCAAACGCAGGGCTGTTTCGAAATGTTCCTTCGATTTGTCGGGATTGCCGCCGAGGAAGCGTGAGCGGCTTCCGTAGAGCGTACCGAGAAAAAGATGCGCGCCGCCGTAATAAAATGCGGAATCTTTTTCGGCAACGAAATTCATCATCACTTCAAGCTTCGGGATTGCGGCAATTGCTTCAGGATCCGTGAGCGTGATGTTGAGATATCCGCCCCACGGAAAAGCAGTCCAGAACACCGCCGGAACAAAGTCCTTTGATTTTTTGGCGAGTGCCGCCTTCAGATCATCAGCCGACCGTTCGAGCGCCTTCTTCACGTTTTTGTCCTGTTCCAAAATCCGCAATCCGTAATCACGCCCCCGCAGGTAGAACACGCGTGCGCGTTCAACATCAACGTCCTCCACAAATCCCAATGCGTAACTTGCGTAGCCCTCGGCGCAGAGTCTCAGCAGGCGTTCGTTGTCGGGATCGTTCTTCAGCATCACTTCAAGTAGCTTGATGTTGGCGGGAAGCGCCTGCTCGGCAAACTGCAGATCGGATTCTTCGGTGAGCGCGTCGTACCCCTCTTCCACGATGCCACCGACGGAGCGGACGGCAATGGTTTGAATGCATCCGGTGAAGAGTAGAAGCGGGATAAACAGGAGTAGCTGGAGTGGTTTCATCAGTCTTTCAGAATGTGCTCACAAAATATAGAGAGAAACGGGGAAAGATTCCAAGGCAGGCCTTTGCAACTCTTCAAAAATTGATTTACTTTTCGCATGAACTCAAGAGCGGAGGCAACGTGCCGGAAGACAATCAACCCACACTCAACGTACACACGTCCATGCGCATACTGGTTGTGGAAGATGAAAAAAAAGTGGCCAAGTTCATCCAGCAGGGACTGGAGGAGGAACATTACGCCGTTGACGTGGCCCACGACGGTGAAAAGGGTTTGCAGATGGCGTTGAACGAGAACTACGATGTCATGATTCTCGATGTGATGTTGCCGAAGATGAGCGGATTGGAACTCATCAAGGCGGTACGCGCAAAGCAGAAGACAACGCCCACCCTCATGCTCACAGCAAAGGCAACAACCGAGGACAAGGTTGCTGGTCTTGACAGCGGTGCGGATGATTATCTGACGAAGCCGTTTGCGTTTGAAGAACTGGTTGCCCGCGTCCGTTCACTGCTGCGCCGCGGTGCGCAGGAAAAATCCACGATCCTAAAAGTTGCCGACCTCGAGCTCGACACCGTGACGCACAAAGCCAAGCGGGCAGGCAAAACAATCGAGTTGACGGCAAAGGAATACTCGCTGCTGGAGTACTTCATGCGCAACCGTGATCGCGTACTCAGCCGCACGATCATTTCCGAGCATATCTGGGATTACAACTTCGATACAGGCACGAACATCATTGACGTGTACGTCAATCATCTCCGCAACAAAATTGATGAAGGATTCGACCCGAAGCTGATACATACTGTACGCGGTGTCGGGTATGTGATGAAGGAAGGATAAACCGTGGCGTTTTGGTATCAATCCATCCGCACAAGACTTACCGTCTGGTACACATTGCTTGTGCTCGTTACGCTTGTTGCGTTCGGGCTTGCCGCCTATTACTACACACGCAACCAGCTCTCCAACAATCTCGACATCTCCCTCAAAAGCGAAGTCCGTTGGGTGAAGGATTTCATCTCCCCCCAGGCAAGCAAGGTAAAGCCGAGCAAGCAATCCATTGATGCGTTGCTGCGCAAAAAGTCAACGACATTTCCGCAGCGCTTCATCGGGCCCATGTTGCCCGAATCTCCCGAAACGGAAGAGGCCGATGAAATCTGGAATCATATCTTCAAGCACTCACTCGTCAGCCAGAAGAAGACGTTCATACAGGTGGAGGACAAGAAAGGTGATGTCATCTACCGCAACTACAGTCTCGGCTCGGACAGTCTCGCCGCCCCCGACGACCTTCCGCTCGACACGACGATCGTCGTAACGACGCTGTTGGGTGGCGAGCAGTTGCGTGCCGCAATGTATAAGGATCAGAACTTCACGATACTTGTCGCATACTCGTTGAGCGAGTTGGGAGACGTGCTGGAGAATCTTTTTGCAATCTTTCTGTATCTCATTCCGATTGCCGTTGCGCTTTCGGTTCTCGGCGGATTGTATCTCGCTAACAAGGCCCTTGCTCCGGTGGATGACGTGACGCGTCGTGCAAGAAAGATTACCGCGGAAAGTCTCGACCAATCCATCCCTCCCCGCGACGTTGATGATGAAATCGGGCGGCTTATCAGCACAATGAACGAGATGATCCGCCGCTTGCACGGCTCGTTTGCGCAAACCCGGCAGTTCTCGTCCGATGCATCACATGAACTGCGTACGCCACTCACCATTATGCGGGGGGAGATTGAACTTGCATTGCGTAATGAAAAAACGCCGACGGAATATCGCGAAATCCTTTCCAGCACACTCGAGGAAATCCTACGCCTTAAGTCAATTATCGACAACCTTCTCACACTCGGCAAGGCCGATCATGGTGTGCTTGACCTGAAGCTTGAAGAAGTACATCTTGATTCTCTTATCAAAGATCTGTTTGACGACAGCGAAATGCTCGCCGAATCCAAGCGGATTCACGTCGAGTTGAAGAACGCTGAACCCGTGACGATTGTGGGAGACAAAGGACGGCTGCACCAACTGTTCCTCAATATCGTTGACAACGCAATCAAATACACTCCGCAGGGCGGACACGTGGCGATTTCCGTTCAGCGGCAGAACGGCTCGGCGTTGGTTGAAGTGGAGGATGACGGTATCGGCATTCCTGAACAGGATATTGACAAGATCTTCGATCGCTTCTATCGTGTTGACAAAGCACGCTCGAGGGAGATGGGCGGTACGGGACTCGGCCTTTCCATCGCCAAATGGATTGCGGAAATTCACAGGGGAACCATTACCGTGGAAAGCGAGGTTGACAAGGGAAGCAAATTCTCGGTAACCATTCCGATCAACTGACGCGGCTCCGATTAAGCATCTTTAACGGGAGCGTAACAAGAGCTTAACGTTCAGCCGGTATATTAGCATGACGAGTGAGCAAGCCTCATTCTTCATTTTTGTTCAACCAATATCCAAGAGGATGTATTATGGAGAGTCTGGTTGTTGCAGTTGCAGTGCTGTTTGCAGCGAGCGCAGTAGCACAAGATGCCCCCAAGCCTGCCGATGCGGCAAAAACGCAGGTGCAGGAGAAGGCGGCGGAAGTGAAAACGCAGGGAGAGAAGAAAGCCGCTGAAGCAAAGATCGGGGCTGAGAAAAAGGGGCCGGAAGCCGTCAAGACTGTGACCGGCAAGAAAGAGCCGGTGAAGCAGGCAACTGAGGAGATGATCAAGAAAGAAGAAGGAACCACGGATGTTGACCCTCCGGTGAAGGATGCACCCGCAACGCCGGCAGTCGAGAAGAAAGCAGCGGGAGCCGTAAAGACTGTAACCGGAAAGGCGGGAGAAGCCAAGCATGCAACCGACGAAATGATTCAGAAGAAACAGAGCAAGCCCGACGCTGACCAGGCCGTCAAGGAATCAGCGGCAAAGCCTGCTGTTGAGAAGAAGGCTGTTGAACAAAAGAAAATGCTCAAGAAGGCAACGGATAAAAAGGACGAAGCAAAGAAGGAAGTGAAATAGCTGACCCGGTTTGTCCCGGTGCAGTTTCAGGGTCATCATGCGATGTCCCTTTTTTGTTTAGCCCGCCGGAAAACAAAAAAGGCCCCATCGTTCGGTGGGGCTTTTAAGTCTCTCTTCCATCCTCAAAATCAAAAATCTGCACCGAGTGAGAGGTAATACTTCGGCTCGCTGAACCCGCTCCAGTACCATGCCCACGCCACATCGAGCTTCACGAGGAAGCCGAGGAAGTAGATGCGCGTGCCTGTTCCCATGCCCATAAGCAGATCGCGGGTGACGGTATATCCGCGTGCATCTTTCGTGAATGCCTTGAACTCGTTCTCCCGGTTCCACGCGGCGCCCATATCGAAGAAGATAGCGCCATTGATGCTCTGCAGCCCGATAGGAAGCGGGCCCGCCTGCAAGAATGCAAACAGCGGATAACGGAACTCGAAGTTGAACAAGCCGTACTTCGAACCAATGCCGGCATTGAAGTTATACCCGCGAAGCGGAAGTCCGGTTTGCAAGAAGATGTAATCCTCGGCATTCTCCAGAGGAATGTAGCCTCCTTCAAACGTCCGGTTGATCCAATTATCAACGCCGCCAATAATGAACTTCTGCGGATTGCGACCGAAGCTTCCGCCACCTGCAAGTCGCAGAGCTATGTTGTACTGCCGGCCGAGACGCAAGTACGTTCTGTAGTCGCCTGTCACGTTCACAAAACTGAGTCCGGCCGAGCCGAGTTTCGGAGTGCCGAACACATTGAACGAATAGCGTGTACCGTTAATCGGGCCCGTAAATCCCCACAACGAATTGTCATGCGTATAGCCGATGGAGGGAACGAGAGTTGTCCGCTTCTGCGTTGGATCAGCAATCTGATCGAGATTCTCGCGTGAAATGTTGAACCAACTCAATCCCGCATCAAACCGTCTGAACCTGTCGATCGGATATTGGGCGTTAAGCGAAACGCCGTATGTACGGAACCGGTACAGGCTCCCGCCAAACACATCATTGATGATGAC
>JAANMW010000241.1_pt1 | contig 63412 bp, 65 predicted proteins | sample 7279671 | NCBI WGS metagenome assembly JAANMW01 (sample SAMN14094541, study PRJNA606508) | bioreactor metagenome | isolation source: A lab-scale SPAN reactor treating ammonium-rich wastewater day 247 | place: Ireland: Galway | collected 2017-09-19 | reverse complement strand
AATATTCGTTGAATATGGATATTCGCACCCGAGGATCCGAGAGATCTCGGAAGTGAGTGCCGCGGTCCGCGGCCTGCAGGAAGGTTTTCGTGCTCAGCGCGTGTGTTTCCCTGCCGAACTCCGCGATGAGATCGAGGCACTTTACCGGCCCTGAAGTAATGCGTAGAGCTGCGATCCTCCTGACATTCTTGTTGACCTTTTTCGCATTCTCCGCAAATGCAAAAAGCCTTGCGACGATAACGATCGGCGACAAGATCGCTGCGGACTATACCGAGCAACTTCGCAGGACGCTGAGCAAGAATTTCACGCTCCTTGATGAGGACCTCTCGGCGGCCGCATTCGCTTCCTTCAAATTCGCGACACCAGCAAATCTCTCCGTCGCTGAAGCGTCCGCAGTCGGGGAGGCAATGGGTTGCGATGCATTCATTCTCATTAACGCTGCGACCATCCGGCGCACGTCATTCGAAAAGCCCGTGTATTTCGAGTCATACGCCTCGATCTTCGTAGTTGACACGCGGACCGGAAACCTCCTCAAATGGCTGCGGCCATACATCGAAACTCCGACCGAATCGGAAGGGCTTCCGGGCCTCTTGGAAACACTCGAAGGGACTGCAAGTGAGGTCACCGGTGTGATTCAGGACGCGAAAGTCGGCGATGTCGCCTTCGAGCAGTCCACGATCGAGGTTCTACCCGACGCCCCCGAAAAACAGCTCAAACCTCCGATCCCATACCGCCGAATCAAACCGTCATATACCGAAGCAGCAGAAAAACTGGGCATTGCCGCGACTGTCGAGATACTCGCGGACATTGACGCCGCCGGCAAGATCATCGGGACAAAGATCGCTCGTTGGGCGGGCTACGGCCTGGATGAGTCTGTGGAGAACGCTGTGCGGGAGATGAATTGGCGGCCGGCTTATCGGAACGGCCGGCCTGTGCCGATGCGCGTCCTGCTCCGATACAACTTTAAACGTCTCGATCCGCCGCGAAACTAAACCTTTTCCGGCGTTTAACGTAGAATCGTTTTTTGCCCATTTAAATTAGACCTACTCTAGGAGAGCTTATGCGTTCAACTGCTAAACGTTACCTTGTCGCTCTGTTCGTTTTTGCGACGCTTACTTCAAGCGCCTTCGGACAGACGGCGTTCGATATCTCGCGTATGGATCGGAATGCCGATGCCTGCAACGATTTCTTTCAATTTGCGAACGGCACGTGGATCAAGAACACCGAGATCCCTGCATCACAGGCCCGTTGGGGAACTTTCAATATCCTCGGCGATCGCAACCGCGATATTCTGCACGATATCCTTGATAACGCGGCCGCTGCAAAGTCGCCGAAAAAAGGTAGTGATGTGCAGTTGATCGGCGATTATTACTCCGCATGTATGGATGAATCTGCGATCGAAGCGAACGGCATCAAGCCGATCGAGCCGGTTCTTGAGCGGATCGCAAAAGTCAAGACGATGAGCGATGTTACACGCGAGATCGCTGACCTTCACAACCAAGGCTTTCCGTCGGTTTTCCGTTTTGGCGGCGGCCGCGACCCGAAAGATTCGAACTCGGTCATCGTTAACTCCGGCCAAAGCGGCCTTTCCCTTCCGAACAAGGATTACTACACGAAAGACGACTCCAAGATGGCCGAAACTCGCGCGAAATTTGTCGAGTATATGACGAAGGTTTTCGATATGTCGGGCGATACACCCGCCGAGGCGAAGGCAAACGCCGACACGGTAATGGGTATCCAGATGCGGCTTGCCAAAGCATCAAAGGCGCCCGTGGAAATGCGTGATCCGGACAAGAACTACAACAAGATAAAGCTCGCGAATGCACAGGCGATCATCCCGAATCTCTCACTCAAGGATTATATGAAACGCCGCGGGATCCCTGTCCCGGAAACCCTCAATTTTGGCCAACCGGACTTCTTCAAAGAAGTGAACACGATGTTAAAGGACGTGCCGGTCGATCAGTGGAAAACCTATTTCCGCTGGATGGTGCTCGATTCGTCCGCCAGCTACTTGCCGAAGGCTCTCGCAGACGCAAGCTTTGATTTTCACGGCCGTTATCTTTCGGGGACGAAAGAGCAGGAGCCTCGTTGGAAACGCTGCGTTTCGGCAACCGACCGTACGCTTGGCGAGGCCCTCGGTGCGGAATATGTAAAGACCGAGTTCACACCGGAAGCAAAGGCCCGGATGAACCAGCTCATCGATAACCTGTTTGTCGCAATGAAGTCGCACATCAACGGACTCGATTGGATGACACCTGCGACCAAGGAGAAGGCTCTGGCGAAGCTCGCCACCTACAAGCGAAAGATCGGTTATAACGAACATCCTCGCGGCTACAAGGGCCTCGACATCGACCGAAGCTCCTATGCCGGTAACGTCTTTCGTGCACGGGCCTTCGAGATCAAGCGAAACATCGCCGACATCGGAAAGCCTGCGGACAAAACGCGTTGGTTCTTCTCGCCACCGACCGTGAACGCCTCTTATTCGAGTTCCAATAACGAGATCACGTTCCCGGCCGGCATCCTGCAGCCTCCGTTTTTCAATTTCAAGGCGGACGACGCGATCAACTACGGCGCGATCGGTGCGGTCATCGGCCACGAGATCACACACGGATTCGACGATTCCGGCAGCAAGTTCGACGCTCAAGGTAACCTCGCATCGTGGTGGCTACCCGAAGATAGAACAAAATTCGAAGAGCGTGCAGCGTGCGTTGCAAATCAATTCGACGGCTATGAGGTACAGCCGGGAGTACATATCAACGGCAAATTGACGTTGGGCGAGAATATCGGCGACCTCGGCGGCCTCGCGATCGCATACACGGCATTGGTTGATGCTCTAAAGGGCAAGAAGATCGAGAACATCGACGGCTTTACGCCAGAACAGCGGTTCTTCCTCGGCTGGGCACAGGTCTGGGCGACAAAGGCAACGCCGGAGTTCGAACGGCGCCAGGTGCTGACCGACCCGCACTCTGCTGCGAAATGGCGTGTTAATGGCCCGCTCTCGAATATGCCTGAATTCGCTAAGGCATTCGGCTGCAAGCAAGGCCAGGCGATGGTGCGAAAAGACGCCTGTCTGATCTGGTAGATCCGACAGATCGTCTATAGACAAGAAGCTGCTTGGGAGCGTGTCCGCTTCCGGCAGCTTCGCCTTTTTCGTACAAGCTGATTTCAACCGCCTTCGGTTTGCAGTTACGCCGAGAAGCCTGATAATTGTGATACAAAGTTTTCGTTATTAAAATGCTTGATCCAAATTACGTAAGAGAGAATCTTGAGGCCGTCCGTGCCGCAATGAAAGCCCGGAACTTTCCGCCCGACGCACTCGACCACTTCGCCGAACTCGACGCCGAACGTCGTCGCGTCAATAGCGAGGCGGACGCCGTCAATCACGAGCGAAATACTTCCAGCAAAGAGATCGGAGCCTTGATGCAGTCCGGCAAAAAGGCAGAGGCTGAGGAGAAAAAGGCCGCCGTCACCGGGTTGAAGGAAAGGCAGGCCGAGCTTGAGAAGCGACGTGATGATGCGGACGCCGCAATGCGCGAACTTCTTTCGGGCTTGCCGAATTTGCCGGCGGCAGACGTCCCCATCGGCGCCGATGAATCAGCAAATGTTGAGGTACGCAGATGGGGCACACCGCGTGAATTCGATTTCGAGGTAAAGGATCACGTCGACCTTGGGACCAACCTTGGCATCCTCGATCTCGAACGCGCGGCGAAGGTCGCGGGCTCCCGCTTTGCGATCCTTAACGGCAAAGGCGCAAGGCTCGAACGCGCACTCATCAACTTTATGCTCGACGTGCACACGCGCGAGCATGGTTATAGCGAAACCCAGCCGCCGCTGATCGTAAATCGCGACAGTCTTTTTGGCACAGGCCAGCTGCCGAAGTTTGAGGAAGACCTTTTTAATCTGACGGACGAGCGAGGCTTTTCGCTTATTCCCACCGCTGAGGTTCCGGTGACCAATTACCATCGGGACGAGATCCTGGACGCGTCAAGCCTGCCGCTGAAGTTCGTCGCCTATACGCCATGCTTTAGGAGCGAAGCCGGAAGCTATGGCCGCGATACACGTGGGCTTATTCGCCAGCATCAGTTCGAAAAGGTCGAGCTTGTAAAGCTTTGCCTGCCGGAGGAGAGCGAAAAGGAGCACGAGGAACTTACCGCAAACGCCGAGAAGATCCTCCAGCTGCTCGGACTGCCTTTCCGCACAGTCGTGCTCTCGACCGGTGATATGGGATTTTCTGCACGAAAGACATACGACATCGAAGTTTGGCTGCCGTCGCAGCAAACCTATCGCGAGATCTCTAGCTGCTCGAATTGCGGTGATTTTCAGGCCCGGAGGATGGGCACTCGTTTCAAACGCGCAGGCGGTGCCAAACCCGAGTTCGTTCACACACTCAACGGCAGCGGCCTCGCGGTCGGCCGCACTTGGATCGCCGTGCTTGAGAATTATCAGCAGGCAGACGGTTCGATCACGATCCCCGATGTGCTCCGACCTTATCTGACTGGCGATACCGAGATCCGATAGTCCGAAAGGCAGGTTCTCGAAACACTTCGATGGTAGAATGATAATTACTTTGTAATTATGCGATCACAGATAATTCAGATCGGGAACTCTCAAGGGATACGCCTTCCCAAAGTTCTTCTTGAACAGACCGGGATCTCGGGCGATGTCGAGTTGGAAGTGCTCGATGGCGGTATTCTTATACGGAATGCAGCAATTCCAAGAAGCGGTTGGGACGAGGCCTTCAAAGCGATGGCGGAGCACGATGCTGAGGACACGGCAGAGAACCTGCCTAATGAATTCGAGAAGAAGGAGTGGCAATGGTAGAGCGTTTTGATATTTATCTTCTAAATCTCGATGAAGAGATCGGCAAGGAAGCTAAGAATACCCGGCCTTGCGTAGTTGTCTCTCCAGATGAGATGAATCGCCACCTCAGCTCTGTCATTGTTGCACCCGTCTCCACAACAACCGACCGCTATCCGACTCGCGTTCCTGCAAATGTGTTCAACTCTGAACGGTCTATCGTACTCGATCAGCTGCGAACGGTTGATGTTGAACGTCTTGTAAAGAGGATCGGTTCGATCGGAAAGAGCGAAAGAAAGGCGACGCTTGACCGCCTGCAGGAGATGTTTGCCGAGTAAGGTAACCACGATCATTTCCGGCGGACAGACAGGCGCCGACCGAGCAGCTCTCGACTGGGCGATCGACCACCACTTTCACTATGGAGGCTTCATCCCGCTTGGACGTTGGGCTGAAGACGGCAAAATCCCTGATAAATACAAGGGTTTGATAGAGCTCGATTCAGCCGATCCGGCAGAACGCACCGAGCGAAATGTCATTGAGTCCGACGCAACGCTGATCGTTACAAACGGAAAGCTTACCGGTGGAACACTTCTTACATGGAAGGTCGCAGGAAAGCATCGGCGGCCTGTACTCGTAGCGGAACTTTACCGATTTTCGCTTGAGACTGCCGCCGATAAGGCACGCGAATGGCTTCGGCTCGCAGACGTTTCGACGTTGAACGTTGCCGGCGCTCGTGCTTCGAAAGATCCCGCGATCTATGAGGCCACGTATTCACTGCTCAGCAACATATTCGGTTGATAGACTTAGTTTACGACGATTTCCCCCCCACGCAAACCCCAATCCAGGACTCACGACGTAATTACAGTGTAGATACAATTCATTCACAACACTGAATCCCCTCAGCGATTTGGATATAACAAACTCCTAAATGGCCTTCGCCTCGTTCCAAAGATCGTCCATTTCCTCAAGACTTGCTTCTTCGAGGGTCTTCCCGTCTGCTGACAACGCATTCTCCACATACGCAAAGCGCTGGCGAAACTTACGATTTGTCTGTTTGAGGGCGGTTTCGGGTTCAACATCCAGGCGGCGGGCGAGATTTGCAATGACAAACAGAAGGTCGCCGATCTCTTCTGCGGTATTTTCCGTATCGTTGTTGCGGATGGCCTTGCGAAGTTCGCCGACCTCCTCGTCAAGCTTTTCAAAGATATCGCCGACCTCTTTCCAGTCAAAGCCTTTCTTTGCTGCTTTTGAAGTAAGCTTTAGAGCCTCGATCAAGGCAGGAAAATGGACCGGAACCTCGTCGAGGATCGATCCGGCGATAGTCTCGGCCTTGCCGGATGCCGCACGTTCGTCTGCTTTAAGCTTGTCCCAGTTGTCGAGCACGTCCTGTGCGCGTTCGAGCTTTGCATCACCGAAAACGTGCGGATGACGAAGCACGAGCTTTCGCGTAACCTCTTCAGCCACGCTATCGATCGTAAAATCGCCGCGTTCCTTGCCGATCGTCGAATGAAACACGACCTGCAGCAAAAGGTCACCCAGTTCCTCGCGTAGATGGGTCGTATCGCCCGTCTCTTCCGCCTCCTGGATCGCATCGAAAGTCTCGTACGCCTCTTCCAGCAGATATCGGGCGAGCGAACCATACGTTTGTTCGTTGTCCCACGGGCAGCCGCCGGGCGCGCGCAGACGCTCCATTACTGCGACAAGTTCATCGAAAGCTTTTGACATCGTTGTTAGTAATTAGAAAACAGTTCGCTACTGAAAGTCTATCTTCGCCGCTTGTGTCTTTAGATAAGACCGCCGGGCAAATGGTAAAATGTTGGGTATTGAGGGTTTGCAAAATTATGATCGGACACGACGACGAGAACGAAAAGGTACATTTCAAGGTCGCAGACAGGCGAAAGTTCAACGCGGACGGAACTCTCCGCGAAGGCGTCGTTCTTGACCGGGAGCCTGAGCCAAAGCCCGCAGCCGCTCAGAAGCCTGAGCCGGAAATAGGAACCGACCCGACTCGCGCCGAAATTCCACAAGCTGAACAGGCCGAATTGCACGTTGCGTCTGATACGAATGATGAGAGTTTTGACGCCGATGCAGAGATCCCCGGTGCGGAAGACCCGGCGAGTTTCGTCAACTTTCTCTCGACACTTGCTACGAACGCCGCAGCATCGCTCGGCGCGATGCCGCATCCTGCGACCGGAAAGCGGAGCCTCGACCTAGAATCAGCGAAATATTGGCTCGATGTCCTGGGCATGCTCCGCGATAAGACCAAGGGGAACCTCCACCCGCAAGAGGCACGCCTAATCGAAGGGCTCCTCGCCGATCTCAGAATGCAGTACGTCCGTCTTGTTCGCGCAACCGAAGAGAAGCTCAAGGCACAAGCAGCCGCAAAGTTTTCGGGCGACGACATTCTGGGGAAAAAGTAGCTTGCTGATCTCGTTGGGTTCCGCGAATTTTGCCACGCGTACAACCATTTTATGAAACTGACCTTTCTCGGAACCGGGACCTCAACCGGCGTACCTTCGATCGGGTGCGACTGTGAGACGTGCCGATCGGAGGATCCGAGGGACAAACGGCTTCGCGTATCTGTGCTTATCGAAAATGCAGGACGAACGGTTCTGATCGATACTTCTTCCGACTTTCGACAGCAGGCCTTGCGCGCTGGGATCAATTATCTGGATGCGGTCCTAATAACGCATTGCCACGTTGACCACGTCTTCGGGCTTGACGACATTCGTCCATTGAATTTTAGATACGGAGCGATGCCGGTATTCGCGAATGACGTAGCGTGGATCGACCTTCGTAGGATCTTCCAATACATTTTTGAACCGTCGCATTTTGGCGGCGGACTCCCACAATTGATCCCGCATACGGTCGTTCCGCAGGCACCGTTCAATATTGGCGAAGACCTCCTTATCACGCCGATCGAAGTCACCCACGGAAAACTGCCCGTTATCGCCTATCGCCTCAACGATTTTGCATACGCCACGGACCTCAAGCAGATACCGCCGGCTTCGATGGATGCTCTCCGCGGCCTTGACGTACTTGTCCTGGATTGTGTTCGGATAAAGCCGCATTCAACGCATCTATGCCTTGAAGAGGCTCTTGAGATCATCGCCGATCTTTCCCCAAAACGGGCGTACCTGACGCACCTGAATCACGACATCCTGCACGAACGCGATTCGCGCCTGCTGCCCGATGGTGTGCAATTTGCGTGCGACGGCCTAGTCGTCAACGCCTAGTTCGGACTTTTGCGGCAAGCATCGGCGCAAAGAGGGTTAACAAAAGTACAAGCGGCCAAATATTCCCTTCCTTGAATGAGTATGCGGAAAGTATTTCGTCGAGGCTAACTCCGCGTGCCAAACCGAATGAAAATTCGAACGCGAGCGTAAGCGTCAGCCAAAGAAAGCCGATCAGAAGGAGCTGATTCGAGCCGGCCGCATCTATCCAAGGTAGCGTAAGGTACGCGACCACGAAGATGATCAGGCCGAGGATGATCCCGCTAGTGATAAATCCCGGGACCCTTCCCATTGCCGGGAAAAGCACGGCCTCTCGAAGGATGCCGTTCAGAACGGCAAACACGAGGATCACAAGCCAGACGATCGTCGCCCGTATCAACATCATATTCGCATTTCAGATCCACCGGCGGACTTCCGAGAGAAACTCTTCATATTCAGCGCCGAATTTTTCGCTCAAGATCCGCTCCTCAGGTTTGATCTGGAATTGGGTCATATAGAGGACAAAACCTGCTAACAGGAGAATTGCAATAAAGTTGGCGAGGTAGAACGCCCACGCCGCAAGCAGCAGTAACATACCCAGATACATCGGGTTTCGCGTCAAGCGGTAAATGCCAATCTTAACGACGCTTGACGCCTTTTCGGGCGATCTTGGATCTACCGTCGTCTTCATACTGCGAAACGCGAGAACCCCGGAAACGATCGTTACGCCGCCAAGCGCCTCGAAGATCCACGAGACAAAGGGCTGTCCGGGCATCGCAAAACTCGTGTGCGGGAACAGCCAGCTCGCACCGTACATCGCGAGTCCAAAACCTATGACGACCAGCAGCGGCGGGATCTTCAACTCAAGCCAGCGCATAGTTTCGACAAGGAGTCCCTAAAGCAATACAGCACCATCAACCTTCGCAAGTTTTGCGTCGAAGGTTCCGAGTGGTCTATGCCCCGCCTTATGCGCGACCGCAATTATCAGGCAATCAGAGAAACTAACTCCCTTAACTTCATTAAAGGATTGTAGCGCGCTCGCGACCGTTTCAGGATCTTGAATGACAAGTGATGCGTGATTCAGAAGTAGGTGGACAGCCTTTGCGATCTCGGCTCTGGTTTTCTCGTAATACGAATCCAGAACGCATAGCGATTCAATAAGAACGAGTAGCGAAACCCACGCTCCGTTCTCTATATATCTTTCGGCAGAAGCAGTTTGTTTCGGGTTGTCCCTCACCAAAAGCCTGATGAGAACGTTCGTATCAACGGCGTGCATGCTTCTTCCTTATATGGGTTCTGATCGCCTCTCTAATTTCGTCCAACTTGATCGGCTTTGGCGGCTCTTTGAAAAGCACGTTATGGATGTCCTCGCTGCTGTATCGGCCGGCCCTTCGTACCAAAACTTCGTCGCCGTGCTCTTCCCATTCGATGACAGAGCCGGGACCTAGTCCGAGCTTCCGGCGGATCGCAGCAGGCACCGATATCTGACCCTGCGCCGTTATTCGCGATCTGATCATACTCATACAATAGATACTAGTTACATTACCGCGGTAATGTCAATCATTTTTGTCGATGACAATTTCGCACAAGAGTGACGATCATTTCCACTCTGCCATCGGTTTGCCGAGGCCGACCCACGCGATGAAATCTGTCTGAGCAGGTTCACCACCTATCTCGCGTAGGCGTGCGCTTACCTGTCCTCGATGATACGTGCTGTGAGTTGTGATCTGAACAAAGCTTTCCCAAAGCTGGGGCTGCTGAAAGTCATCGCCCGTCTCGGGAACGATCACTTTTCGGGCGAGGGCGGATTCGTCGAGCGAGGCAAAGTACACGTCGACCTCTTCGTGATAGTCGCGTGCCCAATTTGCAAGGTCCGCAAGGTCGAGCGACTCGCCGGCGTGCGGGTCGAATGAGTCCTCACTCCAGATCTTAAGCCAAACGTGCTGACAAAGATGTATGTGATGCAACCGCTCGCGGATCTGTCCATCGCCCGCCGCAGGAGCGTACGCGAGGACAGCACTCCACGTAGCAGCGTCGGCCCACGCCATCTGTCGAAAAAGGTCGCTTAAGATCAAAGTTGAGTTCATCGTCGCGTTAGTATCGCTCAAGGGAGGGGACCGAGTTTGGACAACAAGGATTCTTTCCTGCGTAATGCCGACAGGACCAAGTCTCCGCCAAGCAGTAAGATCACCGAGCCGACAAGATATCTGAGCACGGCGTCGAGTTCGCCAAAAACGCAGACATAACCACCGAGGATCAACAGTCCGAGACCGAAGACCGCAGTCACGATCCGATAGCCCGACCGCTCATGATATCGTCCCATCTTGCTCAGAAAGGTTGCGAAACGACCTTGCGATAAACGGCGCAACTGCTAAACGCACCTGATCGTCGGGAACCCATGCTTACTCAGCCAATCATTATTCTCCTTGGCTATCTGTTCGGAACATTGTTTGTCTCGCCTGAAAGTCACATTGGTCTTGTATGCTTTTACATTTGCTGCATATCGCGGGTCGAGGGCTCCGAAAATGCTTGGGGCCGGGGTGTTTGCGATAGCCTCCGCAGTCCCTTCATCGACATAATCCGCTTCGCCTTGTCCGGCAGTGGGCTTCCAATACGTGCCGCCCATCGCGCCGTGGGTGCCGAAATAGAACTTCTCAGTGTATTTTGTCGGCGCGGTGTATTTTGTTCCGTCATTGCCAAAGCTCATTCGTGACCTCGCCGCGGGGTCGCGTCGGATATGCAGCACCTCGGCAACATTATTCGGAATGGTCTCGCCATCCGCATACAGATATCTGTCAACGCAATCGAACAAAACCATCGCATCGACACCGATGTTCAGCTTCTGAAGCCGCTTTGCTATCACAACTGCACCGAGAGCACCGCGGCTATATCCCGTCAGCAAGACCCTTTTATCAACGACACACTTAAGGGCCGTGACAACATAGTTGACGCCGGCAGCCATCGCATCTTCGAGCCCGCCGCCCAGGGCCGACGGCCCACGCCGATAGTTCGACGTGCCGCACATTTGGTTGACAAAACTGTATCTGAAGTCCGCAGCATACTCGCTGTTTGAAGAAGGGCCCGTGCCGTCGATCCCAAATAAAATCGCCATTATCTTTTCTCCTTATAGATCCCTGACCAGAAGCGCTTCATTTCATGCTTTCGCCCAAAGCATAAGTGGAATTCTATGACAAAAGCTGATGCGCCTTACATATATGACGTGATCAACCACGCCGTTTTGCCAAAAATTTTTCGAATTTTCTAAGTCCGTCTGGATCATTCGATATCGCGGCGGATCTCGCGTATGCCGGGCATATTGCGTAGATCGTCCATCAGCGAATTTACCTTGCTGGTCGCGGCACGATCGACCATTAGCTCAACAGTCTCTTCGTCATCGCTCTCGCCGGGCTGGAAGAGGATGCTCTGCATTCGTAGGCCTGCGGATTCGACGGCAGATTCGAGTGCGGGCAGGGAGAAAGCGTGCCGGTCGATCTTCAAGGTAAGAGTGCGCGGGCGGCGGTGAACAAAGTATCGCCGCTCGATCGGTTTGATGACGACGAGGATGATCAGGACGACGACGCTCGCGGCAACCGCACCAAAATAAAGCCCGCCGCCGACCGCAAGCCCGATCGCCGCAACCGCCCAAAGACTCGCCGCCGTCGTCAGGCCGTGCACGATCGTCCGCCGCATTATGATCGTTCCCGCACCGAGAAAGCCGATGCCGCTTACGACCTGTGCGGCAACACGCGACGGATCAAGAACTACGTTCGGCTGGCCGAGAATATCGTTGAACCCGAAAGCCGAGACGAGCATAAAGATCGCCGCACCGACCGCCACGAGCATATGCGTGCGAAGGCCCGCAACCTCCTCGAGACGCTCACGCTCCAAGCCGACGACGCTGCCCAACAACGCAGCCAACAACAACCGTATCAGGATCTCTTGATAGCTCAGCATCCTCTTTCTCCATTAGACCGTGCGAGTAGAACCCTAGAGAAGTGCTCCCTCGAATATTACCATTTCGATCCGCGAAGAAAAGAGATTTGTGGAAGGATATTCACGCTTTGTCCCGATCCGTGATCTCGACCTGCAGTAGTATTCATTTCTACGGTTGATCCTCTGACCGGCTGCCGCAAGTTACTCAGCATCGTCGATCCATGACAGTGCCACTATTCGCCAGCCGACCGAAAAGCGAGCCAGCTGAAAGAACTTTGTGCCGGAGCCGGAATAAGGAGCGCCGTTGTGGGTGCCGTTTTTAGAATAACGCGATCTGCGCACTGCGATCGCCCGCACAATCTCCGTCGAAGATGAATCTTCCCACTCGTGAAAATCAACCAGAGTGCCGTCATTCAGCAGGCTAATTCGCGGCTCCGCAAACTCGATCGGCGAGAGAACTTCGGATCGGTCATCACGATGAACCGTAATAGCAGCCATCTCTGAGAATGATCGAGTTACCTCGTCCTCTTTGGGCACGCGGCCATCCCTGTTATCAAAGGCCGCAAAGAAAGCGGCGATCAGAGTATCTATCTCAGATTGGCTTTGAGGATCTTGCATTACGATATCGATAGGGAAGTCATTGGCGGCGAGATTGCCGCAATGCGATCAGATTCTCGCATCGCACGAAATCGACATTACCCGAGAGCGCTCGATGTAGTTTCTCCTTTAACGAATTCCTAAACCGCAGGCGACAAGTCAAAACCGTTATTTGAACGCAAGTCCTCTACGCCTTCCTCTGAAAGCCAGAGCAATGTGTTGAGGTAGTCATCAATGCATTCGAGTAGCGGTTCGCGTGGCCCACTTCGCCAAGCCTCGGACGTGTAGAAGGCATTTTGCTGGTCTTCGAGTTGCGCGCGATCGTCGTAGGCGCGAATCAGATAGAAGCTCTCGTGATCATGATCTGAGCGACCGAACGCCACAACGTCCATGCTTTGGCGAACAAGAGGCATTGCGCTCCGGAAAGCCTCAACAAAGCGTTCGTCGTAACCCGGCTTGAGCTTGTACGTACGAACTTCGATCAGCTTCATCTGTTGCATAAATCACTATACATACGTGGGAGTGCTAGATAATCGCCTCGATCTAACATTGTGTCAAGTATATTACGGCCAAGAGATATTGGAGCACCGGCCAAATCCATTAGATCAAGAGCGACGACACGCTGGGGTTCCCGTACAATCGAGTGCGAAACGTACCCTCAGCGTAGCTATGAGCTCCTTCGTGATCATTGGTTGAGTGCCCGGGACAATATTATCACTTCGATGCGGCCCAAGCCTCACCTCGCTGCGACTTACCCTGACTGCCGCAAACTAGTATAATTCTCCATTCGCGCATTTTTCGCGTTATCCGCGGGCAGTTTATATGAACAACCAGATCACTGACTTTATCAAACATCACTATCGGCATTTTAACGCAGCGGCGCTCGTTGACGCGGCGGAAGCGTATAAGAGACATCTCGCGGGCGGCGGGAAGATGATGATCACGCTCGCCGGGGCGATGAGCACGGCGGAGCTGGGCTTGTCGTTGGCGGAGATGATCCGGCAGGACAAGGTGCAGATCATTTCGTGCACCGGAGCGAATCTCGAAGAAGACCTCTTTAACCTGGTCGCACACGATTTTTATGAACGCGTTCCGCACTATCGTGATCTTACGCCGCAGGATGAGCAAGCCCTGCTCGATCGGCATATGAACCGCGTGACCGATACGTGCATCCCTGAAATGGAGGCGATGCGGCGACTCGAAAAGGCGATGGTCGAGGTGTGGACGCGAGCGGACGTCGAGGGCCGACGGTTGTTCCCGCACGAATTTATGTACGAGGTTTTGCGAAATGGCTCGTTGGAGGAGTTCTACCAGATCGACCTAAAAGATTCGTGGATGTACGCGGCGATGGAGAAGAACCTTCCGATGGTCGTGCCTGGCTGGGAAGACTCGACGATGGGGAATATGTTCGCCGGCCACGTCATCACCGGCGACGTCGAGAACGTCCACACCGTTCGCACCGGCATCGAGTATATGACGTTCCTCGCCGATTGGTACACGAACAATGCGACTGACGATTCCACGATCGGTTTCTTCCAGATCGGCGGCGGCATCGCGGGCGATTTTCCCATCTGCGTCGTCCCGATGCTCCATCAGGACCTGCAGCGTGAGAATGTTCCCGTCTGGGGCTATTTCTGCCAGGTCAGCGACTCGACGACCTCTTACGGCAGCTATTCCGGCGCCGTCCCCAACGAAAAAATTACCTGGGGCAAACTCGCCGCCGACACGCCGAAATTCATCGTCGAATCCGACGCCTCGATCGTCGCTCCGCTGATGTTTGCGTATATCTTGGGCTGGTAGTGGAAATGCCTATCAAAATAGCCCCTAACAACCGGCATTGCTTGTTGAGCTAGAAGGTCGTCGTTATTTTTTGGCTAGGCGACAGCAAGCATTCTAACAAATTGTGCCAGTTTCTCTGCTTCCGAAGAGGATAAATCTTCTGGAATGTTTGAAACCGTAATCACCCGTCCCGGGCCGACAGGGAATGACGACTGATAGGTTCCGTGGCGACTGGACGGCGCATGGAGCGCCAGAGGGGTAGTAGATGTTGAAGCCTCTTCATTGACGTTGTCACCGTTCTTTATCTTGGTCGATTTTCGCCGAGTATTGGTGGCTCGTGTTTTGACTGAAAAGTCAGCGGGATTTTCTTTCCACTGTTCGAAGAGTTCAACTGCCCGTTGAACTCTTCGGGCATATTCTTTCAGTGAGCCGGGATTGAAATCTCGTGCCCTTTTGTTGTTGAATCTTTTAATGACGGCTTCTAAACTGATCTTGCCAATATTCTTTTGTTCTTCCGGATCTAATACACCAAATACGTTGCGAGCGGCAACGGCAAATGCCCTGGAGGTCGCTGTCGGCATCATCCCTTTATTGCCCGTATGTGACAGAAAATCAAGTAAATCATCGAGCGAATAGTCGTTTGTCATATCCATACCAATACGTTATATTCTCTACTGATAGCAAATATAACGTATTTTATGTTTTATAGCAACTATTTTATGTTCTATGACAACTACTAAATTTCCTCGAGCATTAGAACAAACAGTCCGTCGCGATCTGGACATTTACCCGGTTGTAGCCGTAATGGGCGCCCGGCAAGTTGGCAAAAGCACGCTTTGCCAAACGATAGCCGAGGATCAAGGATTTACAACGTGCACGCTCGATGACACTGATTATCTTCGCAAGGCTATTGACGTTCCCGAACTACTGCTTGACGAGTTAGGCCCGAAAGCATTTATCGATGAGGTGCAGAGGGCCCCAGGGCTGCTTTTGGCAATAAAGGCAGTCGTGGATCAGGAACAGCGTGCGGGATCTTATTTGCTAAGCGGATCAAATCAGCCACAGATGCTTGGCAAGATCGGCGACTCATTGCAAGGTCGAGCTGCATATCGAACGCTTCGACCGCTGCTACTTAGCGAACTGCGCTTCGATGAGATTCAGCCCGGTTGGAGCTTTTTGTTTAAGAACGATGAATCGCAGATACTCGCCGAATTAGAGGCGCGCGCGGCGAGTAGTGGCGAGCTTGACTGGCGAGATATTGTGACCGCCGGAGGCTTTCCGAGATCTCTTGCGATGCCTGAAGATTATCGCCTACGGATATTGAATGATTACATAGTAACCTTCGCTAATAGAGATATTAGAGAGATATTAGAGGTTGAGTCTCCGGAACGCTTTGAGACCTTTCTTCGACTTGTCTGCTCATGGACGGGGCAGGTTTTTAACGCTTCGGCATACTCCCACGACTTGCGCGTATCGGTAAACACCGTTCGCAGATGGATAGATGCCCTTAAAAGAAGCTATTTGGTTGAGGTCGTTCAGCCGTACTCACGTAATGCAAGCCAACGCGAAATCAAAGCTCCTAAAGTATTTGCTGTCGATCCTGCGCTTGCTCTTGCCGGGTCCCGCGAGATTGAGCCAACCGGATTTCATCTTGAAACACTGGTTTGCTGTGACTTGCTTCAATGGCGTGATGAAGCGCCAGGTCGCGCGGTATATCATTGGCGAGCGTCAAGCGGTCAAGAAGTCGATTTTATCCTCCAAGACAATCAACAAATAGTTGCCCTTGAGATCAAAGCAGCAATATATATTAGCAGTCGAGAGACGCGACATCTGGTTGCATTTCGCGAAAAGTATGCCAATACAAAACGGGGAGTAATTTTGAGTTGCGACCCCGAGATTCGACTGCTGAGCAACGGAATCATTGCTGCACCGTGGTGGGCCGTATTATAACCTTCTGAATTGTCATCGCGCATTATGCTTCGTCGTGGTGGCCGAGCATTGCGGCTTGGTTTTTGTGGCCGCGGGTTTCGTAGACGATGGCTGTGACGACGGGAGCGGGTGTAAGGATTATCAGGCAGAGCGGCATCGAGAGGTCGGTGAATGCGGCGGCAATCGCAACCACTCAGATGAGATGCCGCCTTGGCGTTTGTGGCGGAGCGCGGACACTCCTGTCCGCATCGCCGCTTGCGGCGAAAATCGCACGATTCGGTTGCCGGATCATTAGAGCCGTGAGCACGTTTGTTCGTGCTTCGCACTCATGCGGACAGGAGTGTCGGCTCCGATATCGGTCACTTCCCTCGCGACTTCTCGGTTTGCGGCGGTGTGGCTTTGAAAGGTAATCTAACCAAACAATCCTTTATCTGGAGACGATACACATGAAACGAATTCTGGCGGCGATCGGCGTGGCGACGATCCTTACCGCATTACTTGGAGTTTCGGTTCTTGCACAGACGCACGACGACAAGGCTGAGGCGAAATTGCGTGCGAAGGCATTGAAGATACACAAGAAGGTCATCACGCTCGACACGCACAACGACATCAGCACGCGGAACTTCACCGACGCGGTGAATTATTCGCAAAACCTCAACACGCAGGTCAACATCCCGAAGATGCGTAAAGGCGGCCTCGACGTGTCGTGGATGATCGTTTACACGGGCCAGGGGCCGCTTACCGAAGAGGGTTATGCCGCCGCGTACAAGAACGCGATCGATAAATTCGACGCGATCCACCGCCTCGTTGAAAAGTACGCACCGAATGACATCGGCCTTGCGCTGACATCCGCGGATGTTCGACGTCTGCACAAAGAGGGCAAGCTGATCGCGATGATCGGCGTTGAGAATGGCTACCCGATCGGCGCCGACCTTTCGCGTATAAAGGAATTTGCCGACCGCGGTGCGCGCTATATGTCGCTGGCACACAACGGCCACAGCCAGCTCGCCGATTCGAATACCGGCGAGGCCAACGGCGTCTGGCTCCACAATGGCCTTAGCGAGCTCGGCAAGAAGGCGATCGCCGAGATGAACAAATGGGGCATTATGGTCGACCTTTCGCACCCGTCGAAACAATCGAACCTGCAGGCGATCGCACTCAGCAAGGCTCCCGTGATCGCTTCGCATTCGGGTGCACGCGCACTTTGCGACCACAGCCGCAACCTCGATGACGAACAGCTCGAGGCCATTCGCAAAAATGGCGGCGTCGTGCAAACGGTTGCCTTTCGCAGCTATGTGAACAAGGAGAAAAGCGCTCTCCGGTCGGCAAAGCAGAACGAGCTACTCAAAGAACTCGCCGCCAAAGAAGGCTTCACGATCCTCTCGCGGGCCGAGATGATGAAGCTGCCCGAGGCCGACGCCGAGGCGTACTTCGGCAAGCTGCAGGCATTCCGCACGAAGAATCGCGACGTCATCAACGAACGCCTAAAGGACACGGCTCCTGACGTCAACGTCAAGGATTTCGTCAACCACATCGACTACCTCGTCAAGAAGATCGGCATCGATCACGTCGGCATCTCTTCGGATTTTGACGGCGGTGGCGGCGTCGAAGGCTGGGACGGTGCGGACGAAACGTTCAACGTAACGCTCGAACTCGTTCGCCGCGGCTACACGGAGAAGCAGATCGGCAAGCTATGGAGCGGCAACCTCCTACGCGTCCTCGACGAAGTGCAAAAGGTCGCCAAAAAGCTGCAGGCGGAAGCTCACTAGGGGTTGATACAGCCTCATATTTGTGTCCATGGATCTCGTAGCCGAGCCTGGTTACGACCGGTGCGAGCATTAGGATTAGCAGGCAAAAGCCATGGTTATCCAATGTGAGGAACACAGAGAAACGGGTCGCGGCCTCAGCACAGGGCCCGAAGGGCAAGCGACAGACTCGACAAGATACACGTTAGAAAATGGCTGGAGACGGTCCCCGGCCTTTCTTTGCTCGTTATTGGGATGGCACAAAATATGAAAGCTCAAACAAATGCGGAAAAGGATCGTGGTTTGACAGCAAGGGAACAGTCCATTGTGACGATCGCGGCCCTAACGGCAGAAGGAGATCTGAACGGCTTGAAAAAGGCATTGAACGTGGGTTTAGATGCCGGCCTTGGGGTAAGTGAGATCAATGACGTTCTCGTACAAATGTACGCCTACGCGGGCTTTCCACGAAGCCTGAATGGTATCAGCACATTCATGGCCGTCGTTGAAGATCGAAAGACGAAAGGCATTAAAGACGTGGTGGGCAAGAGTCCCAAACCGATCAATGATCGCGGTGACAAATACGAACGAGGCCGCAAAACTTTGGAGAAGATTACCGGCCAACCTCAGCGGCGTCCGGCTCCCGGGTTTGGCGAGTTCAGTCCCGCTATCGACCGGTTTCTAAAGGAGCATTTGTTCGCCGACATCTTCGATAGTGGCGTTTTGACATATAAGCAACGCGAACTGGCTACCATTTCAGCTCTCGCGTCAATGGACGGCGTTGAGAACCAATTAGCCGCACACATCAGGATCGGAATGAACATCGACCTTTCGAAGAAGGAATTGACGCAAGTATTCGATCTCGTTGAGAAGCATATAGGCAAGCGACAGGCGGAAACGGCTCGAGCTACGCTTGCGACTGCGACCGGCGGCAAACCCGATCGGCAAGATAAAACTCAGACCAACGAAGACAAGATGCTGTTTCCACTCGGCGACAATGCGCCGGCCGAATATTTTACAGGAACCGTCTTTGTTCAGATGCTGACGCCTAAGACCGGCGGTAATAACTATTCGCTCGCGAGCGTCACGTTCGAGCCGGGAGCGAGGAGTAATTGGCATACCCATCCGGCGGGCCAATCTCTGATCGTCATCTCAGGCACGGGCCGTTATCAAGAAAGGGGAAAGCCGCCACGAACCATTAAGTCCGGCGAAACGATAGTGTGTGACCCGAATGTTGAGCATTGGCACGGAGCGTCGCTCGACAGCCGAATGACGCACATCGCCGTAACAAATGATACCGGACAAGGAAACGTCGTGTGGATGAAGCCCGTCACCGATGCGGAGTACCACGGGAGTAAGTAAAAGCTATAATTTAGAACTGTGACATTGACGGGAAGCTTACACAACCAATGATTTTAAAAAATTACTTCTGTTCATAAGCTATTCATTTGTTGATCTAAGTTATTTTTTAATCGGTAATGGTGAATTTCCATGTGTGCCTTTAGAGCTTGTCCCAAGGTTTGCACCTATGTCATGGTTTGCTAAAAGTTGTTTTGTGGCCCTTTCGCCATGAACTCCGATCTTTGCAAATTCGCGTTCAATTTCTTTAAGGTCGGTTGTTGTAAATTCCACCCGAAGTGTATTGATATCTTCTTCTAAATGCTTAATCGAAGTTGTGCCGGGAATGGGAACAATAAATGGGTGTTTTGCCATCAACCAGGCAAGTGCAACCTGAGTCGGTGTTGCATACCTTCTATCGCCAATGCGTTGTAGCAGAGAAACGATTTTCCAGTTTGCTTTTATATTCTCCGTTGTAAAACGTGCTGAATTGTAACGCACATCCAGATTCGGCTCGAACTTCGTATTGGGCGTAATATTACCTGACAAAAATCCCTTTCCTATTGGGCTCCACGGCACGAAACCAATGCCCAGTTCCTGACAAGTCGGGAGCACTTCGCCTTCTGGATCTCTTGTCCACACGGCATATTCATTTTGTACGGCGGTAACCGGCAGCACTTTGTGTGCACGGCGTATGGTCGCTGCTCCAGCTTCTGATAAACCAAAGTACCTGACTTTTCCTTCTTTGATCATATCCTGAACTACGCCGGCAACGTCCTCAATAGGAATTTTGGGGTCAACACGATGCTGATAGTAAAGGTCTATATGATCTGTCTTTAAACGCTTCAAAGACAATTCCGTCATTTTACGAACGTAATCAGGCCGGCTGTTCAAGCCGATATTTTTTCCGTTCTCATCGTATCCATAGCCAAACTTAGTAGCAATAATTACCTTATCGCGAAAGGGAGCAAGCGCCTCGCCCACGCTTTCTTCACTTAAAAATGGTCCGTAGTTTATTGCTGTATCAAAAAAGGTGACACCAAGGTCGTAGGCTCGCTGAATTACTTTCACAGCTTCCTGTTTTGTAGTTCTGGGATAAAAAGCATGATGGAAATTCATGCAGCCGAGACCCATTGCTGAAACTTCAAGCGTGCCTAACTTTCGGATGGGTAATGAGTTGTTATTATTATTGTCTGATCTCATTTTTACATTATTGTTTTGGGATGAAAGGAAATTTGGAAGTCCTGTCAAGGGACTTAATAAAGGTAATGCCATCGCACTAGCCGACGTTTTTAAGAAGGAACGTCGTGCCCGATTTTCTAATGAATCATTGCTATCCATAACATCCAGATTCTTAATAAGAATTTTATATCGCCTAACACATTATACACCTGATTCGTTGCGGGCAATTTATCGGATGGTATAACCACCATCAGGCGTTACGGCCTGTCCGATCATAAAGCCCGCCAACGGACTGCAAAGCCACAACACAGTTCCGGCAATTTCCTCGGCTTTGCCCATTCTTCCTTGTGGTATTGCGCCGATGATGGCGTCCATATGCTCCGGTCTGTCCGCTACCGCATTTGCGACCATTGGAGTATCACTGGTTCCGGGGCAAATACAGTTAATTCTGATGCCTCTATTGGCGTATTCCAATGCGCTTGCTTTGGTCAGACCTACGACGGCGTGTTTTGCCGCAGTGTAAGCCCCCAAATTTGCCGTCCCGACAATGCCGCTTTGAGACGAGCAATTGACAATTGCTCCCTCGCCTCTGGTTCTCATATGCTGCAATTCGTATTTCATACAGAGCCATACGCCCTTCAGGTTAACGGCTATTGCTTTGTCGAAGTCCTCAGAAAGCGCGTCTGCGGTTTCTGCTACGGCAACGTGCATTCCTGCGTTGTTGTATGCGATGTCTAATTTTCCAAAAGTATCAATTGTCGATTCCACCATTCTTTTGACATCTTCCTCTTGTGTGACGTCACATCTTAATACGATCACATTAAGGCCTTCTTTTTTTAATCGTTCGGCAGCATCTGCTACTGCCTTTTCATTAACGTCTGCCAGAGCCACTGAAGCTCCGGCTTGAGCAAAAAGCCGGGCGGCCGCATAACCAATTCCTGATGCCGCACCCGTTACAAGTGCCACCTTGTTACTAAAATCGATGTTCATAATTTCTACCTTACAACTATGTCCGTAAGCTGATGAACCCGAAGAACTTCTTCCGCCGTTCGCCATCCTTAAACGCATTCATTTCAAGCGGCTAAACCTATCACTCGCCTTATTCTTCGTCTTGGTGACCGAGCCTCGCGGCTTGGTGTTTGTGGCCGCGGGTTTCGTAGCCGATGATTGTGACGACGGGGGCGAGCATTAAAATAATCAGGCAGAGCGGCATCGAGAGGCCAAGACCAGCGGCGGCGATGGCGGAGGCTACGACAACTAACGTTGCCGAGAGCAGCAGGATGGAAAAGCGGTCGAATGTGCCGACGAGATAGGCGTAGAGCGCGTAGGTCGAGCCGATAAAGACGAGGACGGGAACCGCGACGGAGAGGACGGTGGCGAGAGGGCCGATCTTGGATTTGTGTTCGATGAAGTATGCCGCGACGTGCAGGCCGGCGCCGGTGGCGACGATCGACGCTATGGTGATCATCATGCCGTAGCCCCACACGAAAGATTTGTCGCGTCGGGCGTGCAGAGCGTCGCCCGCGGGCAGCATAAAATAGACCCACCACATACCGAATGTCAGCCCGACGCCGGAAACTCCTACGAGAGCGACATCGAGCGTCCAACCCTGCGATTCGATCACGGCAGCCAGCGCGGCGACACTTCCTACGACGCCTTCGCCGAGCGCGATGATCGCTAAGAGCGAATAGCGTTCGGCTATGTGATGAGCGTGCCATGGCGTGCCGCCATCCTTTCTTTCGGCCAGGTAGGGACCAAGCATCTCGATCCCGACGAAGAGAGCCGTCAGCGCAAGAGTGACGCCGATCGAAAAATTCAGAAAGATCAGCACGATCCAGCCGATCTGGGCCAGCGAGATCGCCGTCGCGTATGTAATACACACGCGGCGATGTGCTGGATCTTGTCTTGCGGCACGCAGCCACTGGAAGACCATCGCGAGCCGCATTATCACGTAGCCGAGAACGACGATGCGGTTATCTAGATACTCGCCCTTTTCGATCGACGCAAAAACATCGGGCAGACCAAGTGCGAGGATCAGTACGCCGATCATCTGCACCATCGTCGTAACGCGATAGATCCAGTCGTCCGTATCAAAGGCCGACGCGAACCACGAAAAATTGATCCACGCCCAACAGACCGCAAATACGACGAACGGAAAGGCGATCAGCGCGGTCCCGAAATGTGCGTCCGCCACGTAATGTGAGAATTGCGCCGCGGCCTGCGAAAAGGCGACCACGAATGTCAGGTCGAAAAGCAGTTCGAGCGATGTTGCGACGCGATGCGCTTCGTGCGGATCGCGCCCGCGCATTCGTCGTCTGTGATGATGTAGGATCGATGTTTCGGCCGCAGCCGCCTGCTCAGACATAGCTACAAAGATAGCAATCGGCAACATTTTTTCATACAGAGATGAGGTGTATGTCGCTCCCTTTTATGATCCTGATCTCAACCTTGTTGTGGTGTCGTTTTCCGACGTTTGAATCATCGGTATATGATTCGAGGATCGTTCCGGCCGGAGGATCTTCACTCTCCTGCGCTTTCGGCAAGGAGATCGCAGCCGCATTGTATATTTGCGGGACCGTGTTTTCGGAACTCTGATGCGTGGATCGACAACCCACGCAAAACGCGAGGAAAAACAGACCCGTGAACAAACAACTTCGACTCATGATGGCCATCCCAAACGCCGAATATTGTATCATTGTCTCTTATGGCTGAGGCGAAGATCATCGTTACCGGCGGTGCCGGATTCATTGGGAGTGCGGTTGTTTGGCGGCTGAATGAGCTTGGCTGCGACGACATACTTGTTGTCGATCGGATGGACGAGACCGACAAGTGGAAGAACCTTGCGCCGCTCAGGTTTGCCGACTATATCGACGCGGACGATTTTCTTGACGACATAGGCGATCTAAAGCACGCCGAAGCGATCTTTCACCTAGGGGCGTGTTCATCGACGACCGAACGCGATTCGGACTATATGCTCCGCAATAACTTCCAATATACGAAGGACCTTGCGGAATTCGCGCTTGAGAACGACATCCGATTCATCTACGCGTCGTCCGCAGCGACCTACGGCGACGGTTCGGCGGGAATGGCTGACGGTACGGACGCGCTCGACAATCTTCGGCCGCTGAACGTTTACGGCTATTCGAAGCATCTTTTTGACCAGTACGCGGCACGAAACGGCTACTTCGACCGGATCGTCGGGCTGAAATACTTCAACGTCTTCGGGCCGAACGAGAACCACAAGGGCGATATGCGTTCGCTCGTCAACAAGGCCTTCGATCAGATAAAGAAGACGGGCAAGATCAAACTTTTCAAGAGCCACAATCCCGAGTACGCCGATGGCGAATTCGGCCGCGATTTCGTCTATGTGAAGGACGCGGTCGATATGACGCTCCACTTTTATGGCGGCCTCGGCGGCGGCTCAAGTGCAAGCCGGGTCGGCGGATTGTTCAATGTCGGTTCGGGACGAATGAGCACGTGGAACGAGCTTGCCGATGCGGTCTTTGCCGCCTTTTCACTACCGCGAAATGTCGAGTTCATCGATATGCCGGAACACCTTCGCGAGCGATACCAGTATGAGACGCTTGCCGATCTTACGCGGATCCGCTCGACCGGCTACGCGGCGGAAACTACGCCGCTTGCGGCTGCGGTTGAGGACTATGTGCAAGACTATTTAGTACCGGGAAGACACCTCGGCGATTGATTGCCTCATGTATTTGCCACAAAGTCACAAACACACGAAGACGAAAAGGTGCGAAGCAGGATATTGGTAGGATGAAAATATTCCACGGCCTTGAGAATGCAAACATCCAAAAGCCGACGCTCCTGACGCTTGGCGTCTTCGACGGGCTGCACCTTGGGCATCAGCAGATCATCCGCACGGTCGTCGAGCGGGCAGGAAAGACCGGTGCGATCCCGACGGCGATCACGTTCGACCCGCATCCGCGTGCCGTCCTGCATCCGGAATCTGCCCCGCCGCTTCTTCAGACGCTCGATCAGCGGCTCTCGTACCTAGAGTTCCTCGGTATCGAGCAGGCGATCGTTATACGCTTTTCGCTCGAATTCGCGGGCCAGTCCGCTGAGGATTTTATCCGGGATACGATCCACGACCGCCTGCGTGCAAAGGAGATATACCTCGGCAAAGGTTTTGCGTTCGGCAAAGGGCGGAGCGGGAATATAGACCTTCTGCGGAGGCTGTCTGATGAGCTCGGGTTTCACGCCGATGAGGTTGACGAGGTGCGTCTTCGCGGGCGGCGTATCAGCTCTTCGCTGATACGCGAGGAATTGCTCGCCGGACGCGTAAACCTTGCACGCAGAATGCTCGGGCGGCCATACGGCGTCGAAGGCGTCGTCGTCCGCGGTGACCAACGAGGCCGGACGATCGGCTTTCCGACAGCGAACCTCAAGCCTCAAAACCGCGTCATTCCGCGATACGGTGTTTACGCGACGGCAACGCTCATCGACGGCAAATGGCGAAAGAGCGTGACGAATATCGGCGTGCGGCCGACCTTCGGCGGCGAACGCGAATCTTCGGTCGAGACGTATGTGCTGGACTTCGAGGATGACCTATATGGCATCGCGCTCCGCGTAAGATTCCTGCATCGAATAAGGGACGAACGGAAGTTCAACGGAGTTAACGAATTGACCGACCAGATAGGCAAAGACGTAAAGCGTGCAAGGAACTATTTCGCGAGGCCGGGCGTAAAGAATATGCTCGCATTGTTGTGAGGCGACGCGATGAATGACCTTGCTTTAAAAGAGAAGAATGACGAAGAGCTTGAGCGGACGGCCGGGCCTTCCGGCCTTTCGCTTGTAAAGGCCGCCGCACCGATCGAGAAAAGGGACGAGCCGCACACGCACGAGATCAGGCCGTCGGACGGCAAGCTTGGAATCCGCGGTTATCTACGATTGTTTCGCATCTCACGCGTTATTGCGACGCTATCGCTATATCTATATCTCGATCAATACGACGTACACGTAAAACATCAGAAGAAGCGCCTTGCAGCCCGGCGAGCGAGTGCGTATGCACTCACGCGAGCTGCCGTTTTCGGCGAATGGCTGCATCGGATGAGATTCACGGTCCTCGATGCGTTCTTACGTGTTCTGAGAAGATTCATCGTCGGCGGTGCCGCAACAAAGCTCGAACATCAGGAGCGTCAGGCCGTCTGGCTAAAGAACAAGCTTATCGAGCTTGGGCCGACGTTCATCAAGATCGGGCAATCGATGGGCACGCGTGCAGATCTACTGCCGCTGCCTTTTGTGAAGGAACTCGGCACGCTCGTCGATCAGGTGCCGCCCTTCCCGAACGCGATCGCTCATCAGATCATCGAACGCGAACTCGGCCGCAAGATATCCGAGGTCTTCTCGGAATTCGACACTGACCCGGTCGCGGCGGCATCGCTCGGCCAGGTCTATCGGGCGCGTCTTCATTCCGGCGAAGAGGTCGCCGTAAAGGTTCAGCGTCCGCACCTCGAAGGTACGATCAAGCACGACATCATCATCCTAAAGAAGGTCGCGGCGTTTGCCGAGCGTTTCGAACAGTTGAATGAGAATGCGGATTGGACCGGAATGCTTCGCGAGTTCGATCAGACGATCCACGAAGAGATGGATTACGTCGCCGAAGGCCGCAACGCCGACCGCTTTCGCGAGAATTTTAAGAATTGGGCGAACATCCGCGTTCCGGAGATCTATTGGAACGAGACGACGAATAAGGTCCTTACGATGGACTTTATCCGCGGTACAAAGGTAACCGATCTCGAAGAACAGGAACGCAAGAATATATCGCCGTCAAAGGTAAATCGCCTGCTGATCAAGACATACTTGAAGCAGCTGCTCGAAGACGGGTTTTTCCACGCCGATCCGCATCCCGGCAACCTGCTCGTGCAGGATGACGGACGGCTTACGTTCTTCGATTTTGGTATGGTCGGGCGGATCGATGCCGCGCTGCAATCGAAGATGATCGATGCGTTCTTTCACGTTGTGGGCAAGGATCCGGCGGGCATCGCGCAGGACCTGATCGATCTTGATTTTCTAAAGCCGGGAACGCCGCATTCGGTCGTAAAACCGGTGGTCGAGCGAATGTTCGAATTCCATTTCAACCTGAAGCTCAAGGACGTGAATTTCAAGGAACTCACCTACGACCTCGCTGACGTGATGTACGATTACCCGTTCCGTCTGCCGTCGAATTTTACGTACATTATGCGTGCGCTAATGACGCTCGAAGGCATCGGGATCATTACGGATCCGGAGTTCAATTTCTTCGAAACGGCGAAGCCTTACGCGAAAGAGTTTATGTTAAAACGCGAAGGCCGCGATTTCCGAAAACTCTTCGTCGATAAACTGATGGGCCGCGACGAAGGCGGCAAGATCGACTGGAACCGCACCTGGAAACTCGCAAAAATGGCATTCAAGACGGTTCTGAACACGTAAAACTTTGAATTGATAACTCATCACGCGATGCGTTATTATCGTTTATGATAGCCTCATTCCGCTGCCGCGATACTGAAGCTCTTGCCGCAGGTGAAAAGGTGAAGCGGTTTGTCAATATCTCTGCCGTTGCTCGACGAAAATTGCGGCAGCTAGAGATCGCCGGCAGGCTGGAAGATCTGCGGATACCGCCGGGCAATCGCCTCGAATCCCTTAAGGGTGACCGACTCGGTCAGTGGAGCATCAGGATCAATGACCAGTGGCGGGTCTGCTTCCGATGGACGACGGCCGGTGCAGAAGACGTTGAGATAGTTGATTATCATTAAGGTCCTTAGCCATGAAAAGATTAAAGCCAATTACACCGGGCGAGCTCCTTCTTGAGGAGTTCCTGAAGCCGATGGGGATCAGTCAGTATCGGCTGGCGAAGGAGATCCGCGTACCTGCTCAGAGGATAGGTGAGATCGTGGCCGGAAAGCGATCGATAACCGCGGACACGGATCTGCGGCTTTGTCGATTCTTCGGACTTTCAAATGGGTATTGGCTCCGGGCCCAGGTAGCCTTTGATACCGAGGTCGCTGAGCAGAAGCTGCGCGGACAACTGACACTGATAAAGCCCTGGCAACCACACGCGACGGCCTAGACGTGGCAAGTCGATGAAAGATCTCTCAGTCCCCGATCATGAAGCGGCACGCAAACTCGTGCTTGCGCACGGGTGGAATTCGACATCATTTCAGATAGTAAATCCGGGCATAAGACGTTGGTTCTCCGAGGACGGCGACGCGGTTGTCGGTTATGTTCCGGCGAAGCGAATGAGGATCGTCGTCGGGGCACCTGTGTGCGAAAAGGAAAAGCTTGCGGCCGTTTCGAAAGCCTTCGAACAAGATGCAGAGCGGGAGGGTTTTAAGGCGTGTTATTTCGGTGCGGAAGCTCGGCTCGAGGATGCGGTCGTCCGCGACGGGCGACATTCGGAATTCCTGATCGGTGCTCAACCGGTTTGGCATCCGCGGGATTGGGACACGATCGTCGCCTCACATCGCACTCTTCGGTCGCAGGTAAATCGGGCGCGGAATAAGGGCGTTATCGTCGAAGAATGGAGTGTCGAGAGGGCGGCGAATAACACGCAGCTTGGCGAACTTCTCGCTGCGTGGCTTGAATCGAAGGGCCTTCCTCCGCTTCATTTTATGGTCGAGACGGACACGCTTGCGCGGCTCGAGCATCGCAGAATATTCGTTGCAAGATCCGGCGAAGAGATAGTTGGTTTTGTTGTCCTGTCACCGGTTCCGAATCGCAAGGGATGGCTGTTCGAACAATTCCCGCATCGCCCCGGAGCAGCTAACGGTACGGTCGAATTGATGATCGACACGGCAATGCGCAGGCTCGCCGCAGACGGCGCAGAATATGTAACGCTCGGCATCTCTCCGCTTTCGACGCGTGCTCCGCTTCCGGAAGAAAGTCCGCCGCTTTGGCTGCGGATGATGCTCATCTGGTTTCGAAAGCACGGCAAGCGTTTCTATAATTTTGACGGACTTGATGCTTTCAAGGCGAAACTGCGGCCGACGAACTGGGAGCCGGTCTATGTTCTCGTGAACGAACCGAAAGTCCGCGTGCGTACATTGTTTGCGATCGCCGATGCATTTAGCGGCAACGCACCATACGCGTTGGTCACAGGCGCGTTGTTGAAGGCAGCAACAACAGAATTCCGGCGTTTCCGAGCGCTTTTATCGGCGAAGAAGAACCTTAGGAAAAGGTAGCATCCTCAAAATGAAGCAAGCACCCGCAATCGTTTCGTACATCGAGACAGATCTCGCGATCGACGATCTAGCAAACTCTGCGTGGCAGCGAGCAGATCCGATCTGCGTTACAAAATATTGGTCGGGAGAGGCCGCGCCTCGCGAACGGCATTTCGAAGCTCGGCTTCTGTGGTCCGACACGCATTTTTATGCACGGTTTGATGCCGAACAGCACGAGGAGTTGATCGTAGCGCCGGAACCCGATCTAACGCAAAAGACCAACGAACTTTGGGAACGGGATGTGTGCGAGATCTTCCTCGCGCCGGATCGGACGAAACCAACGCGGTATTTTGAATTCGAAGTTGCGCCGACAGGCGAATGGATCGACCTCGCTATCGAGATCGTCGGAGACGTCCGCCGAACGGATCGTGAGTATGCTTCACAGATGGAAGCCGCCGCGAAGATCGAGGATCTGAACGTAACAATGGCGCTTAAAGTACCTTTCTCCACTCTCGGGACGAAGCCAAAACGAGGTGATGTTTGGCTCGGGAACATTTTTCGCTGCGTTGGAAACGGCGTGACACGAGGTTATCTTTCATGGCGGCCAACGTATACCGAAATACCGGCGTTTCACGTGCCGGAGGCTTTCGGCGAAATCGAATTCCGCTAACAATATCCGCCACGAATGCAGTAATGAAGCCCTTCCTATTCGCGCGACCGCGGCTGAGGAAGTATGAAAGTTGGTTAGGCAGCGATGAAGTGTTCGTAGATGATCGTTGCGCCTAAAATGAGGCTAAAAAGCCCGGCCGCGATCCGAATGCCTGAGTTCAAGAACTTGAATCGGGACGCTGTGAAATGGAACGGCAGGCCGATCAGCAGGCTCATCGCCATCATTCCGGCGATAGAACCGACGCCGAATATCACGATGTAGAGCAAGGCAACGACCGTCGATGGAATAAGCGGCACGATCATCAACATCAACGCCGCGCTTCCGGCGAGGCCGTGCACCATTCCGACGAGTACCGATCGCGGACTGAGGCGATGATGGGATTCAGCCGTCTCTTCTTCATCATGCGAGTGAAGGTGAGTATGCGTAACGTCGCCGTGACTATGCGTGTGAGCGTGCGTTTTATCACTTTTTACGAGTTTATAGATCGCATTCAGGCCAAGAGCAACGAGCATAATGCCGACAACGCCCTCGAGTTTTGATTCCACGCTCTCGGAGATCTGCAGCTTTAAGAAGATCACGATCAGTGCGACGACGAACAGCGAGATCGTGTGTCCGATGCCCCAAAGCCCGCCGACGAGCGACGCCGTGAAGATATTCTTCTTCTCGCTGACAATGGCCGTCACCGCCGCAAGGTGATCGGCCTCGATCGCGTGATGCAGCCCAAGAACGAATCCCAAGAGCAGGACCGAGGTTGTCGTTAATTCCGTCGAAATTTCCATCTGATCTCTTGATCCAACGCGGGAATGGTTAGGATACCACGCCGCGAGGGATTTGCTGTCGCTTCACGAAATACGGTTTAATCAAACTATGCCAAAGACCGAAAAGGAGCTTGCTTATCTAACCGACCTCTACATCCACGATGAGTGGACGAGGCGATTTACGGAGCTTGTCGATAAGCATATTGACCTCTCGGACGCCGAGAACCTTGCGTATTTGAATGCCGGGACCGGGAATCATGCACTGACGCTTGATGAGAGATTCGGTGAGAAGACGGACATATTTGCGTCGTGCGAGAACGCGGAGGTCCTGCAGATCGCTCTTGATAAAGGGGCCGCGTTATCGTCGAGAGTGGATTTTTCGCAGATCAGGTTTGAAGACGATGCGTTTGACGCTGTGCTTGCGGATGCGAGCTTTGCGTCTGCGGAAGAAGCAGCCGACCTTGTCGAAGAATCGATCCGCATCGCGCGTGTCGGCGGCGATATTGCTTTTTATCTGCCGTCGTCGGGCAGTTTTGGTGAGATCTTTTCCCTTCTGTGGGAAGTGATCGCGGCCGAGGATCTCGGGCCTGACGCGCCGAACGTCGAGGAACTCATCACGCAGATCCCCACGGCGGCCGAGTTAGAAACGCTCGCAAAGTCGCTTGGAATGGTGAACATTCAGCGCAAAGTAGAAAATGAGGTGTTCGAATACGAGAACGGCGAGGCATTTATCACCTCGCCGCTTGTAGAAGATTTTCTGCTGCCGCGTTGGCTTGAGTCGCTCGACGACGATAGCCAAAAACGCGTTGTCGAAGCGCTCTCCAAGCTGATCGACAGTGAAGATGGAACACTATCCTTTCGCTTCTCGGTCAAAGCAACCCTTGTTACCGGCGAGAAAGGTTAGCGGATGTCGTTCGCGTATCAATGCTCCATGCGAGCTTGCTCGCGGCGTTCCATCTCGGCTTTCAATTCGGCATCCGTGAGGGCCGCAACGGGACGGTCCTTTTCAGACTGCCGCAACTGTTGCGCGGCGAGGTCGTCTTCCTCAGCCTCACGCATCCCTTCCTTAAAGGCTTTGCGCGATTGCCCGAGCGATTTAGCAAGCTGCGGCAGCCGCGACGCACCAAACAGCAAGAACAACACAACTACAACTAAAAATATTTCCCAGCCACCAAAATTCATACTATAAAGCCGTCCTTTATTTAGACGTTCCGCACAAAGCGAAGGTTCAGATCTTTATGATAAACCTTTATTTTCTAGCTTGCTACACTTGAATTCACAGCCTGCTTGAACCTGTCCATCGCCTCGACCAGAGCGGATGTAATTCCCGGCTCCGACACAGAGTGTCCGGCGTCCGGCACGATCGTGAGTTCTGCTTCCGGCAAAGCCCTATGCAGTTCCCATGCTGATGTGATCGGACAGACGACATCATAACGTCCCTGCACGATGACGGTCGGGACATTCCGTATCTTGTCCACGTTCTCCAAAAGAAAATTCTCGCTTTCAAAGAACGAGTTGTTCATAAAATAATGGCATTCGATGCGTGCAAGAGCGAGAGCCTCGTGAGCGCCTTCCCAATGTTCCATTAGATCTTTGCTCGGATAAAGTTTCGAGGTCGAACCTTCCCAAACGCTCCAGGCGCGTGCCGCCGAAAGCCGAACATTCTCATCGTCGCTCGTCAGCCGTTTGTGATAGGCCGCGATCATATCGCCGCGTTCGGCTTCCGGGATCTCGTCGCGATACCTTTCCCAATAGTCCGGGAATATCTCTGAAGCGCCATACTGATAGAACCACTCAAGCTCCTTACGCCTCGTCAAAAAGATGCCGCGGAGCACAAGCCCGAGACATCTCTCCGGGTGCGTTACACCATACGTGAGGCTAAGCGTACTTCCCCACGAACCGCCGAAAACATACCATTTCTCGATGCCGAACTTCTCGCGCAGCTTTTCCATATCCGCGATCAGGTCCCACGTCGTGTTCTCGCGAAGGTCGGCGTGCGGCGTCGATTGTCCCGACCCGCGCTGGTCGAAAAGGATCACGTGATATGCCTTCGGGTCGAAATACTGCCGATACATCGGAAGAAGACCGCCGCCGGGCCCACCGTGGAGAAAAACGACCGGAATGCCATCGGGATTTCCGACGCGTTCGTAATAGATCGTGTGAATGTCTGAAACGGGCAACATTCCCGTATCGAAAGGTTCAATTTCGGGGTAAAGAGTAGTCATATATCTCAATAATACGCCTTTATCTCGCAATTCGCGATTTTTCACGAGTTCGAGAGCGAGAATTCTGCACGTCTATTTGAGAAATTTGCGGTTCCAGAGCTGAAAAACAAGTAGCGTCCAGAGTTCCTTATGGTGCGAGGCAATACCCTGTTCGTGCTCCGAGATCAGACGGTCAACATACGAAGGCTCGAAAATGCCCTGCTCTTTAAGCTTTTCAGGCGAAAGAAGGTCGTGAAGCAGATACCGCAAACGCCCTCGGAGCCAGGCTGCGATCGGTATGCCAAACCCCTTTTTTGACCTTTCAAGAATCGTTTTTGGCAGCATCGGCTCGACGGCCTTCTTAAGAATGACCTTGCCGTTCGAGCCCCGCAGTTTGTATTTCATCGGCAGCGAGAACGCGAGGTCCGCGATCCGCGGATCAAGGAATGGTGCACGCGTCTCAAGGCTTACCTGCATCGCCGAACGGTCAACCTTCGTCAAGATATCCTCGGCAAGGTAAAAATTCACATCTAGATACTGCATCCCGGCGATCTTGCCCTTCACCGGGCTATTCTCATAGACCTCGCGCGCGGATGCGTAAATGTCGGCGTTCGTAATGTCGAGCACATCGCGCGTCAGCAAATTCTCCTGTTCATCGTGCGCGAACGAACCGAACCACGAATGATGCCGTTCGACAGGAGAAAGTTCGGCCGCCCGGACAAAGCGTTTTGCCTTGTAGTCGAACGACATATTCTTGTGCGAAACGGGAAGCTTCTCGACGGCCGGACGAACCAGACCATTTCGCACAAAGCTCGGGACGAAGCGATACATCGCTGCGATCTTGTGCGCGCGATACATCGGATAGCCTGCAAACAGCTCGTCGCCGCCGTCTCCGCCAAGGGCGACGGTAACGTATTTTCGGACAAATCTGGCGAGCAAGTACGTCGGTATCAACGACCCGTCAGAAAGCGGTTCGTCGAGCCATTCACCGATGTCCTCGATCAGGTCGCCGGCGGTCGTCGCTGAGAGTTTTTCCTCGTAATGCTCTGTGTCTAAATGCTTTGCGACTAGGCGTGCGTATTTCGATTCATCAAAGGAATCTTCTTCGAAGCCGATCGAAAAGGTCTTGACGCGTTCGGTTGCATGGCGAACTGCAAATGCCGCGATCGTCGACGAATCAATGCCGCCGGAAAGCAAGATCCCAAGCGGCACATCAGACACGAGCCGCATACGGACCGAATCGGACAGGAGTTCGCGCAGCTCCTCGGCTCTATCACCGAGTGCTATTGCGGTCTGGGAACTATTCGCTCCGTTCGTCCGCGTGGAAGAGATCCGTTCCAAATCCCAATATCGCCGCGTCTTTATCTCACCATTCTCAACGATGAGCATATGCGCGGCGGGCAGCTTGTAAATGCCCTTGTAGATCGAAAGCGGTGCCGGTACGTAATCAAATGAAAGATAATGCCGCACTGCGTTCAGATCTAGCTCGGCGTTGACCGACGGGTGGGCGATGAGAGCTTTCAATTCCGACGCCCAGATGAGCTTGTTGTCGAAAACGCCGTAGTAAAGCGGCTTTTCGCCGAAGCGGTCGCGAGCTAGGATCAGTCTTCGCCGCCGAAGGTCCCAGAGCGAGAACGCGTACATTCCATTGACGTGGTCGATGAACGCGTCACCATACTTAGTATAAAGATGCGGCAGTATCTCGGTGTCCGTCCGCGTTACGAACATAATGCGATCTTTTTCGAGTTCCGCACGCACCTCGCGATAGTTGTACAGCTCGCCGTTCATCATCACGACAACGGTGCCGTCTTCGCTAAAGACCGGTTGATCACCAGTCTTGAGATCGATCACCGATAGACGCCGCATCCCTAACGCGACCGTTTCATCCCACCACAAGCCTTCAGAATCAGGTCCGCGATGCACTATCCGCTCACACATCGAGTGCAGCACGCCTTCGACGTCCTCACTCAGATCAGATTGTTTCAGGTTGATCCAACCCGCAATTCCGCACATAGGATGGAGCGCGGACACTCCTGTCCGCATGAGTGCGAAGCACGAACCACACTCGCACCGCACAAAAAACTATCTAAAACAGACACATTGCGGACAAGAGTGTCCGCACTACGCTATTCAAACCCTATCCGTTCCCGCACCGCGTAGATCGCCTTGTCCTGCGATTCGTGGTAGGTGCGCACGAGTAGTTCGGCGAGCAGGCCCATCAGGAAAAACTGCACCGAGATCGCGAGCATTACGACGGCGACGACCGGTAGCGGCGTTTGGATAAACGATGTTCCTTCGATCTTTAGGACAACGGCCCAGATGCCTGCGATCAGCGAAAGAAAGAACGCGAGCATCCCGAACGTCCCGAAAACATAGATCGGCTTTGTCTGATACGACGCCATGAACTTTATCGTCATCAGGTCAAAGATCACCTTCACGGTTCGCGAAATTCCGTACTTCGATTTGCCCATCGTGCGGGCGTGGTGATCGACGGGGATCTCCGTTACGCGTGCTCCGGCCCACGATGCGTAGATCGGGATAAAGCGATGCATCTCACCATAAAGCCTTACGTCCTGGAGCACATCGCGGCGATATGCTTTCAGGCTGCACCCGTAATCGTGCAGGTGAACGCCGCCTATCCAGGAAATGATCCGGTTTGCGATCTGCGACGGAATTTTGCGCGAGATCAGCTTGTCCTGGCGATTTTTTCTCCATCCGGAGACAACATCGTAGCCTTCGTCGAGCTTGTCGAGCAGGCGTTTGATGTCTGCAGGATCGTTCTGAAGATCGGCGTCCATCGGAATAAGAATTTCGCCTTTTGCGGCATCGATCCCAGCGGCCATCGCGGCGGTCTGGCCGTAATTTCGCCGCAGACTGATCACGCGGACGCGGTCATCTTTCGCCGCGATCTCTTTTAAGATCGAAAGTGATCGGTCGGTCGAGCCGTCATCAACAAAGATGACCTCGGCCGTGCGTCCTAGCTCGTCGAGAGCCGCAGCGATCTTCTCGTGCATCGGCTCCAAATTCTCTTCTTCGTCAAGGACAGGCAAGAATAGCGAGATCTCGGGCGATTCACCTTTATCGACAGTCTGTGTTGTATCCATCGTCAAAAATACAGCAAACTAGATACTGTAATCCTGAGATAGAGTAAATCACAATTCAGGCGCCTTAGGCTAAATTCCTTTGCGAGGTTTTCCGTTTATGGACAGACGACGTTTTCTTGAAATTCCCGTTGTTGGCCTGCCGCTTTTGACTGCGAGCAGAGCATTTGGCACCGCAAGATCAAACAAAGCGAAAATGCCTGTCGTCGTCTCGACGTGGGACAGCGGGAGAACGTCGAATGCTGCGGCCTGGCCGATACTAGCAAAAGCCGGTTCATCGATCGACGCCGTCGAAGCCGGTGGACGCGCAAGCGAAGACGAGCCAAGCTGTTGCGTTGGGCTTGCCGCGTGGCCGGACCGGGACGGCAAAGTGACGCTCGATTCGAGCATTATGAAGGGCAACGGCGATTGCGGTGCGGTCTCATTCCTTGAGCGGATAAAACACCCCGTCTCGGTCGCCCGCAAGGTGATGGAGAACACGCCGCACGTCCTGTTATCGGGCATCGGTGCACAGGAATTTGCTGTCTCTCAAGGCTTTCCGCTCGAATCCGGCGAACTCTCGCCCGACGCCGAGAAAGAGTGGAAGAAGTGGCTTGAAAAATCCAAATACCAACCCATCATCAACATCGAGAACCGCAAAAGCACGTCGCAGCTCATACCGCCGCCGTATATATTTGACGACGGCACATTCAACCACGATACGATGGGGACGATCGCCATGGACGCCAAAGGACACCTGGCAGGAATGGTGACGACGAGCGGTATGGCCTTCAAGATCCGCGGCCGTGTGGGCGATTCGCCGATCATCGGAGCAGGGCTTTTTGTGGACGACGAGGTCGGTGCCGCAACATCAAGCGGCGTCGGCGAAGAAGTTATCCGCACGTGCGGCACGCACACGGTGGTCGAGCAAATGCGTCTTGGCCGCTCGCCCGAGGCGGCGTGCCGCGAGGCTGTTCGACGCGTCGTAAAACGCGATCCCAAAAAGGCAAAAGAGATGCAGGTCGGCTTTGTCGCCCTGTCGAAAACCGGCGCGATCGGCGCCTTCGCGATCCAAAAAGGGTTCTCTTACACGATTACAAGCTCAAAATATGTGGGCGGAAAGGTCTTTCAGTCCAAAAGCTGGTTCTAGGCCGGCCGGCGTGCTGAGATGACGATCGATACGCCAAAAGGAAAGTTGAAACTTCGCAGCCAAAATCGTTCGGCGCCGAAGAGCTTGCCGAATACGCCGTTAAGGCCCGATATCGTGATGTTGTTCTCGCTTTCGGGTTTAATGCCCGTTAGCTTCATGATCGTGCGGCCGCCGAGTATCGGCGCGAAGAAGGTAAAGTTCGCGTATGTCGCTCGCTCGATCTCGTAGCCGGCAGCCTTCAACCGATCGACGATCTGCCGCTTTGTATATCGAATTCGATGGTGCGAGATGTCGTCCTGAACACCCCAGAGCCACATAAACGCAGGGACAAAGATGAGCGACCTGCCGCCTTTTCGCGTTACGCGAAACATCTCCTTAAGACCCGCAACGTCGTCGTCAAGATGTTCGATCACATCGAGAGCGGTCGTTAAGTCGAAGCTTTCATCTTCGAACGGCAACTCTTCCGCAACGCCCTTGTGAACCTTCAAGCCTTTTTGCCGACAAAATTCGAGTGCGTCATCGGAGACATCTACGCCTTCGGCCTCACCGAACTGTAAGAGCATCTTGATGTTCGCTCCCGTGCCGCAGCCAACATCGAGGATACGAAGGCTATCACCTTGTTCGGCTCTTAATTCATCGCAGATTGGCCGCAAAAAGCTCTCAAGGATCGCGCGGCGGCCAACGAACCACCAATGCGAATCCTCTACGCCATCCATAATGGCGTACGTGTGTTGCTGCATCTCTTGCGGTAGGGTTTGCATCGTTCGACCGTGTTTGTTCAACGCCAAAGGCGACTCTGAATAAATTGCGCAAGAGTTTTCGCCATCTTTGGTTCGACTTGCTGCAAAAGGACCACGTAGTTTTTGGCCGCATCCATGTCGCCCAACTCCGCCGCTAGAACGCCTGCGTTAGCTAGGGCTGAAATATTTGTCGTCCTTTGGGCGACAACTCTCTTATACATTTCATATGCGTCTCGTCGTCTGCCGTTATCGCGGCATAAGCCTGCATACACTTCGAGCGCGGGAAGAAAATCAGGGTCAAGAGCTAACGCTTTTTCGAATGCCTGTGAGGCCTCGGCCACCCGTCCGTTATCTGCATGGAACCGTCCGATGCCAAAATAGGCCATCGCGCTTTCCTTGAGACCGAGAGACCGTTTAAAAACTTCCGCGGCCCTGGCACCTTCGCCCGCAGTCCCGTAGGCCGCTGCAAGGCGGAAATATTGCCGCAGGTCTGTCAGACCCAACTGCCATATCTCCTTTACGAATGGGTCTGTTTCGGCTATCCGCCGAGAGAATATCAGACCTTCGACGATCGTGATCTTCAAGTTAACGTCTGATGGAGATGCCTTGGCGGCTTCTTTCATCGCATCAAGCTGCGGCAAAAATCGTTCTCGTGCCGCCGCAACCTTCAAGTATTGAAGTATCACGGGATTCCCGGGCCACCTCCGATTGGTTTCATCAAGCACGAGCCTTGCCTCAAGGAACTTTGTCGATTCAAATAGGGCGAGGCCGAGGCTTGCATGCGCGGCCAGATCGTCGTGGTCGAGCTCAACCGCCTTTCGCAAAGGTTCAATCGCTTCCTCATATCGGGCAACGGAATTGAGCTTATCACCCAACTCATATTGGTAAGCTGCAATGTCCGGGTAAAGCGAGACTTGTATTTTCAGGTCCTCGATCGCCTTTTGTGTTCGGCCGAGGAGAGCCTCGCTGATCGCCAAATAGTATCGGGCTTTCGGTATATCGACGTTCGTTCCGACAACCTTTTCAAAGGCTGCAACTGCATCTTTATTCTGCCCCAATTTCAGGAAGAGCCTTCCCATAAAATACTGCAGATAAACGTCCGCGGGATCGATGTCCCGAGCCTTTTGTGCTTCTGCCACGGCCCTATCGTCGCGAGCAATAAGAAAATAAACTACCGCAAGTCGTGCGTGGTAGCTCGCAGCGTCGGGTCTCAGCTGCACGAGCCGCTCAAGCATTTCGGCGGCGATCGAAAGCTGGGATGTTCTTAAGTAAAATGCCGTCGCCGCATTAAGGACGGCCTCGCTGTTGCGGAAGGCATTTAATGCCGCAAGTACCGCGGTCTCAATGTCGCCATCCGCCACTTTTGACTGTTGCAAGACGAGAAGCAAAAGCGACCGTGCGTTTTCCGACTTCGGATCCAAGCGAACAGCTTCTCGGCACTCGGAAGCCGCTTCGTCGAATTTTTTCAGCGCCGCCAACCCACTGCAGAGGCCTAGATGGATCTTTGCATTGCTTGCGTCGAGCTTTAGTGCCTTCCGATACTCCGAAACCGCTTCCGACGGCCTTTTCAAGATCAGGAGCGTGTACCCGATATTGAAGTGCGTTGTGGCCTGATCAGGTTTTAATTTGGCACTCTCGTAAAAGGCAGCTAGAGCCTCTTCCGGTTTTTCCGCCGCCAGCAAGGATAGGCCTTCATTGAAGTAATCTCGCGCGGTTTTAGGAATAACTGCCTTTTGAGCGTACGTACTGCTGCCAAGTGCGAGTAAGACAAAGAGTAGTAAAAGCTTCTTCATTTCTCGATCTCCTGTTGCGGCAAACAAGGTTCCGTCAAACTACGATGCCGAGCATTTTCGTCGCTAGAGGGCCGGTTTTGCTGTCGGCGATTAGGCCGTAGCTTTCGCTCAAACGGCGTCGGATCCCGTCGTCATCGACTATGCAGGAACCATCTGCTGCGTTACAAAGGATCATCAAGCCCAGGCCTTCGTCTAGATAGTCGGTCTTGCCGACCTTAAGCATATAGTTGCCCGCGGCTTTGTGTGCATTCCACTCGAGGTCGTAGAGCGTCGGGTCGAGAAGCCCGAGCGGATTCAGATCGGCATTCGAGTGGCTCTCGATCATTGCGGCAAAATCATATGCGTGACGGCCTTCGTGAACGAGCGTGCCTTCGCAGCCGCGTTGTCCGCCGGTATCGATCGTCTCTTCGGCGATCGCGATGTATATCAAACCGAGAGCGTCGCGAAGACTGAGCCTTTCGGTCGCAAGGTCGTAGTTCGTCTTTACGGCGCTGATCACGCCCGTAACGCCCGAGGCGTTTATCTCGCTCACGGGCCGAACACGGATCAGCATCTCGGAATCGAGGATCTCGCCGATATACATCCGGTGCTCGTCATCACCGATCTTCATTATCGTGTCAAAAGCCGCGTTGACCGAATCTCGATACTTCTTATCGATGCCGTCATCAAACTTCATAGATTCAAACCCTTCCAAAACCGCACCAGCTATTCTGATTGTGCCAGATTATCTCGACATCTTCGGCATCGATCTCTTTCCACCACGCTGCAAAATCATCTTTTGCGATATAAAAGGCTGTCGGTGCGACCAGATGATCGAAGACGATGTTGTGCTGTTCCCGCCAGCCGAAACTACCTAAATGGTTGAGGTAGTCGTTGTAGAAAAGGCGTTTGGCAACGGGCTTTGCCGCCGCATTCATCGGGCGATAAACGAGCTTTGTCGTCAAGAAAAGGCCGAGCGTCGGGAGCTTTGAAAGCTGATAGAGAACGGGCTGCGAGATCTGCGACGTAAAGCCGGTACGAACCGGATCGACATACTTCGTGATCCATTCATTATTCTCCGCCCCGTATATCCATGCGGAGATCGAGCCGCCTTTTTTTACCTTTCCGGCGAGCGAGATGAATGCGTTTTTCGGGTCAGGCGTATGGTGCAAGACGCCGACACTGAACGCATAGTCAAAGACCTTTTTTAAGGGCAGTTTGAAGATGTCACACTGAATGATGTGCGCGTTCGGCAGATGGCGCGTAAGCTTGAATGCCGATTCGACACCTGCACCGAGATCGATGCCGACGATCTCTTTTGCGCCCCATTCTGCTGCTAGCTTTGTGTGCCTGCCCTTGCCGCAGCCGCCCTCAAGCACGATCTTTCCTTCAAAGAACTCCGGCTTTACGGGCTGCAGCCAACCGAGGAACTGATAGTTGTACTTCTCGTCCTCTTGCGTAAAATTCGTCCACTGCCAGCCGAAATTCTCGGCCGTTGCGGCCTTATCGCTCTCGACCTTTCCAAGGTCCGCAAAACGCGGTACGCCACGAACCACTTTGTATTCGCGGTCGCATTTTCTGCACGTTAATACACCGTCAATTATTTCCTTTTCTTCATATTGCGAAACGTATGCGATCAGCAGGTCGCCGCCGCAAACCGGACACGCAAGAAGATCGAGCAGTTTTTCTTTCATTAAAAATTAGAGAGCGTTCCCTACAAAAGATTCGCCCCGAAGGAGCTGTAACAACCTGTCAAATTTCAAGGATATTTCACCGAACGTGCCTTGCTCTGGCCACGTTGAATCGCTCGAATTCGGCGCCGGGAAATGGCTGATGCCAGTTGAATTCAAAGTCGTCCGTGTCGCGATCTTCATAGAGCCGTGCAAACGTCTCGCCGAAGGCGTCGCAGACGTCTGCCGCATTGCCGGTGTGCGAAAACACTAGCTCGCGATGATCGGCCTGGCGGCCTTCGTCCGGGTATTCATAAACCTCAAAGCGGACGCCGGTCTCGCCTGGCACAAAACGAAGATCGTATTCCTCAGGATCTCGATTCCAATGCAAAATGCGGCCCTCCTTGTCGAGGCTGCCATCAAGCAGCGAAGTGAGAATCTCAAGCAATTCGCCGAGAGCATACTTATGGGGAGCATGCGCCGTTGTCGTATGGAACTCGCTGTCTCCATCCTTGAACCCGACCGACATCCAGCCGCATTGCGGGGAATTGAAACTGACCTCTAATTTGTTGCCCATAATAGACGGAAGTTGCCAGCCTTTAATTGTAAATTGTTAGTCGAGAATTGTTAATTGGTAGAAGAATCCGGCTGCTTAATTTACAATCAACCTTGAATGAAGCAGTATCACGACCTTCTAAGATACGTTCTTGATAACGGTACGCCGACGGACGATCGCACCGGCACGGGTACGATATCGATCTTCGGATACCAGACACGTTATGACCTGCGCGAAGGCTTTCCGATCGTTACCACGAAACGCATTCCTTTTCGGTGGGTCGCGGAAGAGCTTTTTTGGTTTCTGAGCGGTTCGACCAACGAGGCAGAATTGCGTGAACGCGGCGTCGATATCTGGCAGGAATGGGCAACTCCCGAACAGACAGCACGTTTTGGCCGCGAAGAGGGCGATCTTGGTCCGGTTTATGGCTATCTTTGGCGATCTTTTGGCGGAAATTATCCGACGAAGAATGGTGTCGATCAGATCGCTCGCCTTATCCATGAGATCGAGACGAACCCGAATTCACGCCGCCTGATCGTTTCCGGCTGGGATCCGAGGGTTTGCGACGATGTTGCTCTGCCGCCTTGCCACACGCTTTTTCAATTCAAGGTCGAAAGTGGACGGATTCTGCATTGCCAACTTTACCAGCGTTCGGCGGATGCCTTTCTCGGCGTGCCGTTCAATATCTCAAGTTATGCGCTGCTAACTCATCTCGTTGCACACGTTTGCGGCCTCGAGGCCGGCGAATTCATCCACACCTTCGGCGATCTGCACATTTATTCGAATCACTTAGAACAGGTGAATGAGCTTCTCTCGCGAGAGCCGCTGCCGCTGCCGCATCTAGAGCTTGTCGATGCCGATCGTCTGAAAGGACATGAAGGGCTGCTAAATTTTAAGTTTGAAGATCTGAAATTGAACAACTATCAGTCGCACGGCAAGATCGCCGCCCCGGTTGCGGTCTAATTTCCACGAAGCTTATTGTTTGATGATGGAGTATTCGATCCTGCGGTTGCGATAACGGGCATCGTCGCTGGTACCTTGGACGAGCGGCCGTGTTGAACCGTAGCCTCTAGTGGTCAAAACATTTGGATTCACGCCGAATTTTACAAGCGCATCCCTGACCGCGTTCGCGCGATTCTCAGAGAGGGTCTGGTTTGCCGCAGGCTGCCCAACATCATCCGTATGGCCGCCAACCTCGAGCCTGATCCCGGGAGGCAGTTTCTGGATAAAGCTGGCCGCTTTCTTCACGGCGGCAAGACGCACAGGCGGAATGTCGTACTTCCCGGACTCAAAATTGATGATCAGGATATTCAGCGCCTTTACGAGATCTTCCGGCGTGAAAGGATCGGGCAACGCATCAAGAGCCGAGTTATAACAGCGTTCGGCCTTGTCGTCCTCGCCAAAATGGATATTTCCGCAATCGTCGGTCGCGGCGGCTTTCATCGGCGTACATCCGGCGGTGATCGGCTTTAGTTTCTCTCCATCGTCACCTGTAACAGTCTGTTTTACGCAGTTGAATGTTGGATGAACTACGGCGATCGTGTGCGAACCTGCTTTTAGGTTTGGGATGCGGAATGTCCCGTCCTCACTTGTTACTGAGAGCGGCGCGCCGTCAACTGTCACGCTGCTTCCGACCGGGGCATCTTTAACGATGACCTCGTAGCTCGAATTGCGGATGACAAAAATATATACCAACGCAACCGCAATGATCGTCAGGAAAAGCAGCGTCATTCCGCCGGCGATAAACCAAAACCAACCGGGCATTCCCTGATTCGCCTTCTCTTCCTCGGCTTGCTTTGCAGCCGCTTCGGCAGGAGTCGGAGGGAGTTTCTGATATTTGACGCGTTCGGCCTCGGGCAGGCGAAAATACGGCGTCGTCTTGTCGTAAGCAGGTGTCGGAGCAAAATCCTCCGGCTGCGAGCCAAAATCGGCTGCGTTCACGTTGATATTCGGCTCCGTCATTCCCCATTCCGGGGTCGACGGAATACCGGCTCCGCTAAAGCTGTCTCTTCCGGTGTCGATCGGCTTGATGTTTGCGACCGTCTTGCCCCATTCATCCGCCGAGGCCTTTGGAACCTGGATGTTGTAATTCGTTTTTTCCCAATCGTTTGAGGGGATATCATCGCGCCGGACGGGAATGTTCGGCGTCGTCTTTGTAAAGTCGTCCGGCGGAGGCGGCGGTGGAATGTTCTTCGGATCGCTCACTTTCTTACAAAAACCAACAAAAACGTTAGCGCGCACCAAAGTTTACCACACAGACGGGCAAGGAGGTTAGGGAATTACTTAACGTTTGGCGGCTGTGCGGTCTTCATACGAACCGTAATTCCTTCGTTGCCGATCAGGAAAAGCTGCCGATTATCGTAAGCGGACGTGTTGGTCGGAAGGTAAGAGAGGATGTATCGGTTCTTTCGCAGTTCATCGCAGATCGCCTTTGCCGCCTTCTGCGGATCGTCAAAAGAGAAACTTCGGCCGCCTGTGCCCTCGGTCAATTTCGTAATAACAGCCTCCGGTTTCGGCTCATTTCGGCGGTATGCCCCGCCGGTCCTGTCCGGGATCTGAAGGGCGTAAACAACGACGTTTTGGTTCTGGAGCTCCGCCAAGGCCTTGTCGAATGTCGTCTTGCTTCCGCGATCAAGCCCGTCGCTGATGAGAACGACGGCCGTTTTGCGCGTTCCGGGCATAAGCGGAAGGAGCACCTGTTGAACCGATGCCTGCAACGCGTCAAAAAGATACGGATTGCCTTGTTTTCTTAAGGTTTTGAGCGAGGTTTCGAGCTTTTTCGGGTCGTCCGTCCACTCCTGAATGATCTCCGGCTTTTCGTCGTACGCGATCACGAAAAGCTGGTCACCATCAAAGATCTCGTAAGAAAACTCCATAACGGCCTTCGCCATCAGATCGACCGATGTCTGCAGAGTTTTCGAGTTGTCGACTAGGAGGACGATCCGTGAAGGCGAAGTATCGTAAGTGAAATTCTTGATCTTCTGCTCGACCCCATTCTCGTAAAGCCAAAGCTCATCGAGATGGATCGGTTCTGTGCCGTTTGCACGAGTTGCCGTAACTGCGACTACGGTACCTTCCGCATCGGCATTACCGCGGTTGCTATATCCGGATTGAGCGAGAACGCTGCCCGCAAAAAATAGGCAGGCTAACGGGAGAAAAACACAAATTCTCGCAAGTGGCGTCATTCCTTGGATTTGGCCGGCTTTGCTTCCTTTGTTGTTGACGCGGAACCACTGTCGGATGTTGGTTTTGATGCAGCATCGCTCGAAGAGGTTGATTCGCTGGACGTACTTTTTTCTGATCCCTTTGAGCCGCCGCCGGCGTAGTCCGTTACGTACCAGCCGCCGCCCTTGAACTGAAAACCGGAAAGCGACCACTGCTTTTCAAGCTCGCCATGACATTTTTCGCAAGTCGTAAGCGGGGCGTCGGAAACACTCTGACGTTTCTCATAGACCGTTCCGCACTGCTTGCATTTGTATTCGTAGATCGGCATAAACCTTAATAATTCGTCGCCGTGTTCCTGGCCGCTTCGCCGTGTTCGGCCAAGAACCTCTCGGCATCGATCGCTGCCATACATCCCGTTCCCGCTGCCGAGATCGCCTGACGATAATACGCATCCTGCGCATCGCCGCAAGCAAAAACGCCCGGGATGTTGGTCTTCATCGTGCGGCCTTCCGTCTTCAGATACCCAACTTCGTCCATATCAAGCACGCCCTTAAAAAGGTCCGTATTCGGTTTGTGCCCGATCGCGATAAAGACACCCTGCGTTGCGAATTCGCTCGTCGCCTTGGTCGCGGAATTATAGATCTCAATGCTTGAGACACCATCTGCCGCGGTGCCATTTATCCGCTTGACCTCGGTGTTCCAAAGCACGTTGATCTTCTCGTGTGCAAGAACGCGTTCCTGCATGATCTTCGACGCACGGAACTCATCCCTGCGATGCACGATCGTCACACTTGACGCGAACTTCGTCAGAAAGAGAGCTTCTTCCATCGCCGTATCGCCGCCCCCGACGACAACGATCGGCCGTTCGCGAAAGAAGAAACCGTCACAGGTCGCGCATGCGGAAACACCGTTGCCTCCAAGGCCCTCAGGGGTCGGCTCTTCACCCGGAATACCGAGCCACTTTGCCGAGGCACCCGTCGCGATGATCAGCGTTTCGGCTTCGATCAGGCTAGTAATTTCTGCAGAATCAACACTTTCCTTGCCGTAAAGTTTGAAGGGGCGGGACGATAGATCAACCTTATCGATCCACACGTTCACGATCTCAGTCCCGAAACGCAACGCCTGTTCGCGGAACTCATCCATTAAGATCGGCCCCATAATTCCCGAGCGAAATCCGGGGTAATTTTCGACGTCAGTGGTGATCGTGAGCTGGCCGCCGGGCTGAGGGCCCTCGATAACGATCGGTTCCAACTGCGCACGCGAGGCATATATCGCTGCGGTCAAACCTGCCGGCCCGGAACCCAAGATCACGACCTTATGTTTGCTATGTTTCATTTATGTTATCGCCCTTTGCACCAAGATGCGCTGCCGATAAAGGCGTTGGCAATTCGTTTTTCATATAGTATAACTATCGTTAAGATAGTTCGTCTATTTTGTGGCCGATAAGCGCTCGGCTTTGTCCAAGAACAGTATCTCTAAATCGAACGCGGTGAAGGCGTCTTCCTCGCGAAAGTGTTGCTCGAACAGCGTGATCCCGCCGATCTTTTGGTTTCGGCAATGCGATAAGTGTTAAAATAGGCAGCACTTGCGGCCTCGGCAAAATGCCCCTTTCCATGCAGTCGAAATTCGAAGAGAAGAGATTCGCTTTGCGGATGGCTCTTCGTTTGCCTATTGTCGTTTCGGGGCGGACCGAGGACGGCGCAGCGTGGAGCGAACCGACGGAAACGGACGATATTTCGACGCTCGGAGCCCTCTTTCAGCTAAATCAAAAGATCGAGCAGGGCGAAAGCCTCTATATCCGTTCGCATCGGCCTGACGGTGTACCCGTCGAGGTAAAGGCTGAAGCTGTTAGGATACTACCTGCAAATTACGGTGCTTTGCGCGTCGGCGTCTCCATTGTCGAACCGAAAGAAAGCTGGCTACGCCTCTTCGTCGCCTGGATCGCCGACGACAACGTCGTCGAAGGGTATAGTGAGTAGTTGTAGGATCGCGACGGCTCGACGCTAACGCATTTGCAACCTCTCTAAACTCTGCAGATCACCAATTACCTATGGAAACCATCACTATCGAGCGTCGCGGCCGCGTCGCGCTTCTTACCATCAACCGTCCTGATAAATTGAACGCGCTGAATTCCGCCGTTCACAGCGAAGGCGTAGCAGCCCTCGACGAACTCCGCGCAGACAGCGAAGTACGCGTGCTTGTTCTCACAGGGTCGGGCGAAAAGGCATTCATTGCCGGCGCCGATATTTCAGAGTTCGAAGGCAATACACCCATCGCGCAGAGAGACCTTTTCCATGAGCGGAGCCTCTTCAATTCGATCGATCAATTTCCAAAACCTGTGATCGCGATGATCGACGGCTTTTGTCTCGGCGGCGGTAACGAGCTTGCGATGGCGTGTGATATCCGCATTGCGAGCGATAGGTCGCGCTTTTCGCAGCCTGAGATCAACCTCGGCATCATTCCCGGCGGCGGCGGTACTCAGCGGCTCACGAATCTTGTTGGCGAAGGCCGTGCAATGGAAATGATCCTCACAGGCGATATGATCGACGCTGCGACCGCCGAGCGATTCGGTCTCGTCAACCACGTTTATCCTTTCGCGGAGCTCGAAGCCGAAACGATGAAGCTTGCCGAGAAGATCGCCGAGAAAGCCCCGATCGCCCTCCAACTTTGTAAGGAGGCCGTTAAGTTCGCTTCGAGATCGAACCTTGATGAAGGGCTCCGCCGTGAGGTCGATCTTTTCGCCTTAGTTTTCTCGACCGAAGATAAAAAAGAGGGCATCTCAGCATTCCTCGAAAAGCGAAAGCCCGACTTCAAAGGAAAGTAAGAAGAGCGGCCGATGCGACTAGGCAGAATATATACCGAAAATTGTCTGTCCACCATGCAGCGCATGGACGATGACTTTCTGGACATGACAATTACGAGTCCGCCTTACGACGACCTTCGCGATTACAACGGCTACCATTTCCCGGTCGAGGAGATCGCCGAGTCGCTCTTTCGTAAGACAAAGACCGGTGGCGTCGTGATCTGGGTCGTCGGCGATCGGACGGTGAACGGGAATGAAACACTTACAAGTTTTCGGCACGCGCTTACATTCCAGGACATAGGATTTCGTGTGCACGACACGATGATCTACGTCAAAAACAATCCGATTCCCAGCGATTGCGGGCGGCGTTATCGGCAAGCCTTCGAGTATATGTTCTGCTTCAGCAAGGGCCAGCCGAAAACATTCGATCCGATAACGGAACCGACCAAGTCAGCAGGGCAACAGATCACCGCGTTTCGGATAACAGGGAAGGGCCGTGGCAACGTGCCGGATGAAGACATCGGCCGAAAGATCAAGAGCGAGCGAAAGGTAACGAACATCTTCGGGTACAACGTCGGCACTTCCAGCTCAAAGGACAAGATCGCATTTCGCCATCCCGCAATATTCCCGGAACAATTGGTTGCGGACCAGATCAGGAGTTGGACGAAACCCGGCGATATTGTGTACGACTGCTTCATGGGGAGCGGAACCACCGCAAAGATCGCACATCAGTTGGATCGACAATGGCTTGGCTCAGAGGTTTCCGAAGAATATGTCGCGATCGCGTATGAGCGCCTAAGGCCATATATTCCCCAACTTGACCTTGCTGCGGCGGGCTAGGCCATTGGGGCTTGCTATTGCACAGAATGCGTCGTCTCAACGTAGCGTCGTTCCCTTTCTTGACCCGCCTTCACCTTTTCGCTAAAGTCATTAGTTGCTTTCGGATCTCATTTTTGAGATCGATAGTAGAAATTCCAATACTCGGGGACGTAGCTCAGCTGGGAGAGCGCATGAATGGCATTCATGAGGTCAGGGGTTCGATCCCCCTCGTCTCCACCAACCTTTTTCCAAACCAACACATTACGAGTGCTTTTCCCGAAACGCTGTCCGCGTTAGAGGCCGAGTTGTTGGAGAACGGTTTTGAATCGCGGGTCGTCCGCATAGTCATTCCAGCGGCCGTTCACCTTTATGAACACGGCGTCCGCTTCGTGCTCGGCAACAGAACGCTCAAGGTTGTCGAGAGCCTTTTCACGGTCACCAAGGCCGTTATAAATGGCGGCATAGCTATAAAAGGGAACATAGCGGCCAGATGCCCGGAGGTCGGCGATAGCCTGCTCGGCCCCGGCCCGATCGCCCATCTTTGCATGCGTATAGCCGATCTCGGTAATTGGGACGATGCTGCCTATACCCGAGTGTGCGCGCGCGTTCTCAAACTCGGTCAATGCTTCGGCGTATCGTCCCTGTGATACGTCGATACGGCCAAGTAAATTACGAGCGATCCAAAAATTCGGCTCGATCTCAAATACTTTTTGAGTTTGTTTGATCGCCTGATCTGTCCTGCCAGCAAAAAACAGGGCCTGAGCATATAGTGTATTTGTCATTAGCGAGACCGGATCGAGGTCAACCGACCGCTCTGCCTCGCTGACCGCTTCGTCGCTACGGCCCTCAACAGAAAGCATATGTGCAAAACTCGCGTGAATTTCGGCGTCATTTGGGCCGAGGCCAATGGCCTTGCGATATTCTTGCTCAGCAGCTTTCCAATCGCGCAAATAGACGTAATCAACCCAGCCGAGCGACGCGTGAGCCGCAGCGAGGTTTGGATCAAGGTCTAGAGCACGCGTTGCAGCTTCGCGCGTCTGTTCCATTGCCTCGCTTGACTTCATCGTCCAGCCCGAAAAGGCCATTATGCTCGAACAACGAGCAATTCCTGCATAGGCGAGAGCGTAGTTCGGGTCAGCATCGAGGGCCCGCCGATAGAGGGCGATCGCCTGTTTCAGGCTGTCCTCCGTGGCCTTTGAGGCATGATATCTACCGAGCAGGTAAAGCTGGTAGGCGTCGTTATTCTGCGTGCTACGGCTAGTAGCTGCTTGGATCTCAAAGGGTCTTAAGCCTAATCGAAGGTTGTTTGCAATATCCTTCGCGATCTCGCTCTGCGCGGTCATAATGTCCGTCGAGCTTCGGACGTACTGATTCGCCCAAAGTTGCGAATCATTTTTGCCATCAATGAGTCGTATGTCGATGACATACTTATCACCGAGGCGTTTCACATCACCGGTAACCAGTGTATCGACGGCGAGTGCGTTTGCGATCTTTCGCACATCGGATTGATCCGACCTGAATCGAAAGGCGGAGTTGCGCGAGACGACCTCTAGGCCCGAAAGCCGCGAGAGGTCGTCCGTAACGCCATCGGTTATCCCGTCAGAAAGAAACTCGGCATTTTGGTCGCCTGTGCTATTTACAAGTGGCAGAACAGCGAGCCTTTTGCCGGAAGGGATACCTCCTGACGTTCGGCTACGAAGAATCGCAAAGGCAGCGAGACCTACGATCAGTATGCCTATCACCGAAAGCCATACCCAACGCGTCGAGGTCTTCCTCACCGTCGATGAGCGTCGTTCCGCGGCCGGCGCGGGTTCCCGAACTTCCGCAGCCGACAATTCCACCGAAGGCAGATCACCGTTCTGAGCAAAGGCCGGTTTCGTATCTCGAACCGCGATAACGACATCGGGCAGGAATCGATAACCCCTGCCGCGGACGGTCTCAATATACGCCACGCCGGGGTCGCGGGCCTCAAACACGTGTCGGAGCGTGGAAATGTTCTTGTCGAGAGTGTTTTCTTCTACAAATGAGTCGGCCCACACCTCGGCCAGAAGCTCGTCTTTAGTGACGAGGCTACGGCTGTGCTCCAACAGTACCCGCAACACCTCGAAAGCCTTATCCGTGATCTGGATCCGTTCGCTGCCGCGGGCGAAGTACCGTTCGCGCTGGTCGAGGCGGAAATCATTGAATTCAAAAATGATATTTCCCTTCTCAGACATCGCAGATCGATGATTTCAGTAAAATTTCAGACAACTTTCAGACAGCTTGAAAGACTTCTCCGCACCGGGAGCCATAGCATTCCGATAACGCATTGAGAAACTTGAGCAGATCGGCAGGAGAGGATATCTCAGTCACTCGCGGCCCTCGAAGAAGATCACTTAAGTCTACAACTCCCCGCTAACTGGCCGCAATAGCCATTAGGGCCATGCTCACAACCTGTCTATCGATGCGAAATAGCGGTTCTTACAACCGAAGCAAAACAAAGGAGAGTTTATGAGAAAAGTAGTTACTTCTATTGCAACGGGGATATTCCTCACTGTGTACTTTTCCCTGGTCGGCGTTGCACAGACCACAACCGTGATCACGACCGGGCTCAACCGCCCGACAAAGGTGATCAGCGGCCCACGTGGCTCCCTGCTCGTATCCGAAGCCGGGGCATTTTCGCCAAATACCGGACGCGTAGTGGTCATCGATCGAAATACCGGCGTGATGCATCCGCTCATTACCGGCTTGCCGTCGGCAGTTGACAACCTTAGCGGCCCACCGGATCCGGACGGTACGACCGCGATACTACTCGAAGGCCAGTCGCTCTACATCGTCTCAGGTGTCGGCGATGCGGTCACGAACATTGGCGGTGCGCAGGTTCCGACCGGGACAGATTCATCCCCGATCTTCAACTCCGTCCTTCAGGTATTTCTGCCACCGCATTTCGAATCGCTCCATAGCGAATTCCATATGACGATAGACGACCAGAATGACCTTGCTCGAGGACGTTGGGTTTGGATCAGGAATGCCGAAGGGCGCTCGATCATCGTGAGGCTAGTCGTAAATATGCCGGACTATAAACCGGAACCGACACCTACCCATCCGGACGCCGTTCGCTCGGCCCATCTTTATGGCATAGACAGCTTTGGCTGGTACCTTTACGTCGCCGATGCTTCGTACAATATGGTCTACAGGATCAACAAGTTCACCGGCCATGCGACTGTCCTTGCCGAAATGCCTACGCGGCCGAATCCCTTGTTCGGAACGATCGGCGGACCAACGGTCGAGGCCGTTCCCGACAACGTGCGTAGGCTCGGACGAAAGCTTCTTATCCCTGAGCTTACGGGCTTCCCGTTCGTTGCCGGACTTGCGGATGTCAAGGCGGTCGATATGCGTACGGGCGAGCAATCAACGATCATCTCGGGTTTGGCCTCGGCTATGGACGTCCTACCGGTCGAAGAGCCGGATTGCCGAACTGGCTATTATGCGCTCGAATTCAGCGCGAATCAGCTCGGCGGTGCGCCCGGGCGCCTGCGGTACTTTGCCGCTGACGGCAGCGTGTCGGTCATAGCCCCGGCACTCGCCACGCCAACGAGTATGTTGCGCGACGAACGCACTGGATCTTTCTTCGTGACAAATATCTTTCCTGGCACTATCACACGCATCGATCCGTGATGCTTGAGACTTCGCGGTGGGGTTTCGGCCTCACCGCATTGTTTAACGGTTAAAAGACTTGCCACTAACCTTTTCCTCACTTCGCGACCTGCCGCAGGGCAGGTCATTTCTTCTCCGACTAACAGAACTTACCGCCCGCGCAACAAAAACGGACGACGGAGTTTTCGGCCGAATTGTATTTTTCGAACTCAAGGCTATAAGGTCATAGGTATATGGAATTTAGCCGTGCTTCGGGTATTTTGTTTCATCCGACATCGCTTCCCGGACCCTTTGGGATCGGCGACCTTGGGAGCGAAGCTTATAAATTCGTCGATGCCCTTGCGGCTGCAGGGCAGAAATACTGGCAGATCTTGCCGCTCGGCCCGACCGGCTGGGGCGATTCTCCGTATCAATGCTATTCCGCATTTGCGGGTAACACTCTGCTGATCTCACCTGAAAAACTACGAGACGAGGGCCTCATTTCGAACGAGTTACTCGATCATCGGCCAACTTTTCGCGATCAAAGGGTCGATTACGGCGCCGTCACCGAATGGAAGGCTGACGTGTTAGACGCGGCCGCTGCGAAATTCGCATCAGGCGGCTTCGACGAACTTCGCGCAGCCTTTGACACGTTTTGCCGCGAGAATGCGTTCTGGCTCGACGACTACGCTCTCTATCGTGCAGCGAGAACTGCCCACGGCGACAAGGCCTGGTACGAATGGCCTGAAGATCTACGCATTCGCCGCGAAAACGCGCTAAATGCCGCTAGAGGCATTTTGAAGAGCGAGATCGCGGCCCAGAAATTGTGGCAGTTCCTTTTCTATCGCGAATGGCGCAAGCTGAAAGCGTACGCCGCCGAGAAAGGGATCAAGATCATCGGCGACATACCGATATTCGTCGCACTGGATTCGAGCGATGTTTGGTGCAATCAGAGCGAATTCAAACTGAATGCTGACGGTTCGCCGAAGGTCGTCTCAGGAGTCCCGCCGGATTTTTTCTCGTCCACGGGGCAGCTTTGGGGAAACCCGATCTATGACTGGGATGCGATGGTCAAGGACGGATTCAGTTGGTGGGTCGCACGAATTGCCTGGACGCTCGAGGCCGTCGATATTGTTCGAATCGATCATTTCCGCGGTTTCGAAGCTTGCTGGGAAGTGCCCGGCAAGAATAAGACTGCGGAACATGGCGAATGGGTAAAGGCCGCGGGAGATGAGCTGTTTTCGGCGGTCGTGAAAGATCTCGGCCACATACCGATGATCGCCGAAGACCTCGGGTTCATCACACCCGAGGTACTCGCTCTGCGCGACAAGTACGAGATACCGGGAATGCGTGTGCTGCAATTCGGGTTCGGCGGAAATCCGAATGACGACCATCTGCCTCACAGATACGTGCCGCACTGTGTCGCGTACACCGGTACGCATGATAATGACACTGCCGTCGGTTGGTTCAATACGATGCGGAAACGACGGGCTACGTCGGCACAGACAGCTCTTGCCCTAAAGTATCTGAACGGGCGGCCTCGTTCGGTCAACTGGGATATGATCCGCGGAGTTTGGTCGTCGGTCGCTGATACTGCGATCGCGCCGATGCAGGATGTGCTTGGTTTGGGCGAGGAGGCACGTATGAACCTACCTGCGACGATCGGTTCGAATTGGGCTTGGCGAATGGAAGAAGGTGCCTTCTCAGAAGCCTGCATCGCACGGCTCGCAGAAATGACACAGATCTACGGACGCGCGGGTTAGTTTCCGCAAGCGCAGGTGTATCCGTCGCTGACCGTTAGGTCGTCGATGAAATCGCCTTCGACGACGCGTGAATTCCCCGTATCCGTGCCTAGCCGCCAGCGAAGCTGCACACGCTCACCGGCCGCTGAAGCAGGAAGCGTTGCGTTGACGGTGACCCATTCCGGAAGCTCGTTGATGCCGCTGCGGCCTGACCATCCGAGGCGGCCGCCGAGCGGATTCATACAGCACGTATCGATAACGCCGTCGTAACCTCCCGTCTCAAAGGTTCCGCCCGCGGCAAGAAAATCCGTCCATTCCGCGTCGCCGATCTTTATCTCGAGAACAGCACCGTCGTAGAGCCGATTCCTCAAAAAGGTTGTTTCGATATTGTAGTAATGCCGATAGGAAAGCTTTGCATTTCCGCCCGATACGAAGAACGTCGGCGAGATGAGAGTCGTTAAGCCTCGGCCGCTTGAATCAGGAAGATAAACGCTCTTTCGTCCGGAAGTTTGCTTCGCAAATGTGATCGCACTTCGACCACCGAGGTCGACAGATTCTCGCGACCAACGCGGCGGAAGCGCGGCGATCGGCGTTCGGTCAAAGTTCTCGTCAAAGATGACTCGCGGCGTCCCAACGCGAAGAGTCTTCAAGATAGCGACTCCGGTTGGCGCATTCGGGTAATTGATCTGAAAAATAAGCAGCAGATCGCCGCCGCAAGCAAAGTTCGAATCGACGGTGAATGTGAATTGACGCGCTACGGGCGGCTGCCCCGGTGCTAGCGTCCCGAAATCAACCGGCACGCCCGCATTCGTCACGCCGCCTTCGTTAGAAAGCGTTACGGAGATCGGTCCGGCTGCAATATTTCCGGTGTTCTGCAGCGAGAGCGATGCAATGATGTTATCGCCCGGATCGGGTACGGAATTCGTCCCGCAGCTTTCTGCATCGACGGAGAATCCTGCGTTCGTAAAGACCGGCGTAGGCTGCAATTCGAAGTTGACCGTCTTGACCTCTCCATTATCCACCGTTACGGCGGCGGCTCCGGGCAAATAGCCGCGGGCAGTGGAAGAGAGCTGTACCGAACTCGGCGGCAACGTAAGGTCACTGTATTCCCCCGCCGCATTCGTACCTCGCGAATACACACCGGTCGCGACGATCGCTCCCTTGATCGGCAGGCCGGTAACGGCATCGGTTACCGTGCCGTGAATGCTGCCTTTAGGCGGCGGAGTACATTCGGGAAAGCGGAATGTGCCGATACGTGTCAGCCACGTGAACTCGCTGAATTCCTGACTCGCAAGCGTGTAGTATTCGCCCGTCGTCCAAAAGGTGCAGTCGTCATTCGGATCAACGTTGATCGAGTTGTAATCGCCCCAGCGGTAACCGAACGCACGCTGCACGCCGGTGCCGTCGATCAGCGAAGCTTCGGTACGAAACGCGCCGACCGGTTCGCTCGCAAGCCTTCCCGTGTAGAGGATCGCAGGCTGCTTGTCGTCACGAACATAGTTGTACGAGACCGCAAGGTTTCCTTGGTTGTCTTGAGCCACACCGCCGATCCAGCGAGAGCTTGCCGAATCACCGATCGTTGAGCTGTCACGCACAGTAAATGCCGTACCGCTTTTGGACAATTCATGAACGCGAACACCGGCGCGATATTCGCCCGAGGTCGAAGTTCGCACCGTTTGATTTACGACGATAGACTGGCGATCGCCAAGGTTTCGAAATGCTGCGCGATAGTTGACGCGGTCGCTGTTCGAATCGAGAAAGTCGCCCGGTGCGGGCTGTCGAATATCCGCACGATACTGCGGGCTCGTCGGATCGAACGGAGCTACGGCAAGCGGGCTTTCGGGACGCTCCGTGAACGTTGACATCGATGGGTTCGTAAAATCCACGTGAAAATCAAAAAGCCGGACCGCGTCCGCGGCATCGCCGTATTCGTCCGCCGTGTAGCTAACGAAGACGTTCGGCGTGCCTTGCGGTGGCGGCGTAAGTCCATCAAGGTCCGAAGGCAGCATATTACGCCGGCGTTCGGTTGCTTGGGACGGGATATTGAAGTAGATGAACCCTGGATCGGCCGCTCCCTGGAGCATTCGTCTTCGATCGAATGCGAACATTCCAGCCCCGGAAAAGTCACTGCCGATGAACTCTTCATCCGACATATAGTAGCCGTCCGGCCATACCCCGAATTTCGCAAAATCGTTAAGCCGGTTGTTCGGCATCACAAATTCCCAAAGGTAGTACTCGCCGGTCGGATCGCCCGTCTTCGAGAGGGCGATAAGCTGCCGAAAAGGCGGAAAATTATTGCAGTATTGCGAGATCAGCCAACGGTCGGCGAGTTGGTCGTATTGGACGATCGCGAGACCGTCATTCCGCGTCGAACAAGGCGTATTGAGCGGGGCAAAAAGGTCGCTGAGTTTGAACGGCGGCGTTTGCGGGACGCCGGCTTTGTCGAAGACGCGGCCGAGGGCATTCACAGTTTGGACGTAGTGACGCGGCCCGACATCGCCGTTCATATCAGGCGGCAAGATCACGAGGCCGTATGCGTTGATATTGTCGAAGTTCGACAGGCCATCAAATGAAAGCAGCGGTTGCGGCATCGGCGAATCAAGAATTCGAGCCGGTTGAGATGTAGTCGAACGCTCAGCCGGGCCCGACCTTGCCGGTGAGTTCCCGACGCTAAGCACCTCAAGCTTTGCCGGATGTGTTACCACCGAGGACGTGAGGCTCTTTACCGGCCGTGAAACGGCGCTTGCGACGGGCGATCCGAAGATCGGGTTAGAAACAGGTCTTCGAGCCTTATCGGCCTCTGCGCTTGAAGTAGTGGCATGCCACATCCCCACAGCGGAAAGGATAATGATCAGCAGGATAGCCTGTGTCTTTATCGCAAGCTTCATTTTCCTATGGCTCGCTGAGGATCACGATCTCGGCCTGTCGCTTCCGATCGTCTAGAAAGCTTTCGATCCTCGCGGCAACCTTCTCCTCGACCAGCAAGCTGTGGATCGAATTTCGTTGAGTTTCGAGCGACGGGATAACGACGCCCGGTTGGCGCCGTCGAAACTCCGGCACGAACGTGTCGTTATAGTATTTCAGGACCTCGTCCGGGTTTACTACAACGAATGCACGAAAGCGGAAGTCGACGAACTTATCTATCGCGACGCGTTTTGTGATGAGGTCGACAAAATCATCGTCTCTGACCGATGAAAAACCTACCGCCCGCAAACGCTCTTCAAAGGCTGCTGTTGATGGAAATCTGGCAACGATCGAGCGAATTGCCTCCTGTATCTCCTCATCCGTCGGAGTTGTTCGTGGTAGCCTAAGTGCTTCCAATGCAAAGAGTTGCTGGTTTACTAGCGACTCGAGGGCGTTATTCAGGTCTTCTTTTGAAGGATTGACGATCGAGGAGCGAGGTTGAAGGGCAAGCTGCCAAAGGATCTCTGAATACAGGATAACCTCGGTCCTGACACCATCTGAGACCGTCGCGATCGTCTTATCGACAACGGTTTGGGCATTAATTCCGGCAACGGCCGCAAGGATGAGCGCAACCGGCGCCGAATACCGCAAAAGTGACCGAAAAAACGCCGTGAAATGGGTCATTTGACCTACATTTTCGGTCGAAAACAGCCGAGTGTCAACGTAATTTGCCAAGGTGCAAAAAGGTTGACAAAAGTGTTTAAATCCCTTTTAATAGAAAGGTGCAGATTCTTGGCGGCTCCGCCAAAGTAGGCACCGATTCAACCTGGATTTCCGCTGACGTTCCCCGCCAGCCGCCCGACTTTACACATGCTTGCAGCTCAACGGCCGAAGAGATCTTCGAAGCCGGCGAATCCAACACTATCCGCGGTAGAGGCGGACGACCTGCGGTTTATCGCAGATCTTGGCCGCAGCCTTTTGCTCACGGTACATCCGAAGAAGGTTGCGCAGCGGGTCGTTGATGCGATCTGCGAGGGTACGGGTGCGTCAGGGTGTGTGTTTGCTGCGGAACTGCCGAATATCGGGTTGATCGCAAGCTCTTCGGACGAATCAACGCATCTCGAACGGCGGCGGTTTGAATCCTGGATGTCGCTGCTTCCGCCACAGGTCGGCTATACGGAGAAGCGGCCGTCGGAATTTATGCTCTCCGGCACGGCGTCGAGTGTTGAATACGTTTCGCCGCTACGGATCGAGGGCGACATACGTGGTGCGATCATCACGGCATTTGCCGACGGAGCAGATCTAACAGAATCGCGTACACGGTTGCTAGACGCGATAACGCAGGTTGCCGCAATGAGCGTCAATCTTTCCGCACACTACGAATCAACGATCAACAGCTCGATAAACCAGGCCCGGCAAGAGCATCGCAAATTCACTGAAGCTGTCCTGGACGCACTTCCCGTCTCGCTCTACGTTGTCGATCAGGATTACAAGATCGTTACGTGGAATCACCATCGGGAGATCGGCGACCAAGGGATCCCTCGCGATGCCGCGGTCGGACGCGATATATTCGCCGTCCTCGCAAAGTATCCGGAAGACAGGTTGAAGCGGGAATTTGAGCGGGCCTTCAATACAGGCAAGATCGAGAGGATCGAACAGCAGACAATTGATGATGACGGAGCGACGCGGCACTGGATGGTGAGCAAGATCCCGATGCGGAACGCCGAATCAGGCGAGATCACGCACGTCATCACCGTCGGCGAAGACGTGACGGTCCGCGTGGAAGCGATGAATGCTGTCAACCGCGCGGAGAAGCTTGCAGCGGTCGGGCGGCTTGCTGCTGGCGTTGTTCACGAGATCAACAATCCGCTTGCGACCGTCGCGGCCTGCGCAGAAGCGTTAGAACAGCGCGTTGCGGACGGAGATTTTGGCGACGGTAACGCTGCGGATGACCTGCGTGAGTACCTAGGCTTGATAAAGAGCGAAACATTCCGCTGTAAGACGATCACGACTGGATTACTCGATTTCAGCCGCGTCCGTACGGGCGAACGAGAAGAAATGGATGTCGTAGATATCGTCCGGTCGGCCGCAAACCTGATCTCACACCAGAAGCGCGGCAACTCGATCGACATCGTAGTTCAAGCGGCTGACGATATTGAAAAGATCCAGGGCGACGGCGGTCAGATCCAGCAGGCAGTGATCGCTCTCGCAACCAACGCCATCGATGCAATGCCGAATGGCGGCAAACTAAAGTTCTGTGTGCGTCAAGACCCCCGGCGCGTGATCATAGAAGTTTCCGATACCGGTATCGGAATCCCAACCGAAGACCTTCCACGCATATTCGAGCCCTTCTTTACGACCAAAGAGGTCGGCAAAGGCACAGGGCTCGGCCTCGCAGTCTGTTATGGAATCGTGTCAGAACACTCGGGTCGCATAGGCGTCCGATCATCACTCGGAAAGGGTACGACCTTTACCATCAGCCTCCCCTTGAGGCTCCCATAGCAAATGCCCAAACTATTAGTCGTTGACGACGAGAAAAATCTAAGACTTGTCGTCCAAAAAGAAATGGCCAGGCAGGGCCACGAGGTCGAGATCGCCGAAGACGGCGAGGCCGCGTGGACGTTGATCGAGGAAGAGGACTTTGATGTCATTCTTTGCGACATCAATATGCCTCGGCTTGATGGTGTAAGCCTCTTGCGTAGAACGCGGGAACTTTGTCAGAACCCGCCTGAGGTGATAATGCTGACCGGGCAGGCAACGGTCGAGACGGCGATCGAGGCCATGAAGCTCGGTGCCTACGATTATTTAACGAAACCTTACCGCATCGGCGAGCTTGGGGCCCTCGTCGAAGCCGCGGCCGAAAAGCAGCAGTTAAAACTCGACAATCAGAGGCTCCGGGCGCAGATCGCGCGTTCAAGCCGTTCGCTTCCCGAGATCGTCGCCGACTCACCGCAAATGAAAGAAGCTCTCCGGCTCGTCCAACGGGTTGCGCCAAGCGATACATCCGTCTTGATCACGGGTGAATCAGGCGTTGGAAAGGAGCTAATAGCGCAAGCGATCCATCGGTTGAGCGATAGGGCTGACAGGCCATTTATAGACCTCAACTGTGCTGCACTGCAGGATACGCTTCTTGAGAGCGAACTCTTTGGCCACGAAGCCGGAGCATTCTCCGGAGCGCGGTCGCGCAAGCTCGGACTCTTCGAGATCGCCGATGGCGGCACGCTCTTCCTCGACGAAATAATGGAGATGCCGATGCCGCTGCAGTCAAAGCTGCTGCGTGCCCTCGAAACGCGCTCGTTCTTCCGCGTCGGCGGCGTAAAGAAAGTTAGCGTGAATGTTCGGCTGATCGCAGCAACGAATCGTGATAAGAATGATGCGATCGGCGACGGCTCATTCCGCGCTGATCTGATGTATAGGATCAACAGCTTCGAGATCAACATCGCACCGCTACGCGAACGCCGCGAAGACATCGAGCCGCTTTCACGCTATCTCCTTGCCAAACTCGCCGGGCCGAATGCACCCCGCCTTAGCGATGCTGCTCTCGACGCACTTCATTCTTTTGATTGGTCAGGAAATGTCCGCCAGCTTCGCAACTGCCTCGAGCGTGCCGTTCTACTCGCGGATAACGGAATCATTACACCACGCGAACTGCCGCCCGAGATCGCATTTCGAGATTCGCGTCCTGCAGTTTCAGTAAGCTATCAGCCGCCGCGTGCGAATAGCGCCTCCTCTTTCCAGAATGTGACCCCAACGAATCTGCGCGACGTTGAGCGGCAGCAGATCATCGGGGCCCTTGAGAAGACCGGCTGGCATCGGGGCAAGACCGCTGAGCTTCTTGGTATCTCGCCCTCGACCCTCTACCGCCGCCTTCGCGAATACGGATTGGAATCGCGCTAATTCTTTTCACGAATAACGTACTTGTTGACGTAGTCGCGTAGTTTGTCTCGATGCTCGCGAAGATACTTCGGATGGTCCTTGGCGATCCCCGCGTCTGAAGCTGTCAAAAGGATATATGCTTCAAGCAGGCCCTCGGAATCGAGGCGTTCAAGGATCGCGATCTGCGGATCCATTTTGTTCTTGTCTTTTGCTAGGCCTTTTGCTGATTGAATGACTCCACGCAGCGCGTCCAACTCGCCCTTTAGCGACCTTCGATAGACAGTTTCGCCTGGATATTCCTTTGCAAACTTCTCGTTACGCCACTTTTCAAGCTCTGCCGGATAAGAGATCCATGCAAGTTGGGAATTATTGTCTTTCCCGCCCAACATCAGATTTAACGAGATCTCCGAATGCATTTTGCCATCTGCTCCGACTGTCACCTTCGGTATATCGATTCGTGGATGCCCAAGATCGGCTCCTACTGCTTTAGCCCATTGGATCAATCCGCTAAGGGCGAGCCGATTGTAGGGTTCCGTTATCCATGCCTCGACATAACGGCTGCGGGCCTCCGCATACTTCTTCTGTTTCATCAACGGTGTCGCAGAATATCGATAGCCGGTCTCTCGGTACGGATTTAGAGCGATCGCTTTTTGATAGTACTCTTCAGCTTTATTCAGATCGCCCAACGACATATATGCATCCCCCGAATACAGCGTCGCCAAATAGTTGGTCGGGTCGTATCTTAGGGTTTCGGCGTAATAAGACAGGGCCTCGTCCATCTTTCCCATCGAAAAAGCCCTTTCCGCGCTTTCCATTGCAGCATTCGCTTTTGGATTTGTCGCGTACTGGGGGTCGGCACCACCATCAGCGGGTATCCCCTCGATCAGCCCCTGTACAAGCTGGCTGTTGTCGCCGGCAGCCTTCGCCGCGACAAACGCTTTCCTTGCCCTTGCCCTATAAGCGCGCCCTTCCTCAGGCGTCAATGCGACGTGAGCTGTAGCAAGCAAGGCAAAACCGAGCCAGAGCTGGACCTGCGCATCGTTCGGCGTTGCGGCGGCGACCTTCTCAAGAGGAGCACGAGCATCAATATAATTTGTTTGGGCGACCAAAGCTGCAGCTCGCGCGCGCAACTCCTTGATGTCTTCCGTTTGGCCATGGATCGGGAATGTAATAGCCGCGGCGATAAGCATCGCTACGCAGGAAAGTCGAAAACGACGTACCAGGGATGAGGTTTTCATAATTTGTCTCCTTTTGACGTGCGATAGGATTGAATTCTTTTCATACAACTGCTCTGATGCCAAGGGCAGGCGTTTGGTTTCACAGCGTACGAAAATGTGTTGCTTTTCCCGAGTCGATATTAACACGTCCCGGCAAACGAGGAGTTCTGCAAAGAATTGCGGACGTGAACCCGGCGAGAGCTTATGTCTCTACGGCATTCTCCAGAGCTTTAACGAAAGGATCGGACCGATCGATCCGATAGTAAACCTTTTTCCCGCTCTTTATGCGCTCGACGAGATCAGCGTTGAGCAGGACCTTTAGGTGTTGTGACGCGAGCGACTCTGAGATACCGACCGCGGCCGCAAGCTGGCTGACAATGACGTTGTCGTGTTTTAGCAAAGCACGAAAGATCAGACATCTGTTCGGCTCGCCGAGGGCATCGAACGCCGCCGCCATTCGGCGAACGTCCATGCCCTTAACATATCTCTCGAGCTTCTTATGCTCTTTTGGCGTCAGCATTAGACTGCGTCGTATCCAGGGAAATAATCGAACTTGGAATGAGCTTCGTCGATCCCCATTTCCTTGAATTTTGCCTCGAAAGCCTCGACCATCGGTTCCGGCCCCGAAACAAAATAGATCGGGTCGTTGAGCTTTTCGCCCGCCGCCCTGAGAGCTGCCTCGTCGATCAAGTTGCCGCCGATGAAATGGGTGATATTGAAGCCGGGATGTTTACGGCCGAAGGATTCCAGTTCGTCCTTGAACGGTATCGTGCTTTCGTCGCGGTTAGCGTACAGCAACTCGGCGCGTATCCCTTTGTCTTCATGATCAAGGTGCTTCAAGATCGAAAGGAACGGCGTGACCCCGATGCCGCCGACAACAAAGACGTAGTCCCTCGAAAGGTCATCGACCGTAAAATCACCTTCCGGCGCGTCGGCTTCGATCGTATCGCCGGCGTTCATTGACATCAAATTCTGCTTAAAGGAACTGCTATATTCGCGGTTGATGCGCGTCGTCAAATGTATCTCGCCCTCGTGCGGCGCACTCGAGATCGTGAACCAACGCTCATCGCCGCGTTGATCGGCGTCCTTGTGCGGCAGAGTGTAATGAATGAACTGTCCGGGCAGCCACGAAACAGGCTGATCAGAGGTGAAGACAAAATTCATAATGTCGCCTACGGCCGGAGTTTTCTCTTTGAATCTTAGTTGCATACTTAAACACCTATTCAACTATTAAGAGCATAGCTCTCAGTATTTTCCTTGTCAACAGCCAGACTTTGCGGGACCGGTTCGGCTATTTTGTGAGCACAAGCAGGAAACGGCGTTCACTGTTTGGGAGCAGGATCTCGTCGAACGTTCGATGTGCGGCGTTTAGGCCATCTCGGAGCATCGGACCGCCAAAAAGCAGTAACTGCTTCCCGGCGAATCGCCGTAAGAGGCGAGGCAGCTTTTCGGAGAATTTATCGAGAGCTCGGCAAGTAACATAGTCGCCCTCGAGGTCTCTAACCTCTTCGAACTGTTTGTTTATCACAACCACACGGTCCGATAGACCGAGTTTGCCGGCTGCATCCACAAGAAAATCGGCCTTCTTTACTTTTGATTCGATCAGAATGGCGGAAAGGTCGGGCCTTACGATCAGGCAGGGGAAGGACGGAAAACCGCCGCCCGGACCAACATCGATAAACTTTGCACCTATCGGCAGGAATTTCAGGATCGCAAGCGACTCAAGCGTATGTCGCTCGGCAAATTCCTCTGCCGAGACCGGCCCTGTAAGATGCAGCAGCGGATTTGCCTGCATTACTAGCTCGTGGTGCGCGGCAAGCTTTTCGATGGCCTCAGGCTCGACCTTGTGCCCAAGCTGATCGGCCATTCGGCTCAAAATATGCTCGAACGTTTCATTTCCCATCCGATCACTATCGAACTGTAAGGTCGCGATTATTGCGAAGATGAAATTTGGTGCGGACGAGAAGAATCGAACTTCCACTCCCTTGCGGGAACAGGCTTCTGAG
>JAANMW010000239.1_pt1 | contig 63664 bp, 70 predicted proteins | sample 7279671 | NCBI WGS metagenome assembly JAANMW01 (sample SAMN14094541, study PRJNA606508) | bioreactor metagenome | isolation source: A lab-scale SPAN reactor treating ammonium-rich wastewater day 247 | place: Ireland: Galway | collected 2017-09-19 | reverse complement strand
GGAGGCGCGCGAACGCGAGCGGCAATTGCTGCATCGCGAACTGCACGACGGGCTCGGGCCCACCCTGACCGGAGCGGCCATGTACATCGACGCCGCGACGAATCTGATCGGGACCGATCCCGGGCGGGCCCGCGAGATCCTGCGCTCCGCCCGCGGCGACGTCGCGACCGCGCTGCACGACGTGCGCCGGGTGGTCTACGGACTCCGGCCGCTCGCGCTCGACGAGAAGGGTCTCGTCGCCGCCCTCGGCGAAATGTGTCGCGACGGCACACCGGAGGTCACCGTTCAGGCGGACGCTCTGCCGCCGCTGAGCCCGGCCGTCGAACTGGCCGCCTATCGCATCGCCGCCGAGGGGATCACGAATGCGCGGCGCCACGCATCGGCCGGGCGGGTCTTCGTCCGGCTCGTCCCGCGAGGGCACGTTCCAAGGCAAATGGAAGTCGGTGCTCACCGGGCACTGTTGCGGCCCCTCGAACACGGGCATTGGCAACGACCACCACGCGCTCCAGTCGAGACGCGACGTGGACACGCTCCACTCCCAGGGGCGACGGCACACGAAGCCGACGCACTCCTCCGCAGGAGTGATGGCCAGCGGGTCCAGACCAGGCCAAAGGGGCGGCAAGGGCTCGGGCACCACGGCCGCCAGCCTCACCTCCTGTCCGGCCCTGTAAGAACGAATGGCCAGAAGGCAGGGCGTGCGCATCTCGACATGGGGCATGTCCTTGAAGTCGGTCCAAGCCCCACCCCACCGCAAGCCGGCCGCCTGGGCCAGTTCCCCATACCGCTCGTATCCCTGGCGAACGTGGTCGTTCTTGAGGTTCCAGCTGGGTCGCCCCCGCTTGTAGATGACCATGTCGGCGGCGAAGCCGTGGTTGTGGCAGCTTCGACCCGGGCCGACCTGAGTCACGCCCTTCTGGCTGGCCAGCAGCTCGGCCTGGCGTTCCTCCGACCGGTAGCCCTCGGCCAGGCGCAGGTCGTAGCCCTCCTCTTTCATCTGCTGCTGGATCCGTTCCAGCTTGGCCCGAAGGTCGGGGTGGACGCCGTCCCACTGAGGAGCATCTGTGTGGCGGTGGAACAACCGCTTGAACAGCCCCGGCTTCTTGCCGTGGACATCGGCGATCGAGCCGGCCGGAACGTGGGCATGCGCCGGCACGGTGACAACGAGGAATAGGACAAACGCCAGCAGCGCCTTCATTGAACGAGATTTCATGAGTAGGCCTCCTCACTCACATTGGTCTACTCTTCATGCAAAAGGAAAATCGGAAACGCGCAAGGCCCCCTTGCCAATCTGAAATCCTTGTATAGAAAAGAAGAGGCAGGCTTCCTCCTTGCCTGCTGCTTCCCGGCCCGATGAGGTCTCCTGTCGGTCCCGTAGTCGGGTCGGGAAGCTCTTCTACCCCCCCCCTTGCGCGTTTCCCGCTGCGTGTTACTCGTGAGTAGACACCCCTACTCGTCGGAGGACACCCACCATGAAACGCTCCCTCATTCACTTGGCGCTGCTCGCCTGCCTGTTCTCGGGCACGGCGATGGCGCAGGTCCAGGTTGGCAACAACGCCACCGCGACCGCCCTCGAAACCACCGCCGTGGGCGACGGCGCTCATGCGGTCACGGATCTCTCAACGGCTATTGGTGCCCGAGCCCTCGCGGATGGCGGCACGATTGACGGAAACCCCTGCGTGGGGGCTACCGCGGTTGGCAACGAAGCCACTTCCCTGGGTTGCAGCACCACCTCGTTGGGACACATGAGCCACGCGAACGGACCCAGCGCCACCGCAGTGGGCGCAAGGGCTGAATCGTTGGGCGTCAATTCGTCTGCCTTTGGAGCAGGCGCAACTGCCTCGAACAGCGGAACCGCGCTTGGTTCCAACACGTCCGTGTCGGGAACCTTCGGCGCCGCCATTGGATCTGGTGCTTCAGCTGCCGGCGCTCGCGGCACGGCCATTGGAGCGATGTCGAAGGCAGACGCCGATGGTTGCGTTGCCCTTGGCTCTTTCAGCGAATGCACGAATTCGGATGAGGCCAGCGTTGGCAACGCGGGATATGGCATCTACCGCCGGGTGACGAATCTCGCCAACGGAATCAACGACACCGACGCTGCCTCGGTTGGCCAGCTGCGCACCATGGCCGGCGCCATCGGAGGCGGCGCGGGCTTCATCAACGGTGTGTTCGTGCAGCCGTCCATCACCCTGTCCAGCGGCAACACGCACACCAACGTCACCGCTGCGATCTATGACCTTGATGGCCGTATCCACTCCCTGGAACAGAACCCCACCGGCGGCACCCGGGGTCCAGCTGGTCCCGCTGGCGCGAGTGCTTATCAGGTGGCCGTCTCTAACGGTTTCGCTGGGACGGAGGCCGACTGGTTGGATTCGCTGAAAGGTGATCGGGGCGATGCCGGTCCGCAGGGCCCGGCTGGCCAAGACGGACAGGGCACGGGTTCTAACCGCTACTTCCAGGCCAATGGCAACAACGACGGTTCCGACGACGCGCAAGTTGACGCTGACGGGCTCGGCAGCGTTGCCGCAGGCCGATACGCGTCTGCGGAAGGATCCGGCAGCATCGCCATTGGTGAGAACGCTGTGGCCAACCCCGACAGCAATCCCGGAGACAACAGCTCGGGCGCTACCGCCGTGGGTCGAAATGCCAACGCGCATGGCCCTGCCACGACTGCGATCGGTGAGGATGCAAGCGCGCAGGACATGGGCTCCATTGCACTGGGCAAGCAGGCCACGGCTCGTGACGGCAGCTTGGCTGCAGGCACAGGCGCATCGGCTACCGGCCACGTCAGCTCGGCGGTGGGTCCTGACGCCCAAGCGACCGGACGCGCTGCCTCGGCATTTGGCAACAACGCACAAGCCCAAGCGGACAACGCCACGGCGGTTGGTTCTGCCACGGTCGCGCAGCAGAACGGCACCGCCGTTGGCACGTTCGCTTCCTCCGGAACGAACGGCACGGCAGTGGGCTACGGCGCACAAGCCACGCACACCAACTCGGTGGCCATCGGCGCCAACACCCGCACCACGGGATCCAACCAGGTGGCCATGGGCTACCGGCAGGTCACCCAGGTGGCCGACGGCCGAGTGGCGCAAGGCTCTACGGATGCTGTCAACGGCGGGCAGCTGTGGAACCTCCAGCAATCGCTGGATGACCGGTGGATCGAGATTGATCGACGTTTCGACCACACCGACAAGCGCATCAACGGCTTGGGTGCCCAGACCGCCGCGATGTCCCAAATGGCAGCGGCTGGAGGTCCCTACGGCCTGGCCGTTGGTGAAGTCGCCATCGGTGCCGGCGTCGGCTTCTACGGCAACGAAGCCGCCATCGCCGTGGGTTGGTCCACCCGCCTGACGGAACGCGTCAACGTCAGTGCCGGCGTGTCCTTCGGCAGCGGCAAGACCAAGCCCATGGGCGGGGTCGGGATTTCCATTCGTTTAGGTCGATAAAAAGGAGGTGATCCGTCTCGGCAGGGGCCCTTCGGGGCCCTTGTTCGTGCCTGCCGGAATTTAATTGAATTGCTATAATTTACAAGCACTTACAGTTGCATTCAGGGCCCGAAGGTCGTATAATCGGCCCCAACAATCGCAGAGGGGTGGGGGTTCAATTCCCTACCCATCACGATGGTCGTAGCGCCGATAGCCTCCATCGCCTTGGCTCTCACCAAGGGATGGTTCTTCAACCGAAACAGGAATGGTGACACCCGCAACAACGATGACAACACGGAGGAAAACGTCATGAAGAAAGCAATCCGTTCAAGCAATACAGGTAATGGCAACAAGGGCAAGGCATTCAAGAACACTATAGGCGCCGTTCTGGATGTGATTTACAACACGACCGTTGGGATGGGAGCAGGTGCGCTCCTCCAGCAACACCAGGTCAGCGAACGGTGAGCCCCGCTCCCTGCTGACCCACACGAAGAGCCCGGGCTGGTCCCGGGCTTTTCTTTTGAGCGATTACAGCCGAGCGCGGGCCCCAGGATCGGAAAACGGCATTGCCCATGCTTGTGCCAGGCGCTCCGCCTTCTTGGACGCTCGCCAGGCTTGAAGCACTTCCAGCGTTTCCGAATCGTCAGCCAGGTCCAGGGCGTCCTCGCCGTCCTGGTTGAACGTTTCCAGGTCCGCGCCGTGCTCCAGGAGCAACTGGCACATGGACGGCTGGCCCGAGCGAGCCGCCGCCAGCAAGGGCGTGTCCCCCGTCATTCCGTCGACGTCGTCCACGTCCGCCCCTGCCTCCAGCAGCAGTTCGGCCACCGCGAGCGAGCGACCCCAGACGGCGCGCATCAACGGCGTGTCCCCGCTCTCCCTGCGCTCCAAGGGCAACGTCAGGGCATCCACTTCCGCGCCATTGGCTAGGAGCAATCGGCAGGCATCGAGGTGGCCCCCGAATGCGGCCAGGTGGAGCGCCGTCACCTGCTCAGCCATCGGGGACACCATGCCCTGATCAACAAGCACGTAGCGACCGGGATCCATGCCCGCCTCCAAGAGTTGGCGCAGCTCGTCTGTGTCACCCACGCGGGCCGCGCGCATCCATCGGTTGTCCAAGGCTGTTCCCTCTCGAGGTCGATAATCCACGGTAGATCGGCATGGGGAACGCGCAAGGGGTTGCCAGCCCCCGAATCTGATCTATTCGTGAGTGGGTCGTTTCACTCACGGAGAGACCATGACCCAACGCCACAACCTCGGACGCAGCGAGAAGTATCACGCCCTGCCCCGCACCCTTTACGCCCTGTTGTTCGACGACGGGGGATGCTACATCGGCCAGAGCTCGAATCCGGAGCAGCGGGAGAAACAGCACCGTTCCCGGCAGGGCGGCTGGCACCGCCCCTTCCAGTTTCATGTGCTGAACGTGGTAACGGCCACCCGTGCGGAAGCCGAAGCCCATGAACAGGCCTGGCGCGTGAGGGCGTCGAAGGAAGGCTGGCGCGTCTACGCCAAGCCCCCGGGCATCGTCATCAATCCCCACCGGCGTGCAACGCCCCACGTGCGATGGCTTGCACACAAATGCCGATGGACGCTGGGCACACCAAGCAGGCGTCCCTCGGAACACATCCGGTGGTGGCCGTGGATTCTCGCGGGAGCCAGCCTCTTGCTGCTCGCCCGATGCGTCATAGGGTAAGCACGGGCCCTTTCTGCTTTTCCACCGGCACCTGCGGTTTCGGCTTCAATCCTGCCAGCAGTTCCTCGACGTCCTGGACCAGGTTGCGCACGGGAGCGGCCTGGTTCTCAGACAGGCCAACGCTCAGCGCCATCTCTTTGTGCCGTTCGGTGCCCAGGCGTTCGGCCATGCGCTCCATGACGTCGTCCGTCGTATACATTCGGTAGCTGCCCTTGGTCAGGCGCGTGAACGCCACCAGGGCCGATTGCTGGTCGAGCATGCCCATGTTGGTGGCCAGGTGGTAGATCTCTGCCTTGCCTTGCCCTTGGGACTTGTGGACGGTCATGGCATACCGGTGGGCCAGCGCGTTGTGCTCGCTCGTGTTGAACCGCACGAGGCGCCCGTTCTCCTTCGGATTGGAAGCGTCGATGCGCACCACTAGGTCGTAGCCGCTGGCCTTGTCCTTGCGGATGCTCTCCACCGTTCCCTCGGTGCCGTTGATGACGCCCAGGTCGTTGTTGGTCGCTGTGAACATCACGCGGTCCTGGCGGGACAGCGTCAGGTCTTCCCACTTCCCCTGCACGATCGACCGGAAAGTGAACTCTTCCTTGTCCAGCACCCCCTGCTCCTGCAGCCCTTTTCGGATGGCCATGTTGAGCGTGGTGACCTCGCCCCGGGTGTGGGCCAGGACCAACTTCTCGTCCATCGGGGTGGGGTCTTTCAGGTAGTCGTCCACCAGCGCCTTGATGGCCTGTTTGTCCGTGCCGAAGTCGTCGATGCAATTTCGCTCCTTGAGATTGCGAAGGATCTGCGCACCCATATCGAGGGTGCCTTGGCGGCTCCGGTGCCCTCGGCGCAAGTCCTTGACCCTCCCGTGGTGGTCGCGCTCGTAGAAGCTGTTCGCGGTGATCAGGTCACCGGCGTTCTTCTGCCGACGGATCTCGGTCAGCTTCGTGTCGCCCAGGGCCATCTTCGCCAGTTCGAAACCGTTGCCCGCGGCGATGGGCTGAAGCTGGTCGCTGTCCCCCTGCATCACGAGCTTGGCACCCACCGACTGGCAGTAGGTCATGAGCTTCAGGGTGTCACCCGTGGCCACCATGCCGGCTTCGTCGAGCACGACCACGTCTTTCTTGGTCAAGGCCACCTTCCCCTGACGCACCTGGGAGAAGAATCTGGCGACGGACATGCTGGGCATGCCCGATTCGAGCTCCAATTTTTCAGCGGCCCGTCCACCCACCGCCAGTCCCATCAGCTGCTTTCCCTCGGCTTCGAAGCACTGCTTATAGACCTCTGCCACGGTGGTCTTGCCGGTGCCGGCCAACCCCGACATGACGCCGACTCCGGACGTTCCATAGGTCAGGTGACCGATGGCGGCCTTCTGCTCCTCGGTGAGAGTGAACCCCTTTCGCTTCTCATACGAGGCGATCTCCCGGTCTACGGTGGAGCGGAACAGCTTCAGGTCCGTCTCGTTCTCCCGCTCCTTCGAGCGGCTGATGATCTCGGCCTCCCATTCGACCATCCAGGTGGCGCAGAAGCGATCCTCCCGGTGCTTGCGCGCCAACCGTTGGCCCCGGTCGTCTTTGTGGAGGTGTTCGGCTTTCACGCGCACCAGGTCGTCCTGCTGGGTGAACTCTTCCACCATCTTGAGCACGTCCCCGGCGCTCTTCTGACCAGCGAATTCCATCCCCAGCTCACGGACCAGATCGTGCTCGCAGAACATGGCCTCGTTCTCGTGCATGCGCTTCAAGACCTCCTCAAAGGTATGCGGATCCAGGTGTTGCCCTTGGGTCTGCTTGAGGGACTGGGTGGTGGGGACCAGATCCGGTCTTTCCTTGGCGATGTTGGCGAAGGTTTGCTGCCAGTCCTTGACCACCTGCTCGAATGGCGGTTCTTCCTTCTTCTTGCGGGTGGCCTTGCAGGCTTCGTCGTGACTGGCCGATGGGTGTTCTTTGACGTAGTCCAGGATTTCCTGGCGGCGGGTCTTCGTCTGGAGCACGAGCTCCCGGTCGATGCCGGCAATGGTGGTGAGAATCTGGCCCGTCTCGCGCCCCATCACATCCACCTCGCGTTCCCGCTGAATCCCATAGCCCAACGCTTTCATCGCGGCATAGAGCTCGGCCTTGTAGAGGTGATCCGCGGCGTGCCGGTGACGGTAGATTTCGATGGCGTCGAAGGTGCCCCATTTGCCGTCCTCGCCCTTCGAGATCCCGTAGACCAGGTGATGGGTGTGAAGGTCCGGCTCCACGTTCCGATTGCTGACGTGATCGGCGGCGGTCCACACCAACCCCTTCGTTCCGATGACGTCGACTCCACCTTCCCCACGACGGGTTTCCACCTTGCTCTCGATGTAGCGCATGGCCACGGCGCAGGCCTGGCGGTGGGCCTCCAGGATGGCCAGCTTCTCGCGCTCGTCCGCCAGCGCAAACGCCACGCTCACATCCCCGGGTGCGGAAATGGTCAGATCGAACCCCACCCGATGGCCGCCCTCCCACTTCTCCATCGGCTTGCCATCGTCGTCCAGTCGCACGTTGCCCCAGCGATCCGTCTTGATGACCAGCCGGGGTTCCTTCCCCGCGTTCTTGCACAACGGCCTTCCGGTGGGCGAGAAGCCCTTGCCCAGCAGTTCCATCACGTCGCGGGTGACCGGCTGCCCTTCCAGGCCGAGCTCGGCGGCGAGGCTGCCGCCCCAGTTGATCGTCTGCCGGGGATCGGGTCCGCTGCCAGCGTAGTAAGCCACTGCGCTGTCGATGGCCAAGCGCTCGGTAGCCAACATGTAGTCGAACATATTGCCGTTGCCCTTGTTGCGGCCGCGGGCATCGATACGTGTGCAGTTAATCATGTAGCTCTCCGAGACCTTGACTGATCCAAGGTCCCAGAAAACCGAGAGTTGGCAAGGCCACTCAGCGCTTGAACAGCGCGTCGATTTCTTCGGGGGTCATGGCCAGCACACGCTGGACGTCTTCGACGCACCCCTGGGTTATGGGGAAGGCAAACGCCCCGCCTGGCAACGTTGCCGACTGCGTCGCATCGCCTTCAACGGGCCCAGCGGGCTTGGTCGTCCACTCCGCGGGCTCCTGCCCTTCGCGCACCTGCGGGTAGGTCTTCCCTGGCCATGCGAGCAGGAGCACGTCCCCACCCATCTGGACGATCGCTTCGATGCCCCACTTCTCCGGCCCGTAACGCTTGCCCTTGCGGAAGCCCAGCCGGTCGGTGAGTTCCCCACTGGAGATCAGCGCCCGGCTTTCCTCGTGGACCTGCGCCTTGTCCTCGTGCGAACGCCAGGCGATCTTGTGCTTGCCGAGCTGGCTGGCCAGCTTGTCGCGGGTCGCCCCCATCTGCACTTGGCACACCACATGGGTGCCCACCAGGGATGAGAACGCCTGCGCGGTCTTCTCTCCATAGACCAACTCGATCTGGGCATGGTCTTGCACTGCCATGACGGCCACAACGCCCTTGCTGCGCCCCAGCGCTAGCAACGGGTCGATGTTCAGTCGTCCTGCGCTGGTGAGCTCGTCGAACACGAAGTAGAGCCCACGCCCGCTTTCGTTGTCCGGCAGCGCAGGGCCGATGAGATCCGGAACCGCCACGTTGATCATGGCAGCGATGTAGGCCTTGGTCAGCGTGGGATCGGGCCCCGATTGAACGATGATCTGCTTGCGGCCCATGTAGTCGTCCCGAATCCATTCGGTCATTGAGAACCGGCGCTTGCCCACCTTGGGCCAAGCGGTGGCCAGATCGTCGATGAGGCGGGTGAAGCCCCCAAGGGTAGACAGCACGCTGGCGGTCGTCTGGCTCTCGGCGTTGGCGACCAAGGCCGCGCCGCGGGGATAATGATGTCGCATGCCTTCGCACATCGCCGCCGCAGGCCGCCGCAGCAGCTGGGCCAGCTCTGGGAAGCCCCAGGTGCCCGGCTGCGTGTTCTGCAGTTCACGCACGCACCCGATGAAGAGATCCTGGGCGGCCATGGTCCAGAACTTCGAGCTGCCCTCTCCTTCAGGAATGAGGGAAGCCGCGAAGGCAGCCGCCTGGGTGGGCGTGCGCACGTCAGAGGCCACGTCCCACACGTAGGACCGTGCGTCGAACGGCGACACGATGATGGGACGCTTGAAAATCGAGGTGAAATCCCCCTTGATGTCGTAGAGGAACAGCTTGGCCGCCTTCATCCTGACCAGCTGTTCCAGCACGTGCTTGAGGATGACGCTCTTGCCCGAGCCCACCGACCCCGTGAGGAGCACATGGCGTGCCCACTGCTTCTTCGGCAACACCAGGTCGGGATGCAACGACAAGGCGAACGGGTCTGTCCCTGCTTCCTTCGGGTTTAGCGAACGGCGCCGCGCCTCGGCAATGGCTTCCTCGCCTTCCAGCAATTTCGGTCCCGCTAAGTGCCAGGTGTTGTTCACGGGCTTGGCTTCTTTGAGGAATACGCGGACGGCCAGATACCCCGCCAGCAAGAGTGACGCGCCGATTCGCGTCCAGGTGGCAAGGGGGTGGTGATAGGACACCAGCTCGATGAACTCCCGCGCCGGAGCGCGAGCCGAGATGCCGGCGGTCAGGACGTGGTAGCCGGTTACCAAGCCGCCTGTCAGGGCATCGGTGAAACGGATGAGTTGGCCATCCGGGTTGGGGATGAGCCAGGCGACACCCATGGCGCCCACGTAGACCACCCCGAACACGAAGCCACCGCCCAGCAAGGCACGGTGCCAGTAGCGGACCAGTTGCGAAGGGGCGACGTTGCCGGGAACCTCGCCCAGGGCGTCATAAGGCTTGGGCTTGCTCATGCCGGTGTTGATGCTGGTGCATGCGCGTGGGGGTTCGGCCCCGCCAACCGGGTTGCTCGGGATCGGCGCCGTGGGCCATCAGCTGCAGGCAGACGCGGGCGTGCTTGTGGAGCGATGCCAGGTGGAGCGGTGCCCAGCCCTGCCCGTTCAATGTCGAGACGTCCGCACCGGCTTCCACCAATGGGCTGACCAGGTGGGCGTGTCCGAAACGGGCCGCATGGTGGAGCGGCGTGTTCCCGCTGACGTCGGGCATGCGCACGCTCGCGCCCATGCCGATGCAGGCCAACAGGGCGGCTTCGTGGCCCGCACGGGAGGCGCCCGTCAGCCAGGCTTGCCAGAGGCCATGCTCCTGGAGTCGTTGTGCGTCAGCGTGAGCTGCGCGCGCTTCTTCGGTGGCCATCGCCAGGTCGTGAAACAGCCCCGTGTGCTGGGTAGGGGTGAGGCGCGAGACGTGGTCGGCAATAGCACTGAACGCCATTGGTTCGTTCTTGTCGCCCAGCCGCCGCTCGAAGGCCCGGACCATGTCGAGGGTCGAGGCGTTCTCGGGAGCGTCGAAGGTCAAGCGGTGAAGCCCCCACCGGAGATCCACCTGGGGAGCTCGGTCGGCGTCGCCGTGGCAAACCTGCCAGACAAGGCCGCCGCGTCGTCCCTCGACGGGCGCCAAGCTCAAGGCATGGGCGCGGGCCAGGACGACGGAAGCGTGCTGCGGCTCGTTGCCGAACTCACGCAGCAAAGCGTCCACCAGGACTTCCGTTCGGTGGAGACCCAAGGGGAGCAGTTGGTGCTGGAGAGATTCACGGGGGTCCATCCCCATGGTTGTAAAGACGAATCAGCGTCCGTCAAGCGAACGGCAAACATCAGCGTTGGTGGGTCAGGTAGGACTTGAACCTACAGGGGACGCGATGCCAACAGTTTTACAGACTGCCCCGGCTGCATTACCGGACTACTGACCCTATGAAGCTCGGCTGTTCGGCGCGACGGTCAGCCCGGGATGGGTGCCAAGATCATCCAGATAAGCACCGTCAAAACCCAGAGAGGGTGAAGCCAGAACATGAACTCATCCCCATCGAACCGGCGGATGCTCCGCCGGAGGTAGATGCGACAACGCCGGTAAGAAGCATTCATCAGTTGAACGAGCTTCGAGCCACGAACGCCAGACCGACGAAGGCCACGACGCTCATGATGAGCACCTTGAACAGCACGGGCACGGCGGGCGGATAGAAGGTGAAGGCCGCGGCGAAGGCTGCGATGAGCACGAAGGCGGTCACCACTAGGGGGATGAGGTGGGCAAAGGCAAAATCTTTGAGGGCTTCAATCAACATGTCGGTCTCCTTGGTAATATTTATGAGTAGGTCGGTCTACTCTTGTTACACCTTCAGGAAACCACACCAGAACTGAGTGTCAAGTCGCAAAAATGCCCGATTCTGTGAAGAACCGGGCAATTTTTGACTTTAGTCGGAAGGGGCGGAGTTACTGACTGAAGACGTTCCGCTGGCGCTGCTTCTCGTGCTTGTCCCAGTCGAAGTTCTTCTCATACTCCTTCATGAAAGCAGCCTCCTTCGCGGCCGTGCGGGCATACTCGGCGTAGCCCAAGCGCCCCGGCCCGTTCTCCATCCGCTGCTCACGGGTCAGCATGGGAGGTCGCTGCTCTTCCCCCTGACGCTGCTGGCGCCACTGCTGGACGGTCTGAAAGGCCACCTGTTCGTGCTGGTTGTCGGGTTGGCTTTCGGCCTTGGCCTTGTCGGCTTCCTGAATCTTCTTCTGCAAGGCTTCGATCTGCTCCGGGCTGGCCTTCTCGGCCCAATCCAGCAACCGCTGCCGGCGCTCCTCAATGGCCTGCTGATCCTTGCTCACGGACTGATCGTAGGCCGCCCTGGCCTCTTCCTTCTGGACGGGTGGTCGGTCGCCCAACAGCTTCTCGTTGCGTTGTGCCCGCAGGGTGCGCAGGTCTGTCAGGGTTTCCATGGGTTGGGTAAGGTTGTCGCTCATGTGGGGTCTCCAGTGGGGATGGGATACATCGAGGGTTGATCAAATCGGCGGATTGGCAAGGGGGCGAACCCCCTCGTCGTCTCCGTCAGTCCAGGTCCGGAACCAGCTCGGCCAGGTCGATACGCTTGTGGCCAGCGCGGTTCAAGGCAACGATGGCGTGACCGCGGGGCTCCAGCAGGGCCGGATACTCTTCGGGCCGGAACAACGGCTGGACTTCTCGCTTCCCACCGGTGGGCATGTCGATGTCACGGGCCAGCTCGTCCTGACCAATGACGTCCTCCGCGCCAATCCTCCAGCGGCGACCCGTGGCCGGGTCCACACGCAAGGCGGTCAGGCGGCCCGCGCCTTCCAGGCGCATCTTGTCGAAGACGGCCGCATGGGGGTGGTTCGGGTCGTTGAGGACCGAGTGACGGTAGTTGTCCAGCCCGCCCTTGTAGTCGATGCCCCGCGTCTTCTGCTTGAAGGTGGTCAGCATGGCCACGTCGAGCCGCTTTATCATGTATTCCTTGGTGTTGTAGGAGCACTTCAAGGCCACCAACGATTGCATCGTATTCGCGAGCACTTCCGCACGCTTTTGGCTGCCAAACGCAACCTCAAGGCTTTCAAACCCTTGCGTTGCCAACACGGGCATCAACCCCAGCGAACGAGAAACGGAAAACAGGTCCGTGTCGTCGGCAGTGAGCAAGAGGTGGGCCTCGTCCATCATCAGCATGACTTCCACCTGGCCAGGCAACGCGTCACGCCATTTATCACCGTGTGCACCGCGGGCCTTGATGCCATTCATCACACGCTGCTTGAGCAGACGCATCATCATCTCGCCCGCTTCACCGTATTGGGTGGGTGGCAGGAACAGGCCCACCATTGCACCATAGAGGGCCTTCGAAACGTCCACCTCGCCCTTCTCGATCGAGTGCCAAGGGATGTCGTTGGCGTCGCGAAGCTTTTCACCCCGCAACAGCTTTTCCAGCAACCCTCGGGAGTTCAGGGTGAACGACTGGCGCTGTTCGGCGTTCATTGCCGGCACCTCCAGCAACGCCCACTCCAGAGAGCTCTGAAGCTGGGACATCGGACGAAACAGATCCGGGTGGATCGTCTGGGGTTCGTTCGCCTGACGCTTCCTGTAGGCAGCAAGATACGCGGCATGCGTCGCACGCCCTTCTTCATCCAAGCTGTTGTCCGGCTCTTCCAATCCCAGATACTTGATCACTTCAATGATCTTCGGGTTAGGCTTGGGCAACGTCCCGGTCGGGATGACGCGTTCGACGTTCGCCAGCAGCTTGGCGTGGTGCATAGGGGTGTAAGCCCAACCCCGATCCGACTCCACCACGCAGCTGTAGAGGCCCATCTCCTGGACCACTGCAGCCATGCTCTCCTCCACTTCGACAGTATCCTGTCCCAGCTTGCGGAGCTTGCGCTCTTCGAGCTGCAATAGCGTGAGTGATTGTTCCAACCCGTCGATCTTGGCCATACACCAAGCACGGTAGGTCTTCTCGTGCTGAACCAGGGCCTTCAGGATGACTCCCGTGTGATAGATAAACGCGTCACCACCGTCGGCCCACAACTTGGAATTCTCGTCCACGACGCCACCGGACGCACCACGCAACGCCTTCACGATCTGATCCGGCTCCAATCCCTCGTAAGGGCCGACGGACAGGCCTGGCTTCACCACGATGTCGAACAGGCCTTCCAAGTCAGTGATGATCGCGCCGTCCTTGCCGTCGGCGATCAGCGCACCGCCGGCCAATCCAGTCATTCCCCTCTTGGTCGCAAGAGCTAGGGAAGTTCGACGGAAACGACGAGCCAAAGGACGCATCAAGCTGTAGGACTTGCCCGAACCGATGGCGCCGAAGATGATCATTCCTTGGGTGAGATCCCTCCATGACAGCATCATCACCGTGCCCAGATCAGGCGAATACCCGTATCCCTTGTCGGTCAGGTGACCCAGGGATCGGGCAACGGAAATCAGCGGGGTCGTGTCCTTCAGAGCGTTCTGGGCCTGCTGCTCGCGCGCCTTGACGTGCGAGGTGACCAAGGCGCCTTGGGTGCCCAGGTTGTTGTCGTTGTTCTGCAGGTAAAGGCGCGCACCGGTCTGAACGAAATTGCCCTCGGCGAACTGCATGGCATACATGCAGGCCAAGACGAAGGGCACGGCGTCGCCCAGGCCCCACGGGAGGATCTGGGACACCAGCAGGGCGACCACAATGATGCCCACCCACTTCATGGCCTGGATGAACCGGGCGGCGGTGCCGCCGATGACACCGCGGTGGGGATGGGAGGCGGCAGCCACCAGGCAGACCACGAAGATCACACCCACCAGGCTAAAGCCGATCATCAAGGCCTTGGTGAAGAAAGCCATGTAAACCTGGAAACCTGCCGATCCGGCAGCTGCGCCTCCCATTCCTAGAGCGCTCATCTTCGACATGCTGGCCATTCCCATCGGAATCCACTGGAGGAGCACCAAGGCCTTCAGAGCCTCCTTCATGCTCTCGCCCTGCTTCAGGGCGATGAAGTAAGGAATGCTCGTCAGCAGGAAGGCCCAGCCGGCCCAGCCGATCCACGAGACCAGGAACAGCGTCAGCGCCCCGATCGCGGGGAACGCCAGATACATCAGCGGCGTGGCAATGCTGTCATTGCCCTGCCCCATGTCGTTGCCCTGGAGGAAGCCCTCAGCCCGGCGGCCGTCCTTGGTGATGGTGATGCGGGACTGGCTGTCGCGCAGGTCCTCTGGGACCTTGGGCCACCACTCCTGAAAGTCGTCCTCGCTCATCCCTTCCGGGACCAGGAACGCGTTCTTCTCCTCATTCCAGATGGCACCGCACTCGGCAGCCAATTGGGTGTCCTTCGAAGGAACGTCCAGGACACGGCTACGCACCCGGTCGCTCAGGTCGAAGCGACCCACCAGGTTTTCGAACTCTGCGTTCGACTTAATGATGATGGTTTCGCGGATGGTTGAAGCCTCGCCTTCCTTGCGGCGGAACTTGCGTCCCAGGCCGCTCGTCCAGTCAATGGCGCTCAAAATGTTGATGTTCAATGCCATGGTTTTGTTCCTCCCTTAGTTGCCAAGCCAGTGCGACAGGACGGCGAGCACGGCGCACAACGGCGCGATCACCAGGAAGCCCGCCTTGGCTACCCAGCGCTCTGCCACCTGTTCCACCTTGCTCGCGTAGAGCCGATCCTTGGTCCAGGCCTCATAGGCCACATCGTTTTCAACCGGCGGCACGCGATCGGCGCGCAGGTAGTAGAACGAACGCCTCACGGCTTCCGTCAGGTGTCCCATGCCCAGCGACTCCGGGCTGCCAATGAGCAGTCGCCCATGAAGGTTCATCCACTTCGAACCAAAGTGGAGCTTTCCGGGTTCCCGGTATTGCGTGAACAGCCACTGGAACATGCTTCCCCCTTGAATGATGAGTAGGTCACTTCTTTCTAGATCGAATCCGCGAGTTGGCAAGGGGGATCACTTGATGCCGGATTTCTCCGCCCAAGCGTCGAGGTCGTCGCTCGCCTTCTGCTGCCAATCGTTCTTCTGCTCGGCTGCTGGTGCGGGGGCCTTCTTCGGTAACGGGGAAGACGCACGATTCGGCGAAGGCTTGGGCTGGGCCTCTTTCTGCGCTGACGCCGTGACCGCGGGAGCGGCGACGGGCTCAGGTTTCTCGATCGGGGGTTCTGGCATGGCCTGTTCTGGAGGCACTGCTGGCGAGGGCGCGACCACGGGGGCTTCCACCACCTCGGGCACCTGTTCGGGAACCACCGGAGTGGCAACCGGTGCCACGGGAGCGGACGCGCTCGGCGGCGGCTGGTCGTCCTTCTCTTGCAGGGCGTAGAGCGCCCCAGCGACCAATGCCACCGCCACCACGCCACCCGCGACCCACGGCCAACGAGAGCGGAGCCTAGATTCCAGGGACACCTGCGGCCCCTCTGGAGCCGTGGCGTCCGGTGAGTGACTAGGCTCCTCAACAGCACCGAGAGCCAACTCGCTCTGCCCGATCGAAACGTCATCGGTCACCTGAGGCTCTTCGACACCATCTGATGGCTGGTCCGATACAGCGCCCACCTCCGGTGCCAATCCAGTCACTTCCACGACCTGCAGTTGTTCAGTCTGGGCTTCGACAAGAACCGCTTCGCCCACATCAACCGCACCTGCTTCGCCGGGGATTGCGGCGGGCTCCTGGACGGACAACGCTTCGGCCACGTCCTCGGATGCCATTTCGTCGGTAGGTGCTTTGTCCTCACACACCTCCCCATCAACATGCTCAAGGTCCTGAGCCATTCCGTCCGTCACGAGAGAACCCGCCCCTTCGCTCTTCAAGAACTTTGTCACCACCTCAATTTCAGCCGCTTGGACCGTCGGGGTGCTCGACCTACCTTCTTCCGTAGCTTCAACTCGTTCTTCCGCGGCCTTGGCTAGCCTGGCGTCAACGGTCGCCTTGACGTCCCTTGCCTTCTCCGCGGCTACAGCCGCCCCCTTTTGGGTCAGCTCGGCGGCGCGCTTGCCGATGACCCCGGCCCAGTGACCGGCGGCTTTCAGCGTTTCCTTGGTGTTGTCGGACACCAGCTTTTCCTCCACCGATGGCGCGGTGGTCTGGGCCGCGTTGGCACGCTTCAATAGTTCATCGCGCTTCCGCTTGCGGATCAGTTCTTCGGGGGTCATGGGCTCTCCTGGAAATGGGGGAAGGAAGCCCGGGCATCGCAAGACACCCGGGCAATCGGCATCAGCGAACGTCTGGCACCGGAGTCACGACGATCACGTGCTCGCCCTTGCCGCAGCGGTCGTCCACCGTCACCTTCGACAAAGCGGCGCGCTTGGCCAGCTCCACAATGGGCGCCTGGCAAGCGGCCTTGTCGGCGCCCTGGAACACGACCGTGAGCCCGTTGGTCGACTTGGTCAGCAAGCCGGCGAACTTGTCCAGGAAAGCCTGGGTGTCGCTGTCCAGCCGCTTCATGTCGGTGGGGCTGTAGTTCAAGCGCAACGAGTCCAGAACGACTTCCTGCTTGCCTTCGACGGCCTCGGTCTTCGTGACGACCTCGGCCTTCATGCCGGCAGCACGTGCGGCATCGGCGGCTTCTTCGGCGTGTTCGCGCTGCTGCTTCATGTAAGAAGCGGTTGCGCCCACGGCCGCACCCGCGGCGCACGCGGCAACGGCGCGGTCCTTCTTGCCGGTCAGGTAGGCCAGGGCGCCACCGGCGACGCAGCCAATACCACCGGCCTTGAAGACGCGCTTCTTGTCGGTCTTGGGCTTCGCCTCGGTAGAAGTGGTTTGCGCGGACGGGTTGGACTGGGCCATGACCTGCAGCGGCATTGCCATCTGCAGGCAGGCGATCAGGCAAAGGGTGATGGGGAGGGTGGGACGTTTCATGGGATGGATCTCCTATTCGTGGGGAAGGAAGTCAGGCGCGGGGGGCGAGCATGGGATTAGGTGCGGGCGCCTTGGCCGCACCGGTGCTCTTGGCTGGGTGCTGGGAGAGAGATGTCAGGACGCGACGCAACACGTCTTCGTAGTTCTGAATGGCCTGGGACTGCTCGGCCTTCATCTCGTCGCGCAGCCGCTTCTGGTCTTCCTGGAGAGACCGGCGCAAGGTCGCGTTCTCCTCGCGCAGCTGATCGAGCAGAAACTCCAGGTGGGCGTTCGAGTTCTCCAGCGCCGCCGTCAAGGTGACGCCAGCGTTGTGCCGCTCCAGTGCATCGCGCACGTAAGCGTTGAACGGCATGCCGCTCTCGCGAGCAAGACGGCGAGCCAGTTTCAGTTGCTCGTTGTCCAGGTTTACGTTTTGACGAACGAACGCCATTGGTCGAGTAACTCCGATTCGGGATTACTCCACCGATACCTGGAATCTGCGACTTGGCAAGGCCCCACCGCAGGAGCCTGAAAAACATGGATGAAATGAGCTAACAAGCTCCGACGCTGTCTCCATTCACTGGTGACAAGGTCAGGCCTTGATTGCATTGAGATTTCGCCAATCGTGACGCAGATTTTGGGCGCGAAGCGCACACCCACTTCAGTGCGTCATGTGTATGACGAGTCCAGGGAACCCTCCGAGCTCCTGCTTCTCTACCTTGGCCGACACTGCTTCAACCGACGCGAAGCTGTTGCCGTTGCTTTTGCCCCCCTTGCGGTTCCCCAATGCAGAGGTATTGGTAGTGCATCCCCAACCGGTTCACCTCTCCCCAGGTTCACGCCATGCCTTCCCTCATCCCACGCTCCCCCACCCCTCTAGCCTTCCGTCGCAACTTGCACGGAAATCCAGTTGTGTTCGTTCGACCACCCGTTTCCTCTCGCCGGCCAGCCCACGTCAATGAACCAGGCACCCCTTCGGCGTTGCAATCGAAAACCTATGAGGCGTCCGTTTTAGTCAAATGTGTTGCGAGTGGATGGATGCACCGAAAGGGTTGTTTGCACCACCCCGAATCCGCTGCCCTTGCTCATCGAAGCAAGGCGGGGAACTCCGCGCGCCATTTCGTTTTAGTCAATTCAGTGAGGGGGCTGTTGGATTGCTTGTGCGCATGTGACACCCATCGTCGGATGGATTGCCATTCTCTGGAGGCCACCCCATGACCACATCCGACTTCCAGGCTTTCGCCCAATGCGTTCTGGAGAAACACCGCGCCCGTGCCGCCGATACCCCCCGGTGGGCGCTTGACCTACTGCGGCGACAAGAGAACCCGACATGTGCGTTCTGCTGCTCGCACATTGACGTAAGCCGACGGCAATCGTGGGTGGTCTCACCCCTGGTTCCGTTCAACCAAGGCGGCCCCGTCGAACCGTCCAACCTGCGGATGGCCTGCAAGGCGTGTGCGGTTGAACGGGGCGCGCGTGATCTGTTGGCCTGGGAAGGGCTGGATGCCAAGGTGCCTGCCGAACACCTGAACCATCTTAAGGAAGCCCGGTTGGGGGTGCTGGAACGCTCGGACAATCACCTCACCTCAGCTGGCCGCTATGCAAGCGAGCAAACGGTCATGTCCCACCTCCAAGAGCGGTGGAAGCACGCTCGGTTCCTGGTCCATGTGGAGCGCCACTCGAACGGTTGGTTCGTTGGGTGGCCGGTTGGACAGCGGACCCTAGCAACCCGCAACGAAGCAGCCGCCCTGCTGCGCCAGGTGCATCAAGCCCAGTGGTTTGAGCACGGGGAGGTTGTGGGCTTTGATGTTCTGGCAGAAGTTTTTCAAACGGCTGTTTGGCAGCTCATCGAACACCACGCCCTTGTCATAGACCTGACCCCAGACGATACCGCCCACGACGAGCGAACCTCTCTGAACAGTTGGAAGGCTCGGTATCCGTCCCTGCGTCAGGTGCGCCAGCGGCGCAAAGGCGCGCACGAGACACCATGGCCGCTGACTGGCGATGATCAGATCAAGGCATACAGCATGAAGGCCGGCTCAGTGCGAACGCGAGAGAAACGGCGAGCGTCGAGGGAGGCGGAAACGAAAGCAAGGTGGCTGGAAGCCCGGCACCGGTTGGAACAGCGGGACGCCGCGGTGAAAGCCGGCCAAGTTCGGCCATGGCTGCCGGGGGAACAGGCCGCCATGCACGCCCAAGTGGACGATCTGGCGACAGAATGGTTGGCTGCTCGGAAGCGCATGTGCACGAACCGCCCGCCGCAGCCGTGAACCCTTATCATGCCTATAGCCCCTCACCCTTGAATACTGGCCAGCATGGAAAGCGAGAAAGAGCGAATTGCTAGATTAAAAATTGAAAGGCTTCGTCGCCGATATGAACGACAAGAAAAGGAAGCCAAGAGGCCCTATAGGCGTCTTTTTACCATTGAAGACCACGAGCAAACCGAACCGAGAGAACTCCAGGAATACCTGGTTCGACTGAACATTTCCAAAAGCGGCCTCGGCCGGCGGATGAGCAGCGGTGAAGTAAAGTTGGCACTAGGCTCATGGACTCTGGACGACCTCAATCAGCTCTGGTCCATGCGTCGGGAAAAGCTCACCTACTTGGAAGATGCGGCCCTGCTGCTTGCCCACATTCGGCATCGATCAGGCATTGACACGCAGTTGCGTTCACCGGCTGAGCTCTTGGCATTCGATGCAATACGAGCCCTCCAAGGGGTATTGGAAGAGAATGGCAGCTTGGCGATAGCGGCACGTGCAGTCCTAGAAACCGAAGCCGTAGTTGCCGAAGGGAAACGCGTGGAGCAAGTCCTACGCGTCATTCGTGATGGTCAAGCGGATTTCCGCAAGCGCCTGGTCGCCCACTACGGCGCGGTGTGCATGGTGACGGGAACGGCCCATGCCAGCGTCATCGACGCCGCCCATATCGTGCCTTACAACGGCCCTTCCACCAACGCGTTAAGCAACGGCTTGCTGCTGAGAAAGGATATCCATGCCCTGTTCGATGCCGGCCTTTTGACCATCGGGCCTGACCTGGTCGTCTACGTGAGCTCTGGTGTGGAGGATGACTACTACCGGTCACTCGATGGAAATGAACTGACGCTGTCCGCCACTCCCAAGATGTCTAAGGAAGCTCTGCGTCGTCGAATCGCAGGGGATGAATCTGCCGAGTTGGGCAGATGCCCCCGTTAATGTGATCGTATGATCCGCAGCCCTCTACGGTTCATGACAAGGGACGACAAACTTCCATTTTTCCTAACGCACTTGCCAACCTGTGGCTTCTACCTTTTGCGCTCTACCCAACCTCCACAAAAGGAGAACACGATGAGCAAAGGCAAGAAGACCCCCATGACCGAGACCGCCCAGCGACGGATTCAGAGCGCAGTGGACCGCGCACCTGACCCGACGCCCCAGCAACGCACGTTCAAGGCCAAAGCTGCCTCGGTCGTCGCCAAGAGGCCCTCGAAGTAACCGACTTGGCTCCGCTCACGATTGGGCGGAGCCATCCCATTGGAAGTAGGGATACATCTTCCCCCAGTAGGGCTGCAGCCACGGCGTAATCCTTCGGCCTTGATTACAAAGCACGACCCACCATTGCCTGTAGCGACTTCCAGCCAACGCGAGGCCACTGCTCCCTTGCTCTTCAATTCTTCCCCACACTTGGGCCGCGGCATATAGCCGATTCATCGTCCAACCTATGTCTTTCCCGGTCGCTTGTCCCACATGCTGAATCATGAACTCGACATCCTCCCGTCGCAGGGCCTTTGTGCCGTTCCGCCAGCGAATCACACAAGACTGACCACCTGATTCAGGCGGCCCGCCCAGCAGGGCATCCTCCGCCTTTTGGATGCTCGGCAGCATGGACGGCAACTCTTTACCAGCCGCCACAACCGCCAGAGCATAGTAGATATCCAGCAGGCGGCGTTGAACCCGCCGTCTCTTTGTGGCACCTGGCACGTCAATCAGCAACGCGACCAGGCTATTGATCTCCCCGACGTTTGCCATGAGAGCTGTGGTGAGGTCATGGTCCATCTGTGCCATCAGGAGGAGCAAGGCATCGAGCCCAGGATCCAATTCGGGGCGAAGTTCAACTTTTCCTAAATGAACCCCGCCCACCTCCTCCGCTACACGAAGGATGCCTTGGGGCAGCTCGTTTCGGGGAAGCCGGCCATGGAGGACGGATGCTGACAAGTCATCTAGTGCGACGGCCAATGCCTCTAACCGATCGCCACCAGCGCATCCATACGTTTGATGAAATAAGATGCAAGGCGGAAGAGCGGGGCTGTCCGTGATGGCCTCGATGCCACGTTCAATAGCACGCCTCTTTCTGGCCGCAGATTCGGGCTTCAATTCTGCAAGAGTCCCTTTAATGTGTGACTCCAACGAGACCAGGGATTGCTGAAGCTTCTTCGGCCGCTTGGGCAATCCAGCCTCCCAGGTTTTGGATGAAACACCTAGCGCCCTAACCAGCTGATCAGACAACGCTCGTTTGTCGGACCACATTCCTGTTGAGTGGAGCAACCAACCGGTCATAGGTTGCGCCACCATGCAGGGAACTCTCAGCGAAGACGACCATAGAGCGCACTCCTGCTCTGCTGTCAGTGGACCGATCAGCACTTTCAATAGATCTTCCCGTTCTTGACCATGCCACGCTTTCGCACCGCAACCCTGGCGATTTTCCGCTCCTCTGCGTGCTCGTCTGCAGGTGAGCTCACGACCAGCAGTGTCTTGTCTTTGATGAGAGTAGCCGCTGCGTAGTCGGCCAATGCCACCATCGCGGTGGTCAGGGCCACTTCCCGGCCGGCGTCCTCGGTGTCCTCGAAGCCGAACAATTTGGCGATGTTCTCCCGAAGCTTTGGTGGGATGGTCACCATAGCCCGGTGATGGCGCAGTCCATCCTCTCGCCGCCGGTAATCGTGGAGGGTGACAGACCTAGGCATGACCATATGGACCCGCTTGCCACCCACCGTGCCCGCCTTCTGGGTGTCGTCGTAGTCGAAGTAGGACTTCCGCTCCGGGTAGTCGCCCGGTCCCAGGAGGATATGGTCGGGAATGCTTCCGATCGCCGGTTCGGCCGCCGTGCTCGAGCGGGACGACTTTGTGTGGGTGACGTCCTTGACGTCATCGAGCGTCCGCTTAGCGGTCTTCTTAGCGGCGGCGTTGCGAGTGGCCATGGGTAGGTCAAGCACTGGAATCGGGGGAAGCTTAATCATGCCGCAGCCCCCCGGTGTGCACCAGCGGTCAGGGCATGGTGCACCTGGACAGCCAAGCTGTGGATCTCCTCTTGAGCTTTGATCGCCCAGCGACCTGACGTCTCGAACACCGTCTGACCCTGCTCGTAACAGTCCGCGATCAGGGCCCGGTCACGCACAAGAACAGCTCCGGCCATCTTGGGGTGCTCCAGACGGCGACGGTGGGAGGCTCTATTCTTGTTCGCCCGATTGGCGATGGGCAGATAACGCTTGCCCTTCTTCTCCAGCACCTCCACCGTCCGCAGGAAGATGAGGAAGCTGGCACCGTCCAGCAGCGTCGGGACGAGGTAGAGGTCAGCTTCGGGGATCACCTCATTGTCCGGGAGCCTGGGCGGGGTGTCGGTGATCTCGATGCTGAAACCCGGTGAGCGCGAACGGCCCACCGAGAACGGGGTTTCGTCGGACAGGGCCGCGAAGGCGCTGGCACCCCCCTGGGGGTCACGGTCGTTGACCAGCACACGCAGCCTGGGGTCACGGGCATAGCACCCGGCGAGGTTCAGGGCCATCGTGGTGCGGCCGACACCTCCTTTCAAGGAAAAGCAGCACAAGCGCATTGGGAAACTCCGTCAAATGAGTAGGTATGGGTAGCCCAACCGACTCTACAGAGAGTCAATAGCAACGCAAGCGCATGTTTTTGCAAACCTTTTTTCGTTAAGCCGTCGGACGAAGTCCCTTGAACTCAGCGCACTTCTGGGGCGACCTCACCCCACCCTTGATGGAGGGAAGCGTCCGCTGGGTGATCATGGTTTCGGACGGTGACACGTGGAGATCAAAGGGCTGCTCAGCCATCCAGTCCTTCAACGCGGGTGGAACATCGCCTTCCAGTTCCTCGAAGATCGTTCGGCGCTGATTGCCGATCCAGTATTCGGCGAAGGGGTCCGCGCCCGCGGCCGCCAGGATGAGGGCCATCTGGTTGAACCCGTAGGCCAAGTGGGGACTGTCGCGATACGCCTTCCACCCCATGCAGGCCAGGTGGAACGCCGTGATTCCTTGCGGGCTCACCGGGGCATCCAGGGACGGGAAGATGGCTTTGTCGTCCCCTGACGTCCAAGCGTCGATTCGAGCTTGATGGATGCGGCGCACGAGGTGGCGCAGGAGAAAGGGGTTGTTGGCCTGGACCGCGGCGTGCAGCTCGCGGGCGAAGCGTTCCTTGGCGTTGAGGATGCTCATTTCCATTTTGCCTCCCTCCGGCTCTTCTGCTCGAAGTGGGCTTTCTCTTTCGCCAAGCGAACCAGCCGGTGGCGCTTCGAGAGCGGAATGTGGGCGGCCTCCACGAAGCCTCGGCAAGGCTCGTTGGCAGCGTTCATGAACAAGCCCGAGCGGGGCTGGGTCGCGGGCAATGCGATTTCATACATGGGGGCGATTCCTGTCGGTTGAGGTTGGGCCTTTATGAGTAGGTTGTTCCACTCATTTAATAGGCTTAGCCCCATGCAACCACACCGACAGGTCGAGTCAAGGGGGTAAATCGCAGAAAGTCTGACTAAAACATGGACTTGCCAAACCACCAGTGCATCGCATGCTGAAATGCATGACGACATTTCCTTCTCTGCGCAGACATCCCTCCCCCTCTCGCCTTTCCAGCGGGGTTCGCTCCGCGCTGGGCTTCGGCATGGTGGAGACCTTGCTAACCCTGGCCGGGCTGACCGTGCTCTCCGTCGTCGCTTTCGCGAGTTATTCGCACGTGTCTGCTAAGTCGAAGGTCTCGGACGAGACCGATAACCTGCGCGAGCTGTCCACACGGGTGGAGAACTCATTCGGATTGCTGGGCACCTTCGCGGGCGTCAGCGCCGACGCGATCGTGCGCGATGGCCTCGCCCCCGACCGGTTGACCCAGGGAGAAGGCTTGCTGACCAACGCCTGGGGCGGTGCAGTGACGGTCGAGCCCTACACCGTGACCCGCTTCGGGGATGGCTTCTCCATTGTTCACCACCAGGTGCCCGCTAGCTCCTGCGCCGACTTCGTGGCCGTCAACGCGCGCGACCCGTGGGACGTCCAGGTGTCGGACATTTCGGTGATTCGCAACCACGGCGGGTGCCTCGACCTTCAAGCATTGACGGATGCCTGCGCGGAAGGCGATGGCCGCATTTCATTCGTCTACCACACCGGGTTGGTGGCGGGAGCTGCGGTGGCGGCCTCACCGCTGCAGCTTCCCCCCATCCCGACCTCAACCACCCCTCCCGGCTCGCCTCCCCTGGGCGGTCCCGTGGGCCCTGCGGGGCCAGTGGGTCCCGCCGCTCCCGTGGGCCCTATCAGTTCAGCTCCTTCACTCCCCCCTCCACCGCCAGCACCGGTTGCGCCGCCGATGGCCACACCAGTTGTTCCGGTCACGCCGCCGGCGCCTCCGGCCACACCTCCACTCCCTCCGCCCACCACCGTGGCAGCGTGCGTGGAGAGCTCGGAGAACCGCACGATGAGCTGTCCTGCTGGATCGGTGGGCCAGGTCTTCCAATCGCGACGCCATCACTGTGGGCCCGACCCTTCGGTTTACGAAGCGTGGGCTGGAGCGACGACGGCGGGCCCCTGGACGGACACCAGCAACACTTGCACGCCCTGCCCTGGGCCTGAAAGTCGGACCGTGGCCTGTCCGAGTGGCCAACTGGGTTCGATTGGCCAGCAGCGCACATTCGTATGCAGCGGGATGGGCTCATGGAACGCATGGACATCTATCAGCAACACATGCGCTCAGGCTTGCGTCGCCCCAGCACCGGAGTGGCGCCCGGCGCCTTACAAGGCATCGTGTCCTGCGGGGTGGACCGGCACGGGAAGCAACTGGACCACCGGAGAACGCCGCACCTGGACTTGTCCAAGCCCCACGGGTTCCCCGACGAACACCGGGTGGGTGTGGGACGGCACACCGGGGGTGTTCGTAGACAATGGGGATTGCCTTCCTTCCACACCAGCGTGCGCTCTACCCACACCCAGCACGCAGTCTGAAGCAGAGACCCGGACCGCCACGCAACGGCTTGGTTGTCCTGCGGGTCAGCAGGGCGAAATCATCCGGACACGCCAGGAACAACGCACGCGTTCTCGATCTGCCTATTGCCCCACTGTGACAGGGTCGTTTGCTTGGAATCCTTGGTCGACGTGGTCGGGATGGTCGGCCATCGGTTCATGGACCACTGCGAGCAACACCTGCATTCCCATCACCGGCCCGTCCTGTTCATGGGTCACGGACGTTTACTCGCTGGCCCCCAATTTCGGGAACCTGGACGGTGAAACAGTTTCCTACGACGACGGCCGGGGTGGCGGGTGCAATGCCGCCTGGGGCGGCCGCAGCGGGATCACAGACCAGAGTGCCTTCCACGCCTGCCGCAGCTCGATCCCCACTCAACCGCTTTCCCCTGGCGCCTATTACTCGCTGAGCGAATACACCAACTGGGGCGGCGGAATGGAGAACCAGTTCGGCTATCGCACCCAATGCGTATCGACTGGAAACTACACTGTCATGAGTGAATCTTGTTGGTCCGAAACCAATTACGCGTTGTCATCTCTTGACCAACAAGCTCGTGCTCTCTGCGCCGGCGCTTCGATCGGGTCAGGTGGCACAATTCACCACTTTCCGGATTACCAGATCGGCTGCTACGCCGATATTCAATGCAATTGAGATTCAGATCACCGGCAGCGCAGCGGCCGACAGGCTCGTAGATCAAGATTTTTCAGCTTCCAACGGAACCTGCTGAAACCGAACCTGCAGACGTTTGATGAGGGCTCGGGTTTCCGCGCTCGGCGCTCGCGTGCACACCAGGACCGCCTCCCCGTTGGGCACGAAACGCATGGCTTTCTGCTCCGCCCGAACAATCGCCCGATACTTCACCGCCTGGTAGACACCCCGCTGCAGCTCGTCTTCGCTGCATCGACTGGTTTTCACCTCCACGGCCAACCGATGCTTGCCGTTGTCGAAGTGCGCGTCCAGCCGATCACCGGAGCTCAGCAGCTTTTCGTTTGTGCCCGCGGGAAAGTTCCCGTAGTCCACGAACTCCTCGGGGTGGCTGGCAACCCACGCCTTCAAGGCCTTGTGCTCGTCGCTTTCGGGTTTGCCACCCTCCTGGACTTTCGGAAGGGGAATTGGCGCGTCAGCCGCCACTTCCTCCACCGCTCCCGTTGCCGGGGTTAGCATCGTGGCACCCAGGGCGCGGGCGACTCGGTCCCAGTCGGGGTAGGTGAAAACGTCATCCATGGCCGCTCTCAGATGAGCCCGACGATCTTCCTCAGCATCCATGCTCTTACCGACGAAGTAAGCTGGAGAAATCGTATATCCGCCATCCCCCGCGTGACCCGTTCTTTTGTTCACAAGAATGAGGTGCAAGGGCGGAATAGGCGTTCCCCATTGGCCGCTCAACCATTCGATGGCCTGTGCAACCCCACCGGCCACGCCACCGTAGAGATCCTTGCGAGGTTTGATCGCGTGCCCATAGGTGTCATGGAGCTCCTGTGCCAGATCGCTGTAAGAGTGAGGCTCACCCTCCAGGGCCCACCGGATAAGGATGGGCAAAGCATCAGGAACGACCTGACTTCGCCAAGGAGACCTTGCCAACCGAATCCTAGACCAATCGAACTTCTCCATCCCCTTCCACCTCCCTTGTCATCCCTTCATGATAGCCGGGGGACCAGGACGGGAAAACGATGAGGGCCGGTTTCCCGGCCCCTCTCGTCAATCCTCGCCTGGCAGCAGGATGGTGACCACCGGTTCCAGGTTGTCCCCTGGCCCGCACACCGCTTTCAAGGTAACAAGCCGGTGCGTCGACCGGGTCAAACCGGACCGTTCTTCCGGAACCGCTTCGTGTGGCTGCCAGTCCCCACCATCGGGCATGGCCACCAAGAGTTGGTAGTGGATCTCGGACGCGTTGCCGCTCTCCCGCTGGATCGCCACGTGGAGCATGAAGAGCAAGTCCCAGAGCCGGCCCTCCACGGACTGCCCACGCATCTCCAGCCCCGCGGGCACTTCGACGTAGCGTGCCCACGCGGCGTGGGTGATGGCCACGGGCAACTTGAAGCCTGCTTCCTTCGCCACGTCGGACACGTCCACCAGGACGCCGTCCTCAATCGCTTGGGCGCGGGTGTAGGAATGGATGAGATCGGAAGGTTCGAACATGCTGCTCCTCGCTTGGTGAGTGATGGCCCGCCCAGGGCATCCGGCCGGGATGTCCTGGAATGGGAAACCCACCGCCCCACCGGTCGGCGCGGTCAAGGGAGGAAATGGAAGGGCTGGCGCGGCCCGCAGCGAAGCGAGGACACGGGCCCTGGAATGGCCCTTGACCGGAGAAGCTGGGCGATGGGGCCGCGCGAAGCGCAAAGGGCCTCAATGGCGTGCCGAACGGCACACCGATACGCGGTCCGAGTTGGAGAAGCCGTCAGACCTGGGTGCAGATCAAAGGCACCCGGTCCATCCAGGCGCTCTGCCCCGCCGAAGCCTGCGCCGTGAGCCGGCCCAGACCACGAATGAAGCGAAGGGGCGCCAGTTGGACGTCTTCCTGGGGCCAGTAAGGGCCGTCGGGGGAGAAGATAAAGTGGTCGCCCTGGAGGGCTCCGCAGGTGGTGCAGTGGTGGGCCAAGTAGGTCTGGCCAGAGGTGCGGGTGGATGCGAAGCGGAGCCAGGGAGCGTGCCCGGTTACGAAAGCGATGGCGCTCTCGTCGAGGTGCTCGATGTAGCGCAGCAAGGCACCCTCCCCCTGGTCCACCACTCCTTCTTCGTCGCGCTCCTCGAACGAGGGCACCCACACCGCCGCCGTGGGCGTTTGGGCATGGCAGAAGTGGCAGGTGGTCTGCCCAAGCAGGAGGCCGTAAGCAGGAGCGTGGAGGAAAACGTCGTCGGGTTCGTGTGAGGCAGACTGATTCATGCCCACATTTTGCCTTGCGCTTGTGTCAGTCGGTGAGACTACATCAGGCCGTTGTTGCGGCGATACGCTTGGCCATCGGGCGGTTCGTGCCCATCCACCCCATGGCCTTGTATTGCTCGGGTGTCAGCAGCTTGCTCACGCCCAGCCAACGCGTCAGGTGGTAGTGACCGATGGTGTGGGGGTAACGCTGGATGCCTTCATGCAGACGCTTGGGCAGGTAGCACACCTCGCCGTCCGTGCGCTCGTAAGCGTAGTAGTAGTGCCGTGCTGCCATGGCGGCCTCAGGAGGCCCAGGCGGCGTTTTCGATGGCGTCCGAGATGCAAGCCCCAAGCAGAACGCTCAGGGGCAGCACGATGGGAGCAAGCATGGCGAGGATGGAGAGGGTCATGGCTGTCGGTCCAGTGAGTGGAAAGCACAACGCCTTCCATACATTCAAGTTAGATCGCCTCAAGAAAATGTCCATGCCTGCAAGGGATCTTTTTAAGACTAAAATCGAAAACTGCGTAATTTCACGCAATTATTCCTAACATCGAATATGCGCCGAAGGCGTTGCTGCCTTTCTTCCATTCAGTGCTTTTCAGATCGCCGGTCGCGAAGCGGCCGGTGGCGGCGGTGTGCAGTGGCTCTTGCTTAAAGACGCGGGCGGCTTACCGTCGGCGTATCGGCCACGGTCACCAGCCTGTCCTGCAGCAACTCCTGCCGCAGTTCGGCTTCCACTTTCGCCACCACCTGGGGCATTGCATCGCGCAGGGTTCCTGTTCGCCAGAACGGGCTGGCGCGGTAGGCGTTGCCGCCAAGCCTCATCAGCAGACGCGCGGTCTGTTCCATGCGCCCCCGCTCCACGGGGTTTTCACTGGCTTGGTAGTCCGACGCGAGCTTCTCCAGCGGCCGTTCACTCCAGAAGTTGCGGGCGTGCGGCTCCGCCCCCGCTTCGATCAGGGCTTCAACGATGCGAGGCCAGGCCAGCGCGGAATGGATGGCCGGACCTTCGTTCTCCCGCCATGCGTTGGGGTTCGCTCCATTGCGGAGCGCCTCAAGCACCCCCACCAGGTTGCCCTCGATACACGCGTGAATCAGCTCCGCGCTGGGGCTACCGGGCGGTGGCGGGGTGCGATCAATCACGGCCACGACGCTTCCTCAACGTGCCCCGAATGATCTGACGCAACACTTCGCCGCGGGTGTGGCCCAACGAGGACGCCAGACCACCGATGCCTTCGACAATGTGGCGCGGGGCCACCATCTCAGGCAGCCGATCTGTCTTGCTGTCGCCCATTCGCTTGCTTGACAGTGGGAACGGCTGGCGGAAGTAGAGCGCCACAATCTGTCGCACGGCTTCGTTGAACGAAATGCCGTGCTTCTCGGCCAACCGGCGGATCTCGTCGGCATCGCCGGCGTTGACGAAGGACGTCGGCAGGCGCCCCATGGGGTTGTCCAGGCGGGGGTTGCGCAGGGACAGCATCAGTAATCCTCCAGGCCTAGTGCCCGATTGCGCTCGGCGGCAAAACTTTCCGCACGTTTGTTTGCATCTGATCCTGAGAACATCACGAAATGCGGGTTGCACCGATCATCATCCACAACCAGAAAGACTCCTGGTTTCCATCCACCCTCACGATGACCGTCAACAACAATCTTTCGCGGAGGGATTTTCTCTCCGACCAAGGTTCCGTCGCTGACAAGGCGGTGGATTTTCATATCGATTTCCTTGATGGTTTTGGTAGGCGTGATTGCCTCTCCACAAATTCAAGGTAGATCGCCATGCGATTTTGTCCATACGATCCATGGATCTTTTTTTTGACTAAAGTGCAAATCTGCGGCCTTGGGAAGCAAATATTCCTAACATCGAACCCGCGCCGAAGGCGATGTGCTTTCCACCGCCAGGTGGTGCTTTTCAGATGCTTTTCGCTGGGCACAAAAAAGCCCCCTTTCGGGGGCTTCTTGCCCTGACAATCACATTTTTTTGTCAAATGCTGGTGGATCGCCAGAGCTTTCCCACAATCCCACCCAAGACAGGAGCGATCGGAAAAACCGTGTAGAGGGCCGTCAGGTAAAAGGTCGGAACCGAGAAGAAGAAATTGCGCTCCCCCTGCTCGAGACCAGGATAAAATAATCCAATGAGCACACTGGCTATCTGGAGGACTACAACAAACAGCGTGCCGATGATGGCACCCTTCAAGAACCCGCCCTTACGGGGGCGGATAAAGGGGTTCACGGCCATTGCGGCTCTTACACCCGCAGCTCTCCAGTTGAGCACGTAGAGGAAGGCTAACAGCCCCCAGATGCCCAACGCTGCCGACAAAGCCAAGGCGACTCCCCAGCCAGAAGCACCGTTCTGCGCGTGCTCTTGGGCACCTCCAAGGAAGACCAATCCCGCACCACCCAAAATGACGGTGGCTGGAGCCAACAAACCCCATTGCATGTGACTGGATCTGCTTTGCTGTTGCGGCGTGTAAGTCATTGCCCCCTCCATTTCTATCGAATTACCTCATCCTATTTCATCCTGGCAAACTGACAAGAGCCGATAAGGTTTGATTACCCGGCTGGAAACACTTCTGCGCGCCGCTTACCTTTCGGACGTCTTCGCCTTTGGAGTCATTGCGCGTATGCGCGCCAGCTGCCATCGACCTTGGCGTAGCGGAAGTTCTTGTTGACCGGGAGGGGAGCGGTGCGCCCCATGACGCTGATGGTGAAGGTGCCACGAGTATCGCAGCGATACCCATCCATTCCGTCCGCTTTCGTGCATCCGGAAATCTCGAAGTCCTGGATGTCAGCCACCTCCCCCGCACCGCTTTGCTGAAGAAGCGTGGAAAGCGCTTGCTTGGCATCCCCGTTGGACGGCTTGCCCCCGCAAGCGGACAGGACGAGCGCAGCGGCCAACGCCACCGCAAGTTGCTTAATCTTCATGTTTGTTCTTCCTCCAAGGGGTCAGTGCTGGGCCGGCGGTGCCGTCAGGGTGAATTCGGCCAGCGGCGTGTATCCCTCGTTGCTGGAGTAGGGATTCGTGGTCTCAAAAAGCGCCAGGTCCATGCGGTGAGCCTCGGCCAGCATCTCGCCACCGGGCGACCGCTCGCCGGTCAGTCGGAAGTAGAGGGTCTCTCGGGTCTGGAGCGTCAGCTTGGTGCGGGCTTGCTCGATGCGCCGGGCCAAACCCTCGTCCTCGACCTTGAGTTGGCAGGCCGGCTGCTGCATGCGGCCCCAGGGCACAAAACGGAAGCGCATGCCGCGCTCCTCATACACCGGGGAACCGTAGTTTTCGCCCATCAGGCATTGTTGGCTGAAGAACGGGAACGCTTTGGCTTGGAAGTCGTAGTCGTTGACGGTGACCTCCCCATGCACGAAGTCGTCTTTCGTCGCTCCTGCCGCCTTGCCCACCATGCGCTCCTTCGAAATGTAGGAGATCCGGAAAAAGGGCGTCTTGGCCAGGTTTGCCAGCCGCTCTTTGACAGCGGGAAGCTTTGCTTTCAGGAGGTCCTGCTTGGCGAAGGCGTCTCTTGCCTGGCTATAGCCCTCCACAAAGACCTGGGCCAGGTTCTCGTCCGAGATCTGGCCAGCAAGACGCGAGGCCAGCACCCAGGCCAAGTCATCCGGATGGAGCTCTCGGTAGCCGTCAGGTGAGGCCGGCCAGGCCACCTTTTCTTGCGCCTGGGGAGTTGTCGCTGGGGCTGCTGGCTCGCCGTTGGCCGCTGCCGTTTTCCTTTTCGCGCTGATCGGCACCCATGCGTTGTCTTGCTTTGCAAAAGTGAAGTCGAATTCCGACCGCACCGGAACCGGCTCCGGCTTCAACTGCTTGCCACCATGGAAACCCACCATGTCCACGGTCCCACCGGTCACGCAGGTGACCCGATCGGGGCCGCTGGCACTGCAGTCCACCTCCAGGTCGTCCCAGCCGCGAATCTCAATCCGCTGCCCAAGCTCCGGAACAAGGTTGGCATTCATGTGCATCTCGTAGGCCTTGGCCACCTGCTCTGCCGTGGGCAGATCCTTCTTGTTTCCACACGCTGCCAGCGCCATCGTCAGAACTGCCAATGCAATTGTTGCGTTCTTCATGCCCCTGCTCCTTGCTTGTTGGTGAGGTCCACTTCGATCGTTTCGTTGCGATAGCCGACGCGCACCCGCTCGACCGTCACGTCCATCTTCGGAACTTTGTTCTCGACCCACACCCGGTTGACGGAGAAGACCACCAAGTCATCTCGGGCATCGCGGCCTTGCCGGGCAAGGTTGGCCGCCTCAGCCGAATCCATCCTGATCAAGAGCTGGTATCGGCCGGCCCACTTGGGACTGAATACCACCCTGTCGGTTCGCTGAAACCACGGCACGAATCCCTTGCCAGTCACGGACAGACCACCGGCGGAGATTTCCGGCAGGGGAACGTAGACCTCCATGGCTCCGCGAGCAGCGTTGTATTCGACACCGCCCCAGGACACAAAATCGGGCCGCACGGCGAAGCGGCGCGTGGTTTTGAACTTCTCCAGCCGTGCATCGAAGGCCGGCCCATACCGACGCTCGATGGCATCCGTCTGGATCTGCTCGATACCGTTCGGTCCGTTGATTCTTGTGTCGGCGAACCACCATTGGTAGAGGCACCCTTGCCGATCCTTGGCATCCAAGCGGTAGCTGGAGTGCGCCGTCGCAAGCAGCTTCATGTCGCACATGTCCGAACCACCACTGGCGGTCGCGGTCAGGCCCACCCGGAGGTGCTGCGCCCCCTCCAGCATCTCCTGATCCAGATCCCAGTAGGTCCCGGCCGGTTCAAGGTAAGGACTGCGCGCCTTCTCTGCCACCACCCGAGGCGTGTTGCCAAGTGCCCGCCCGATGGTCTCCAGCAACCCCTTCCCGCCCCCGGCCTGGGCCTGGAACGCCAAGGCCAGCGTCAGCGCGCCGGCCCACCCTTTGCTTGCCATAGAACCCCCTGTTGGCTCCTTGTCACGGACTTACGTGGTGCGTAGAGTCTACCCGGGGCGTAGGGCCTGGGTCATCCTGTCGGCATGCCTGCATTGCATCCGTTCAGCCCGTGAGCACTCCCCCGCCGGTCCCTCGGGCTGTCGTGGCGGCGCGCCTGCGCCAGGCCCGCCAGCTCCGAGGCCTGAGCCAACGCGAGGTCGGGGTGCGCATGGGGTTGGACAAGGACACCGCGTCCGCGCGGATCAGCCGTTACGAAAGCGAGAGCATGGCCATCAGCCTGGAATCGCTGTTCGAGTTGGCCGTGGCGTTGGACGTCCCACCCGCTTACCTGCTGGCCACCACCCCGGCCATGGCCAACGCCATATTGGCGCTGGGCGAGCACAACGAGGCCCAGCAAGTCCTGTTGGCGGAGGTTTTGGAGAAGTTTTCAAAGTTGCCACCAAAAAAGCGCAACGTGCTCATTGAGCAGTTGTCCCATCTCACCAAGGAATAGCAGTCACAACAAGGAATGATCCCGATGTGGAAATGGATTTCCCGACTGCTGCGCCCCACCCCCACCGATCAGGAGCAACCCTCCCCCAGGGTCGATCTCGCCGCACTCGTTGATCTGAACATGGTCGAGATCAACGCGGCCGAAGCCCGGTCATTGCTCGCCCAGGACCTCGCGTTGCCAGACCGGCTCCGTCAGCGCCTCGTTGTGTTTTCAAGCACCGCTGACGCTCTCCTGGATAAAGCACGGACGACCCCTGCGCAGGCCCCCGACTGGGAGGCCATTCGGCGAACAGCCCGCTTACTCAACGGCGAGTTTGAGCTTCTGCGGAGCGATCTTCACCGCTCTCTTCGACAACTCGCTTTCTAGCGCCCTGCGAGGGCGGTAGGCGCAACGCTGCTTTGGCGACATGCGACGGATCGGCCTGCCATACGTCCGCCACCTCGGGGAACAGGCGCAGCAGAAACCCGTCCCATGTGCGATCGGGCTGAAAGCTTGCCTCACCCTTGGCCAGGCTGGACAGCACGTCCTTCATCTTGCCCTGGAGTTTTCTGGTTCGGTCCTGCTCCAACACGGTCTTCAACTGGCCGTGCGCGCGGAGCATGCAGCGGTAGAACCAGAGCGTCTTGGGCCACACCTTGTGGATGTGGTGACCGAATTCGGCCAAGGTCTCGAACCCGATGCCGATGGGTTTGCCCTGGCCATGCTTGGCCGAGTAGCCGGCCACCAGCAGGCGGTCCAGCTCTCCTTGCCCCTTGGCGTATTGAGGCAGGGTGATTCCCACCTGCTCGAAGGAGCGGCGCAGTTCGTCCCACCGCCGATCCCGCTCCTTGTAGTCCTCGATCTCCCCGCGCAGCAGCGCCACGTAGAACGTCTCGAAGGCCTGCCGTCGCTTGGCCCAGACCTGCTCCTCCCGCCAGGCCTCACGGGCTTGCTCGGTAAGTGCCTTCTGCGTTTCGTAGTCAAAGGCGTAGGCCCTGGGAACACCGTGGCTGCAGGTGTCGAATGTCAGCTCGTCGAAGGCCACCTCCCGGCGCACCTCCACATCCTCCACCCCCCCGTTTGTGAGGCGGGGCTCCAGCCAGGCACCCTCCAGGTAGAAGCGCCCTTCCCGCTGGGATCTTGCCACCGCTTGCGGAGTGACACGAAAGGCATTGCGGTTGTTCGAGAAGAACAGATCGTCTTCGGCCAACCGAAACTTCGACAGATTCAGATCCTTGAACAGCCAGAGCATGTGCCCGGTGTTCTCGCGGTAGAACTTCATGCGTTCGGCGATGACGTGCACGAAGGTGGTGGAGAGCTGGATCTCGATGACCCACCGCTGTCCGCCTCGTGTGGTCTGGACGTCGGGCTGGCGCCACTTGTAGTGCGCCATGTCCCACCATCTTGCCTCCGTTTCCGTGCTGGAGAACATTGGATCAGCGTCCAGGCTGTCCTTCACCCACTCCTTGAAGGCTTTGTGGAGGGAGCCTTCCTTGTGCAACCCGAACTTGCGGGCCAGGATGGCCGCGGGAGAATGGCCCTTGCGACCGGTGCAGCTCTCCCGCAAGCGCGCCGTGAGGTGATCGAAGTAGAAACGGATTTCCGTGCGCGCCCGAATCGCCTTGGACCTGACCCCCATCGCATCCTTGCAGTGCGGGCAAACGTAACGCGGTGTTCCGTCGAGCAGCTCAAGCTCCGCAGCCAGACGACCATCCCGGACCACCTCCCCGTAGTCCCGACCTTCCATGAAGTCGTCGAGGGTGAGGGTGTCACCGCTCACCCGGTCCCAGACGAGGTCATGGGATCGCTTCGAGGCAGGAACGTATCGGACGGGACTTTCCATGCCACAACACATGCTCGCGCCCACTTCGCCAGCTTGTCGAGACCCGTCTCATCGCCTAAAAACTGCCTAAAGAAAATGGTTGCCGACTCCCATTCCGTGGTCTACCTATAGGGCCCTTCGAAACTCAACACGGGGGCGATGATGACGACACAACACGGCTGGCAGCCATGCCGCGCATGCCACCACCCAGGGCAAGACATTCGCATAGAAGGGGATTGGCACCTGCGGGCCAACCCCGGCTATTGGGGCGCTCAAGCCCCCCGAGTTCTCGTGCTGGGTTTCTCCAAGGGCGCCACGCAGATCGCTGCCGCCGCGGGAGGTCAGTTCGATGCGGTGGCTTTCGCGGGGATGCGCCCCCGCTTGAAGGCGGTGCTGGACGGGCTTGGCCTGGATCTCGATGGTCAGAGCATCGACGAAGCAATGTCAGCGGGCGCGCGCGCCTTGGGCGCTGCATCGCTGATCCGTTGCGGGCTGTCGGTGATGGAAAACGGGCAGCTCAAGAGCAGTGGCACGATCATGCCCAAGGCCGCGAAGGCCAGCTTTCCGCTTCAGGCCATGAAAACGTGCATCGGCCGCCACCTGAACCCTCTCCCAGAGAGCGTGGAAACGGTGGTCATGCTGGGCACCACCGACGCTTACGTGAAGGGGGTGAAGGGTCTGATGCGCGAGCAGTTCTCTGACTACCAGGACGTCAACGACGTGTCCTTTCGCGCGCAGGGCCGCACCTGGGTGTTCGCATCCCACCCCAGCGGGGCCAACGGCACGTTCGGGGAATGGGTGGCCGGCGATGGGTCGACCGAGTCGGGCCGCAAGCGCTTGTTGGCGCGGGCCGCGCTCGGTCACTCGACCGACTCAACACCGTCTCGCACGTCACCTCCTGCGCGCGTTTCAGTGACAGACAACCGACCTGTCACCACTCCCCCACCAGTTCGCCCCACACCTCCTAAGCCCACCTCGCCTGTATCCCAGGCAGCGGCTCCCACCCGCCTGAATGCGCGCTTCGCCCAGACCTTTCACCTGGTCAGCAACGAGGGCCGGAAGGTTGTGCCGGTGCGCATGAAGAATTAGGACACCGGCCTGGTTGCTTTTCGCCTGGCGAAGATGGGCAACACCAAGGATGGACAGCGGGAAGTAACGGACGAAGCCGAACTGCTGCGGTTGTGCGAGACCGGGCAATACCAGGTCAGGGCGCAGCCGTTGGACAAGTCGGGTCCAGCGAACTTCGTTCGCCCCCTGCTCAACCACAGGATCGTGAAGTCACCGGCGGCTTGATAGGGGCTCCCCTGTCCTTCATGCCCTCTGTCAGCAGTTCACGGACGAGCTCGCTGACGTGCCTGCTCTCCTCGGCCGCCAGCTTCTCCATCTGCGCTTTCAGGTCCCTGGGCACGCGCACGGCCATTTGAACGTAGGCCGGCCGGGTCATGGCATCGCCAAGGACAGCACCACCGCCACGGCCAGGCCCGCAATGATCGCGGCTTTCAGGAGCGAACGGCGGCGGGAAACGCCCGTCTGGCGTTTCGCGCTCTTCCAATGAATGCCCGCGATGCACAAGACGATGAAGAGGAAGAGGACCACCCAGGCGGTGGTGATGATGGCACCGAAGGTGATCATGCAGCACCTGCCAGCAGCACCGTGGGCACCATCACCCACGCGCTCATCACTGCATACGTCGTTACCAATCCGCCCACGCCGATTGCAAGGTCGGGCAGCCTAGCGCTCGGATCGACCAGCGTTTGCGCGCAAATCTTGAGCATGGTCCATCCGCACATGAACAAGGCCAGGTCGCGCCAGTCGCGCAGAGCGATGGGGGCCAGGGGTTTAATCGGCGAAGCGGGCATAGGGACTCTCCAGCTGTTGGGTGGTGCCGTAGGGCAAGGGTTGATCAGGGGTGGTGGACGCGTCAGCCATGCCGGCCACGCTCTTGAGCACGTCCAGCAAGGATCGACTGTTGCTGGCGTCTGCTTCAGCACGCGCCACGAACTCGTCCAGCTCGCTGGGCAAGGTGGAGCGCATGTCAGCGACGACATCGCGCACCCCACTTGAACCGGGCATGCTCGCTCCCGTCACGCGGTTCCAATCGCTGGAGAACCGATCGACTCCGTCCATGCCCATGAAAAACAGCCGGGCCAAGATGGCTGCGACGATGATGTTGACGACCCATCGGCGCGTCACTCCGAAACTGATGAACATGTCTTTTCCTCCCCAATCGTTTCGTTTGTCGGTGTATGACGCTCGTATCCCGTTCGTCATACCTCTGGGATACATCTGCATGACAAACGCGCAAGGGGACATTGCAGACTAAAGCTGAAATACGCGAAGCACCGCTCGCTTCTTTGTTAGGCAAGAAAACGAAGAGGGGCCCGAAGGCCCCAGCGCGTGTGTCAGCGCCAACCCAGGTCGACTCGGTCAAGGTCGTAATCCTCGCCGAACTGAAGGGCCGCGGCTTTCGGCTCCAGATCCGCGTAGCGGGACAGCTCGGTATCGGTCAGTCCAGCGTCGCCGATGGTGATGGCAAAGTGCGCTTGAAGAGCAGCGTTGAAGGCGTCACGCTAGCTCGCGGTGATGATCGTCATGGGTGTTCTCCCAGTGAAAAAGAAAGGGGCCCCGAAGGGCCCCGTGGCGGTCAGTCTTCCTTCGGCTCGGGCAGGCGCAGGACCACCACGCCGCTCACCGGCACCGCGTTGAGGACAAGGCGGTAGCCCTTGCCGTCCTGATGCGGCCAGGCCGCGCCGATCTTGGACCAGTTGCTGCGCTTCTCGCCCTGGACTTCGTATTCCTCGACCAGGAAGGCGTCAAGGCGGTCGTTAGCGGGCTGGTTCTTCTTGGCCATGGTCTTTCTCCTTTGGTTTCGAGCGGATTGCTCGCGAACCGGTGAAGGAAGCCGTCCAGGCCTTGCAGCACCCCGGCAGCGACGCAGCGGAAGCGCAGGAGCCCAGAGGGGCCGCAACGCAGAGGAGGAGTGCGACGCACTTGCGCAGGGACGAGGCGACCGATCCTGTCGCGATGAAGCAACCGCGCCCAACGGAGCAATGCAATGGCCCGTCCTACCCGCCCTCGCCTCGCTCAGCTGTCGAGGAAGGTTCAGGCGAATCAGCGTTCGAAATCGGGATGTCCGAACCGGACAAGGGCTGCATTGGCCCCGCGGTTCGCACACGGTTTGGCCTGCGCCTTGCCGATGGACGACACCCTGGGACATTGCGATACTTGAGTGACAGGATGGGGGAACACATGGGTATCGAACGGGAGTTTCAGAGCTACGGCGCGCAGCTCGTCAATCGTGCATGGGCGGTTTCCGCGATCACCGACGATCCACGCGAAGTGGTGGTGAGCATCTGGCAGCACAACATCGCCGAGCGCGACGGCCGGTGGATCTACGATGACTCCCTCGCGCGGTGGAACGGCGCGGGCAAGAACTTGCTCAAGGAGCACCTCGGTGTGGCCTACCGCGAAGGGCTGCGGTTGCGCGCCGTCGTCGCCACCCAACACAACCGGGCCGAACGCGAGCGAAATCCGGGCAAGGCTCCGCGCAACACGTTCAAGGCCCGCCCCGACTTGGTGGGCCGTGTGGAGTTGCTGGACGGCGACCACTTCGTGTTGGTGTTCGAGCACGTGGGCGAGCTCGCCTCCGCCCCGACCGGTGCCAAGTATTGGCGGGTTGCCGAAGCGGTGGAAGCAATGGGCGGCGGCACGCTGGCCGAGGTGGGCGAGTGGCTGGAAACCCACTTTCCTTCGGACCCCATCGCCGACTTGCGCGCCAACCTGGAACACCTGACGGTGAACTCCGCCAGCCGGCCCCACTACAACTACAGCCGATCCGATTGGCGCACCGACCGCGGTCACCCCCACGACCGGCTGTTCAAGATCGTGGACGCAGGTCCGCCCCGGAGCACCCGCTACGTGCCGTTCAACCCAGCTGTTCATGGCCACCTGGATCTGCAGAAAGGCGACGATGGAAAGTGGGTGGTCGTGCCGTTGCCTCAGGACGATCAAACGCGGGCGGAAGCGCAAGGCCAAGCCGACGCGTTCGACCATGCCCCACCGCTCGACAACGAGCACGACGCCCGCGTGTGGGCGATGCGAGCGGTTGCACAACGCCGCGGCCAGCCGCTGTTTCGTGCCCGCTTGCTCGACGCTTACGAGGGCAAGTGCTCCATCACCGGGTGTTCTGCCCTGGAAGTGTTGGAGGCGGCCCATGTGCTTCCCTACCGCGGGGACCACACCAACCGCGTGGACAACGGCCTGCTCCTTCGCGCCGATCTCCACACCCTGTTTGATTGCCAGTTGCTCTGGATCACGGCGGAGAACACCGTTGCCCTCGCCCCCGCTCTCCTGGCCACCGACTACGCTTCCCTCCAGGGCCAACCGATTCGTCTGCCGGCGTCCCGAGCGAACCACCCCAACCCGGCTCACCTGGCCGAACATGCGAGAGCGTGTCATGCACGCCACTTGCTTCAATCGGATTAGGGTTGGGACGCATGCTGATCCGAAACACCACGCCCGCCAGCTGCTTTGGACTGGCCGGCTGCGATGAGAACGCCGGCACGGCCGCCTTCGGGTGGTGCCTGGACCAGGTGCCCGCCCTGCGCCGAGAGGTGCTGAAGGCATTGACGTGTGATCCCGAGGCAGAGCTGGTGGTGGCCAGCCAAGTGTTCGCGGAGGATCGTGGATTCACTGACCTGGAACTGACCTCGGGCACCGCGCTTCACGCCATCTTCGAGGCCAAGTTGGGATGGCGGGTGCCTACGCTCGGGCAACTAGAACGCTACCTGCCGCGCTTGTTGGCCTCGCCAGCTCAGACCCAAGCCCTGGTCTCGGTCAGTGCGGCCGATGCGGTCTGGGCCAGGCGGCACCTTCCCACGGCGTTGTCCGGCGTGCCGGTGGTCCACTGGTCCTGGTCAGACCTCCAGGCCATGGCACGGCGCGCCCACGACGCCACCCGCAGTCCGATAGACCGGGTCTGGCTCACCCAGCTGATCCACCATCTTCAGGAATACGGCATGACCTCCAACGTCTTCGATTCGCGGGCCTACGTGGTCTCGCTCAACCGATCGCGCATCCAGCCGTCGGACCCGCTGACCTGGATCGATGTGGTCGTGGAACAAGGGAAGTATTTCCACCCCGTGGGCGGCAGCGATCGCAGCGGATGGCCGGTTATCCCGCCGTCCTACATCGGGTTCCGCTACCTGGCTGAATTCCGTAGCGTCCATTTCATCGAGCGGGTGGACGTGACCGACCATCTGCAGGACGTGGACCCGCGTTGGCCCGAAACCAACGCGCCGAATTTCGTCTACACCTTGGGGCCGCCGATGAAACCGGCCAGGCCCATGGCCCTGGGAGCCATCCACCCGAGCATGCGCAATTGGGTAGCGTTGGACCTGCTGCTCAGCGGCAAGGCGAGCAACTACAAGGACGCCATTGATCGCATGCGCGAACGCGTTCAACAGCAGGGCGGATGAAACAAAGCCCCCTTTGCGGGGGCTTCGGTCGTCGGCGCTTGAGTGGGGATTCTCGCCCCCGTCCCCCATTGCCTGCCGGGTGAAGTGGCCTGGACGGCAAGCCCATGATCGGCTTGCGGGCACCACGTTGCCATCGGTGCCGGGAGGATTTGGTTGTCAGACTTCTTCCCGTTCTGCGTCGGTCTTTTCGGCCAGCCACTGCTCCACGGTCTTGCCCTTGAGTTCCTCCGCGAGGTGACTGGCACACAACATCGGGCCCTTCGAGCGGAAGTTGGCCACCATGTGTGCCGCAAGGATGGCGGCAGCCAACACATCGCGCTTCTGGCGCCCTTGCTCGGTCCAGCCGTTGGGCAACGCTTTGAGTGCCACCAAGGCTTCTTGCCCTGACAGGTATTGGATGCAGGTCAGGAACGACCACTGGAGGCCGATCGCTTCGCGCAGGCGAACACCGGCCATCTTCTCGTCGATCTTCCCTTCCACCGCATCGAGCAGCACATTGGCCGCCACCACAGCTTTCCCCTGGGCGGAGAGCCGACTTTTCTTTTTCGGAAACATCCCCCTCACGCTCATCCCTTTGCGACCCGCTCCGGCCACCGTTCGATTGAATCCAGAAAACGCCCCACCCCATCGTTGCTCTTCGAGAAGCAAGCGGCAACCGGCATGTCGATTCCCGTTTGGGCAATCCGCTGACGGAGTGCGTTGACGCGCCGCTCCCAGGCTTTGTCCAGCAACACCAGATTGCAGTAGTCCACGGCGTCCACGGCGTGCATGAGGTCCAGTGCGTCGTTGTTGGAGATCGACGCCTTGGTGTCGAGCACCAGCTCCCGCAGCAGATCGCCCGAGATGACTTGTTGCCGCGTGCGCCCATCGTCGGGCCGCGCTGCCTTGGCATTGCGCCGGTAGGTGTCCAGCTGCCGGTGATGGGTCAGTGATGCCACCACCTTGGAAGCAACGTCGTCCAACGTGGCCGCCATCTCTACGCGACGCTCGTGGACCAGTTGGAACATCCCCCGAAACGTTTCGGGCAAGTTCTGCTCCTTTGCCCAGCGGCGCGAAAAGTAGTCCATGTTGCGCTCGTCGGCACGGGGCAATGATCGCCTGGCCAAATCCGTCTCGCTCCGCCTTTCCATGTCCACGTCGGGTTCGGACAGGAAGAGGTAGATATGGGCCACCACTTGGGCCAGCAACTTCTCGGCGCACTGCGCGTGGCGAGGATCGGTGAAACGGGCGAACTCGCTCATGGAGAGCGAGGCCAGGAGCCAGGTGCCACCGCTCGACTTCAACGCCCGTGCGAAACGCGCCGACAACTCGTCGCTGTCGGCGATTTCGCGGATGGCGAAGGTGTCCAGGTAAACGGCAGGCCGTTCAAGCCGCTGGGTCCACACCACGTCGTCGCCGTCGAAAGCGAAGGAGATGGCCACCTACCCGTCCTCTGTGGGCTTACTTGGCAGCCTTCTTCGCTGCTTTTCTTGCCACCTTCTTGGCCGTCTTCGGGGCACCTTTCTTCACGGCTTTCCGGGACGCCTTCTTCACCGGCTTGCCCGCCTTCTTGACCACCTTGGCCGGAGTGTTCTTCACCGCCCCACCCGCAGGCGGGAACTTCGACCCGGGGTTGGCCTGGGCCCAGGCCTTGCCCTCGGCGGACTTCGCCCACGCGGCAAACGCCTTGGGGGTCAGCCCACGGCCCGCCCAGGTTTCCCCGGTCGGCAATCGATACTTCGGGGCCACCTTGCCCAGCTTGCGGCCCTTGCGGGTGGCAGAAACGGGCTTGGGCGCGCGCGCCGGCTTGGTGTCGAGCGTTTCACCGATGAGCTTGGCCACCTGGCGACGCTGGGCGGGGCTGAGGACCTTCGCATACTTCTGCAGCACAGCCAACGCCTTGGGCACTTCACTGTCGCGCTTCTCGACCAGCTTTCGCTGCGCTTCCAGCTGTTTGATTTCGGCGTTGATCGACTGCAGGGTGGTCAGGGCCAAGGGGAATGCTCCATTAGAGGGATCGGACGGTTATAGCCCATAGGCTAGTTTTTGGCCAAATAGTGGCCATAATCTAGCGTAATCCCTTGCATCGGGTTAGTCGCGCTCCACCACGACCGTCCACGCGAAACTGGCCTGCGGCAGCCCCGTTTTCGGATCCGTCCCCATGGTCGCCTGGGGCAAGACGCTGATGACCCGCCACCCCTGCGTGTAGAGCTGGGGGATGGTGAGCGAGCCGGCGGTCTTGCACTCGAACACGGTGTCGTTGGTGAGGGTCCCGTCCTTGAGCACGGGCTTCGAAGAGCAGACCTCTCCTTGCTTGGCGAAAACAGTGGTGGACACGGCCAGCAGCACGGCGGCCAGACCCAGCTTTTTCAGGTGCATAGGCAATCCCCTGTAGACCGCCTTCCTGGCGGCCTCTGAACGATAGCAACAAATGGCTTAGCTATGAATCACGCCTACGCGGCTTCCTTGACCAATTCGTAATAGGGGTGGCGCTTGTCGTCGAAGATGGCGAACAAGGCGTCCAGGTTGTTCGGATCCGGATTGAGCCAGGCGTCTACGTGCTCGGGGCGAATGTTGATGATGGTGCGATCGTGACCGGCCGCGGCCACTTCCGGTTCAGGCTCGTCGGTGATGGCGGCGAACGACCACAAATCCGGCTCCTCCCCCTTCGGGTCCACCCAGTGGGAGTAGAGGCAGGCGATATACATGGTCTCCCCGGTGCGCGGCCGGAACTGGATTTCCTTCGATCCGCCCTTCCCGTCGTCCACGTTCTCGTAGAACGTCTCGGCCAGCATCAGGCCGTGGGTGTAACCGAACTGGTTTCGCCAGAAGCGCTGGAGGTTGTCGCGCCTGGCGTTGTAGGTGCCCGACACGCGCCCATCCTTCGTCCAGTCGATTGACGGATCCATGCCGGCTGGCCGGCAGTGGTATCGCATGGGTCGCACGACCTTGCGCCCGTTCTCCGAGATCAGGACGGGGACATACCAGTCGGGGAAGATCCGGTTGTCCTTGGCCGGCTCCAGCTTGGTGCGCTTCGCGTCGGCGATCCAGCGCTCCATCTGTTTGATCTTGTTCCCGGCAATGCGCTGATCATTGAGGGCGGCCTTGGTCTCCCTCTTCGCCAGCTTCACTTCAGCAGCTGCCAGGCGCGCCTTCTGCGCATCCAACTCGGCCTCGCTTTCAGCGAGCTTGCGGCCGTTCCACTCGGAGATGAGCCCCTGAATCTGACGCTCCAGGTCGGACTTGGGCGGCAGGAAGTTCAGATCCATGCCCTTCGGGATCTTGGGGGTGAACTTGGCCGGCTTGCGGACGCGGTAGGCCTCGTCCCGCTTGAGGTAGACCTCCCAGAACTCGCGGATGTCGATGTCGGCGCCGAATTCCTTCACGTAGTTGTCGTAGAGGGTCCAGGCTTCAGCGGAATAACACATGCTCCCTCCTAAGAAGACGGTTCACTTGCGAAAGTGGCTGGCGCGGGGGCGGCTTCGCCCGGCACCTGGACCAGACCCATCGCTCGCAGCATGGCCACGATTTCCAACTGCTTGGCGGCGACGAACTGCGGTCGGGTTTCCACCTCGCTGGCAGGCGCGCGCTTCTCCGCCAGCTCCAGGATTTCCAGCGAAGCGTGAAGCGCCATGGAAGTGCTGAACCCCAGCAGATCCACAACCTCTTCCGGCGGAGTGTCGATCTCTCCTGAGCGCCGAATCAGGGATTGGTAACCATGGTGGACGTAACCATGCATGGTTTTCTCGGATTGCTGCCAGGTGTCCAGCAGGTCTGCGTAGCGCTGAACACCGGAGCGTTTGACCACCTTGCGGATGATCTTGTCCGGGGTCGCGGTGTCGTGTCCCTTCTGGAAGTGGGCCAGCTCCTGGTCATCTGCCCATTGCAGCCAGATGCCACGCACGAAGGCTTCGAACGCGGGCCGCATCAACGCGGTGGCCGACCCCAGCAACCCGTGCTTGACCAGGAGCGCGGCCGAAGCCTGGTGCTCATGGACCACGGCGAACGCAACCGCAGACATGTGGTCGGGCAACGGCCCATCCAGTTCCAGGCCATAGAGGCTGTTCTCATTCCAGTGCCGCACGTGGTCGGCCCATTCCAGCGCCCGTTGAACCCGCGGATCCTGAAGCCATACCGGCCAGAGGCTATCTGTTGCACCGTCATCCGGCATCGTCGATCTCCACAGCGGCGATGAACCGCCCATGCTGGGCCAGCATCGCGCTGATCCGCTGGTTCACAACGCCCACGTGCTCTCCGGCCCGGTCTTCGATCGCGTCGGCCTCGCCGGCAAACGCCATCCAGAAGTCGCCATCAGCGGGGTAGGCCGCGAGCAGGTCCGGAAGCTTGGCTTCCAGGGCGTCGAGCAAGGTCGTGAGCTGGTCGAGGGAGGTCATGGCCCTATCTTGACACCGGCCACCCTACGGCGCGATAACTCCCCTGCCGCGTGGGAACTTACCCCCGGTGTATTGCCTGCTTAGCTCAAGGCAACAGGTGCCCGAAACGTTCTCGCCTAGAGACGTCGGGAAGCTATTTCCTGTTTTTCCCGAGACTAAGCATGCCCAAACTCCAACGTCTAAGAACCGATGCATTCCACGCCCAGAAGGGCCGCTGCTGCTACTGCAGCCTGCCGATGTGGAACGCCTCCCCCGATGAACTGAAACCCTTCGGCCTGCCTGCGCGCACGGCCAATCCGTTGCGCTGCACCGCCGAACACCTTGTGGCCCAACAGGACGGCGGCAAGGACGTGGCCGGCAACATCGCCGCGGCTTGCTGGTTGTGCAACCAACGCCGCCACAAACGGAAGTCCCCACCCTCACCCGAGGCCTACCGCGCCTTCGTTCAGAAGCGCCTGGCCAAGGGGAAATGGCACCCGCCGGGGGTGGCCAAGTTGCGGGTCAAACCGCGTGCGTCGCCACGACCCGCCGGATGAGCTCCGCCACGCCCAGGTTTCGGCGCTGCGCCTCGCGGCGGACGCGGTCGACCAGGTCTCGGGACGCCCGGATGGGCGGCAAGCGGTCCTCTCTGGGGCCGGTGACGGGAGAGCGCAGTAGCTGGGGTCGCGCCAGGTGGGCGGTGAGCCATTGGCGCACGGCTTCGCTCTCACTCACCCCAGCGGCCCCGGCATGTGCGATCAGCGAGAGCGGGACGCGGAGTTCGCCGTGTGCGAGGCGCTGGACTGCGTGCTGGACGAGCGCGGCGCGCCGGCCACCCTGGACGACACCCATTGATGGATGAAGGGGGTCGAGGACGCGGCGGATATAGCTGCCAGGCAGGGGCGACCGTGGAAGGCTGCGGGGTAGTAGGAGGCTGGACTATCATAAGTCCATGCCTGTCTCGCCGCCCCTCGCCTACCGCTTATTGCACACCTTCGGGGCAATCGAGGCCCTGCTCAAGCAGCAGCATGGCTTCCTCGGAGCGGAAGGGAACCCAGCAGGCCCCGGGCGCACGAAAGCAAAGGCCAACTGGGACGCGGTGGATGCAGCAGTTCGCAACCTGCGTCCGGCTGACTTCTTCGATCACATTTCGCAGCGCACGAAGGACAAGATGCTGGGCGGAGCACGCAACCGGCCACAGATGCAGTTTGTGCTCGTGAATCCGGACGGGACCTGGCGAGCGGAGTTCGAAGACAGCAACCTTCCAGCCCAAGACTCATTGGCTTTGGTGGTTGCCATGCGGCGCGTGCGCAACAACCTCTTCCACGGCGGGAAGGCTGCTAACCAACCAGGCCGCCCATTGGGCGACGACGACGAATGGGCCCAGGGTGCGCTGGAAGTTGCCGAGCACCTGCATGACCTGTTGAATCGCGGTGAACTTCGGCCCATTCAAGCACCCTGACCCACTTCAGTCTTCCTTGGTCGGCGGGCACCGGGGGAAACGGCTGCAGGAATAGAAGATTTCCTTCGTGGTGCGATTGACGCGCTCCACCAGCACGCCTTTCCTGCACAGGGGGCAGGCTTCTGGCGGCGCCCCCTCCACCTGCGTGATCTCCACGCCGTGGTTTGCTTGGAGCTCCACCAGGAATTGAGAGGGTTGGTGTTGAGTGGTGTAGATCACCACGGACCTCTTCGCACGGGTCAGGGCCACGTAGAAGAGCCGGCGTTCTTCGCCGAAGGCAAACGTCTCCGGCTCGGGCATCGCCAGTTGAAGAATGGGATCGTCCTGGACCTGGCTGGGAAATCCCAGGGTGTCCTGAACCACGTTGAGCAACGCCACGAAATCGGCTTCCAGCCCCTTGGCCCGATGGACCGTGAGGAATCGGAGCTCGATCTTGTCGCCGAATCGCTGCCTCCAGGCTTCCAGCTCCCTGGGCCTGTCGTTGCGGTAGCGGCCCAGGATGAGCATGGACCGCAGCGGTTTCCCCTCCGTGGCCTCCGGTAGCTTGTCGTAGAGCGCCTGGATGTTGGCCTTCAACCGTCCGGGGATGTCCTCAACCGTCGGCAGCGCGACCACGCTCACCCGGGGACCCTTCAATGGGTTGCTGGTGAAGACCTTCTTGGCCAATTGCATCGGATTCTTCGACACGAACTCCGATGTGAGATCACACAGCGATTGAGGGCATCGAAACGTCTGGGAGAGATGCCGAACGGCCGCATGGGGATGGGCCTTCTGAAACCCCGACATGATTGCTAGATCGGCGCCGGCAAACCGATAGATGCTCTGCCAGTCATCGCCCACCGCCGTGAACTGCGCACCGCTGGCGTCAACGATTGCCTGGAGCAGACGCATCCGTGCGCGGGATGTGTCCTGGAACTCGTCCGCCAAGACCATCTTGACGCTGCAGGGGAAGCGGCCACCGATGATGTGATCGGCGGACTGGTTGAGCATGTCGTCGAAGTCCACCAGACCCTCCGCGGCCAATCGGTCTTCCCAGCGCTGGGCGACGGCCTCGTAGAGGTCGAGGAACAGCTCCATGCGCGGCACGAACGCACCCGGCAAGGTGTCGATGCGTTCACGGGCCTGCTCGACCGATTGCCGCGAGCCCTTCATGTGCTGCTGGAACACGCGCATGACCTTCGCGATAGCCTGCGGCGACACTGGATTCTTGGCCGGAGGGACGCGGTCAGGGTCGAACACCAGGTCGATGCCCTTGGACTGGAACAGCTCCTTGAGCGCCGCCAAGGCGGCACCGGTGCGCAGACCATGCGCGGTCGTTTCGAACAATCGCGTCCCTTGGTCGCGGTGGAGTTGCCGCTTCCAATGCACGCCCTCCAGGTAATCCTTGAAGGCTGGAGGCGCTTCGCCCTTAGCATTGAGCGCGAAGTGCTCGTGGAAGACGTCGATGTCGGGGTAGTAGAAGTCCGGGCGGTATTGCCGCTTGGTGGAGGTGCGGGTGTCGTGGGGATACGGCTCTTCGTAACGGTAGTTCACACCGTGGAGGAACAGCCAATCCGCGATGAGGCGCTCGGACTTGCTCTTGACGATCTCCCCGCGCAGCGTGCGAAAGCCCCGCTTGCGCTGGCTCTCCGGGTCGTAGTCCTCCGGCTCTTCTCGCGCGTCCCATTGCCCTACGTCCTTGAAATAGAGCAGGCGGAACAGATCCCATTGCGCTGCGAACGCTGGATTCTCAGCGCACAGCTCATCGACCAGGTGGCCGATGAAGGCCTCGTCCTTGCCATTGCTCAGCCATGGCGCCGGGGTGGGCATTTTCCCCGTCGCCGCGCCGATGACTTCCAGGCCGAACGCATGGAACGTCTTGGCGGTGATGCGATTGGCCCCGTCGAGGTGGCCCAACCGCTTGGCAATCCGTTGGCGCAGCTCTTCGGCTGCGTCGGTGTTGAACGCCAACAGGAGAATGTCCTCAGGTGCGCAGAGACCCTCCTCCACTGCGTAACCGGCCTTGGCCACGATGGTGGAAGACTTGCCGGAGCCGGCGGCGGCGACCACCAACAGCTCGTCGTCCATGCACACGACCGCCTTGGCTTGCTCCTCGGTCAATGGGTTCGACTCCACCCGGTCGAAGAACGCCCGTTTGGCCTCCACCTGATCTGCTTCGAACGCTGCGTTGTGCGCGTCCACCTGGCGTGCCAGCCATTCGTGAGACGTGGGGTGATACGACGGTGGCGCCGCGTCGATCCACGGCACGCCTTGCAGGACCGGTGGGGCGTCGCTCGCCAGTCGCTTCTGCCAACGGCGGCGACCGATCCAGCCTTGCTCACCCACCCACGCCATCTGCCGCTGCGACCATGAAGCCAAGGCCTTAGCAAATGCGGCGCGGCGGCGGCGCTCGTTCAGACTGTCCAGGTATGCCTCTGGGGTCTGGTCGAGCTTGGGGTAGAAGCTGTTTTTCCTCTTCCGCTCTTTGGCCAAGGCCGGGTGTTCAAACAGTGCGCCCCAGCTGGGTAACCCGACGGTGGATGGCGAAGGAATGGTGGCCTTGAGTTGCGACAGCAACGCCGGATCGACCTCGCCCACCGATTCCAACCGTTGATCCACCTGCCGCTGCCAAGGATCCAGGACCTTGATGGCCCGGGACCCGTAGTGGGCCAGGCTGCCGGTCACTTCTTCCCGCACGAACTGCTGGAGCTCCTCGGCCTTGTCCTCCCCCAGGCCTTCCCCGACCACCCAACCGGTCCCGATGACGTTGAAGTGGCACTCCACCGTCGTGGAGAAGTTGTGCCGCGGCTTGCACTCCAGTGAGTGGATGAGGATCAAGGGGCCTTTCACGACGCGCCGGCCACGATCGAGGGACAGCTCGAACGCGTCCCCGTCTGAGTTGAAGATCCAGCCGCTCCCGCTGAACAACCAGCTCCGCAGCCGCGATGGCTTCCAGGTTGGCATCCCCTCTCCCTTTCCCGCGCGTGGAACCGCACCCGACCTGCGCCCCACGGGTTTCACCGCCCGACCCTCCCATGCTGGGACAAGGTGTTGGGCCCGTTCAGCGAAATACTAAATGACTAGGGTCTGGAGGCGGAGCTAGCCTGTCTCCCCGGTGCGTCTCACCGGGTGATTCTGACTTGTAGAGACTACCGCCATGCTCGACACCACGCTCCCGCCCGGTTACCTGGGCGCCGCCAACCTCCACGCGACTCCCCTGCCGCTGCTCCTGCTGCCGGTGCGGGCCACGTGCGGCTTCCCCTCGCCTGCTGAAGACTTCTATGGCTCGCAAGACGTGCTGGACATCAACCAGCGGGTCGTTCGAAACCCGGTGGCCACGTTCTACGTCGAGGCGGACACGGGCACGTCGATGGTGGAGTTCGGGATCTTCCCGGGCGACACCCTGGTGGTCGATCGCTCGCTCACCGCCCGCCATGGGGACATCGTTATGGTGTGCTGGGAAGGCGGCTTCACGGTGAAGCAGCTGCGCCTGCGCGCCGGGCGCTACGAGCTCCATTCGGGCAACCCTGTCAACGCCCCCATCGTCGTTCCGGAGGACGTGGAGCTGGACGTGTGGGGCGTGGTGACCTGGTCCTTCCGCAAACAGTTGAGGCGTTGACACATGGACGATGCAAGCCGCTGGAGCAAACTCAAACCGATGGAGGGGCCGCGCTGGCCCATCCGGTGTGGCCATGTCTTCACCGCCGAGGATCTGGTGCGCCTGCGCGAGGGCCTCTGGCCCCGCGACATGGACGACCGATGGGCGGTGTGGCTGGACGGCGAAACCTTGCGCTGCTGGCGCTCGTGGACCGGCACGTGCATCTACGAAAGCCAGGTGACCCTGGCCGAGGACGGCACCGGAGTGGCGGTTGTCGTGGACGTGCTCGACGACGGAGACACCTACCGCCGGGCCGCTACCGACGAAGGCGAGCTGGAACGCTTTGAGGGCGTGCTCTCCCAGGTGCGGTGCCGCGAAAACGACGGCGACGCACTGGCTGGGGTCTCGATCAACCAGGAGGCGTGATGCGCCGTTGGCACTCCATGGCTCAGAGGAAACGTTGACGTGTTCGGCTTGGTGGACGGGAACAACTTCTACGCGTCTTGCGAGCGGGTTTTCAACCCGTCGTTGCGCGGCCAGCCGGTGTGCATATTGTCTAACAACGATGGATGCGCGATCGCCCGCAGCCAGGAGTGCAAGGACCTGGGAGTGAAGATGGGCCAGCCCATCCACGAGGTGCCACCCCACATCCGGCGGCAGCTGCGAATCTTCTCGGCCAACTTCGGTCTCTACGGCGATCTGTCAGGTCGGGTGGTGTCGGTGCTGCGGGAGTGGTTCCCGCGCGTGGAGGTCTACTCCATCGACGAATCGTTCGTGACGTTCGACGGTGTGCCGGCGGAGCAACGCGAGGCGATGGCCCGCCAAGCCCGTGCCCAGATCCTCCAGTGGGTGGGCATTCCGTGTTGCGTGGGCATCGGCCCGACGAAGACCTTGGCCAAGCTCGCGAACAAGCTGGCCAAGAAGACGCCGCACGGGGTGGTCACCGCCCTGCCCGGTTCGCCCGAACTTGAAACCTATCCGGTGGAAGACGTGTGGGGCGTGGGGCGCAAGCTCACGGCCAAGCTGGGCGCCGAAGGCATCCTTACCGCGGCGGACCTGGCCAGAGCCGATCCCGACACCCTGCGCGCCCGCTACGGGGTGACCTTGGCGCGCACCCAACGGGAGTTGCAGGGGGTGGTGTGCAACGACCTGGAGGAAGTGGAACCGGAGCGGCAGCAGATCGTCGTGTCGCGCTCTTTCGGCCAAGAGGTCACTTCGCTGGAAGACCTTCAGCAAGCCGTGTCCACGTTCGCCCAGCGGGCGTGCGAAAAGCTGCGGTCGCGCTCGCTCCAGGCCAGTGGAGTGTGGGTGTGGCTCAACACCAACCCCTTCAAACCCGGCGCGGCGCAGTATCACCCCAGCAAAGCATTCAACTTCATCGGGCCGACGAGTGACACGAGCGAAGTGCTGCTGGTCGCCCAAGGGTTGGCCAAGGCCATGTGGAAGACCGGCTACCGCTACAAGAAAGCCGGCGTGGGGTTGCTCGACCTTACGCACGGCGATGTCCACCAAGGCGACCTCTTCGCCGGCATCGATCCCCGCTCGCAAGCGCTCATGAAGGTCATGGACCAGGCCAATGCGAAGTTCGGGCGGGGCACGATGAGCATGGCGTCGTCGGCCTGGCGATCAAAGGGGCCGGCGCTGTCCAAGCCCGCGTGGGCGATGAACCAGAAAAACTTATCGCCGGCATACACCAGCCGGTGGGACCAGCTCATCCGTGTGAAGTAATCCGGCGTTTGCGCGGCCCTACTCATGAATTGCCAACACCTCACCCCTCTTCAACGGGTCGCTACACGTCGCCAGGATGGGCATCCCTGCACAGTGGCATTTGGTTTCGATACGATGAGCCAATGACAACCGCCCGATATCGTTCCGCCGTGAAAGCCGGCTTCCGATACGAACAACTCCCCATGGTTTGCGGTCCGGCACCAAAACAATGGGTATGTTCCATCGGAGGCCAACTCCTTTCTGTGGAACGCGCAGCGTTGTCCCATTTCAACCAGCAAGGGTGGCGGGGATTCAGCGGCGAAGGTGGCCTGCTCCTGACCTTGATCAAAGCCATGTCGTTCCAGAACCTTGGATACGACGAGCGCACACGATACATCGAGGCCCTCTACACATTGGCCGCCGACTCACGTCACGGCCGACCCTATCGGGTTGCAGACCTACTCTCAAATCTGGCCAACGCCAACCAGCACCAAGTGGCTGTCAATTTTGATCACATGGCATCCCGTGGGCCCCACGTTGAGCACACATCTTGGGGCCACTCGTCCAATACGTCCTCCGTCCTCGATGTCTTTCCAGGCCTGGAGCGTTGGATGTTGCTGGAACTGTTGACTGTTGCTGGCTCAGACCTCCTACACCGCATCGCGACCATCTTCGCGACCAATCCATACGAATACCGGCGGGGCTGGCCTGATATCACGATGTGGCGGGATGGGCAGCTGCGCTTCGTTGAAGTTAAGGCGCCAGGAGACTCGCTTGGAAAGAGCCAGAAAGTCATTGCTCAGATGTTCGCCATTCCATTGGGCCTGGATTTCACCCTCCTTGACGTCACCACAACTCGCACCCTTCCGTAGCGCGAGCGACGTCCAGCTCTTGTGACATGAAACTCAGGAACGCAGCCCTCTCCCACATGAAAGCCTCGCCTCAGCGGTGATTCCACGCGCCCTTTCCAAGCTTCAAAACGGAATATCTGAGTCTTCCCCAGATGCCGCTTCTCGCTGTCGCGCAAGCTTCCACCGCCCCTCACAGGCCTTGATAAAGCGCACCGTGCTGGCAACGTTGCTGGCGATCAAAAGTGCCTCGTCGTATGCCAGAACTGGGTTGTCATGGGCCATCGTGTGATTGTTCCGGACGTAATCGTATTGACCGAAGATCGTGGTCGCGCCTTTCAAGATGTGCTCTGCCATCTGGGAAGTCAGAAGACCTTCTTCCTTGACGCGCTTCACGTAGGCACCCATAAGGCCACCCAACGGCACCGAACGGTCTCTGGGTATGCCGTGCTCCTCGCAAAGCTTGCGAAGGAACTTGACGAGGAACGTATGTAGCCGATCCAAGCCTTGCTCTGGCTCGTTACGCTCGAAGCAATCCCGGGCGGCTCTAGCCACTTTCTGGAAGTCTTCGGTGTCGCCGTCGATGGCCTCGATGTCCTCCACGGGCTTGGCTTGCGCCAGCCGTGCTGCAATGGCTTCGCAATCCCTGAAGAGGGCATGCCGTTCCAACGCCGCATGGCCGGTATCCCGGCAGTGCTCTAGCAGTCCGTGGATGACCCGACCTACCAAGGAGTCATCTTCTTTGGTCCAGAAGCTGCGTAGGTGGTTGGCTTTGGACGAGCCATTGCCACTGTATGCCCCGCCATAGATGTCTCGATTGACCTCCTCTTCGAAGAACCGAGCAAACGAATTGTTCGAAAAATCGAGGACGTAACCACTGCTCATGCCGAACAGATCTTCAAGTTTCCGTTTCTCGCGAGGGCTCAAGCTGGACATAAGTGGCTTTGCGAAGTTTCAGGACAGGTTGCGATGATTTGGGGAGTGGTCACCACGGGATGTCGTCCACTTCGACCGCAAACTCCGCATCAGCACCCGCTGCGGGGCTCATCATTTCAACAAGGCGTTCGCCTTGAGCCAGCAAATGGTCGTAGGTCATGACGGAGATACCGTGGAGACGGCGATTGAGACCATGTAATGCACGCTGCTGCTCATCTGTCCATCCGTGGGATCGGCCAATGACAATGGTGGCGCGGGGGTGATAGGCCACCACCTCTTTGTGGTCTAGAAGACCATCCTTCGCGGCCTGGTGGAGGATGTCCAGATACCGGTGGCATTGGCCGATGGCCCGGGAAACGTCTGCCGAGAAGTAATAATTCTTGTGGGCGGCGTCGTAGAGCAGAACCTCTTTGTCGGGTCGCTTCAACTCAACGACGTCCCGATAGCCCGCGATCACGTTGGGCAACAACAGGTCAAGGTTGTCTCCGGTGGAAATAGCCCTGACTTCGTCGCGGACCACATAGGCATTTCCGAACGCCCAACAGTGCTTCTCACACCAGGCCTGATAGGTCTGCTCCCCTGCCTCACCGCTAGCCAGGTTCGAGCGCAACTCGGCTACTGCCGAACGCATCTCACTTAGACGGATAGACCCGCGCAGAGCTACGCTCAATTCATGGGTGAGTTCCGTGCTTGAAAGGTGGCCCAACAACTCCGCTTGTGAAAGCACATTGGTTAGCGCGCTCACAAGCGCTTGCGGGTCGTGGCCAGTCAACACAGCCTCGCCGTTGGCCACTCGGATGAGGATGAACTCACCAGCTTCGGACTGTTCCGCGACAGGCAGGTGACTCTGTAGATACTTGAGCAACTGAAGCGAAGCCGCGTGGGACAGCGTGAGCGTCTTCGTCTTGTCTTCGATCCAAGGCTGATCCTTATCCTTCTTGAAGCCCTCGAGCTTGAGTGATAGCTCGGTGCTGCCGTCGTTGTGCCTGATGAACCATGCGATCGCCTGTAGCCGGCTCTTGCTCGTCTCGTTCAGCACGACCGGCGGTGCGTAGTCCAGCTTGCCACTGCTGGCCGTCTTCCTGACAATTTTCTGGACTTCCCCTGGCTTTTCCATGTCGCCTCCGCGCTTCCTCCGCGCTTATGCTCCGATCGCTGCCTTCAACTGCTCGGTAACGCTGTTGCCCTTCTCGTCCTTCAGCTGGGCCATGAGGTAGACCCCCTTGCCCTTGCTCTTGGTCGCCCAGAGCTCGCCCACCATCCTCTTTTCCTTCTCGGTGTCGGATGAGTAACGGTCCCCGCCCTTGTATTCCACCACCAGCAGGCGCCCGTCCTTGAGACGAGCGACAAAGTCCGGATAGGTGCGCTGCTTGGCCGTGGGCATCCAGAATTGGCTGCGATCCACCAGGTTGCGCACCCAGAACTCCACCTCGTCCAGCTGGTCGATGGCCTGGGCGCAGAGGAACTCCTCTCCCACCTTGCCGCCCGCGGTCTTCCACTGAAGGTCGCCCACGAAGGGGTAGTAGTGTTTGCGGAACCGGTAGGTGCCGCCCTGGTAGTAGGAGTGCGCCGGATACAACGTCATGTCCGCCGGGTAGGTGAACATCGCGTCGGGCTCGTCGCTGACTACGACGCCGGCGGCATCGCCGAACAGGGCCTGCTGGAAGCCGTCCTTCAGTGCCTCGACCTTGGCGAGCTGGAGCTGCTCACTCAGTTTGCGCCGGAGGACGAACTGGCCATTGAGCAGTTGCGACAGGGAGAAGCCCCGGTCCTGGGACAGACCGCTGATGGCCCGGCGCACCCACTCCCGCAATACGGGTTGCTTCACGGCCGGGTCGCGGATCTTCTGGTCCAACCACCCCACCAGGTCTGCCTCGGTCCGGTCCTTGGCAAAGCCCGGAAGGTAGGTGTTCACGTCGTCGTCGATCTTGGTGTAGGTGACCTTTTCATCCACCAGATCGACTTCGAAGGTCTGGCTGTCGGCGTTGAACTTGAGGCTGGACAGGTCCGGCGGATACGCCAGGAGATCCCAGGTGAACCCGGGCGGCACCGCGCCGCTTTCGATGAACTCCAGTTCGCCCTGCTCCATGACACAGAGGCGGGGAACACTGAAAACGGCCCCGTTCTGGCTGGGAGCCTTGACGGCCTTGGAAGCGATCTGGTGACGCTCGATGGTGGCCGCAACGTCCTCGCGCTCCTTTGCGGGTGCGGCAAGGGTGATCGCCTCCACCGTGGAATCGTCCACCTCCCCCGTGATCTCGACCGTGCCGCCCTTGCCTTCCTCGTTGGGCACGAACACCACGTTGCCCTGGTCGCGCTCGGGCACGTTGGTCAGGTCCGGTGGCTTGCTGACCGCCACGGTGGTCTTAGGCGGCGTGGGGACAGGATTCGCTCCGCCTTGCAGGCCCAAGCCAGGCCCGGGCGTCGGTTCACGCTGGACGGCGCCCACGGCTTCCAACGGATTGAAGCCAATGTCGATGAGCGACTTGGTCAGCTCTGCCGCCGCCAGGTTGAAGTGGGTGGTGGTGACGTGGGCATAGGCCTTGTTCATGGCCTCTTGCTTGCGCCGGGTGGCATACGGCATCCGCAGCACACGGCCCAGCAGCTGCTGGATGTCCTTGTCGCTTTTGACCTGGGCCACCGAACAGAAGACGTAGGCGAACGAACAGTCCCAGCCCTCCTTGAGGGCCTGCTTGGTGATGATGACCTCGATGGGGCAGTCCTTGGCGAAGAGGTCGACGCCGTCGATTTCCCGTTGGTCACCGGTGGCGATGGCGATGGTCTTCTCTGCGACCTTCTCGTTGTCAATGAGGTGGCGTTTGACCTCCTCCACCGTGGCCGTGCCCTTGGCGTTCTCCGCCTGGATCAGCAGGATGGGACGGATGTAGTCCGGTTCATTGAGCGCGGTCTTTCCCAGCTCGTTGCGACGGGCCACAGCGCTGCCCACCGCCGCCTCCCACTGCCCCACGTGCTCCTTGAGCACGACGGGGAACTTGATCATGTTGGCCACCTTCAGCTCGAAGGCGCTGACGCTGACCAGCACGTTGCTCTTGGTGGCTTCTGGTGTGGCGGTCAACTCCACCACCAGCTTTGCACCCAGGCGTTGGTAGACTTCGTAGGACAGAGGGGTGTTGGCGTTGTGCGCCTCGTCGGTGATGACCAGCGGCCCATGAAGCTTAAGCAGGTTGGCGAACGAGGCGATCGCCTTGCCCGACGGGTTCTGCTCCAAGTAAGGCAGATCGGACACACTCCCGGCGAAATGCGATTCAAGATCCTCGTGGTGCTCGTAAACCTTGCGGCCGTCTTGGTTCTCCACGCGCAACGCGGCCATGGTCGAAATCACCACGCACACTTTGGTGCCCAAATCAGCGGGCCTAATGTGAGTAAAGTCTTCCACATCGAAGACGGCTACCTTGCCCCCGAACGCGTCGTCCAGTTCCTGGCGGTAGGGATGCCGGGGATCCTTGAACGCTTCCAGCGTCTGGGTCTTGATCTGGGTGGTGGGCACCATCCACATGACCAACGGATACGTGCGCTCTAGGTAAGCATCACCCGAAGCTTGGATGATATGCGCGCCCATCACGGTCTTGCCGCCGCCCGTGGGGATGCGCAGGCACACATAGGGTGTGGCTTCCATGCCCGGCATGGGCTTGTAGGTCGTGACCAGGCCCGGATCCACGTTCTTCTCAAACGCAGATTCGGGACCAGTCAGCCGCGCGTCTTCGAGGAACTGGGCCAAGCTGGACAGGGCCCGCTGCTGATATACCTTCAGGGAGAGAGCCATGATCAACGCGCCTTGATGTCGTAGGGGGTCTGCTTGAACGTGATCTGGAGCTCTTCCAGCCGCTCCTTCGGCAAGTCGCAGGACTCACCGTAAATCACCTTGGGTCCGTCGAACGGCTCCAGTCCTCGCAACACCCTTTTTGTTAGCACGTTGCCACCGTTCTTACTCTCGTCGCCCAGGATCCCATTGAACAGCAGGTAGTAACCCACGCCTTGATGCTCGCCCAAGAAAGGCTTCTTGGCTGCACGGGTCGAACGCGCGGTGCCGGTCTCGGCGAACCACACGTGCGCGGCCAGGTGCTCAAAGCGAATGCCGTCTCTGATGTGGCCGTTTTCATCGAACACAGGAACGCCAAGCTTGTAATAGCGAAACCCTCCGCCGCCTTTCCATTCGACGTCTTCTGATATCCCACCCTGTTCTCCGTCCACAACTTGCACCAATCGAGGCTGGGCGATTGTTCGGGCATGCTCTCCAAGCTCAATGCCAATCCAGCGTCGCCCCATTTTGTGAGCCACCGCGGCCGTGGTGCCAGACCCCAAAAAACTGTCCAGCACCAAATCCCCACTTTTAGTAGAAATCTGGAGCACCCTCTCTATCAATTTCTCGGGCTTCGGGGTTTCAAACTCATCGCTCTCAACGAAAGCTCTCACCTCTTTCTTTGCATCTCGAGTGGTGCCCGCATCCTGCGGAAACCAGAGCGACTCTGGCACCCGACCCGCTTGATCCTCTAGATAGATCTTCCGAATAATTCGAGTCTCATCCGCTGAGAACATAATCTTTCCCTCTTTCAACTCGGCTTCAAACGTCTCCCGACTAAAGCGCCACCCTTTTGGAGGATGCTTGATGATTTTTCCACCAGGAGTCTTGATGTCATACATCAGGTTCTTTCGAACCAGGGAGTTTCTGACATCTCCCGATCGCCACGGACCTCGGGGATCATCATCTGGATTGGAATAGTTAACGTTGTGCTCTTCTTTTCGTGGGAAATTCAAGAGCTCAAATGCATCCGACTTCTTGTAACCCAGCAAATGGTTATGGTGGATAGATAGCTTTCCACTGTATCCCTTCGACTGAACGCTATGGTTCCAGACGACGTTGCCGATGAAGTTTTTGCGCCCAAACACTTCATCAGCAATGACCTTGAAGTAGTGGGATTCATTGTCGTCTAACGTGGTCCAGATACAGCCATTCGGCGCCAACAGCTCTTTTAGCAGCTGAAGACGCGGATAGATGATGGACAGCCACTGCGAATGACCAATGTTGTCCTCGTAGTGAACGCTTACCGCCGTTTGAGTGTTATATGGCGGATCGATGAAGATGCACTTCACCTGCCCGGCGTAGTAAGGCAGCAGCGCCTTGAGCGCATCGAGGTTGTCCCCCTCAATGAGCATGTTGGGGGAGTCTTCGTCCCCATAGGAAAGCTTGGCGACCGGCTCCAGCAGCCGGTAGGGAGCCAGGGCGGCGCGTGTCAGGTCAGCGTCGCGGTTGAACCAAGAAAGCAGTGGCATCCAGTGATCCCCTAAGACAGGCCCCCAGTATCGTTCAGCCAAAGGATGCAGGGCCAGTTTCGCAAGGCCTGAGACGGTTCAACCCTTTGTTTTCCAAGGGTTGGCGGATCACTGGCAAGCCAGCGATACCACCGTTTGCGCAGACCCAAGGTCCTTCGGCAGCTGAGCCTTGCAGACCCCCTTCACCTCGACCACCTGCCCCGGCTCCGGGTGCTGCAGGTAGAGCGCCCCATCGAAGCCCACCTGGGTGGTCTCCTGCGGGGTGGTGGCAACCGTGCCGGGCGGGATGGCGGCGCCGGTCAAGGTGTAGGAGCGCGCCGTCTCGGTGAGCACCGGAAACGCCACGTGCATCCCGGCTTGGCGGCCCGCCATGGCGCTCTTCTCGGTCTCGCCCACTTGGGTGCCCAGGGGCAGGGCCTTGTCGTCGATGCGCACGGTGGTGGGCACCAGGGCCGCCACGTCGCCGGTCACCAGGCGGCCCTTGGCATCGGTCTGGCCCACCACCCGGCCGCCCACCCTGACGGGCACGTGGGGCTGGCCCGGCACGTCCACCACGGCGAAGCCCTGAGGCGCGGGGCGCAGGAACGTCACACCCTTCCCGTCGATGTGGACCGCTCCGCTGTAGCCTCCGCTGACGTAAGGCACGCCGTGCCCGGTGCCGGCGTCGAGGCGGGCCATGCCGGTGTCCGTGTTCCAGGAGGCGGCGGCCCTCACCTGATTGCCGCGCTCGCCCCGCTCCATTTCCGCGGCCACGCTGACCGGGGTGTTGCCTACGGTGGGCCGGCCGGAGTAGCGAAGCGCCCAGGCGTTAGCGTTGGGCGCCGAGCGTGCCCTCACGCCCACCCGGTTAGCCCCGAAGGCGTAGGTGTAGCCGGCTTCCACGCGGGTGTCGCCGCGCCCGAGGTCGCGCAGCACGCTTGCGCCGACCTGGTGAGGCCCCTTTCTCCAGTTCACCCCCACGTCGGCGAAGGTTACGCGGGCCCGGTCGGTCGTCAGGTCGGTGTAGCCGGCACGCAAGGACATGTCGCGGCTGGGTCGCCAGAACAGGGACGCACGGGTGCGCTCCTGCACGTCGGCGGCCCGTTCCGGTCGCAGGCGCCAGTAGTCCACGTTGCGCTCGTGTTCCAGGCGCACACCGAAGGTCGGGCCGCGGTAATCGTAAGCGGCGGCCACGCGCCGCCCTTCCCCACTGGACCGACCCACTTCCAGGTCGAGCGTGCCCAGGGTGCCCAGCGTGGTGGTGGCGCCCAGGGCCAGGTTCGAGTTCCCTTCCCCATCGGCTTGCGCGTTCGTGCGCAGGGTCCAGCGATCGGAGGCGCCCCAAGCCAGCGAGGCGCTGGCACCGGTCTTCCCGTAGCGGTTCTCGTCCTCGCGCACCTGGCCCATGGCCACGTCCCAGGTGGTGAGGCCTGGGCGCAGCAAAGTGGGCGCGATGTAGTAACGCTGATCGCTCACCACCGCCTCGCGGCCGAATCGGTCGCGCACCACCACTTGGGCCTGGTTCGCGCCGGCCGACAGTGGGCTGCCTTCGACGATGAAAGGTCCGCGCTCCACGTCCCGCTGGAGCACGCGGGCCTGGTTGGCCATGACCTCCACGGTGCCCGGATCCAACGCCAAGCCACCCAATGTGGGGATGGGATAGGTGGGCGTCATCGGGTCGAGGGCCTTGGGGTCCTTGGCGATGCGCACGCCGCCCAGGTTCACCACCGACGACGGTGGCCCGGTGAACACGTCACCGGCTTCGTAAGTCACCAGTCGTGGCAGATCGTCCTTCTGCCACCGCGTGATGCCGCGGCGATACTCCCCGCCCCACGTTGAATCCACATTGAGCTGCCCGGTGGTGGAGAGCACGCCCCAGCGTCCGGCGGTGCGCACCTCGTGGGACAGGGACGCGCCCTGGGCTTCCTGCGTCGCGCGCCCTGAGAGCGAGTAATTGATCAGCACACCCGGCGCTGCGGGCGAGAGTGAACCGGTGGTTTCGTGGCGCTTGACCGATTGAACCGGCGCGCGATCGGGGGGAATGGTGATGGCCACGGTGGCGTCCTCTTCCTTCACCGCCAGGACCACGCCCAACGCTTGAGCAGACAGCGGGCCGCTCTCGCCTTCCTTCAACACCACGCCCAAGGCAGACCAGGTGGTGGCATCGGCGAACCACTGGCCCTGGTGCTGCCAGAAGATGGCCGGTTCCTTCGCAGGTTTGCCGCCGACGGTGGGGAGCAGCACGCTGGGCTCCACGCCCTGGGGCACAGCAGCGCCGGCCGCGTGCGCAGCCAAGCAAAGCGCGAGCAGAACTCCCCAACGGCGCATCGATGGCTCAAGGGGCGACGGTGAGCGTGACCGGCTGACCGTTGACGGTCAGGGTCAACGCCGAGGCGCGGTGCTCCGGCTTGAGCGGGATGTCCTTGCTCAAGCCCGGCAGCACCCACCCCAGCGCACCTTCGCGCCACGACTGGCCGGAGGACGGTCCAATGGTGGTCACGCGCGCGGCGGTGGTGCCGGTGTTGGTCAGGCGGTAGCCCGAACCGTCCGGCGACAGCGACGCAGTCAACCTCACGTCGGGCTGCCCCGTTTCGAAGCCGAGGGGAATGGAGTGGTTCACCAGCAGCGACACGTTCGCACCCGTGCCGGTTTCCGAGCGGGGTTTGGGGAGCTGCTGGAAGATGACGCGGTAGTAGCCCACCGCCCCATGGCCGCTCACCCGAATCACGCGCACGACGCGCCGCCCTTTCGGTGGGAGCTCAACGATGGAGGGCGCGGTCAGGACATCGCTGGTTTCCACCAGCTGATCTTTCCCGTCCTGCTGCGTCCACCGGTAGGCCTTGACCTGGTAGCTCACAGGCAGATCGTCAGGGTTGAACAGCGTGACGGCGTGAGCTTTGGTGGCGGGCTCGCCCAGCAAGGTGGTGGGCGTCAGCGAGATGCGGGAGGCGAACGCCGATGGGGCGGCGATCATGGCTGCACCGAGCAGCATGATGAGCAAATGAACACTTAAACGCATGGAAGCATCTCCTGTCGGGGGATACCTTTCAAGCTAGACACGATCCGCGTTTCGTCAACCCACACCTACTCATCAAAAGAAAGCCCCCGCATCGAGCGGGGGCTTGCCTGCCATCCAGGTGGAAGGCGATCAGTAAGTCAGGGTGACTTGGATGTCGTCGCTGTAGAAGCCGTTGTTGGCCTTGTTGGCCCCCAGGAAGACCACGGAATAAGGCATGAACTGCCAATCGCCGTTGCCCACGCCCGAGATCCGGTCGGCGCCAGGGCCCCACGCCTCCCCGCCCACCGCGTCCTTGTGGAGCGTGTAGGCTAGGTAGAAGCCAGGACCGGCCAAGGCGCGGTGGTTGGGGTAGTCGGGGTTGAGGCCGTAGTTCAGGCCGTCACCCGGCGAAATGTCGTAAGCGGTGCCAGTGTTGCAGCGGGCCCCAATGCCCGAGGGCGAGGCAGCCGTCTGGGACAACGCCAACGAGTGGATCTCGAGATCCGTCAGCGGGGCGATCTGGAGTTCGCAGCCCGGCATGACCTGACCGGTGATCTGGAGGTTGTCGGTCACGTCGTCGGCAAAGGCCGGGGCCGCCAGAGCGACCAACGCGATGGGAAGGATGGAACGGAGGGACTTGCGATTCACGGGTATCGGCTCCTTGTTAGGAATGTGAGTAGGGGTGAGTGGCCCGTTATGGACCATCCCTCTACCGATACCTGGAATCGGCGAGTTGGCAAGGGGTGCCGAAAGAACGGCGAGATAACCTCATAGCCGGGGGCGAGGTTTCGCGGGCGCTTCGATCATCGGCGTTGCATTGAGTTTGTCGGCCAAGGAACGTCGATGAATACCTGCCGCCTCGGTTGCCAGTTCTTTGAGAACGACGGCAAACGCAGACTCCCACAGAAACGCACTGTCACCCACATCTAGCGGGAGGTGGCTAGGACGATTTCGCAAGGCCTCCACGGCCGGTTTGAGCCTCTCATCCTGGAAACCAGAAGGCCACAACTTCGGCAACCTCCCAAGTATGTTCTCTGTTTCCACCACAACAGCTCTACATATGCCGAGGCCGATGACCGGGTCCGCAAGAACCCTTTCCACATCCGTCATGGCCAGGACTCCTTGCCGCTTGCTCAGAATCGCATGCATGGTTGGACTGATGATCTTCACGTAGCAGAGGACATACTTCCGCCTTAGGTGCAGTTCTCGAGCCGCTTGCTGCACAAGCGAAGCCCTGTTCTGACGAACGGTCCAATGGTAATCGCGTAGCGCCTCACGATAACCCTCCATTCGCTGCTGGTTGGCCAACTGTAGTCTCTTGCCCTTTTGATTGAGAAGAAGACCCACAGCAAGAACCGTAAGTGGCACCATGACGAGGAAGATAAGTTGAAGAAGTGAAGTTACCACTGACGTTTCTCAACGCAGAACTCACCTGCGACGATCTTCCGAAGACACACGCCTGATATGACCTGCCCCCAGTAGCCGTACCAGCCATTACTGGGAGAGCCCAGGGTTGAAGGGTACTTCGGTGGGGTTGGTTTGGGTTCGATGATTGGCGGCAAA
>JAANMW010000237.1_pt1 | contig 63748 bp, 53 predicted proteins | sample 7279671 | NCBI WGS metagenome assembly JAANMW01 (sample SAMN14094541, study PRJNA606508) | bioreactor metagenome | isolation source: A lab-scale SPAN reactor treating ammonium-rich wastewater day 247 | place: Ireland: Galway | collected 2017-09-19 | reverse complement strand
CCAACCGCATCAGCAAGCTGATGCCTCCCAACCGCATCAGCAAGCTGATGCCTCCCAACCGCATCAGCAAGCTGATGCCTCCCAACCGCATCAGCAAGCGGATGCCTGTGAAGCCCGGGGCGGCGGTCAGCCGGGGATCGTCTCGGCCTCGGACATGTGATGGCGAGGTGAGCGGTGCCCGTGGGATGGGTTGATCGGCTGCGCAACGCGGCCCGGGTCAAGGAAATCGTCGGGGTCGCGATCCGGTTCGGGTTTTCGCACGTCGTCGAGCAGGCCGAGAGCGCCCAGCGGGGTTTGTTCCGGCGGCTCCGGCGGCGCGGCGAGACGGCCGATCCCGAGCTGGCGCGGATGGGGCTGCCGGAACGATTGCGCCTCATGCTGGAGGCGCTCGGGCCGACCTTCGTCAAGATCGGGCAGTTGCTCAGCACCCGGCAGGACGTCATTCCGCCCTGGGCGGTCAAAGAGCTGCGCAAGCTCCAGGACCAGGTCGCGCCGATGCCGTACGAGACGGTTCGCGAGGTGCTCACCGCGGAGCTGGGCGCCGGGCCGGAGACGCTGTTCGCCGAGTTCGCCCGCGAGCCGACCGCCTCGGCCTCGCTGGGCCAGGTCCACCGGGCGGTGCTGCAAGACGGCGCGGTGGTGGCGGTCAAGATCCAGCGGCCGGGGATGGGCAAGCTGGTCGAGCGTGATCTGTCGGTGCTGCTCGACCTGGCCGAGCTGCTGGAGGGCCGGCTGGGGTTCGCCAGCCACCTGCAGTTGACCCGGATCGTGGCCGAGTTGGCGCGGTCGCTGCGCGACGAGCTGGTCTACACCATCGAGGGCCGCAACGCCGAACGCATCGCCGGGTCGCTCAAGCACGCGCCGGGGATCCGCGTGCCGCGGGTCTACTGGGAGCTGACCACGGGCAAGGTGCTGACCTGCGAGATGCTCGAAGGCCAGCCGCTGTCCAGCCTCGACGGCGTGGACGAGGCCGAGCGCGCCATCCTGGCGCAGCGCCTGGCACGGTTCGTGCTGCGGATGATTCTGATCGACGGCTTCTTCCATGCCGACCCGCACCCCGGCAACCTGATCCACCTGCCCGACGGCTCCATCGGCGTGGTCGACTGGGGCATGGTCGGGCTGCTGTCCCGCTCGCTGAAGGACAGCCTCGACGAGATCTTCATCAGCATCGTCGAGCAGGACGTCGAGCGCCTGACCGACGAGATCTGCCACCTCGGCCTGGTCGACGACGAATCCGGGTTGCAGCACTTCCGGCGCGATCTGGCGCGGGCGCTGGACCGCTACTTCAACCTGACCCGGCGCGACCTGCCCTTGTCGCAGGTGCTCTCGACCATCCTCGAGCTGAGCTATGAGCACAAGGTCCAGCTCCCGGCGGAGGTGCCGATGTTGATCAAGGTGCTGGTCACCACCGAGGGCACCTGTCTGGAGTTGGACGCGGGGTTTGAGCTGCGCGGCGCGTTTCAGCCGGTGGTCAAGGAGATCGTCGGCAGCCGGCTGGAGCCCAGCCGGGTGGCCCGCGAGCTGGCCTCCGGGCTGCGGACACTCAACCGGCTGGCGACCGACACGCCGCGCCAGGTTCATTCCATCATGAGCCGGATGGAGTCGGGCCGGATCGTCTTCAAGGCCGAGAACCAGGGGCTGGAGACGGCGCTGCGCGAGCTCAGCGCGTCGGTCCAGGCATTGGTCTCGGCGGTGCTGGTGCTGGGTCTGCTGGTCGCGGGCGGGTTGACCTACCGGCAGACCCCGGCGGTGGGCCTGACCGCCTTGTCGGCCGGGCTGGCCGGGGCGCTGGTCCTGTTCACCAGCCTGCGGCGCGCCTCACGGGGCGGCGGGCGTGGTCAGTAGCCCGTCCAGCTCCTCGCGCAGCCGGGCCGCCGACCCTGCCGGGTCGAAGCCGACGTGGACGTGGCGCAGGATGCCCTGGGCATCGATCAGGAAGGTGGTCGGGAAGCTGTCGACCCGAAAGGCGCGGTGGGCGGCCTGGTCCGGGTCGAGGAGCTGGGTCAAGGTCAGCCCGCGCTGCTTGACCACCGGCGCCACCTTGGCCGCCGGCTCGGTCGACACCATGAGCATCTGGACCCGGTCGCCGTACTGCTCGTGGAGCTCCTGCAGCACCGGCTGCTGGGCCGCGCACGGTCCGCACCAGGTGGCCCAGAAGTCGATCAGGATGGGCTTGCCGACCAGGCTGCCGAGCTCCAGCGACCCGCCTGCCAGGCGCTTCAAGGTCACCTTGGGCAGGGGCGAGTCGAGCCGGTAGGTGAGCTTGTCCAGCGCCGCCGCGAGCGTCGCGCCTTCGACCACCCGGACGCTCGCCGGCGGCTGGTAGGCGAACCGGTTGGCGGCGATGGCGCCGTTCAACTCGACCTGCGCCGCCTCCCAGACGATCTGCATCCGCCCGGGCGCGCCCGGCTGCTCCAGGCTCACGGTCACGCGGTGCAGCAGCCCGTCGTCGCCGATCGCCAGCCGGTGCTCCGGAGCGTCGTCCGAGCGGACCGTGACCATCCGGCAGCGCTGCCCGCCGATCTCCTCGAGGTCGTCGCCGAGAGTCAGCGTGAGCGCGTCGGGCTCGGGCGCGGTGCCGGACAGCAGGCGCAGCTCGCCGACGATGTCCAGTCCGGGCAGCGTCCCGGGCAGGACCGGGCCGGACTCACCCAGCAGGCCGCTCAGCGCTTCGGGCGCGGCGGCGCGGATCACCCCGCCGCCATCGGCCTCGACCACCCGCTGCCAGACGAACTGCCCGTCGCTGACCACCAGCGAGTCGAGGTCGTCGGGGGCCAGGTAGGACTCGGCGCGGAGCCGGTTGGGTGCCTGGTAATCGGTGACGATGCGCACCCGGCGCGGGGGCCGGCGATCGTCGGCCGGCAGCACCGACAGAGTCAAGGTGGCCTCGGAATGCAGCGCGGTGGCCGCGGAATAGGTCTTGACCAGCTCGGCGTACAGCCGGCCGGCGGTCGGCTCGCCGCACCCGGACAGGGACAGCGTGGCCAGCGAGATGGTGGTCCACCGGCGCATCGACGACTCCTGACACGATTGTAACCCACGCGCCGGGCAAAGAAGGGGTCGGTGCCGGGGCAGACAACAAGCCGGCGGGAGCCAACGATGGCGGGCCGCCAGATACGCGTCGAAACGGCGATGCGCAAGGAAATCGCCAACCTCATGCTCTACAAGATGCGCGACCCGCGGCTGGCGCAGGCGACGATCACGGGGGTCAAAGTCAGCCGCGACTGGTCGCAGGCGCAGGTGTTCGTGTCCAGCCTGGGCGAGGAGGCGGAGCTGCGAGCGGCGGTCGAGGCGCTCAACAGCGCGGCCGGGTTCGTGCGCCACCAGATCGCCTCGGCGCTGACGCTGCGGCAGATGCCCGAGCTGGAGTTTCTGCCGGACGATACCGCCCGCAAGGCGCAACGGCTCGAACAGATCCTCCGCGACGAGCAGCGGCGGCGCGAGGCGGACGGGGAGGACCCGCTCTGAGCGCCGGCGCGTACGGGGTCCTGGTGCTCGACAAACCGCCCGGCCTGACCTCGCACGACGGCGTGCAGATCGTCCGGCGGCTGTACGGCACCCGGCGCGTGGGCCACGCCGGCACCCTCGATCCCGCCGCCCGGGGCGTGCTGGTGTTCGGCCTGGGCCAGGCCACCCGCCTGCTGCAATACGTCTCCGGCTGCGACAAGGCCTACCGCGGACAGATCCTCTTGGGCGTGGAGACCGACTCCTATGACGAAGAGGGGCAGGTGATCGCCACCCGCGACGCGCAGCACCTTACCGCCGACCTGGTCGAGGCCGCCCTGGCGCCGTTCCGCGGCACCATCCCGCAGATCCCACCCATGGCCTCGGCCAAGCAGGTCGAGGGGCAGCGGCTGCACCGCCTGTACCGGCAGGGCAAGGAGATCAAGCGGCAGGCGGTGTCGGTGCGGGTGGACCGGTTCGAGTTGCTGCACTTCACGCCCGGCTCGCCGGCGGTGGCCGAAGTCGAGGTCGAGTGCGGCGCCGGGACCTACATCCGCTCGCTGGCCCACGACCTGGGCGCGGCGCTGGGCACGGGCGGCCACCTCCGCCACCTGGTCCGCACCCGGGTCGACGGTTACACGCTGGACGAGGCGCTCACCCCCGACGAGCTGGCCGAGCTGTCGCCCGAAGACCGGCTTCGCCGTCTCCACGGCCCCGAGCGCGCGGTCGCCCACCTCCCCCAGGCGACGGTGCTGCCGGCGGCCCGGCCGGCCCTGGCCATGGGCCAGCGCCTGGACCCCGAAGACTTCGCCGAAGCGCTGCCGACGGTGCCGGGCCCCTGGGCGCTGGTCGACCCGTCCGGCCACCTCCTGGCCATCGCCGAGCCACGCGACGAGCAGGTGCAGCCGCGGCGGGTGTTCGCGGGGGAGGAGCCGGGGGAATAACGCGGCGGGCCTCACGCGCTGCCATCCTCTTCCGCGGCGTCGAGCAGAGCGCGGTTGGTCAGGCTGTCGGCAATGTCTGGGCTGAGGCCGCCTCTCCCATGGTAGACGGCCGACCTCAGCGACTTCGGCCCGCCGGGCGCGGCCGCCTGCCTTATCCGGAGGGCCAGGCCCTCCTCCACCAAGCGAGCCAACGTCGTGTGCTCACGGGCCGCCACGGTCTTGGCTTCGGCGACCAGGGCCTCGTTCAAGTCGAGTGCGATTCTCACGGCCAACTCCGTCGCGGTGCAGTGCTCTGGTGGCGCTGAAGGAGGCGGGGCGCAAGCCTGCCGGGGCCATCCGGGTGGCCCTACCCCCACTCCAAGATGACCCCCATCGCCTCGCCCGGCCGGCGGTCGAGGAGGTCGAAGGCGGTCGCGGCTTCTTCGTAGCTGAAGCGATGGGTGATCAGCGGGGCGACCTGGAACCGGCCTTCGGCCAGGAGCTCCATGGCACGGCGGAAGAGGCGGGCCGAGGTGTCGTAGCCGACATTGCTGCCGACGATGGTCAGGGAGTGGAGGCCCGAATAAGGGATCGGGATCGGGGCGGTGTGCATGCCGACGATCACCACCCGCCCGCCCGAGCGGCACATCTGGATCGCTTGGCCGACGCTCTCGACATACGCGCCGCCGACCGTCTCGATCACCACGTCGGCGCCACGGCCGCCGGTCAGCTCGCGGATGGCCGCCACCGGATCGCCGGCGTTCACGTCGATGGCTTCGTCGGCGCCCATCCGGCGGGCGAGATCCAGGCGGAGCGGGTTGCCGTCGGTCACGAACACCCGCCTGGGGGAGTGCAGCCGGACGCCCTGAAGCTGGAGCGCGCCGACCAGGCCCTGGCCGACGACGACCACCGTGTCCTCGGCCTCGACCGCGAAGTTGCGGGTCCAGTTGAGGGTGCTCCGGAGCAGCGGGCCGAAGGTGCCTTCCTCGTCGCTGACGCCGTCCGGCACGCGGACCGCGGTGCGCGTGGTGTCCGCCTCGACCTGGGTCAGGACGTGTGTCGCGTGGCGCTTGACGGCGATGAACCGCTCGCCCGGCTTGACCGTCGTAAGGTTGGCGCCGACCGCTTCCACGGCCCCGACCATCGAGTAGCCGAGGTCGGTCACCGGGTACTGGAACGCGCCGTAGCCCTCGTACCGGCGATACCGGCGCAGCTCCGAGCCGGCCGAGATGAGCGAACGTGAGGCGCGCAGGCGGACCTCGTCGGGTCCCGGCTCCGGGATCGGCTCCTCGGCCAGGCTAATCCAGTACGGCTCGTCGACGCGGACGTAGCGCAAGCTCCCCATGGTGGTTCTCCGCTCCACGATTCCGCGCCGGGCCGGGTCTCCTCCCGGAAGGAGCCGGGCGGTGGTCAGCCAAACCGGCGCCATGACCAACCGTGACGTGATCAAGGTCTTTCGCGAGATCGGCGACCTCTTGCAGCTTCAGGGCGCCGATGTCTTCCGGGTGCGCAGCTACCAGCGCGTGGCGGAGACCGTGCGCGGTCTGACCGAGGACATCAATGCCGTGCGCGAGCGCGGCGAGCTGGAGCAGTTGCCCGGGGTGGGCAAGGCCATCGCCCAGAAGATCGACGAGCTGCTGGCCACCGGCCGGCTGACCTTCCACGAAGAGCTCCTGGAGGAGATCCCGGCCGGGCTGGTCGAGATGCTGCAAGTCCCCGAGCTGGGGCCGAAGAGCGCCAAGCGGCTGTACGAGGAATTGGGGGTCGACTGCATCGACGCGCTGGAGCAGGCGGCACGGGAGGGCGGCATCCGCGGGCTGAAGGGTTTCGGCGCCCGGTCCGAGGAGAAGCTGCTGGAGAACATCGCCCTCTGGCGGCGCGGGCGCGAGCGAGTCATGACGGCCGAGGCGCTGGCCGTGGCCGAGCCGCTGGTGGTGCTCCTGGAGCGGACCGCTGGGGTCGAGGCGGTGAGTCTGGCGGGCAGCCTGCGGCGCGGGCGGGAGACCACCAAGGATGTCGACCTGCTGGTCGCGGCCGCCGACGGCAGCGCGGCCATCGCGGCCTTCGTCGCGGCGCCGGGGGTCGAGAGCATCACCGGCCAAGGCGAGACCAAGGCCAGCGTGCGGCTGGCCGAGGGCTTGAACGCCGACCTGCGGGTGGTCCCGCCGGCGAGCTGGGGCGCCGCCTTGCAGTATTTCACCGGCTCGAAGGAGCACAACATCGCCGTCCGGTCGCGGGCGCGGGAGCGCGGGCTGACCATCAACGAGTACGGCGTGTTCCGGGTCGGCGACGAGGATCAGCCGCCCGTGGCGGCGCTGACCGAAGCAGAGGTCTACGCCGCCGTCGACCTGCCGTGGATCCCGCCCGAGCTGCGCGAGGACCGCGGCGAGCTGGCCGCCGCCGAGGCCGGGGAGCTGCCGGAGCTGATCACGGTCGAGGCCATCCGTGGCGATCTGCACTGCCACAGTCTGTGGAGCGACGGGCAGCACAGCATCGCCGACATGGCTCGCGCCGCGCGCGACCGGGGGTACCAGTTCCTGGCCATCTGCGACCACTCGAAGTCCCTGGTGGTGGCCAACGGGCTGGACGAGGGCCGGGTGCGCCAGCAAGGGGAGGAGATCGCCGCGGCTCAGGACGAGGTGCCCGAGGTCCGGCTGCTGCGCGGGATCGAGGTGGACATCCTCTCCGATGGCCGGCTCGACCTGGACTTGGACCTGCTGGCCGACCTGGACATCGTCGTGGCCTCGGTCCATAGTGCCCTCGGCATGGACGAAGCGAAGATGACCGGACGTCTGCTTGCGGCCCTCGAGACCGGGTTGGTGGACATCATCGGTCACCCCACCGGGCGCCGGCTGACCCGCCGGGAAGGGTTCAGCTTCGACTTCGACACGGTGGTCGACGCGGCCATCGCCCGCGGCACGGCGCTGGAGATCAACGCCTCGCCGGAGCGGCTCGATCTGGACGATGTCCTGGCCCGCCGCGCCCGGCGGCGGGGCGCGCTGCTGAGCATCAACACCGACGCGCACCACACCGACCACCTGGAGTTCATGGAGTATGGCGTGATGCAGGCGCGGCGCGCCTGGCTGGAGCCGTCGGCGGTGGTCAACTCGTTGGACCTGGCCGGCTTGCTGGAGTGGCTGAAGGGCTAAAGCATGGAAGTGATCATTCTCGCCGCCGGGTACGCCACCCGGCTCTATCCGTTGACCGAACGGCGCGCCAAGCCGTTGCTGCCGGTGGGTCCCAAGCTCTTGATAGACCACATCATGGACCGGGTCGAGGAGCTCTCGGGCGTGACCCGGATTCACGTCGTGTCCAACAACAAGTTTCACGGCGACTTCGAGGAGTGGGCCGCGGCGCGACCGGAGCGGGACCGGATCCGGGTCTACAACGACGGCACCTTCGAGAACGCCGACCGGCTCGGGGCCATCGGCGACGCGGAGTACGTGATCCGCTCCGCCGGCATCGACGACGACGTGTTGATCGTCGCCGGCGACAACCTGTTCGAGTTCAGCCTGGGCGAGCTCCAGGCGTTCTTCAGCCGGCACGGGACCACCGCGGTGGTCTACCACTTCCCGGACTTGGAGTTGATCAAAGGCTACAGCAACGTCACGCTGGACGCCGAGAAACGGGTGATCGAGTTCATCGAGAAACCGCAGAACCCGACCTCGCACCAGATCGGGATCTGCTGTTACCTGATCAGCGCCGGCGACATCAAACGGGTGGCGGAGTACCTCCAGAACGGCAACAACCCCGACGCGCCGGGGTACTTCCTGCAATGGCTGCACAAGCAGGTGCCGGTGTACGGGTACAAGTTCGAGGGTCTGTGGTACGACATCGGCGACCTCAAGTCGCTGACCGAGGCCGATCGCCGGCTGCGCGTGGCGGCCGGGCTGCCGGACCGGGAGACGTATGACATCTGACGGGGGTGAAGCCAGGCTGGACGCCGTCGACAAGGCCCTGGCGGCGGCGCGCATCCACCGCCGGCGGGGAGACCTTGAGGCCGCCTGGCGGGCGGTCGACGACGCGCTGTCCCTGGCCCCCGAGTGGCCTCCGGTGCTGGAGGCCATGGGCGACCTGAACTACGACGACGGCGACTTCGAGTCCGCCGGGCGCTGCTACCAACGGGCGCTGGAATTGGAGCCTGGTCGGGCCGGCGCCGAACTCGGCTACGCCAACGCCGTGCTGGCCATGCGCGGGGAGCTGGCGGCCGACGATCAGCCCGACGAAGTGTTGCTCAAGCGCCGGCCGGCCGACGCCGCGGCGCGGTCGGCGGTGATCCCCGGCCTGGGTCAGGCCTATGCCAACGACCCGGCCCGCGCGGCGGCGTTTTTCGGGCCGTGGATGGTGCTGCTGGTGGCCACCTGCTGGCGGTTCATGGGCGCCCTGTCCGAGGCCGCCCGGAGCCGCCGCGGTCTGGGCGGGGTGTTCGGCGACCCGCTGATGTGGTGCCTCGGCCTCCTGCTGCTGGCGCTGCACGTCGCCGCGGCGGTGGACGCTTACCGGCTGCTCCAGCGCCACGCCGCGCCCCGAGCGGCGGCGTGAGGGCCGGGTACCTGTCCGCGCTGGACCGCGCCCTGCGGCTGCTGTGGCGCGAGCCCCTGCTGTGGGCCCCGGCGGTGCTGCTCGACGGGCCGCTGCTCCTGCTCGCCCTGGCCGTGGCGCGGGGTCTGGTGAGCGATGCCTCTGCCCTGTCAGAAGTCGAGCATGGGCGGGCGTTGATCCGGGCGGCCATCCTGTTGCCGATCCTGTGGCTGCTGTCGATGCTGGCGCACGCGGCCTGGCTGGAGGCGGCCGACGCCGTGCTGCGCGACGGCCGGGCCCGGCTCGGTGATCTGGCCGCCGGGCTGCGGCGGTGGTCGCTGCGCCTGGTCGTCGCCCGGGCGCTGCTGTGGCTGGGCGGTCTGGCCGCGTCGCTGCTCTGGCTGGTGCTGCTGATCGCCTTGCTGACCGGCTGGTCGGCCGAGTCATTCCGCGCGTTGGGCAGGGGCGCGGGGTTCGTGTCCACCGCCGTGGCGGCCTGGTCCGAGCGGGGCGTGACCTGGCTGGTGGGGATGGTCGTGCTCCTGGCGCTGACCGGCGCGGTGCGGGAGATGATCCGCCTGGCCGGCCTGTTGTGGCGGCCGGCGATGGTCGCGGAGCGGTCCGGCCTCTGGCCGGCGGCGGCCAGCTCGGTGCGCTTCGCCTACGGTCGCGGCTGGACCCTGCTGGGGCGGTCGGTGATGCGCTTCCTGGTCCAGGCGGCGGCGCTCCTGGGGCCGACCCTGGCCTGGGCCGGCCCTCTCGGCCGGCTGTCGGGCGGCAAGGTCCCCGAGCGGCTGACCGAACTGCTCTCCCCGGCGGTGACGGGCCTCTGGCTGCTCTCGTTGGTGGTCGCCTGGCTCCTCGCCCGAAGCTGGCTATCCGTCGCCGATCTGGTCTGGTACCGCGCCGCCGGCGGCGCGGACGGCGATCCGCGTCTGGCCACCCGCGGCGTGCGCACCCCCCGTCGCCGCCAACCCCGCGCGCGCCAGGCCGGGCTGCTTCAAGTCGCCAGCGAGCCGGTCCGCGGCGAGGATGACCGGTGGCACGCGAGCGCAATGAGTGAATCATAGTCGCAGAGATGAACGCATTCCGATTGGGGTCAGGTCTTGCAATCGCACACATGTGCGATTGCAAGACCTGACCCCAATCGATGCGCGATGATTGGCGGGCAACGATTGGCAGGCGCTGCGGTATCATAGGAGAGAGCTTTCGAGCAGGACGACCCGGTGGCCAACGAACCACAACCCGGCCTGGACCGTGCGCCGGCCAACGAGATCAACCTGGCGTCGATGCGCCAGCACTACCACGCCGCGCTGGTCGACTCCGAGGAGCACTCGCAGCGGTTGCTGTCGCTCGGGGTCGGGGCCATCGCCGCCATGTTGCTGATGACCGCCCCGGCGCTGGGGCAGGTGCTGCAGGTGGTCTGGCTGGGCGTCACCTTCGGCATCGCCGCCGCCGGGTTCCTGTTCCGCCGAACGCTGCACGACAACCTGCGCGAGACGTTGCTCGAACAACAGCTTCAGATGCACACCCGCGTCGATCGCGACCTCTGGGACCGCGTCGGCCGGATGAAGCCGTTGCCGCAGCCGCTGCAGCAGTATGTCGAGCACTTCTTGTCGACCTACGTCGAGCTCAAGCGGCAGGTCGGCGACAAGGCCGAGGTCGAGCTGGGCCAGGTGCAGCTCATCCAGGCCCGCGAGCAGGTGCTCGATTTCCTGGACCTGGCCGAGCGCACCGGCAACATCCGCCGCGCCCTCGATTCGCAGAGCCACCGGCTGTCGGACGAGGACCAGATGCGCCTGCGACAGCGGTTCAGCGAACAGTGCGCCGGGCTGCAAGAGCTGGCCCAGACCTTCGACCGCTCGCTGGGCAACTTCGTCGTCGCCCAGGTGCTGGGCGACGGGCTGGGCGAGGCGACCATCGAGTCGGTGGCCGAGCGGATGCGCGAGATCGAGGAAGAGTTCGACTACGTCAAACAGGTCCTGACCGTGGAGACCGAATGACCGCGCCGACCCCGGTCGAGACCGCGCTGGCGACGATCCTCGCCCATTGCCGCCGGCTGCCCGCGGAGAGCCTGCCGCTCGATCGGGCCCGCGGCCGGGTCCTGGCCGGCGACGTGGTCGGCGATGTCGATCTTCCGCCGTTCGACAACAGCGCCATGGACGGCTACGCGGTGCGCGCGGCGGAGCTGGCGGGCGCCGAGGCGGACCGGCCGGTGGCGCTGCCGGTGGCCGAGGTGGTCGCCGCCGGGGCCGAGCCCGGCCGGCTGAGTCCGGGTCAGGTCCACAAGATCATGACCGGCGCGCCGCTGCCCGCCGGCGCCGATGCGGTGGTCCCGGTCGAGCGCACCGTGGCGTTGGCCAACGGCCGGGTCAACTTCGCCTGGGCGCCGCGCGAGGGCGCCAACATCCGCCGCGCCGGCGAGGACTTGCGCCGCGGGGAGACGGCGGTCGGCGACGGCGCCACCGTCGGCCCGGCCGAGATCGCGCTCCTGGCGGCGGTTGGCCGCGACCCGCTCCAAGTCACCCGCCGGCCCCGCGCGATGGTCCTCTCGACCGGCGACGAGTTGGTCCCGGTCACCGCCACCCCGGCGCCGGGCCAGCTCCGGGACAGCACCATTCACGCCCTGCCGGCACAGCTCGCCGGGTACGGAGTCGAAGTGGTCGCCACCCGCCACGCGGTCGACGATCCGGCCGAGCTGGAGAAGCTTCTGTCCGAGTCGGCCGAACTGGACTTGATCGTCACCGCCGGCGGCGTGTCGATGGGCGACCGGGACTTCGTCCGGCCGGTCTTCGAGCGGCTGGGTGAGCCGGCCTTCTGGCGGGTGGCGATCAAGCCGGGCAAGCCGCTGCTGTTCGGCCGGCTGGGCGCGGCGCTGTTTTTCGGGCTGCCGGGCAACCCGGTATCGTCGATGGTCACCGCCGACGTGTTCGTCAGCCCGGCGGTGGACGCGCTCCTGGGCCGCCGCGACGGCGGCCGGCTGCGAGTCTCGGCGGTGGTCGGGACCGCTCTGCGCAGCGACCCCGAGCGCACCGAATACGTTCGGGTTGCGCTCCGCGGCGAGGCCGGCCGGCTGCTGGCCGTGCCCACCGGCGACCAGTCGAGCGGGCGGATGACCTCGATGCTGGGCGCCGACGGGTACGCGGTGATTCCGGTTGGGGTGGGGCGGGTCGAGCCCGGTGATGCGGTGACGGTCGAGCTGTTAAGGAGCGCGAGCCGGTGAGCGAGCGGGTGTGGTGCGTGGCGGCGGCGCTGGTGCACGAGCGCCGGCTGCGGGACGGGTTCTGGCGCTGGCCGGCCGAGGCGGACAACGAAGGCTTCGTGTCCGAGCTCAACGCGGCCGGCCGGTTCCTCGGCCGCGACCGGGTCGAGACCGACGAGGCCTGGCGGCAGGTCATCCCCTACGTCCTGCTCCGCGACCCCGACGGACGGTACTTCGTCTACCGGCGCTTGCCGGCCAGCGGCGAGGCGCGGCTGGTCGACCTCCACTCCCTGGGCGTCGGCGGCCACATCAACGACGAGGCGCTGGTGGCCGGGCTGACAGTCCGCGGCGAGGGGTTGCGATCGAATCTGATTGCCGACGCGCTGCACCGTGAGCTGCGCGAGGAGCTGGTGCTCGATCATCCGGCCGAGGGCGAGCTGGGGATTATGGCGCTGCTCGGCTTCCTGGCCCTTTCCGCCACGCCGGTCGACCGGGTCCACGTGGGTGTGGTGGCGGTGGTCGAGGTGGCCGCCGAGCACGTCGGCGCGTGCGATGTCCGCGAGCGCGACAAGCTGGCCGCCGTCGGCTGGTACGCCCCCGACCAGCTCCGCCGCCTGGCCGACCAGGTCCCGTTCGAGGGCTGGAGCCGGGCGCTGATCGACGCCGCTCTTTGAGTTCAGGTTACGCACCCCGCTTGCCTCGACGATGACCCGGCATCACCGTGGTGATAGCCGAGCCGACCTCCGTTGGCCGCTCACCCTAGGGTGCAGCAGCGGGGTACCTAGACGGTCGGCCGGGAGGGCGACTGCGAGGAGAGGCGACCATGTCGAGGACGCGGGTGGAGAATATCGCTGGATTCTTGCTGCGCGTGGTGGCCGGTTTGCTGTTCTTTCAGCACGGCGGGACGAAGCTGCTTGGCTGGTTCGGCGGCCTGCCCGACGGCAGCACGCCGGCGCTGCTGTCGCTGATCGGCATTGCCGGCCTGTTGGAGTTCGTCGGCGGCGCGGCGGTGCTGCTTGGGCTGCTGACCCGGCCGGTGGCGTTCATCCTGTCCGGTCAGATGGCCGTGGCGTATTTCATGGCGCATCAGCCCAAGGGCACTTGGCCGGTCGAGAACGGCGGCGAGCCGGCGGTGCTGTTCTGCTTCATCTTCCTGTTCCTGGCCGCCTACGGCGGCGGCCCGTGGAGCCTCGACGCCAAACTGTGGCGCAAGCGGCCCGGCCCGCAAGCCGTCTGAGCGACTCCAACTCCGATCCTATTTGACAGGGCGATCGCCCTGTGGTATGCCTTGGCTCAAGGCTGAAAGGGGGCGACTGGCCGTTAGTCAGGGGCGATGGGCGGGGCGTTTGCCGGGCTAGGGGACGGCGACATAGGGGCGAAAGTGGTACCTCACTCAACTGACCAGAAGGCGGTTGGCCCGCGTTCACCGAGCGTCGCGTCGCCACGCCTGCGTGGCGGCTGCCCAGCCGGGTAAGCACTTCCAGGCCATCGCCGAACGCCGACCGGAGCGGTCGCGCCGTGTGGCGCGAGCCGACGTGGCGGGAATCGCTGCCGAGGATGTAACCGCGCCGCCGGCGCCGGCGCCCTCTGCACCAGGGGATGGGTCGGAGAGGAGAAACCGATGAGTCGTTACCTGAGACGAAGCGGACTCGCTCTCGTCGTCGCGCTCGGCTTCGGGTGCGTCGGGTGTGGCGGGGGCGGGGGCGACACCAGCGGCAACGGCGGGACGACCACCGAGTCGATCTCCCAGGCCCAAGCCAACGCGGTTGGTGACCTGGCCAGCGACGCCATCGCCGAATCGCCGGACGATGACGATCTCGACCAGGCCCTGGACGACGTGTTGTCCGAGGCCGGGGACAGCGACTTGGCCGGCAACGACAATCCGGTCAGCAAGGCGCGGCAGAGCGTGCCGACGCTGAGCGACCTGGGCTGGACCATGCCGGTGCTGCCGAAGCATGGCCTGACCTTCAGCGGCAACTACCAGAAGACGGGCACGCTGTACGATCCGACGACCTTCAACGCCAGCGGGACGATGAACGTCACCAGCGCCGGCGGCACCAACCTCACGGTGCAGGCCACCGCCGGCAGCGGGCAGGTCAACCTGAAGATCGACAACGGCACCGTCGTCACTCAGAAGGCCACCTACGGCGTCAACGCCAACGTCCTGCTGACCACTGAACTCCAGGAGCAGGCGATCGAGCAGATGCTCAAGAACGCCGGCGAGGAGTCGCCGGCCGACGCGGAGCTGGCGCAGACGCTGGAGGACCTGGAGAGCATCGCCGGTGACGCCGACACCGTCGGCAGCAGCCGGGCGGCCGTCACGCCGACCAGCCTCCCGGTGACGCAGCACGGCGTGACCTTCAGCGGCTCGTACACCAAGTCTGGCACGCTCATGGATCCGTCGACGTTCAGCGCCAGCGGAACCATCACGGCGACCAGCGCCAAGGGCACCAATCTGACGCTCAACGCCGCCGCGGCCGGCGGCGGTGGGATCCGGCTGCAGGTCGTGGACGGCACGATCGTCACCTCGTCGGCGACCTACAAGGTCAACTGGGACATTACCATCGCCGCCACCGGCACGACCAAGGTGGTGACCATCACCAAGAACAACCAGACCGTGTTCGAGGAGAACCTGACGCACACGGCCACCGGCGTGGTCACCGCCCGGGCGCACACCCTCAACGGCTCGGTCAAGGTCTGGGATCCCACGGTGATCGCCAGGGCGAGCGACAAGCCGGAGTGGCTCAACGTCACCTTCACCAACCTGACCTTCAACGTCACGCTGGCCTCGGGCAACGTGACCATGTCCAGCGGCGCGGCCCTGGTCGAGGTCGGCGACACGCCGTCCGGGTCGGCCAACCTGTCCGTCTCCGGTGGCTCGCTGAACGGCCAACTGACGCTCAACGGCCAGCCGGCCGGGACGCTGATCATCCAGCCTCCGCTGGTGGTCCTCGTGCCCGGCGACAGCGTGGGCGGCGGGGCCAGTTGCACCCGGCAGGTGACGGTCACCCGCGACGCGGTGAAGTTCTACGAAACCAACGTGACCACCATCGCCACCGGCGTGGCGGGCACGCGGGCCTACACCCGCAACGGCACCGTCTACGTGGCCCGGTTCGTGCCCACCGGCAGCACCGCCGAGTACCCGCAGTGGGTCAAGACCACCTACACCAATCTGGTCTACCAGGTCAACCTGCTGACCAAGTCGGCCTCCTTCGTGAGCGGCAAGGTCAAGGTCGAAGCGGGGATCGATCCGGCCCTGTCCGGCGAGATGTCGGTGGCCAGCGGCTCACTCAGCGGGACGCTCCAGAAGAACGGTCAGACGGTGGCCACCATCAAGGTGGTCAGCGGCCTGATCATCGTCGTCCCGACCACGACGTAACCACAGCCCGAGTGCCGATAGACCGATCCCGCCTCCCCACGGCGGGATCGGTCGCTCGGCGCCGCGCCCGCGCCCGTCTCTGGGAATCCGTGCCCCTCGGACGCCCGACCCGGTTGCGCCCGTGGCCGGTTCTGGTGCACACTTAGCTCGGCGATGCCGAGGAGATGGTCATGGGCCGTGTGAGCACCGACACCGAGGAGCGCGAGGCCAAGCTGCGCGAGCTGGAAGCCGAGCTGGACAGCGAGCTGGGGATCGAATCCTCGACCGTCGAGGTCACCCGCCGGTCCAGCGCCAAGGCCACCAAGACCGGCTTCGGCCACCTCGCCCTCTACTCCCTGGGCGCGTTCGTCCTGGCCAAAGTGCTGGGCCTGACGCTGGTCAACCTGATCGCCGGCGTGTCGTTCATCGGCTTCATCGTGTTCGGCATCCTGTGGCTGATCGGTTTGCTCAAGGGCGAGGACTGATCTACAGGCCCGCCCGGCCGCGCTCGCGGAACCAGGCCAGGCCGTCCAGCAGGGCCTGCATGTTGGGCCACGGGACGCCCGGACAGATGGAGCTGGAGACCCCCAGGAACAGGCCCATCGGCGGGCCACAGCGGACCAGCCAGCGCAGCTCGTCGCGGACGGCCGCCGGCGTGCCGAACGGCAGCGTCGCGGTGACCGAGACCCCGGCCATGAGCATCACCGGCTCGCCGTCGCGGGTGCGCATCCGGGCGATGGTCTCATAGTCCATGCCGGCCTCGTACTGAAACCCCTGGAACCCGGCCAGCCCGGCCTCCAGCAGGCGGGGCAGCAGGTGGCTCAGGTTCCCGTCGCAGTGCCACAGCAGGCGCACGCCGGCGGCCACCAGCGGCTCGAGACACCGCGCGAAGTGCGGCAGCCAGAGCCGGTCCAACGACTCGATGCTGACCAGCGTGCCCCTGGAGTCGGCCAGGTCGTAGTCGAGTCGGTAGACCGGCGGCAGACCACCTTCACGGTACGCCCGGGCCGCGGCGCGGTTGTTGCGCAAGGCCAGGTCGGCCTGCAACGAGAAGTGCTCGGCCATAACCTCGGGGTAGCCGGCATAGGCGGACAGGTAGGGCACGTAGCCGTAGGTGGTGTACGGCAGGCCGGGGAAGCGGACGAAGGCGTGGCCGGTCTTCAACGCCCAGGGCCGCAACAGCGCCTGGACCGACTCCTCGCCGGCCAGGATCGCCCGGTACCGCGCCTCCTCGTCGAACTCGGCGGTCGCCTGCCGCAGTTGCGGGAAGGCCACTTCGACCAGGTGCGCGACGACGTCCTCCGGCTCGCGGATCGGCCGCCCGTCGACGACCACCTCCTCCGCGCCGGTGGTCGCGGAAGGCGGCCGGAGCCAGCCATACTCGTCCATCGACAGCGGATTGCCGGGGATGTATTGGTCCAGCAGACACACCCCGGCGGCGCGCTGGGCGGCCAGGTAGACGTCCTCCGGCTGCTCGCGGTACGAGCCGCGCGGTGTCCCGGCCAGCCGCTCCAGGTGCGGGTGCGACATGATGTTGAGCCACAAAGTGGGAATACCCTCGGTCACCTGCCGATGGCAGGTATCGAGGGCCAGCCGGGCGTTGGCGTCCAGATCGTCGTGCGCCACGAACCGCTCCGCCCGGCGGTTCGGCAGGCCGCGGCGCCGTCCTGCACGGCAGTCGGCGATCGGGCGAACCCTACGTCCCTTGCGTCCCTTCTGTCCCTGTGCGTCCGTGTCCATCCAGGTCAGAACGTCTCCCGGAACCGCTCGCAGTAGTACTGGACGTTCTCCCAGCGGTTGTCGTGCGGCAGGCGGTGGTCCGGGCAGGGGACGTAGCCGCCCAGTTCGACGATGGGCTTGAGCCGCTCGAGCTCCTGCTCGACCGCGGCGTAATCGCGGGCGAAGACCTTCTTGTCGACTCCGCCGACGCCCTTGACCGCCTGGCCGTAGCGCTCCCGCCAGGGGGCCAGCGAGGCATGCCAGGTGCCGACCTCGATGGGGAACATGACGTTGACCCCGTTGGCCAGCCAGGTCGGGAGCAGGTGATCGATCATCCCGTCGCTGTCGAGGGAGACCAGGTCCAGGCCGTGGCGGTTGAGCAAGGCACTGATCCGCCGGTAGTGCGGGCCGATGGTCCGGGCGAACAGGTCGGGATTGACCAGCGGCCCGTTCTTGTAGCAGATGTCCTCCCAGAAGTGGCCGATGTCGCAGGTCGCGCCGGCCTGGAGCGCGGCCTGAGCGCACTGGTAGGAGAGGCCGGCGATGACCTCGACCATCTCCTCGTAGAGCGCCGGGTCGTCGGCCTGGAGGTAGCACAGGTTCTCGATCCCCAGGTAGTCGCGGAGCGAGCCGTAGAGGCTGCCGCAGTGGAGCAGGCAGGGCAGCTCCCGGTCGGGATCCTGGAGGTACTCGCGCCCGCCCTGGTCGAACCGCAACGGCCGGTCGGCGCCGTGGACGGGGGCCTGGAGCACCCGGTCGGGATGGAACTGGAGCTTGGGCAGGTACAGTTCAGACCACTCCCGCCGGCCCTTGAGCAAGTTGTCGACCACCGCCGGGATGGACTCGTTGGACTCGTGGTTGAGGATGATGGTCCCGTTGCCGGTGAGGATCTTGCGCTTGCCGTCGGGCAGGACCTCGATCACCTTGCCCTCGAACCCCGGCCGGAGGCGGCTATTGGGTTGGAAGTGGGTGTGGTAGTTGAAGTCGAAGCCCAGCTTGGCCGCCAGGACGTGCTCTCCCGGGCTGCCGTCACCGCCCAGGGCTGCCTGCGCCTCGTCGTCGGTCAGGTGCCCTTCGTCTCGCCAGCGCTGCACGGAGCGGGCCAGGAAGCCGAAATGGACCACCGGCATCCGGTCGTAGCTTTCCCCCCGCAGCACAGCCAGCAACCGCTCCCGGTGCGTCATGTTGCGCTCCTTGGCTTCCGCCGGCCGCCAGTATACCGGGCGCCACGCCCGACGGGAATGCCGCTCCGCGCGCCGGCGCCGAGCCAGAGGAGGAATCGGGTCCGGCCGAGCCGTATCCCCTGGCGGACAAGGATGGCGGGGGAACGCGCATCCTGTGATCGTAGGAGGAGGCGCACATGGGTATCCGGATGATCTCGCGGGTCGGTCTCCCAATGGCAGTCGCCGTACTGCTGGCGGCGTCCGTCGCGCAGGCGGTGCCGTCGAAGTACGTCAAACAGAAGGCGGTCAAGGCCGCCGAGGAGATGGAGAAGAAGGCGGAGCCGCACCTGGCGCGGTACGCCAAGCTCAAGGAGCAGGACAAGCTCAACAAGATTGGCGAGAACGCCCGGCCGATGTGGATGGACATCGGTCACCAACTGCGGATGGTGTTCGACGACGGGTGGGACGTCTACTACGAGGCCGTGGCCGAAGGCTGGCCGGAGGACGATGCGGAGCTGGCCAAGGCGCGGGAGAAGATGGACGCCGCGCGGGTCAAGTTCGAGGCCTGCGGCATGTGGACCTGCGTCCGGTTCGGCGAGAAGCTGGTGCCGAGCGGATTCCAGGATCGTCTCCAGGTGATGCGTGACCAGGTCGCCCAGGCCGCGGCGATGGTCAATCTGGGTCAGGACGTGGACAACGCCAAGGAGGCGATCGCCGACATCGACCGGCGGATGAAGGGCCTGTTGAAGGAGCTGGAGGACGCCGAGGACAACGGCCGCGACGTCGGGTTGACCAAGGACCATCCGGCGATCAAGCGGACCATCGAGGAGATCGACCGCCAGAAGCAGGCCGGCTCCACCGTCATTGCCGCCGACGACGCCCGGAAGAAGGCCATCGACGACGAGGTCGCGGCGCTCGTCGCCATGTACCGCAAGTGCGAGCCGTATGGTCGCGTGGCCGAGAGCGCCCAGGGCGCCGCCGGTACCGAAGAGCAGCGGGCCGAGGCGCGGAACAAGGCGATCGGGCAGCTCGCCGAGTTCGAGGCGACGGTCAAGGACCAGGCCGAGGCGATGGCCAAGGCGATCCGCGAGAAATACGGCGCCGACAGCATGGCCATCGACAACAAGATCGCCGAGTTGAAGGGCGGCCCGTTGCGCTACGACGTGGGTCCCGGCTACGCCTACGATGGGCTGACCCGCTGCCTGAAGACCATCGCCGAGGCCAGGACCGGCGTGTCCGATGCCCTGCTGGAAGAAGCCAGGAGCTTCCTCGACAAGGCCGATGACTACAGCGAGTTCATCCGCATCGGGATGTACGACGAGCAGCGGCCGAAGCTGGAGCTGGCGCTCAAGTACAACCCGAACAACGAAGCCGCCAAGGCGAGGCTGGCCGGGTTGGAAGCCGAGCAGAAGGCCAAGGCGGCCGAGCTCGAGAAGATCATCGACGCCCGCAAATGGGGCGGCAACTTCGCCGGCTTCGCCGGTCCCGGCCAGGTCGCCGACCTGGTCAAGGCCTCGCTGGCCTGGATCAAGGCCAACGACGACCTGACCACCAAGGACGTGATCGCCCTGCGGGTGGTCGGCGACTGGTTCATCTTCGAGAAAGACGCCTTGGGTCGAACGGTGGCCTACGGGCTGCCGGTCGAGGTGGTCTTCGTCAAGCACGCGGACAAGGCGGCCGGCAAGGACCTGGCGGTCTTGTTCGAGCTGTCGATGGTCACCCGGGAAGCCAAGCCGTCGCCGCCGTTCAAGATCACCGGCGTGGGCGGCAGTCGGTGGATCCGCGCCTCGAAGGTGAAGCAGATGTAGTCAGCCGGGTCCGTCCTGCTGACCGACCACGACCACGCGGCCGTCGGCGGTCAGCAGGACCACCTCGCTGGCGCCGTCGCCATCGACATCGGCCGCCACCGGCGGGCCGCAGCGGGTCTTCAGGTCGAGGTCCCAGCGCACCCGCGGCTGGCCGTCCCGGCCCGCCAGGGCGATGAGGTGGTCGCCCGCGCCGACCAGAAACTCCTCCTCGCCGTCGCCGTCGAGGTCGCAGGCGATGGGCGCGGTGGTTGGGCGGCCCGGCCACGACCAGCGCAGCGCGCCGGTCTCGGCGTCGTAGCAGCGGAACCCGCCGCGGTAGGCGACCAGGCCGATCTCCCACCGTTCCTGCTCGCGTCGGACGGCCACCGGCGCGGTGGCGCCGTCGAGGTAGTCGGTGTGCCAGCGGACCTGGCCGTCGAGGGTCATTCGGGCCAGCGAGTAGCTGCACCCGCCGAGGATCACCGCCGGGCCGTCGGCCAGCTCCAGCAAGACCGGGTGGGCATAGCCGGTCCAGCCGCCCAGCCCGGCGCTGGGCAGCAGGGCCGTCGCCAGCGGGCGCCCGGTGCCGCCGTCCAGGACGTAGTGCAGATCGGGGTACTGGCCGATCACCAGGCTGCCGCCCGGCCGGCCGACCACCGCCACGGCCTTGCCGCCGCAGCCGCGCTCGAGGACGTCGGCGCACCACCACCGCTCGGTGCCGTCGGGCGCCAGCACCACGCTCTCGTCGGTGTGCATCACCGAGCGGCGCAGCGAGGCGTACACCTCGATCCCGCGGTCGCCGAACGGGGCGGCCAGCCAGTGGGTCAGCCCGCCCTCGTTCCAGACCGGGTCCGAGCCGGGGAAGCGGGGCGGGAAGACATGCCGGAAGACCTCCTCGCCGGCGGCGTCGTAGCCGACCAGCGCGGCCCGGCCGTCGGGCGTGCTGGTGGCCGCCAGCACGGCCCGCCCGGCCGGGAGATCGGCGACCTGAAACCCTTCGTGGAAGCTCTCGTAGTTGGCCCCCCGGGAGCGTCCCGGCCGGTGCCAGCGGACCGCCGCCGGCTGCCCGTCCCGCGGCGGGTCGATCGCCGCCACCTCGTGGTCGCCGTAGGGCACGACCACCGCCCGGCGGCCGCGCAGCTCGGCCACCAGCGGCACATCGGGCAGGACCGGCGGCGTCGCCGCCGGCTCCTGGCGCACCGCCAGACCCGCGGCGGCCAGCTCGCGGCCGGGCAGGCCGGCCCCGAGCAGGTCGAGCCGGAAGATCTGTGGCCGGACGCCTGACGCCGAGACCTGCACCTGCGTCCGGTCCGGCAGCGCCAGCGTCGCCGCGACGCGGACGCCGTCCGGGCCACAGCCCAGCCCGGCCACCTGGCGCGGGCCGGCCGCGGGCGACAGCACCGCCCAGGCCAGCCGCCTCTCGCCGTCGGTAATCAGCGTCGACCAGCGGCCTCCGGCGGCGATGGTGGCCGCGGTCTCGGGCAGCGGCGGCGTCCACCGCAGCCACCGGCCCGGATGCGGCAGCGGCTGCTCGACGAACGCCCCGTCCCGCCAGGCGGCGATGGCCAGCGGCCCGCTCTCGGGCAGCCCGGCGCCGGTGGTGGTGGCCAACAGGAGCTGCTGGCTGCCGCTCGCGTCCAGGTCGGCCTGCCCGTGGCAGAACCGGCCCGGCAGGTCGGCCACGGTGTCGCCCGTCAGACCGTCCCAAAGCATCACGTGCCAACGCTCGTCGCCGGTCTCGTTGTACACGTTGCAGACCAGCAGCGGCAGGCGGCCGGCCACCCGAACCACGGCGTCGGGCAGCGTGCGCACCGCCTTCCGCTTGCCGAACAGCCGGAAGTCGAGCTCCTTGCGCCAGGCCACCGCCAACTGGCCCGCCTCGTTGCGCAGCACGTTCAGGTGGATCATGAAGTCGGCCAGGACGATGGCTTCCGGGAGCCCGTCGCCGTTCAGGTCGGCGACCTGGAAATGGCCGTAGTTGCGGCCCTTGTGCCAGCGGCACTCGGCCTGCTTCCGCCCGGTCTCGCCGTCGAAGACCATCACCCGGTACCAGGTGCTGACGACGATCTCGGGCGTGCCGTCGCCGTCCATGTCGGCCACCGCGCAGAGCGGGATCTCGCACTGCTCCTCGGGCTCGGTGGTCCACACCCGCTCCTCGCGGCCGCGGTCGTAGCGGTACAGCGACCCGGTCGCCACCGGCCGCCGCGGTCCGTCCGGCCGGTTCTTGACGGACATGCCGTCTTCCATGACGAACTTCTGCCAGCCCGCCGCGCCGGGCAGGAACCGGCCGTAGACCAGGTTGTGCGTCGGCCTGATGGCGACCAGCTTGCCGTCGCCGGCGAGGTCGAGCCGCGGCGCCGGCTCCGCGGCGAAGTCGTCACCTTCAGGCGGCTTGGGTGGATCGGCGGCGAGCTCGAGGCGGGCCTCGCCGCCGGCCGGCCGGACCGCCAGCCGCGCGGCCTGCGGGCCGACCGGCAGCGACCATTTCACCGCCGGCTGGCGGATTCGCCCGGGCACCGGGCAGCGGCCGGTCTGGGCCAGATCGCCGCGGTCGATCACCCACTCGCCGCGCGCCGCGGGTGACGGGAAAGCGCTCACGCCGGCGGGGAGGCCATCTTCCGCGACGACACACAGTGGGTGCAGGACCAGCGTGACCGCGGCGATCATGGCCACGCGGCCGGCCATCAGCGGAAGATGCCCAGCGGCGCGTTGGTCAGCTCGACCAGCACGCCGAACTGGAGCATCAGGGCCAGGGTGGCGACGGCGCAGATGGCCACCACCACCGGGGACAGCAACGCCGGGCGCAGCTTCAGCCTCGGGTCGGGCGGCAGGAAGAACATCACCCGGACCACGTTCATGTAGTAGAACGCGGAGATGACGCTGTTGAGGATGATGGCCAGACCGAGCCACCAGTAGGTCCCCGAGGCGATGGCCGCGAGCAGGATGTAGAGCTTGCCGACGAATCCGGCGGTGGGCGGGATGCCGGTCAGCGAGAGCATGAACAGGAGCATCGCCACGGCCATGGCGGGCGCCGTGACGGCCAGGCCGGCGAAGTCGTCGATCCGCTCGCTGCCGCTGCTCCGCTGGTACCAGACCGTCACCGCGAACGCGCCCAGGGTCATGAAGAAGTAGACCGACAGGTAGATCAGCATCGCCTGCGTGCCGCCCAGCTCGACGATGGGCCGGACGCCCGCGGTGTTGACCTGGTTGCAGACCACCGCCGCCAGCAGGTACCCGGCGTGGGCCACGCTGCTGTAGCCGAGCATCCGCTTCAGGTTGCTTTGCAGCAGCGCCAGCAGGTTGCCCACGAACATGGTCAGGACGGCCACCAAGCTGAGGAACACCCGCCAGTCGAGGGCCGGGCTGGCGAACTCACCGAGGCCCAGGCCGAAGATGAAGAACCGCGCCAGGACGGCGAAGGCGGCGGCCTTCGAGCCGACCGCGAGGAACGCCGCCACCGGCGTGGGCCCGCCCTCGTAGACGTCCGGCGCCCACTGGTGGAACGGCACGGCGCTGACCTTGAAGCCCATCCCGACCATCACCAGGGCCACCGCCAGGAGCTTGGCCATCTCGTTGCCGGGCCCGCCGTAGACTTGCGCGATGGCCGGCAGCGCGGTCGAGCCGGCCAGGCCGTACATCAGGGAGAAGCCGTAGAGCATCACCCCCGAGGCGACCGCGCCGTAGATCAGGTACTTCAGCGAGGCTTCGTTCGAGCGCCGGACCTCTTCCACCGCGCGCTTGTCGCGGCCCAGGAGGAACGCCACCAGGATGTAGCTGGCGATGCTCAGGTACTCGAACGAGAGGTAGATCAGCACCAGGTCGTTGGCGCCCGAGAGCAGCACCACCGCCAGCGCGGCGAACACCAGCAGGCTGAAGTAGACGCCGCGATCGAGGCGGATGTGCTCCAGGTAGTCCAGGCTGAGGAGCGTCACCAGCGCGGTGATCATCACCGCCAGGAGGCGGAAGAAGCGCTGGAAGGCGTCGGTGCAGTACAGCCCGCCGAACAGCCAGGTGGGCGCGTCGTTGCCGGCGCAGATCCCCGCGGCCGGGACCAGGCAGAGCAGCAGCCCGGCGAAGGCCACGTAGCCCACGACGTGCTTGCGCCGCCGATCGACGATGGCGATGTCGAGCAGCAGCAGCCCCAGGCCGAGGATCAGCAGCCCGGTCTCCGTCGCCAGCGAGCCCCAGGGAAACCCCGTCACGATGCGGCTCCTAGAAATGGAACGTGGTCAGCAAAGTGGCGCTGAACTGGTTGATCATGTCCAACACGACGGGCCCTGGAATGATCCCGATGGCGACGGTGAAGACCGCCAGCGGCGCCAGGGTGACCAGCTCGGTCAGGTTCATGTCGGTCAGGTGCCCGTGTGCCTTGTCGACGATCCCGTCGTTCACCGGCCCGAGCAGGATGCGCTGGATCATCCACAGGAAGTACGCCGCGGTGATCAGCACGCCGAGGATCGAGACGCAGCTCACCACGGTCAGGGTCGAGCCGTCGGGCAGGCCCATCTGGGTCGCCAGCAGCCCGGTGCCGATGGCCCCGACGAAGACGTGGAACTCGGCCACGAAGCCGGCCAGGGTCGGCAGACCCAGCGAGGCGAAGGACATCAGCATGAGCATCCCGCTGTACTGCGGAACGAGCTTCATGATCCCGCCGTAGTCGTTGATCATGCGAGTGTGCGTGCGCTCGTAGACGATCCCGACCAGGAAGAACAAGGCGCTGGTGATGATCCCGTGGCAGATCATCTGGAGCACCGCGCCGTTGACCGCCATGGTCGCCTTCTGCGCCAGCGCGTCGTCGCCGCCGAGGTGGCTGGCGAACATCATCGCCGCGCCCAGGCCGAGCATCACGTAGCCCATGTGGTTGACCGACGAGTAGGCCACCAGCTTCTTCAGGTCCTGCTGCGCCAGGGCCACGAACGCGCCGTAGATGATGGCGATGGCCGCCAGGATGACGACGAACACGCCATAGATCTCGCACTCGCGCGGGAGGATGGGCATCAAGACCCGGACGAAGCCGTAGGTGCCCAGCTTGAGCAGCACGCCGGCCAGGATCACCGACCCGGCGGTGGGCGCCTCGACGTGGGCGTCGGGCAGCCAGGTATGGAACGGCCACATCGGCACCTTGATGGCGAAGCCGAGGAAGATGCCCCAGAAGATCAGCCCCGGCACGATGGCCGGGAGGTTGGCGATCCGGCTCAGCGGCTGGAGGTGCGCCAGGGTCAGGATGCTGAAGGTCGGCGCGCCCACCTGCCCGGCGTAGAAGTACAACGCCAGCAGCGCCAGCAGCATCGCCAGGCTGCCGACCAAGGTGTACAAGAAGAACTTGATCGCCGCGTACTCACGCCGCGGGCCGCCCCAGATGCCGATCAGGAAGTACATCGGCACCAGCCCCAGCTCGAAGAAGACGTAGAACATGAACATGTCGAGCGACACGAACACGCCCAGCATCGCCGTTTCGAGCAGTAAGAAGAAGGCGTAGTACCACTTGATGCGGTCCTTGATGGTGTCCCACGAGTAGATCACCACCAGCAGCATGAGGATGGTGGTGAGCAGGATCAGCGGCAGGCTGAGCCCGTCCACGCCCATCTCGTAGTAGATCCCGGCCTGCTCGATCCACGGCCGGCGCTCGCCCAGCGGGGGCTGGAAGTCGTAGCTGCCGGCGTACGGCGTGGCCACGGGCCGGTAATCGATCTGCTGCTGTTCGGTGGGCAGGTCGATGAACTCGCCGTAGGCCTGGCAGGAGACCAGGAGAGTCAGCGCGGTGGCGACCAGCGCGACCCACTTGATCAGCTTCTCCTGGGACGACGGGATGATCATCACCAGGGCCATGCCGGCCAGCGGCAGGAACGTCATGATCGACAGCACGTTGTTCATCCAACCGACCTCCGGTGCCATGGGCTACCGCACCAGCCACACTCTCAGCGCCACCAGCAGGAGCAGACCGCTCACCGCCACCAGGGTGTAACCCTGAACCTTGCCGGTCTGCACGAACTTGCCCAGCTCCGCCACGGTCCGCGAGCCGACGGCCGGCCCGTTGACGCAGTAGCGGTCGATGATCACCTGGTCGAACCACAGCCACAGCTTGGACAGCGCCAGCGTCAGCCAGCCGACCAGGTTGACCGTGAAGTCGATCACCTGCTGGTCGATCCGGTTGCACAGCCGGGCCATGAACAGGGTCGGGACGACGAAGATCGCGTAGAGGATCTCGTTCATCCAGTACAGCCGCTTGGGCGCCGTCATCAGCGCCCGCGACGGGGCGAAGGCCCAGGCGCCGCGCCGCAGCGCCGCGCCCTCGCGCGTCCCGTAGAGCACCACACCGATGACGATCCCGGACAGGGCGACCAGCGTGGCGACCACGGCGATGGTCAGATCCGGCCGCAGCGCCGCCGGCTCGAACACGCCGTAGCGGTGCAACGCGGACAGGTTGATGAAGGCGTGGAACAGGTTGTGCCCGCCCCAGAAGGCCGGCAGGGCGGGCAGCCCCAGGACCACGGCGAACACCGCCAGCACCGCCAGCGGGAGGGTCATCACCGCCGGCGAATCGCGGGTCTGCTCCCAGACCTTGGGGAAGCGCGGCCGGCCGAAGAAGGTCATCATGCACAGCCGGGTCATGTAGAACGCGGTCAGGAACGCCGCGGCCAGGGCCATGCCACCCAGCAGTTGGCTGCTGTGGTGCCCGCGCAGCACCTCCAGGACGATCTCGTCCTTGGAGAAGAACCCGGCGAAGGGGAAGATCCCGGCCAGGGCCAGCGTCCCGGCCATGAACGTCCAGGCGGTGGCCGGCATCCGCGACCACAGCCCGCCCATGTTGTGCATGTCTTGGGGATCCTCGTGGACGTGCTCGTGGTGCATGGCGTGCTCGACCGCATGGATCACCGAGCCGGAGCCGAGGAACAGCAGGGCCTTGAAGAAGGCGTGGGTCAGCAGGTGGAAGCACCCCGCGGTGTACCCGCCCACGCCCAGGGCGAGGAACATGTACCCAAGCTGGGAGATGGTGCTGTAGGCCAGAACCTTCTTGATATCGGCGGCGAAGACCGCGATCGTGGCCGCGAACAGGGCGGTGAAGCCGCCGATCCAGGCCACCGTCAGGAGCGGGTTGATGACGTACGCCCGACCCAGCGCGAGCACCTTCCACTCGGCGGTCAGGTCGCCGTTGACGCCGTAGAACAGCGGATAGCTGCGGGCCACCAGGTAGACTCCGGCGGAGACCATGGTGGCGGCGTGAATCAGCGCCGAGACCGGGGTCGGACCCTCCATCGCGTCGGGCAGCCAGACGTGCAGCGGGAACTGCGCCGACTTGCCGACGCTGCCCATGAACAGGCCCAGGGCCACCACGCAGACCACCAGCGGCGCCGCGGTGCGGGCCCAGACGAAGATGGTCTCGAACTCGAACGAGCCGGTATGGGTAAAGGCCACGATGATCGCCAGGATCATCCCCAGGTCACCCAGCCGGGTCACCATGAAGGCCTTCTTGGCCGCCTTCCGGGCGCTGTCTTTGTGGTACCAGAAGCCGATCAGCAGGTACGAGCAGAGGCCCATGATCTCCCAGCTCACCAGCAGGGTCAGGTAGTTGTCGGAGACCACCATGCCCAACATGCCGGAGGCGAACAAGGAGACGTAGCTGTGGAACCGCGCGAAGTGCGCATCGCCGGCCATGTACCCGACCGAGTAGATCTCGATCATCAGCACCACCAGCGTGACCATGGCCAGCATGGCGGCGGTCAGCGGATCGACCATCACCCCGACCCGCAGCCCGCCGGTCGGGCCCGCCGCGGCCCAGTACCACTGCTGGCTCCAACGCACCGCCTCGGGGTGCCCGTGGTGCAAGCCGCGGAGGAAGTCGGCCAGGATCGGGCCGAAGACGTAGCCCCAGGCCAGGATCGTCGAGGCGAGCATGGCGCCGATGGTGATGATGGGTGTCTTGCGGTGAAGGAACAGCCCGCCGCCGATGATGCCGAGCAGGAAGGCCAGCGCCGGCAGAGCGGGGATGAGCGGCACGATCCAGTACCACTGCCCTTCGACCGCGTGGACACCCATAGCGCAACTCCCTCCCGACTACCAGCGCAAGAGGTCGAGGTCGTCGACCGTGATGTGGCGGAAGTAGCGGTAGATGCTGATCACAATGGCCAGCCCCACCGCCGCCTCGGCGGCGGCCACGGTGATGGTGATCAGCGTCAAGACCTGCCCGGCGGCGCCCATCGCCTGCCCGCCGTAGTTGACCAGCTCGACCCCCCGGTCGCAGTACCGGCTGAAGGCGACCAGGTTGATGTTCACGGCGTTGAGGATCAGCTCCAGGCTCATCAACACCCCGACCGCGTTGAGCCGGGAGAAGACGCCGTAGAGGCCGATGGCGAAAACCACCGCCGAGAGGATCAGGTAGGGCTGCAGCGCCCCCGCCTCGCTCGCGCCGATCACTGGTCCACCTCGCTTGACTCGGTCTGCTGGGCGATCACGATCGCCCCGATCAGCGCCACCAGCAGCAGCACGCTGGCCACCTCGAACGGCAGCAGGTAGGTATCGAGCAGCGCCAGGCACAACTGCTTAAGCTGCACCGCGTAGTCGATGCTCCGCTCGTAGACCGGCCAGGTGGTGCTCTGCATCACCCAGACCAGCAGCGCCCCGGTCAGGGCGGCAACCAGCGCGCCGAGGCCCCAGCGCTGGTTGGTCTGCACGATGTACCGGGCGGCGATGTTCTGGATGAGCATGATCCCGATCAGGATCAGCGTCACCACCGCGCCGACGTAGATCAGCACCTGGAACCCGGCCAGGAGATCGGCCTGCAAGTTGAGGTACAGCCCGCCGACCATGAGCAGGACCAGTCCCAGGCAGAGCGCGGACTGGACCATGTTGCGCAGCAGCACGACGCCCAGGCTGCCGGCGATGATCGCCGCCGCCAGCAGCCAGAAGGCCGGACCCACCGTCGCTGTTTCGGTCATCGCGATTCCGCCTTCAGTCCACCAGCCCGAGGGCCTTCTGCAGTTTGCGCAGCGCCGACTTGGCCTGGCCCCGCAGCTTGCGCTCCTCGATGGCGTCAAGCGCCTCCAGCGCGGTCGACTCGACCGGCTCGGCCGCCGTTACCCCGGCCTGGGCCAGCAGCTCGACCACCCTGGCCCGCAGCTCCGCGGTCTCGTCGCCGGCCGGCTCGGCGGGCGTCTCGGCCACCGGCTCGGCGGGCGTCTCGGCCACCGGCTCCGGAGCGGGTTCGGCTGCCGGCGCCGGCTCGCCCGCCTCCAGCGCCTTGCGCGCCTTCATCACCGCCGACTTGAGCTGGGCGCGAACCTTGCGATCCTCGAGTTCGTCGAGGCTGGCCAGATCGAACGTAGCGACATCCTCGGGCGCCGGCCGGCCGGCGGCCTCGAACGCCGTACGGACCGCCGCCAGCGGATCGGCCGCCGGCGCCGGGGCCGCATCGGGCTCCGGTTTGGCCGCCTTCGCCTTGGCCGGCGCCGGCTGCTCGACCTGCACCTCGGCCAAGCTCTTGCCCTGCCGCTCCGCCTCGTACTCCGGCGCGAACTGGAAGTAGGGGTTGCCCTGCTCCTCGGGGTTGACGCCGGTCAGCTTGCCTTCCTCGGACCACTCCCGGCCGGCCCGCCGCCGCGCCACCTCGATCTCGCCGTGGCGCTCGAGATCGTCCTTGCCCAGCACCAGGTTGGCCCCGTCGCGCCGGTACGCCGCCCACTCGAACAGGTCGCTCATGACGATGGCCCGCATCGGCGTGGGGCAGACCTCGGCGCACAAGCCGCAGAAGCAGCACGGGCCGATGTTGACGTTGAAGGTGACCGGGTACCGGCCGTTGTGGCCCTCGCGCTTCTCCAGGTCCATGCTGATCAGATCGTCGGGACAGACCTTGGCGCAGGCCATGCAGCCGATGCAGTTGAGATCGCCGGTGACCGGGTCCTTGGTCAGCCCGTGCAGCCCGCGGAAGCGCGGCGCCATCTCGTAGGGGCGGAGAAACGGATCGTCGCCGACCGGCGACGGACTCTGTCCGGCCGGGCTGGGCATCACCTCCGGGTAGCGCACCGTCGCCTTGCTCCGGGCCATGTTGGTCATGGTCACGCGCAGCCCCTTGAGCAGGCTGACCGGCACGTTGACCAGGACCTTGAGTTTGTCTTTCATGACTCCATCCGCTAGCCGGCCAGGACCTTCAGCAGCGCCACCAGCACCAGGTTGAGCAGCCCCACCGGGATGAGCACCTTCCAGCCCAGCGCCATCAACTGATCGATCCGCAGCCGCGGCAGCGTGGCCCGCAGCCAGAACAGGAAAAAGACGACGGCAAAGCTCTTGGCGAAGAACCAGCAGACCGCGAAGATGCCCTGGTCCCAACCGAGAATCGGCACGCTGGCCGGGAACGGCGACTGCCAGCCGCCCAGGAACAGCGTCACCCCCACCGCCGAGAGGACGAAGGCGTTCGAGAACTCGGCCAGGAAGAACATCGCGAACTTCATCCCGCTGTACTCGACGTTGTACCCGGAGACCAGCTCGGATTCGGCCTCGGGCAGGTCGAACGGGATGTGCCCCAGCTCGGCCAGCGCCGCAATGGCGAAAATGACCATGCCCAGCAGGCTCGGCCAGATCAGCCACTGCCCGACGTGCGTCTGATGCTCCGCGATGACCGTCAGATTGAGCGACCCGACCCACAGGACCGGGGCGACCAGCGCCAGGGTCAGCGGCACCTCGTAGGTGATCAACTGCGCCGCCGAGCGCATCGCCCCCAGCAGCGAGTACTTGTTGCAGCTCGCCCAGCCGGCGGCGATGATGCCGATCACCGCCACCGACGAGATGGCTGACAAGTAGAGCACCCCGACGTTGAGGTCAGCCGCGACCAGGCTGTAGCGCACGCTGCCGTCCGCGTTGACCACCTGGTTGCCGAACGGAATCACCAGGTAGGCCATGGACGCCGGGACGAGCACCAGGAAGGGCGCGATGGTGAACACCAGCCGGTCGGCGTTGCGCGGGATGACGTCTTCCTTGGTCAACAGCTTGAGCACGTCGGCCGGGGTCTGCAGCAACCCCTGCGGCCCGACCTGCGTCGGCCCCAGCCGCGCCTGCATGAACCCGACCACCTTGCGCAGGGCGTAGATCTGGTAGGTGACCATGGGCAGCATGAACAAGAAGATCACCACCACCCAGGCCAGCAGCGCGGTCAGCGGGGCGACCGCGGCGTCGCCGAGCCGCTGCCAGCCCGGCGCGACCGTCCAGGACCAGCTCGCCGGCCAGTCGACCAGGACGTGCTGGACGAACCCGCGGAGGGTCAGCCCGTCACTCCACCAGGCCGACAAATAAGGCCAGGCGTGGCTCGCCAGGCCGAGGATCAGCCCCAGCGCGCCGACCAGGATCATGAGGCCGATCAGGGCGCCGAGCAAAGCGCCGATCCCGGGCCGCTCGGAGCGTGTGGTGGTGCTCGCCATCGGGTCCTCGCCCCTATCCATCGACTTCGCCCATGACGATGTCCGTGGTCCCCAGAATGGCCACCAGATCGGCGATCTTCTGGTCCCGCCCGGCCCACGGCAGAATGCTCAGGTTGCAGAACGACGGCCGCCGGATCTTGCACCGGTAGGGCTGCTCCGAGCCGTCGCTGACCAGATGGATGCCCAACTCGCCGCGCGGCGACTCGATGGCCGTGTAGGTCTCTGACTCCGGCGGCTTGATGCTCTTCGGCGTGCGGCCCTGGAACTGCCCCCGGGTCTCGGCCTCGTGGGCCTCGAACCAGTCGCAGATCTGGTGCAGGAGGCGCACGCTCTGAACGATCTCCGCGACCCGGACGGTGTACCGGTCCAGGCAGTCCCCGCGCTCGCCGACGGGCACGTCGAACTCGAGCTGATCGTAGCGCGCGTAAGGATAGGCCCGGCGCACGTCGCGGGCGACCCCGCTGGCGCGCAGCAGCGGCCCGGTGACGCCGCAACTGATGCATATGTCGGCCGGCCAGACTCCGACGCCGATGGTCCGCTGCCGGAAGACCTCGTTGCCGGTCAGCAGGTTGTTGACCTCGTCCAGCCGCGGCGGGAAGTAGCTCAGGAACGGCCGCACCCGGTCGGCGATGAAGTTGCTGGGGAGGTCCGCCGAGACGCCGCCGATGCGGAGGTAGTTGTAGGTCAGCCGCGCGCCGCACAGCAGCTCGAACATGTCGAGGATGATCTCGCGGTCGCGGAAGCAGTGCAGGAACGGCGTCGCCGCGCCGACGTCCAGGCCGTAGGTGCCGACGAACACCAGGTGGCTGGCGATCCGGTTCAGCTCCAGCACCAGCATCCGAATCCATTGCGCGCGCTCGGGCACCTCCAGATCCAGCAGCTTCTCGGTCACGAGGCAGTGGATCATGTTGTTGCCCATGGCGTCCAGGTAGTCCCACCGGTCGGTGAGCGGGATGCCGTTGACGTAGGTCTTGAGCTCGGCCAGTTTCTCGAACGAGCGGTGGAGGAAGCCGATGTCCGGGTCGCAAGCGCGGACGTACTCCCCGTCGAGCTGCAGCCGGAGCCGCAGCACCCCGTGGGTGGAGGGATGCTGCGGGCCCATGTTGATGGCGATCTCCTCGGTCACCAGCCCGCCATGCTCGCCCCGCAGGCGCTCGCCGCCGGTGTCCTCGTCCGAGCCCAGCTCGGTCTCGAGGATCTTGTCCACCATGACGTTGCTGTCGTAGCGGTAGTCCTTCCGCAGCGGGTGGCCTTCCCAACAGTCGGGGAGCAAGATCCGGCGCGGGTCCGGATGGCCCTCGAAGACCACCCCGAGCAGGTCGTAGCACTCCCGTTCGTGCCAATCGGCGACCTGCCAGACCCCGGCCACCGACGGCACCCGCGGCTGGTCGCGATCGAGCCGGACGCGGAGCATGACGCGCCCCAGCGGACCGGGCTCGGGCATGGCGTCGAGGACGTAGACCACGTCCAGATGGGTCAGTCGGTCGACCCCGCCGAGGAGCACCAGGTGGTTGAGCCCCTGCCGGTCGCGCAGCCACTGACAGACCTCGCGGACCGCCTCCCCGGCGACCGCGAACTCGGCCATCTCGTGCCGCGCGCACCGTTCGCCGACGGACTCGCCGAACCGCTCGCGCAGGGCCTGCTCGAGTTCGTCGGTGCTCCGCGCCAGGTCCACCACTTCGGCCATCGGTTACTCCCAGTCGAAGCAGCCGCGACGGAGCGCGAACAGCCAGCCGACCATCAGGATGGCGATGAACACGGCCATCTCGGCGACCGCGAACAGCCCCATCCCGGCCTGGTCCAGGTCGCCCACCACCAGCGCCCAGGGGATGATGTAGACCACCTCGACATCGAACAGCACGAAGATCAGGGCGAACACGTAGAAGACGATCCGGAACTGGACCCAGGCGCCGCCGCGAGGCCGTTCGCCGCACTCGTAGGTGGCCAGCTTCTCGACGTGCGGGTGGTGCGGGCGGAGCAGCCAACTGGCGGCGAAGGTGCCCGCCACGAAGGCCGTTCCGAGGAGGAAGAAGACCCCGACCCCGACGTAACTCGCGTGCATCACGTGCTCCGGCGCGCCGCCGACGAACCCGGATTTGACTACTCACCCGCGGACGGGCGGCGCCCGGGTCACGCCCCGCCAAGGCTCCGGGGAGTGCCGCGCCAGGCCGTAGTATAACGCCGCCCAATAGGGGTGTCAACGGCGCTTGAAGCGGCTCGCCGAGCGGTTTTTCGGCCCGCGCCGGCGACCGGCCGCAAGCCGTCTGGCGGCGCTCGGGAGGGAGTGCTACAATCCGCCGGGCGGCAGCCAGGAGAGCGCCATGGGATTCATCGATGCGCATATCCACGTCTGGAATCAGGACCGGCGGCGGTACCCCGCGCCCGGGGTCGGGGCGACCGAGCCCGTCCCGGCCAGCTTCGAGGCCGAAGACGTCTGGCGGCACGCCTCGCCGTCGGGGGTCGACCGGGTGGTGCTGATCCAGTTCAGCATCTACCGCACCGACAACTCGCTCATGCTGGACACCATCGCCGCCGCGCCGGCGGCCTTCCGCGGCGTGGCCATCATCGATCCGGCCGCGCCCGGGCTGGGCGCCACCGTGGCCGGGCTGCGCGAGCGCGGCGTGCGCGGGTTCCGGGTCGGCGCCGGCGGCGACCGCGACGGGTGGGCCGAGACGCCGGCGATGAGCGATCTGCTCGCAGCCTGTCGCGAGCAGGGACTGGCGCTGTGCCCGTTGATCGAGCCCGGCGCGCTGCCGTCGCTGGCCCGGGCCTGCGCGCGGTTCCCCGAGACCACCGTGGTGATCGACCACTTCTGCCGGATCGGCGCCGACGGCACGATCCGCGACGAGGAGGTGGCGGCGCTGGGCGACCTGGCCCGATTTCCCAAGGTCCACGTCAAGGTCTCGGCGTTCTACGCCTTCGGCGCCAAGCGGCCGCCACACACCGAGCTGCTGCCGCTGATCGAGGCGCTGCTGGCCGCCTACGGCAGCGAGCGTCTGATGTGGGCCAGCGACGCACCCTACCAGATCGTCAACGAGAGCTACGAGGACGGGCTGAGCCTGGTGCGCGACTTGCTGGAGGTGTCCGACGAGCAGCGCGCCGACCTCCTTTGGCGGACTGCCGAGCGGGTGCTGTTCTGGTGAGCGCCGACGGCCTGCGACTGGACGGCCGGACGGCGCTGATCACCGGCGCCGGGCGCGGAATCGGCGCGGCGGTGGCCATCGGCTTCGCCCGCCGCGGGGCGCGCGTGATGCTGACCGACCTCGACCCCGAGTCCGCCCCGCCGCCGTCGCTGGCCGCGGCGCGGGCCGCCGGCGAGGCCGACTATGCCCGGCTCGACGTGACCGATCGCGCCGGCTGCGCCCAGGTCGTCGAGCGCGCGGTGGCGCGATTCGGGGGACTCGAGGTGCTGGTCGCCAACGCCGGGGTCTACCCGCGCCGGGCGTTCGAGGAGATGAGTCCCGGCGACTGGGACGCCATGCTCGCGGTCAACCTGACCGGCGCCTTCAACATCTGCCGGGCCGCCACGCCGCCGATGGTGGCGCGCGGGTACGGGAAGATCATCACCGTCAGCAGCGTCAACGTCAGAATCGTGCAGATGGAGCGGGCGCACTACATCGCCTCGAAGATGGGCGTGGAGGGTCTGACCCGCGGGCTGGCCCGGGACCTGGGCCGGCACGGCATCCGGGCCAACTGCCTCGTGCCCGGCGCGGTGCGGACCGAGGGCGAGGCCACCAGCTTCCGCGACCCGGACCAGGTGCTGGCCTATGTGAACGCGCTGCAGTGCCTCGCCGGGCGGATCGAGCCCGAGGACATCGAGCCGGCGTTCGCCTTTTTCGCCTCGCCGGCGAGCGACGCGATCACCGGCCAGGCCCTGGCGGTGGACCTCGGCTGGAGCTTCGGTTGAAGCGGTTGCGGAGGCGTGCCGGCGGCCACGCGCGCGGTTGACAGTCACCCGGCGTTCGGCTAGACTCCCGGCCCGACGCCGAACCCGAAGGGTGGGTCATGTCGATAGGCTTGCTGGTGGTCTTTGGGCTCCTGGCGGTGCTGGCCGTGGCGGGCGCCTGGAAGATGATCTTCAGCCATCATCCGGTGCATAGCGCGTTGTACCTGGTGCTGGTCTTGTGCGCCACGGCGGGGCTCCACCTGCTGCTCGGCGCGCCGTTCATCGCGGTGGTCCAGGTGGCGGTCTACGCCGGCGCGATCATGGTGCTGTTCCTGTTCATCATCATGTACCTCAACCTGGGCATGGCCAAGGACATCGTCGACGATCGGCGGCGCCGGGCGGTCTCCCTGTTCGCGGCCGGACTGCTGGGCGTGCTGCTCTTGGCCGGCGGCCTGGTCCGCTGGGGCGGGGCGGTGGCGGGCTTGCCGGCCAGCGAGGTCGAGGCCGGGCGGCAGGCGGTCGAGCAGGGCAGCGAGCGCGTGGCGGGACACCGGGTCGGCACCCCCGAGGCGAGCGAGGCGCTGCAGGCCGCGCGGGCCTCCGGCGGGTGGCAGCCGGTGTCGGTCGAGGACATCGGGGTGATGTTGTTCAGCCGCTACGCGCTCCCGTTCGAGGTGGCCAGCCTGCTGCTGCTGGTGGCGATGATCGGGGTGCTGGTGATTGCCCGGCCGCAGATGATGCGGGAGAGTGGCGGGACCGAGGAGGCGCGCCGATGATGGGCCTGGTGGGTTGGAGCTTGGGCCTCTCGGCGGTCCTGTTCAGTCTCGGCGTCGCCGGGGTGCTGTTGCGGCGCAATCTGCTGGTCGTGTACATGTCCATCGAGCTGATGCTGAACGCCGCGAACCTGGCCTTCGTGGCCTTCGGGCGCCTGCACGGCGGGCTGGACGGGCAGTTGTTCGTGTTCTTCTCGATGGTGGTCGCGGCGGCCGAGGTGGCGGTCGGCCTCGGGATCGTGGTGGCCGCCTACAAGCAGCTCCACAGCGTGGACGTGGACCAGATGAACCTGCTGAAGTTCTGAGAGGAAGCCGCCGGCATGGCCTACGCTTGGTTACTCGTCCTGTTGCCGTTCGCGGGGTCGGCCTGGATCGGGCTCCGCGGCCGGCGGTTGAGCGAGGCGCAGATCGGGCAGATCGCCTGTGGCGCCATCGGGCTCAGCTTCATCGCCGCCGTGGCCACCTGGCTGCTGTTGGCGGCGCGCTGGAGCGGCGCCCCGCCGAGCCTCGAGTTCCACGGCCTGATGCCGGCCCTGTCGCCGGCGGCCAGCGCGGTCCGGCTGGTCGGCCCGACCTGGATCGCCGTCGGCGATCTGGTGGTCCGGTTCTGTCTCCTGCTCGACCCGCTGTCGGTGGCGATGTCCGTGATGGTCACCGGGGTGGCCTTCCTGATCCACCTCTACGCCCGCGGCTACATGCACGGCGACCCGCACTTCGCCCGGTTCTTCGCGCTGCTCAACCTGTTCGTCGGGGCGATGATGACCCTCGTCCTGGCCGAGAACCTGCCGCTGATGTTCATCGGCTGGGAGGGCGTCGGGTTCTGCAGCTACATGCTGATCGGCTACTACACCGAGCGGTTCAGCGCCAGCCAGGCGGGCAAGAAGGCGTTCATCGTCAACCGCGTCGGTGACCTCGGTTTCCTGATCGGCACCTTTCTGGTGTGGCGCGCGCTGCACGACCTGAGCTTCCCGTCCATCGCGGCGGAAGCGGCCCGGTCGTTCGCTCCTGGCGACGGGCAGATGACCGCCATCGCGCTGTGCTTCTTCATCGGCGCGTGCGGCAAGTCGGCGCAGTTCCCACTGTACGTCTGGCTGCCCGACGCGATGGAGGGTCCGACCCCGGTCTCGGCGTTGATCCACGCCGCGACCATGGTCACCGCCGGGGTCTACCTGGTGGTCCGCCTGGGCGTGATTTTCGCCTTGGCCCCGCTGGCGCTCAACGTGGTGGCGGTGGTCGGGCTGCTGACCGCCCTCCTGGCGGCGCTCCTGGCGCTGGTCCAGAACGACATCAAACGGGTCCTGGCGTACAGCACCATCAGCCAGCTCGGGTATATGTTCCTGGCCGCCGGGGTGGGCGCCTACGGCGCGGCCATGTTCCACCTGATCACCCACGCCTTCTTCAAGGGGCTCCTGTTCCTGTGCAGCGGCAGCGTCATCCACGGGATGGAGCACGCGCTGCACCACGCCGGCGAGCACGGCGACCCGCAGGACATGCGCAACATGGGCGGGCTGGCGGAGAAGATGCCGACCACCCACTGGACCATGGTCGCCGGCGCCGCGGCCATCTCCGGCGTGCCGCTGCTGTCCGGCTTCTTCTCCAAGGACGAGATCCTCTTCTACGCCGGTCAGAGCAGCGCCGTGCTGCTGTGGATCGGGCTGGCGGTGGCGCTGCTGACCGCCTTCTACATGTTCCGGCTGATCATCAAGACATTCTGGCAGCCGACCCGGATGTCGCCGGCGGCGTACGGGCAGGTGGCGGAGTCGGCGCCGACGATGACCCAGCCGTTGGTGGTGCTGGGAATCCTCTCCCTGGCCGGCGGGGTGCTCAACCTGCCCGGCGAAGGCTTCTTCTCGCAATGGCTGGGCAAGCACCTGCTGCCGGTGCTGGAGCCGGCGCAGGCGATCCTGTTCGCCCACGCCCAACACCACGCCTTCGCCGACGAGCTGCGCGGGATGGTCATCTCCAGCGTGGTCGCGCTGGCCGGGATCGCCCTGGCCTGGTCGCTCTACCGCGACGGCGCGGGGCGCATGGCCAAGGTGGCGGTGCGATTCCCGGGTCCGTACGCGGTGTTGGTCAACAAGTACTACCTCGACGAGTTCTATCAGCTTGCCATCGTCCAGCCGGGGGTGCGGCTGTCGGAGTGGCTGGCGCGGGCCTTCGACCAGGAGTTCATCGACGGCCTGGTCAACGGCGTGGCGCGGTTTTTCGGCGACTCGTCGGAGAGCCTGCGGCGGTACCAGCCGGGGCAGGTCAGGTCGTACGCGCTGTGGTTCTGCACCGGCGCGGCGGGCCTGCTGGCGGCGGTGGCGGCGACCACCATGCCCGGGCCGGTCGGGGTGGTGGTGATGGTCCTGGTGGTCGGGCTGGTGGCCGGAACGCTTCTGGTGGCGCGGCCGAGGGACGGAGCGTAGCATGCTGACGCTGCTGATCTGTCTGCCGCTGCTGGGTGCGGTGCTGCTGCTCCGCCGGCCGGAGCGCCAGGCCGAGGCGATCCGCTTGGAGGCGCTGCTCTGGTCGGCGCTGGTCGGGTTGCTGACCATCCTCATGTACGTCCACGTCGCCCGCAGCGGGCTGAGCGGCGAGGAGTTCGTCTATCAGGTCGACGCCCCGCTGTTCCCCGCCTTCGGCATCCGCTACCACCTCGGCCTGGACGGGGTCAGCGGCCTGCTGGTGATGCTCACCGGCGTGCTGGGGTTCATCTGCGTGCTGAGCAGTTGGACCGCGGTGGGCGACCGGGTGCGCTGGTACATGGTCAGCCTGCTGGCTCTGGAAAGCGCCATCATCGGCGTGTTCGCCGCGCTCGACCTGTTCGTCTTCTACGTCTTCTGGGAGGCGATGCTCATCCCGATGTACTTCCTGATCGGGATCTGGGGCGGCGAGCGGCGGATCTACGCGGCCATCAAGTTCTTCTTGTTCACCCTGGTCGGCAGCCTGCTGATGCTGGTGGCCATCTTGTGGGTGGCCTATGCCGGTCCCGAGCCGACCTTCGATCTGGTGGAGCTGTACCACCGGCCGCTGGCGCCGCACCAGCAGCTTTGGCCGTTCCTGGCGTTCGCCCTGGCGTTCGCCATCAAGGTCCCGCTGATGCCGCTGCACACCTGGCTGCCGGACGCCCATGTCGAGGCGCCCACGGCGGGGTCCATCGTCCTGGCCGGGGTGCTCCTGAAGATGGGCACCTACGGCTTCATCCGCATCGCCATCCCGCTCTTCCCGTTCGCCGCCGGCGAGTTTGCCGGCTGGTTCATCGCCCTGGCCGTGCTCGGCATCCTCTACGGCGCGCTGGTGGCGCTGGTCCAGCCCGACATCAAGAAGCTGGTCGCCTACTCGTCGGTGGCGCACCTGGGGTTCGTCATTCTGGGCCTGTTCACGTTCACCCTGCACGGGATGCAGGGCGGGATGCTCCAGCAGATTAGCCACGGCGTCAGCACCGGCGCGCTGTTCCTCCTGGTCGGGATGATCTACGAGCGGCGCCACTCTCGCCAGATTTCCGACTTCGGCGGGCTGTTCACCCAGATGCCGCTCTACTCGCGGCTGTTCCTGATCACGCTCCTGGCCAGCGTCGGGCTGCCGGGCCTGTGCGGCTTCGTCGGCGAGTTCCTGGTCCTGCTCGGCGCGGCCGAGCGGTCGGTGCCGCTGGCCGTGCTGGCCGGGGTGGGGGTGATCTTCGCCGCCTGCTACCTGCTGTGGATGTTCCAGCGCGCGTTCTACGGGCCGGTGGCCTCCGACGAGGTGCGGCAGATGCCCGACCTGAACGCCCGCGAGCTGTGGTGCATCGTGCCGCTGGTGGTCTGGATGTTTTGGCTCGGGCTGTTCCCGAGCACGTTTCTGAAGCCGGCCGAGCCGACCATCCGGTGGGTGCAGAGCCGGGTCGCGCCGCCGGAAGGGATCGGCGCGGTGTGGGGCGCCGGAGTCGGCGCGCCGCCGGCCGCGGCGCCTGTCGAGCCGTCGAGCCCGTAGGGAGCAGTCCGTGGAATTCCGCGCCCCTGACGTCAACCTCCTGGTGCTCCTGCCGACGGTGCTCGTCGCGCTCACCGCGATGGTGGTGCTGCTCCGCGGCGCCCTCTGGCCGCAGGCCCGGCCCGGCACCGTGCCGGTCACCTTGATCGGCCTGACCGCCGCCGCCGTGGCCACCAAGGCGGCCGTGATCCTGGGCGCCCACGACTCGTTCGGGCGGATGCTGGTGCTCGACCGCGCCGCGGGCGTGTTCTACCTGGTGTTCCTCGCCACCACCATGATCGCCGTGCTGCTGGCCGCCGACCACCTCGACCTCGAGGGGCTGGAAACGTCCGAGACCGCCGCGCTGATGTGCCTGTCCTGCGTGGGCATGATGATCATGGCCAGCAGCGGCAACCTGATCATGATCTTCATCGGGCTGGAGACCATGTCGGTGGCGCTGTACATCCTCTCCGGCCTGGCCGGGATGCGCGACCGCGGGTCGACCGAGGCGGCCCTCAAGTACCTCTTGCTGGGCGCCTTCGCCACGGGGTTCCTGGTCTACGGCATGGCCTTCTTGTACGGCGGCGCCGGCAGCCTCGACCTGGGCGTCATCGGCGCCGTGGCCAACTCCGAACGGGCCACCTTCGGATTTGTGGTGATCGGCCTGGCGCTGCTGGGGATCGGGCTGGCCTTCAAGGTCGCCCTGGTTCCGTTCCATATGTGGGCGCCCGACGTCTACGAAGGCGCGCCGACGCCGGTCACCGCGTTCATGTCGGTGGGCGCCAAGGTGGCCGGGTTCGCGGCCATGGTCCGGGTGTTCGACGTGGCGCTGCTGCCGCTCAAGGCCAACTGGCTGCCGGCGCTGTGGGGCCTGGCGGTGCTGACCATGCTGGTCGGCAACGTGGTGGCGCTGTCGCAGACCAGCCTGAAGCGGCTCCTGGCCTACAGCAGCGTCGCCCACGCCGGGTACCTGACCATCGGCGTGGTGGCCGCCGGCCAAGTCGGCGCGCAGGGGATCCTGTTCTACGCCCTGGCCTACGCGTTCATGAACCTGGGCGCCTTCGCGGTGCTGGCGGCGGTCGGCGGCGAGGATGGCCGGCCGCAGCTCGAGGACATCCGCGGGCTGGGCCGCCGCGCGCCGGTGCTGGCCGGGTCGCTGGCGCTGTTCATGTTCGCCTTGGCCGGCGTGCCGCCGCTGTCCGGGTTCATCGGCAAGTGGCTGCTGTTCTCGGCCGCGGTGCAGGAGGGGCAGGTCGTCCTGGCCGTGCTGGCCGTCTTGTGCAGCGCCATCTCGGCCTTCTACTACCTCCGGGTGGTGGTCTTCATGTTCATGCACGAGCCGGCGGCCGGGGCGCCGGAGGTGCGGGCGACGCCACGCACGACCTGGGCGCTGTGGGCCTGCGTGGCCGGGACCGTGCTGCTGTCCTTCCCGCTCGGGCTGCCGTTGGCCAGGCTCGCCGGCTGGGCCGCCGCCGGCCTGGGCGGATAGGCCCGGCGCCATGAGCCAGGCGCCGCTGCTGACCATGAGGGGGATCCGCAAGCTGTACCCCGGCGTGCTGGCGCTGGACGATGTGTCCTTCGACCTCCAAGCCGGGGAAGTCCACGCGCTGGTGGGCGAGAACGGCGCCGGCAAGTCGACCCTGATCAAGATCCTCGCCGGCGCCGAGGCGCCCGACGCCGGGGAGATCCTCCTCGACGGGCAGCCCTGCTCGTTCACCGGCCCGCTCGAGGCCATCGCCGCGGGGATCAGCGTCATCTACCAGGAGCTCAACCTGGTTCCGTCGATGACCGTCGAGGAGAACATCTTCCTCGGCCGCGAGCCGGCCAACGCGCTGGGCTTCGTCAACTGGCGCGAGCTGCGCCGCGGCGCGGTCGAGCTGCTGGCCTCCCTCAAGGCGCGGATCGATCCGCAGGCGCCCGTCGAGTCGCTCAGCGTCGCGCACCAGCAGATGGTCGAGATCGCCAAGGCTCTGTCGGTCGAGGCCAGGGTGATCGCCATGGACGAGCCCACGGCGACCCTCACCGAGCACGAGATCGCGCACCTGTTCGCGCTGATCCGCTCGCTGCAGGAGCGGGGCGTCGGGGTGATCTACATCTCCCACCGGCTGGACGAGGTGGACCAGGTGGCCGATCGGGTGACCGTCCTGCGCGACGGACGGCTGGTCGGCACCGACCGCCGCGAGGCCCTTGACCGCGACGAGATCATCCGGCGCATGGTCGGCCGATCGCTGACGCGGCAGATCCCCAAACGCCCGGCGCCGGTCGGCGAGGTGGCGCTGGCGGCGCGGCACCTGACCCGCCACGGCGTGCTACACCAAGTCAGCTTCGAGGTGCGCGCCGGCGAGGTGGTCGGCCTGGCCGGGCTGGTCGGCGCCGGGCGGACCGAGGTGGCCCGGGCCATCTTCGGCGCCGACCCGCTGGACGACGGCGAGGTCTGGATCAACGGCCGGCCGGTCCGGATCCGGCACCCCGCCGACGCGGTGCGCGAGGGCCTGGCGCTGGTCACCGAGGACCGCAAGGGCCAGGGCCTGATCCTGGGCATGGCGGTGCGTGAGAACACCAGCCTGGCGAACCTGGCCGCGGTGTCCCGCCGCGGTTTCATCCAGCTCGGGCGCGAGTCCGCCGCCGCCGGGCAACTGGCCCGCGAGCTGGACATCCGCACCCCGTCCATCGAGCAGGCGGTGCGGCACCTGAGCGGGGGGAACCAGCAGAAGGTGGTGCTGGCCAAGTGGCTGTTCACCCAGGCCCGGGTGCTGCTCTTCGACGAGCCGACCCGAGGCATCGACGTGGGGGCCAAGACCGAAATCTATGAGCTGATGAACGGCCTGGCCGAGCGCGGCGTGGCGATCTTGATGATCAGCTCCGAGCTGGAAGAGATCCTGGGCATGAGCGACCGCGTGCTGGTCATGCACGAGGGCCGGCTGGCCGGCGAGCTGTCCCGCGAGGAGGCCACGCCGGAAGCGGTCATGTGGCTGGCCACCGGCCACCAGCCGGTCACCGCCTGAGCCTCACGGCCGGTGGCGGAGGACGAATTCGTCGGTCAGCGGATCGCCGCCGTTGTCGTCGGGCGGGGTATCGATCACCGGCGACTCGAAGCCGGGTGAGGGCGAGCTGCCCGAGTCCGTGGTGGTGCCGCCGGAGCTGCCGGGATCGTTGGTGTATCCTGAGCCCGGCGAGTCGTAGATCGGCCAGACGGTGAAGCTGGACCAGCTCGGCGAGTCGTAGGCCGGGGGCGGCCAGTCCTCGTACCAGGCCGTGGCGCTGCCCAGGCCGCTGGCGCCGTCGCGCCAGGTGGCCAGGTATCGCACCCCACTGGACACGTACTGCGACGGGCGGTTGGGGTTGTAGGCGCCCTCGAACCACCCTTCGACCAGGTACCCGGCGCCGTCCAGGCGCAGGATGCGTTGGCTGTCGAGCCGGCCGGTGAGCGCGCCGAGGGTCCCCAGTCCCGGTCGGGCCAGGGCCCCGTTGGCGATTCCGTCGCGGTCCAGGTGGAAGGTGAGCTGCACGCCACCGGCGGCGTTGTCGAGCGAGCCGTAGTAGGTGCCGATCAACGGCAGCGCCCGCCGCGACCCGATGCCGGCGTCGTCGGCGAGCTGGACCGACAGCCCGGTCCCGGCGCCGCACCCGACCAGCGTCACCGCCGCGACCGCGGCGGCACCTCGTCGGATTCGGGCAGGCCAAACCACGATGAGTCCTCTCTGATCACTATGACGACTCGGGGGCACCGGGTGTCAACCCGCTCCGAGACAGGGCGGTCAGCTCTGAGGATCATGTGTCCTATGTGGCCTATGGGACCTATGCCTCCGCGCCCCGCCCGCCGCCGCGCATCCAGACGCGGCTGGCGGAGACGACTCCGCGGAAGGTGAGGTTGGCGTCGCCGGCCAGGTCGGGCACCCGGCCGCGGGCGCTGGGCGTGCGCCAGACGTGGGCCGGGCCGTAGCCGGGGCCGCGCGGGTTCCAGCGGATGCGGTCCGGACAGACCCGCACGGTGCAGGTCCCGTCGAAGTCGTAGACCCGCTCGGGGAGGAGCAGGTGGAGCCCCAGCCGGGCGGCGCGCTCGCCATGGACCAGGCGTTCCTCGTCGCTCATGCTCGGTCGGCTCTCGGCCCCGAGCTGGCGGGTCTCCGGAACCTCGGGCCCGATCAACGCGTAGACCCACTGCGCCTCGGTCGGCAACTGCTTGCCACAGGCGGCGACGTACGCCCGGCAGGCCTGGTAGCTGACCCCGGTGACCGGCTCGGCGGCGGTCCCTCGGGCGTAGGCGTCGCCGGTCCAGGTCGGGAGATAGGTGTCGCGATAGGTGGCGTACGGCGAGACGCGGGAGGGCAGCCACAGGCGGTGCTGGTAGGCGAACTCCTGGAACATCTCGTTGGTCACCGGCCGGCGGTCGATGAAGAAGGCCGGGAGGTGAGTCCGGGTGCGGACGAAGACATGGCCCTCGGACGCCAGCCACGGCGGCTTGCGCCACGGGTAGCCGTGCCGGTAGGCCTCCTGCCGCTTGTCGAAGGCGCGCATGAACTGCCGCTGGCTGCGCGGCGTGAGGCGCATGAAGAAGCCCTGGATCTCTCGCGGGCCGTCTTGCCGCTTGAGCGCCTCGAGCCGGGTCGGCATGCCGGGCTGATCGAGCACGTCGGTCAGCGACACCGGCAGCGGGAGATCGAACTCGCCGCCGCCGACGAACATCATCGAAGCGCCGTCGTCGGCACGGTGGTCGCCGGTGACCACCCAGAACCGCTCGGTCTGGCGCTCCAGCTCCTCGCGGTCGCGGGCGGCCTGGCAGACGGCGCGGGCCAGCAGCCAGCGGCCGTAGGGCGAGAGCACGTCGGAGCTGGTGCGCATCAGCTCGTAGGCCACCCGGACCGCCTCGGCGGCGCGCCGGCCGCCGGCCGCGCAGAGCACGGGCAGCCGCTCCACCAGCAACCGGTAGCGGACCATCGGCAGCGGTTCGCCGACCGGGCGGAGCAGCGCGGCGGGGGCCACGCCGCGGCCGCTCGCCTCGCCGTAGAGCTTGGCCGCCAGAGCCGCCTCCTCGGGTAACACGGAGGGGAAGGCCGGCTCCAGGTTCGGGTCGTACCAGACCGCCGCGGCCTTGGCCTCGTCGACTTTGAACCAGGCGAAGGCCAACTGCTCCAGCCGCCGCTGCTCGACCACCTGCCGGAGCTCGAGCAGCGCCTGCTCGAGCGCGTCGCCGGCGGGATGCCCCGCGCGGCCCAACGACCGGATGCGCACCCGCGGAGCGCGGCTCGCCGCCGAGCCGGCCCCGAACAGGAACCGCAGCCTGCGCCAGAAGGTGGTCAATCGCACGTCGTCATCCAAACATCCGCCGGAACCACTCGCCGTGGTCCGGCATCAGCTCCCGGCTCCACTGTAGTACGACATCCGGATTGGCGCACCGGCACGCACGCAACAAGACCTCGCCGATGTCCTCGATGGGCCGGCCCATCTTGGCCAGCGCCGCCGCCTGCCAGTAGAACGCCAGCGGCCGGCGCGGATCGAGGTCGACCGCGTCGCGCGCGTGGCGCAGGCAGTCGTCGTAGCGGCCGTCCTTCAGCTTCACCTCGGCCAGGGTGATCAGCAGATCCCACTCCACGTCGCGCGGCAGGAGCCCTTCCTGTTCGACCATCACCCGCTCGGCGGTCCGCATCACCGCGAAATCGTGCAGATCCGCCAGCGCGTACTCCAGGTGCTCGGCCGCCGGACCGAGCTCGTCGCGGGCCTCGTAGGCCCGGCCGATCAGCCGGTTGATCAACGGCCGCAGATTGCCTTCCACCCGCCAGTGGGGCAGCAGCAGCTCCAGCACCTGCCGCGCCGTGGCGCCCTGCAGCCCACTCTCGGCCACGGCCCGGGCGCGGCGGTAGTCGCGCTCGGCGAGCATCTCGGCGGCGCTGTCGCCGATCCCGGCGGGGCCGTGGTCGGCGACGTACCGGGCGGCCCTCTCGGCCCCCTCGGTCACCCGCTGGGCCGCGCTCTCGGCGGCCTTCCTCAGCCGTTGTTTCCAGTCCACCGGACGTTTCCCAAGACGTGACTGCTCAGCCACCAGTTCCCGCCCGGAACCAGGCTTTCCCCTCCTTGCAAGGAGGGGATCAAGGGGTGGTTCGCTCCGCCTGGCGTGCTCTCGATAGCGAACCACCCCTTCATCCCCTCCTTGCAAGGAGGGGAAAGCCGCTCTCCAACGGCGTTTGCGATGCCTGAGCAGTTACCTCAAGATCAAGATTATACCGGCCGGAGCGGCGGTCAACAACCAGGCCGCGAATCGGCGGGGCGCCGGCCGGCAACGTGGCGGGCGGCGGTGGGCTCTAACCTGATGGCATGGAAGCGCTGCTGGCCGGCTACCGGCTGCTGGTTCTGGCCGCCCTCGCCTGGTGGTGCGGGGCGGTGTCGGTGGTCCGCCGGCCGGTGGGCGCGCCGCCGACGCCACGGCCGTTGCGCTGGTTCGTCGGCGGCATCGTCGCGCTGTTCGGGCTGACTCTGGGCTGGCAGGCGTTCTGGACGCTGCGCGCCGGGACGGTGCCGGCGTTTCGGAGAGTCGACCGTTACGACAGCCGCGGCTGGCGGCTGATCGACCCGCGCGACCGGCGCGCCGTCACCGACCGGTTCGGCGAGTCGGTGATCGTCAGCCGGTCCGGTGAGGCCGGCGCGCGGCGGGTGTACCCGCTGGGACCCGATGCCGCGCACCTCACCGGGTACCTCGACCGGGTCTACGGCAAGGCCGGGATCGAGGCCGTCTGCGACGACCGGCTGGCGATCTGGCGGCGGCCCGCCTGGGCGACCCTGGCCGAGGCCCTCGAGCACGGCACGACGGCCCGGGCCGTCGTGCACGGCACGACGGCCCTCCCGGAACCGCTCAAGCTGACCATCGACGCCCGCCTCCAGCGTGCCGCCGCCACGGCGCTCGGCCGACACGCCGGCGCGGTGGTGGTCCTCAATCCCGCCGAGGGCGACCTGCTGGCGGTGGTCAGCGGTCCGTCGTACGACCCGAACGCGATCTCCGGAGAGCGCTTCGACCAGCTCGCCGACCGCTCCGACAGCCCGCTCCTGGACCGCGCGCTGCACGGGCTCTACCCGCCGGGCTCGACCTTCAAGCCGGTGGTTGCCGCGGCCGCCCTGGCGCGCGGGTACCCGGTCGAGACCGAGTACGAGATTGGCCCGGAAGGTTACCTGGCGCCGGGCGATACCCAGCCGGTGCGCGATTTCGAGGCCACCGCGCTGCCGGCCGGCCGGGTCTGGCGCGGGCACGGGCCGTTGACCATGCCGGCGGCGCTGGCCCGCTCGGCCAACGGCTACTTCGCCTGTCTGGGAGTCAGCCTGGGCGCCGAGCCGGTGCTCGATCTCGCCCGGCGGTTCGGCCTCGACCGCGGCTTCGCCCTGGTCCGGCCGGCCCGCGCGCCGGACCTGACCTCGACCCCCGGCCGGCTGCCCGCGGGCCGGCTCCGCCCGGGCGACGTGGCGCGCCTGGCCATCGGGCAGCAGGAGCTGCTGGTCACGCCGCTGGGCATGGCCCTGACCGCCGCCACCGTGGCCAACTACGGTCTGCTGGCTCCGCCGCGCCTGCTCCTGGACCACTCGCCGCCGGCGCCCGAGTCGGTGCTCGACCCGGTCACGGCCCGAGCGGTGCAGGCGCTCATGGCCGGGGTGGTGGCCCGGCCCGGAGGCACCGGTGCGGGGCTGCGCGGAGCGGGTGTCCCGGTCGCGGCCAAGACCGGCAGCGCCGAGAATCCCGGCGGTCCGGCGCACGGCTGGGTGATCGCCTTCGCCCCGGTCGAGCAGGCGACCATCGCGCTGGCGGTGCTGGTCGAGCATGGCGGGACCGGCAGCGGCGCCGCCGTGCCCATCGCCCGAGCGGTGCTCCGCGCGGCGCGGGAGGCCGGCTACTTCGGCTCTCCGGAGGCCGGGCCGTGACCACGCACCATGGCCACTTGCGGCGGCTCCTGGCCGACGAGTCGGCCGCCGGAGGGGTCTTGCCCTCGCCCGACTACGCCCGGCTGGCCGAGCTGGCGGCCGAGTGGCGCGCCATCTGGGACGGGCTGCTGGCCGCCGGCGGCGGTAGCGGCGTGGTCCGGGCGCTGGTTGCCGGCATCCGCGAGCCCGAGGCCCAGGCGCGGCTGATCGCCCTGGCGCGGCCGAAGCAAAACGATCTGCTGCTCCGGCAGGCCGCCGTGACGGCCATCGGCCGGACCGCCGCCGCGGGCGCCGAGGATCTGCTCCTGGAGCTGTGCGACGCCGATCGGCCGATTCGCCGGCAAGCGGCCCGCGAGCTGGCCCGGCTGGGCTCGCCGTGGGCCTGGGCGGCGCTGTCGATGGACTTGGCCTCGGGCGACGAGGCCGCCGTCGCGGCCCTGGCCGAGCAGGGCGATCCGCTGGCGGTGGCCAGGCTGCGCGAGCGGCTCGACGAGTCCGGCGATCCGCTGGCCGCCGAGCTGCTCGGCGATCTGGCCGTCTCGTCGGCCGTGCCGGGGTTGTTCGGCCTGCTCTACGACGCGCGGCCCGAGCACCGGATCATCGCCCTGGCGGCCCTGGCCGAGATCGGCGATCCGCGGGCCATGCCGTTCATGATCGGCAGCCTCGACGACGAGGACGACGAGGTTTGCGCCGCGGCGACGTCGGCGGTGGAAGCCATCGCCGGGGTGCGCCCGAGCTCTCTCGAACAGGCCGCCCGGACCGACGCCTTCATCGCCGCGGCGACGCTGTGGTGGCGGCGGGCACGGCTCCTCTTGCGCAAGCGGCTGTGCTTCCACCACGGTCGGAGGCGGACCGTCGGGCACTGGATCGCCGAGTTGGCCGAGACCTGGGCCGCGTCGCTGCGGCCGGAGCGGTGCGAGGTGCTGGTCACCCGGATCGAGGTGGGCACCGGGGTGCGCGGCGAGTTTGACGCGTGGCGGCTGGAGCCGGAGGCCAACCAGGCGGCGCTGCGCGGCTGGCGGGAGTGGTGGGCCGAGCACCGGCAGGCGTTCCCGGCCGGGGCCTGGTACTGGCGCGGCGAGCGGATCGCGGAGCCGACGCGATGGCCATGATGGCGAACCGGCCTCGGGAGCGGGTCCTGCTGGCGCAAGTGGCCGTGCTGCTGGTGCTGCTCTATGCCGAGCTGGCCCTGCACCGCTGGCGGCTGGGTCACTCGCCGGTCCATGTCACCGAGCTGGCCGCGCTGCTGGCGTTGCTGCTCTGCTACCGCGTGGTCCACCAGTTGCTCGACCAGATGGGCACGCTGGGCGATGAGGCGCTGCTGCCCCTCGCCGCGCTGCTGACCGGTCTGGGCCTGCTGCTCAAGCTGCGCCTGGCCAGATCCGCGCTGACCGCGGCGGGGTTGACCGATCTCTGGGTCTACCCGCTGGCGCTGACCGCCCTGGTCGCGGCGGTGTGGGTCTGCAACCGGCGGCTGCATTGGCTGGAGTGGAGCGCCTGGCTGGCCGGGCTGGGCGGGCTGGGGCTGATGGCCTGGCTGGTCGGCGGCGGATCCTGGTTCCGCGGGGCGATGTACGGGCCCGGGCTGACCACGCCGTCGGAGCTGCTCAAACCGCTGATGGTGGTCTTTCTGGCCGGGTTCCTCAAGCGCCGGCCGGGACTGCTGACCCTGCTCCTGTTCCTGATCATCTGGCTCGGGGTGCTGGCGCTGGTGGTCCGCCAGAGCGACCTGGGCATGGTGCTCATCCTCAGCGCCCTGTTGCTGAGCATGTTCTATGTCTCGACCGGCCGGGGGCGGTACCTGCTGGCCGGCCTGGCGGCGGCGGCGATGATGGCGGTGGTGCTGTACTACGCCGCGCCGCTATCGACCGCCGCCGGGCGGGGACAGCAGCGGATCGTCACCTGGCTCAACCCGTGGAGTCAGCCGATGGGGGCGGGGTACCAGACGCTCCAGGCGATGTTCGGCCTCCGCGCCGGCGGCTGGACCGGTCTCGGACTGGGCGGCGGGCACCCGCGCCTGGTGCCGCTGGTCGGCAGTGACTTCGCCTATGCCGCGGTGGCCGAGGAGCTGGGCCTGCTCGGCAGCGGCCTGCTGGTGGTCCTGTTCGTGGCCCTGTTCCGGCGCGGCTTCCGGATCGCGACCCTGGCGGTCAGCCCGTTCCGACAGCGGCTGGCCATCGGCTGCGTCACCGTGCTGGCCATCCAGACCTTGATCAACCTCGCCGGGGTGGTCCGCCTGGCGCCCATCACCGGGATCACCCTCCCGTTCATCAGCCACGGCGGCAGCTCGTTGCTGGTCAGCCACACCCTCCTCGGCCTGCTGATCGCGGTCGGTCACGACGTGGAGGTGGAGCCGGAGGGAACGCAGGGCGGATAGCGCATTGTGTCCCCGCGTGGCTGGCATCGGATCGACTCACTCGTCGATCGGGAACGGCGCGGGATCGTCGGTGCGGGATAGGGGTTCCGGCAGTGCCAGGGGATCGACCCGGCCGAGGGTCAGCCGGCCGATGTAGGTGCTCGCCGCGAAGAAGGCCGTGGCGGTCAGCACCGCCGCCGGGCCGGTGGCCACGTCCACGGTCGACAGGAAGCTGATCACCAGGCCGGCCAGCAGCGAGGCCACGCCGAACAGCATCGACAGGAGCAGCATCCACTGCCAGCGTTGCGTCAGTTGCGTGGCGGTGGCCGCGGGGATAACCAGCATCGCCGCCACCAGCACCGTCCCGACCACCTTGATGGCGACCACCACGGTCACCGCGGTGACCACCAGGAGCATCGTCCGCATGGCCGACACCGGGACCCCCGAGGCGTGGGCCGATTCCTCGTCGAAGCTGATGAACAGCAGCTCCTTGAAGAACACCGCGACCAGGAGGCTGACCACCAGCCCGGTAACTGCGAGGATGCGCAGGTCGCCGGCGTTGACCGCCAGGATGTTGCCGAACAGGTAACTCAGCAGGTCGCGCTGCCAGTTGTCGGACAGACTGATGACGATCACCCCGAAGGCCATGGCCGCGGGGAAGAAGATCCCCATGGCGGTGTCCTCGGCCATGCCGCTCCGGCCGAGCGCGGCCATGAGCAGCGCCACGGCGATGGAGAAGGCGACCGCCCAGGCCAGCGGCGAATGGCCGATCAGCACGCCGATGGCCACCCCGCCCAAGGCCGCGTGGGAGATGCCCACAGCCACGAAGGCCATCCGCCGCAGGACCACGAAGAAGCCGACCACGGCGCCGAGCAGGGCCACGATCAGCCCGGCCACCAGGGCATGGCGGGTGAACTCGTACTGGAACAGGTCGGCCAGTTCGCTCACGAGACGGGCCCCAGGTGCGCCGGCTGGCGGGTGCCCAGGGCGTGGTGCATACAGGTCGGGCACCAGTCCACCGAGCAGCCGTCGCGCAGCGCCACCGCCGTATCGACCACGGTCGCCAGCAAGTCCAGTTGGTGGGAGATGGCCAGGATGGTCAGGTCCTTCTCCTGCCGCATCCGGTGCAGTTCGCGGTAGGTCTTCTCGCGGCGCAGCTCGTCCAGACCCGTGTCGGCCTCGTCCATCAGCAGCAGTTTCGGTTCCTGGGCCAGCGCGCGGGCCAGGAGGACCAGCCGCTGCTGCCCGCCGCTGAGCGCCCCGAACCGGCGTTGGCCCCAATCGCTCAGGCCCAGCCGTTCCAGCGACTCGATGGCCTTCTCACGATCGTGGCGGCAGGGCCGGCGACCCAGCCCGATCCGCCCGGCGCGGCCCATCAGCACCACGTCCTCGACCGACAGCGGGAAGTTGCGGTGGAACGTGTCGCGCTGCGGGACATAGCCGACCAGTCCGGTCTTGACGGCCTCGACCGCCCTCCGGCCGAGCACCGAGACCTCGCCCGTCCTGGGCTCCAGGAGGCCCAGAAGCAGACGCATGACGGTCGACTTGCCGCAGCCGTTGGCGCCGATCAGGCCGACGAACTGGCCGCGGCCGACCTCGAACGTCACCCCGCGCAGAACCGGCGTAACCTGGTACGCGAAAGTGACGTTCCGGCAGACGATGACCTGCTCGCTCACGGTTTCAATCCTGTCGCGAACTGCTCCGCATTGTAGCGCAGCAGCGCGGCGTAGCTGTCGCGGCCCGCAGTCTGCTCGCCGCCCAGCGGGTCCAGCAGCCCGGTCTTCACGCCGGCCTCGCGCGAGACCAGCTCGCTCAGGGCCTGACTCAATTGTACCTCGCCGAACACCGCCGTGACCTTCTCGCGGCGGGCGATCTCGACCACCTCCTTGACGTACCGCGCCGACGGATCGGTACCGGGTTTCGGCTCGACCACCGCCACCTGCGACAATCCGTAGCGCCGGTTGAAGTATTCCCAGGCGCGGTGGCCGGCGATGTACCGGCGCTCGGGCAGGTCGGCCAGCTTGGCGGTCAGCTCGGCGTCCAGCGCGGTGAGTTGCTGGGTGAGGCCGGCCAGGTTGGCGGTCACCGTCTCGGCCGCGGCCGGATTGGCCTGTTTCAGCGCCTCGGCGATGGCCGGGGCGAAGGTGTCGCGCATGAGCACCGGGTCCAGCCAGACATGCGGATTGCCGGCCCCTTCGTGCTCGTGGCCGTGCTCGTGCTCGGCCTCACCGGGATGGGCCGGCTCGCCCTCGTGCTCGTCGGTGCCGGGGAGCAGCGTGGTCAGCTCGGTGACCGTGACCACCCGGGCCTGGGACCCCTGCATCGCGTTCTCCAGCCAGGCGTCGACGCCGGCTCCGACGCGGACCACCACCAGCGCGTCGGCCAGGGCCTTGGCCGTCTGCGGGGTCAGCTCGAAGGTGTGCGGGCTGGCGCCGGCCGGGAGCAGGTCGCGCACCGCGAAGGCGTCGCCGGCCAGGCTGCGGGTGATGTCGGCCAGGGGGAAGATGGTCGCGACCACAGTCGGTTTGGCTGTGTCCGCGCCGGGCGCGGCCGGTGGGGTGGTCGGCCGGGAGCAGGCGGTCAGGATCAGCCCGAGGAGCAGCGCGGCCGACCATGCGACCCCTCTCCCGCCGGGAGAGGTCGCCGAGCGGAGCGAGGCGGGTGAGGGCGCGGCCGAGAGGTGCCTGTCGGCCACCCTCACCCGGCCTTGGCGGCCGACCTCTCCCTGAAGGGAGAGGAGTGCGGGGAGGTCGGGGCAACTGCTCAGCAACCAGTTCCCGCCCGGGACCCGGCTTTCCCCTCCTTGCAAGGAGGGGATCAAGGGGTGGTTCGCACACGAGCACGCCAGGTGGAGCGAACCATTCACCGTGATCCCGCCCGCCCCAGCCAGGGCGCTCGGCGGGCGGCCCTGCACCTGACCACGGCGGAAGCTTGGGCATGGTGGTCGGATCGCGAGCGCGAGGGCGACCGGAAGCGAATCACCCCTTGATCCCCTCCTTGCAAGGAGGGGAAAGGCCGGTGCGGCGCGGGACGAGAGCCAACCCGACGGCCTGCTACGCAAGATGCTGTGGGAGGGCTGGCTCCTTGCCAGACGGCGTGGCTGGGTAGTTACGAGGTCGGGCACTCGGTCCGTCTCGGTTGCCATGGTCTTGCCTCGCCACCGCTCACAGGCGGTGGTCGTAGCGGCTCTTCCAGCGCAGCAGGCGGAGCGCGTTGAAGACGACCAACAAGGTGCTTCCTTCGTGGCCGATGACGGCCTCGACCAGCGAGATGTTGGTCCCGCGCGACACGCCGGAGAAGACCACCGCCACCAGGATGCCGATCACCCCGATGGCGAAGGCCAGGTTGAACAACAACATCCGGGTCGACTTGCGGGCCAGGTCCAGGAAGGCCGGCAGGCGCCACAGATCGTCGGTGGTCAGGACCACGTCGGCGCTCTCCAGCGCCAGGTCGCTGCCGATCCCGCCCATGGCCACGCCGACGTCGGCCCGGGCCAGCGCCGGCGCGTCGTTGACGCCGTCACCGACCATGACCACCCGGCCGTACTCCTGCCGCAGCTCCTCCAGCGCTTCGAGCTTGTCGCCGGGCAGCAGCTCGGCCCGGACTTCGTCGACCCCACAGGCGCGGGCGATGGTGTCGGCCGCCGAGCGGGTGTCGCCGGTGAGCATCACCACGTGCCGGATCCCGGTCCGTTTGAGATCGCGGACCAGCGCCGCGGCCTCGGGCCGGATGGTGTCGGCGACGGCGATCAGGGCCACGATCTCGGACCCCACGGCCATCAGCAGAGTCCGCTCGCCGCGCTCCTCGAGTGGGGTCTCGATCTCCTTCAGGGCGTCGGGCATGAGGCAGCCGCACTCGCGCATCCAGGTCGGGCTGCCGATCCGGACCATCTCCCCATTGACCATGGCGTGGACGCCGCGGCCGGTGACGGCCCGGAACTCGTCCGCCTCGGGCAGCGTCAGCCCGCGGGAGCGCGCTTCCTCGACCACCGGTTTGGCCAGCGGGTGCTCGCTCAGCCGTTCGACCGCCGCCGCGGTGGCCAGCAGCTCATCCGCGTCGCGGCCGGGCAGCGTGTGGATCCCGGTCACGTGCGGCTCGCCCTTGGTCAGCGTGCCGGTCTTGTCCAGCGCCACCACCCGCACCGCCGCCGCGGCTTCCAGGTGGACGCCGCCCTTGAGCAGGATGCCGCGGCGCGAGGCGGCGGTGATGGCGCAGAACAGGGTCGCCGGCGTGGCCACCGCCAGGGCGCACGGCGAGGCCACCACGAGCAGCGTCAACCCGCGCCAGATGGCTTCGTTCAGCGGCTGGCGGAAGTACAGGTAGGGGATGGTCACCAGGAAGACGGTGGCCACCAGGACCACGGTGCTGTACCGCTCGGTGGTCCACTCGACCACGCGCTGCGTCAGCGCCTCCTGCTCCTGGGCCTCCTCCAGCAGGCGGATCGTCCGGGCCAGGGTCGATTCGCCCACGGTCGAGGTGATCTGGATGGTCAGGCTGCCCTGAAGGTTGAGCGTCCCGCCGAAGACGCTGTTGCCCGGCTCTTTGTCGACCGGCAGCGGCTCGCCGGTGATCATCGCCTCGTTGACCGCTGAGGCGCCGCCGACCACGTCGGCGTCGAGCGGAATGCGCTCGCCCGGACGGACCAGCACCAGGTCGCCCATCTCCAGCTCGGCGATGGGCACCGTCTCTTCGGTCCCGTCGCGCAGCCGGGTGGCGTTCTCCTGCCAGTGCTGCTTCAGCGCCCGCAGGCTCTGCCGGGTCTTGCCCACCGCGTAGGCCTCGGCCGCGCGCGCCAGGGAGAACAGGAGCATCAGGATGGCGCCTTCGCGCGGCTCGCCCAGGACCCAGGCGCCCAGCGCGGCGAAGACCATCAGCGACTCGATGTCGGGCCGAATCCGCAGCAGGCTGGGCAGCGCCTCCAGCATCGGGATCGCCCCGCCGACCAGGATGGCCAGGCCGAAGCAGGTCAGCGCCATGACCTTCTCCGCGCCCTGGGCCAGCGCTACCTGTCCGAACAGCAGGAAGGTGCCGCACAGCAGGCTGATGCCGAGCATGATGCTGAAGTCCAGCTCGATCTCGGCACCGTGGGTGTGGAAGGCTTTCTCGCTGTGGTGATGGTGATGGTGGTGGTCGTGGCCGTGGTCATGTCCGTGGGCATGGTGGACGGAGTGGACGGAGTGGACGGAGTGGACCGAGGGATCATGATCATGGTCATGATCATGATGGTCGTGGCCGCAGCCGCAGTGAGGGCCGTGCTGGTGATGCTCGTGGTCGTGACCGGTGGGCTGGTCGCTCATGGCGGCTCCTAGTCCCCGGCCGGGGCCTGCGGCACGATGATCACGTCGAGCGGACTGCCCGGCGAGGTGCCGACCTGGACCTTCTTGGCCTTGGCCAGGACCCGCTCGGCCGTCTCATAGCGGAGCCGCTCGGCGGTCAACTCACCCGAGGCGGAGTACTCGCGGAGCACGCCGGAGAACCGAGAGGCGTTGCCGCGGGCCTCGGCCAGCCGGTTGCTGTGGTAGGCCTCGGCCTCGGAAACGAGTTGGTCTGCGCGGCCCTGCGCCTCGGGGATGACAGTCTGCCGGTACTGTTCGGCCTGATTGACGATGGTGTTGCGCTCCTCGCGAGCGGTGTTGACGGCGCGGAAGCTGGCCGCGACGGCCTGCGGCGGGCCGACCCGCTGGAGGTCGACGCCGGTCACCTGCACGCCCAGGCTGGTCTCCGGGCTGAGGCTCCTGAGCTGCCGGTTGACGTGCTCCCGGACGCGGCTCTGGACCTCGCCGCGGGCGGTGGTCAGGAGATCGTCCACGCCGGTCGCCGCGGCCTCGTCGATCAGCGAGTTGGTGGCGGCGCGGGTGAGCACCAGCGGGACACCCTCGCTGGCGTAGATGTAACTCTTCGGCTCCTTGATCAGGTACTGGATCACCACCTGGACCTGGATCACGTTGTGGTCGGCGGTGAGCAGTGACAGGCCGTCGCCCAAGAGCAGCCGCCGGCGCTCCTCCAGGTTCTTCATCTGGCCCTGCTTGATCAGCTCGTCCAAGGCCGAATCGCTGGTGTCGACGTCCTTCTCGAACTCCCCTGCGACGGTCGTGTCGAGGGCCTTTTCCTGGTACTTGCCGAGCCGTTGCGCCGCCGTCAGGCCGCCCTTGGGAATGCCCACCGTGACCATCTGCTGCCGTTGGACGGGCACCCGTCGGACCGCGCCCAGGGGCCACGGCAGCCGGTAGCGCAGACCCGGCTGCTCGACGCCCTGCGAGACCCTCCCGCAGACCGTGGTGACGCCCACCTCGTCCTGCCGGATGGCGTGGAACCCGGACATCACCCACAGCCCGATCCCGCAGTAGACGGCGATCCGAACGGCGCGACGGACGCTGTTGAAAGCCTCCTCGATGTCCTCGCGGGCGAGGTTGTACCAGTGTTCCCAGGACCAGCCGCGGAAGAGACGTTTCATGGGGAGTCTCCTACTGGCCCGGCAGCGGCTGGGTGAACGGGGAGAACAGCGGCACGTCCGGCGTCATGTAGATGGTGGTGTCCTTGTCGATCACCTTTTCCATCGCCTGGAGCTTGCGCCAGTACCGCCAGAAGCCGGGATTGCCGCTGTACGACTGGGCGAAGATCGCCGCCGCCTCGCGCTCGGCCCGGCCGCGGGTCTCGTCGGCCTTCTGCCGCGCCGCGGCCAGGATCTGGTCGCGGTTCAGGTCGGCCTTCGAGCGGATCGTGGTCGCCTCGCGGTTGCCCTCGGCGCGGTACGTCTCGGCGATCACCTTGCGCTCGGTGCGCATCCGTTTGAAGACGCTCTCCAGCGTGGCCTCGGGGTAGCTCAGCCGGGTCAGGCTGACGCTGGCCACCTTGATCCCGTACTGCCGCTCGGCCACCACCTGGTTCACCGCGGTGGTCACCTGGCCCATGATCTCGTCGATCTGGACCTTGTCGGGATCCTGGTTGACCAGTGCGTCGAACTCCCGTTGGCCGAACGCCGCGCCAAGCGCGGAGGAGAGGTGCTCGTCCAGCTTCTGCTCGGCGCTCAGCCGGTCGCCGAGCCGGCGCAGGAGCTGCTGGGGATCGACCACCTGCCACACCGCGTAGCACTGGGCGATGATGTTCTTCTTGTCGCGGCTGAGGTACTCGGTGGCGATGGTATCGTAGACCAGCAGCCGCTTGTCGACCCGCGCCACGGTGTTGACCGGCAGCGGCAGCTTCATCTTCAGGCCGGCGTGATCGACCACCCGGACAGGCTTCCCGAAGAAGAGCACCACCGCGTACTCTTCCTGGTTGACGGTGAAGAAGATGCTGCTCAGCCAGAGGAACAGCGCGCCGGCGAGCAGCCATTGGATGCGCGCCTTGACCACCGAGTTGTCCATGATTCCGTCCTCGTTCCGCACAGTCTGACGGGCCGCCCGGCCGTTACTGACCCGCGGGCGCGCCGCCCGCGGACTTGTCCGCGCCGGCCTGACTCGCCGCGCCGCCTGCCTCACCGCCTTCGGCCGCGCCTTCGGCCGCCGGGGCTTCACCACCGGCCGGCGCCGGCGGCTGCGCCGCGCCCTGCGGCACGGCGCCGGGCACCGTCGCCGCCGGCGCGCCGCTGGAGAACCAGAGCTGGGTCCTCCCCCGGCCCGCGGCGCGGGGCACGATCACCTTCTTCTTGCCGGTCAGCACCTTTTCCCAGGTCTCGAGAGTCAGTCGCTCGCGGACCGCCTCCGGCGCCGCCGCCGCCGCCGCGTAGACCTGCCGGTACTCGGCCGTCTGACCCCGCGCGGCGCTGACCCGCTGCACGCGCTCCGCCTCCGCCGCGTTGAGCAGCCGGTCGGCCTCGCCGAGCGAAGTCTCCTCGGTCCGCCGCCGGTAGCCCTCGGCCTCGTTGATGTCGCGCGCCTTGTCCTCCAGCGCCGAAGCCACGTCGACGAAGCTGTCGAGCACTTCCACCGGCGGGTGAACGCTGCGGATCATGCACTTCTCGACCACGATCCCGGCGTCCAGACCGTCCAGAGTCGCCTGCACCCGCGCCGCCGCCAGGGTCTCCAGATCGGAGCGCTTCTCGACGATCACGTCTTCCAGGCTGCGGGTCAGCATCAGCTCCTGGATGGCCTGCTGCGTGGCCCGCTGGACCAGCTCCTGGGGATGCTCGAAGGCGAACAAATAGCGGCCCACCTTGTCGTGCCGGACCGTGTAGGTCAGCGCCACGTGGGTCTCCACCTGGGTGGTGTCCCCGAGCATGAACTTCGACGCCTCGGGGTCGATGGTGAACAGGCTGTTGGCGGTGTTGTCCAGGCCCCAGAGCATCTCGCCGAAGGGACGGTCCTCCTGGTGCGGCGCCCAGGAGCGCGCGGTGGTGAACCCGACCGTGACCCGCTGGAGCCGGTCGACCGGCACGATCCGCACCGTGGAGAACGGCCACAGGGCATAGATCGGGCCGGGCTGCGCCAGGCCGTGGTAGCTGCCCAGGTACTTCACCCCGCCGACCTGCCCGAGCTGGATGGTCTTGAAGCCGGTCAGCAGGTAGACCGCCACCACCAGCGTCGTGGCCCAGCGCCGGGCGTTGCGCAGCTCCGCGGGGGACATGGCGTCCTCGTAGCGGAGCAGCCAGCGGATGATGGGCGGCATGTCCTCGGCATAGGCGCGCAGCGCCTCGCGGAGGCGGACCCAGAACGGCACCTGCTCGGTCGGGCTGTCTTCCTCCAGGCCGACGATCCGCCGGGTGGCGTCGACGAAGAGCTGGGCCGCGTCGGCCACCAGCAGCAGGCCGATCAGCGCGGCGAAATAGCGCTCGACCCGGAAGCCCATGGCCACCGTCACCAAGCCCAGCGCCGCCAGCAACGTGGCGAAGGCGTCGGTTCGGGCGTGGAACGAGGTGGCAACCAGCCCCGGCGTCTGGTGCTCGACGCCGACCCGCTCGGTGAACCGGCCCAGGAACTGCATCGCGAAGAAGACCAGCCCCAAGCCGATGAGCGACACGGTCAACGCCTTGGGCTCGGCCTCCTTGGCCGCCAGCACCCGGTTGAAGATCAGGTAGGCCACCGCCATCAGGCCCATGCTGCCGGCCAGGGCCAGCACCGCCTCGTGGCGTTTGATGTTGACGGTGATCCCGGACTGGTACTGAAGGTACTCGCGCTCGGCGTCGCTGACGTCGTCGGCCACCGGCTCCTCGGCCGGGGAGTGCAGGATACCCAGCATGAGCAGCGCGTAGAGCAGTCCGGCGGCCACGTGCCAGGCGGCGGCCGAGACCGCCAGCGAGCCGCCCGCCCGGGCCAGCAGGAGCTTGACGATGAAGGCCGCCAGACAGACGCCGACCGCGGTCACCGCGGCCAACTGCGGCGCCGTCATCTTCCGGGTGTCTTCCTCGTAGGATGCCATCGACGGCTTCTCCGCGACGCATGACGCCGCGCTTGCGGCTAAGTGCTGCCCGCCCGCCGCGGTATTACACCGCGATTGCGGCGTCGGTCCCCGGCTGGGGCGGGGTTCCGACTCGGAGGACCGGCCCAGCCCCACCGGACGTTTGATCGTGCATGACAATAGCGTATAATGTCCGGCAGCGGTCGCGTTGGAGGCGCTGCGGCGGATGGGCAAGGTCGAGGCGTTCGCCTTGGATGGCCTGGAGTTGTTGATCTACTCCAACGACCATCTGCCGCCGCACTTCCACGCGAGGAAGCCGGGCCACTGGGAAGTGCGGGTGTACCTCATGACCACCACGGCGGAGCGTCTGGCTTCCGGCTCAAGTGGCCGGCCGGCGGACCGGGTCCGCGGCGGCAGGAGCAGCGAGCGCTGCATCTGGCGGTGCTGGAGCATCGTCAGGCACTGCTCAAGGAATGGGAAGAGAAGGTGGACCAAAGTGGCCAAGACGAGTAGCCGACCCACGATGTTGCTGTGGGGCCGGCGGACAGACCGGCACTCGCCGCATCGCCGAGCCGAGGTGCTCCGCGAGCCGAGCGAGGTCGACTGGCCGCGAGTGCGCAAGCTGGTGGTGGAGGCGCCCTCGACCCGGCTGCCGGAGGTCGCGCAACTCGTGCGCGAGGCGCGACGACGCAGGCGACTCGCGGGCCTGCTGGTCGGCCAGGACCAGTCCTTCGACGGCATCTCCCGCCAACTGCGCGACCTCGATCTGTTGCACCTCGGCCGACGGATCATCTACCGGCGTGATGAGGTGGCGGAGCGGGTGGTTCAAGCCTGGGAGCTTGGCGCGCAGGAGCACCTGGTCGCCGATGCGGATCTGGTCGGCGAGACGCTCCTCGTGACCACCTGCGCCTTCGCCAAGCTGGAGGTGCCGGCCGGCGCCGTCCCGGCCCTGCGGAGGCTGTCGCCGGATCAACTCCAGAGTCTCAGCATCGCCGCCGATGGCGCCTACCTGCACTGGCCGGCGGCCGACCTGCACCTCGACCTGGAGGCGCTCCGGATGGCGGTGGATCCACGGTTGGCCGAACGCGCCCGAGCCGAGCGCCTGGCCCACGATCAACGGTTCGGTCAGGCGGTGGCCGCCGTCCGGCGCCGCCACGGACTCGGGCAGGCCGACATCCCCGGCGTCTCGGACCGACAGGTCCGCCGCATCGAGCACGGGGCGCGGCCGCGGCTCAGCACCATCGCCACTCTGGCCGCGGCGCATCGCCAGAACGTCGAGGCCTATCTGGCGGAGCTGGCCGAGGTCATGGTGCCCCTGGGGTGATCAGGGGCACCGTGGCTTACGGCCGGTCGAGGATGGGCTGCTCGCCGTTCTTGACCCGCTGCTCGTCCATCCAGATCACCCGGTTGATGGCGTCCAGGTAAGCCTTCGCGCTGGCGATGAAGATGTCCGTGCTGGCGCCGCGGCCGGTGAGCTGGCGGTGGCCGTAGAGCACCTTGACCGTGGCCTGGGCCATGGCGTCGGTGCCGCCGGTGACGCCGCGAAGCTGGTAGTCGACGAGCTGGACGCTGACGCCCGTGGCGCGCTCCAGGGCCTTGTAGACCGCGTCCACGCCGCCGTCGCCGACGGCCGCGTCGCGGATCACCTCGTCGCCGGATTGCAGCGCCACCGTGGCCGTCGGCACCGCGTCGACCGAGGTGCTGGTCGAGACCTGGGCGAAGGCCAGCTTGTACTTCTCCGGCGTGTCGCGGATCTCGTCCTCGACCAGCGCCACCAGGTCTTCGTCGAAGACGTCCTTCTTCTTGTCGGCCACCGCCACGAACCGCTCGTAGGCGCGGTTCAGCTCCTCGTCGGTCAGGTGGTAGCCCAGCTCGGACAGCCGCGCCTTGAGCGCGTGGTGGCCCGAGCGCCGGCCCAGCGTCAGCCGGCTCTCCGGCACGCCGACGTCGGCGGGGCGCATGATCTCGTAGGTGGTCGCGTCCTTGAGCATCCCGTCCTGGTGAATCCCCGCCTCGTGGGCGAAGGCGTTGGCCCCGACGATGGCCTTGTTGCGCTGGACCGCGATCCCGGTCAGCCGGGAGACCAACTGGCTGGTCCGGTAGATCTCCTGGGTGGCCACGCCGGTGGACAGGCCGTAGTAGTCGTGGCGCGTTTTCAGGCACATCACGATCTCTTCCAGCGAGGCGTTGCCGGCGCGCTCGCCCAGCCCGTTGATGGTGCACTCGACCTGCCGCGCCCCGGCCTCGACCCCGGCCAGGGAATTGGCCACCGCCAGGCCCAGGTCGTCGTGGCAGTGGACCGAGACGATGATGTCCGCCAGGCCCGGCACCCGCTCGAACAGCGTCCGCAGGATCCCCGAGAAGTGGACCGGCGTGCCGTAGCCCACGGTGTCGGGGATGTTGATCACGTCGGCCCCGGCAGCGACCGTCGCGGCGACCACGTCGCACAGGTAGTCGATATTGGTCCGCACCGCGTCCTCGGTCGAGAACTCGACCGTGCAGGCGGGGTGCTGGTCGGCCAGCTTGCGCGCCAGGGCGACCCCGTCGACGGCCATCCGCAGCACCTCGGCCTGCGACTTGCGCAGCTTCTTCTCGGTGTGGATGTCGCTGGTCGCGATGAACGTGTGGATGCGCGCCCGTTCCGCGTTGCGCACGGCCTCCCAGGCGCACTCGATGTCCTCGCTGCGGACGCGGCTCAGGCCGCAGATCTCGGGACCCTTGACCTCGGCGGCGATCTGCTGTACCGCAGCCAGGTCGCCGGGCGAGGAGATGGGGAACCCGGCCTCGATCACATCGACGCCGAGCCGCGCGAGCTGGTGGGCGATCTCCACCTTTTCCGGCTGGCTCAGGCTGGCGCCCGGCGACTGCTCGCCGTCACGCAGCGTGGTGTCGAAGATGATGATCCGCTCGTCGGCCATGGTAATTCTCCTGTTTCCGGCGCACCCAAACGAAAAAGCCTCCATCTCACCTCGAGACGGAAGCTCCGCGGTACCACTCGAATTGCCCCGCGACGGCGCGGGACCACTCATGCCCACGGCGGGACCGGAAACGCGACCCGCGATGGGTTGCCTGGATAACGGGCGGCAGGCCCGGCGGGCTCTACTACGCTCAGCGTTTCAAGCCGCGGCTCCGAGGGGAGTTTCGCTCATCGCCGACGCCGGGCTCTCACCTTCCCCGACTCGCTGGGCTCGACGAACGAGCTACTTGGTCCTCATCAACGCCTTTGATCGACCAGACTGTCCGGTCTATCGACCGAAACCAGCACTACTATAGGCCGCGGGAGCGGAGCTGTCAACCGGCTCCGAGGCCTGGACGGAGTGGACGGAGTGGGCGGTGTGGACGGGTCGGCAGCACCGCGCGTCGTCCACTGCGTCCACCGGGTCCAGTGCGTCCACCGTCCGTGCCCGCCGGGCCGGGCGATTCATTGGTAGTTGACACGGCTCGCGCTCCCGGCCTATACTCCGCGTCAGTCGTACCGATGCGCGGGTCCGATCTCGGAAGCCGGTGAGAGTCCGGCACAGCCCCTGCTACGGTAACCGGCGACGACCGCCGCAAGTGCCATTGAGCCACGGCTTGAGAAGGCGCGGCGGAAGGATGAGCCGGGAGTCCGGAGACCTCGCCCCGCGCCGCGCTGTCTGGCTCAGTGGGAGCTGGAAGACGTGCCCGCCCTCTGCGCGGTCGCCTCCCTTCCCCTGATCCGGCGCGGGAGAACCGATCGTGGGCAACCTGCGAGTCCGGATCGTCGCCGTGGCCGTCGCCGTGCACTGCGCCGTGTTGGCCGTCCCGGTCCACACCGCTCAGCACCGGCCGCTTGGCCTGACCATCTCCTTGCGCCTGGCCCCGTCCCGGCTGACCGCCCCGCTACCGGCCGTCAGGCCGCCCGCGCCGGTCCAGCGGGCCGGTCTGCCGCCCGTCCCGCCGCGTTCGGGCGAGCGCGCCACCGCCCGGGCCAGTCGCCCCGCCGCAGCGCCGGCAGCTCCGCCGCGGGCGGCCCGGTCGGCCTGGCGGCCAGTGCGGTCGGCCTGGCGGCCGAGGGC
>JAANMW010000235.1_pt1 | contig 63918 bp, 56 predicted proteins | sample 7279671 | NCBI WGS metagenome assembly JAANMW01 (sample SAMN14094541, study PRJNA606508) | bioreactor metagenome | isolation source: A lab-scale SPAN reactor treating ammonium-rich wastewater day 247 | place: Ireland: Galway | collected 2017-09-19 | reverse complement strand
TTCGACTACCTCAACGCCTGGGCCGAACGTAGCATTTTCACCGACTGGAACTACGACGGCGTCGTCAACACCCTCGACTTCCTCGCCTTCCTCAACGACCACGCCAAAGGCTGCCCGTAGAAGCCACTGTGAATCGTTGTGATCCGACCGTGTGTCATCGCCCGGTCGTCCAAGGATTTCCATTGCGTTGTGCCGCCTTTACGGTATGATGGCGGCGTTGACCGCCCCCGGGGCGCGGGATGCTGACACGCACGACCACACGACTGATCGAGGGGCTGCGCGATCCGGCCAACGCCGAGGCGTGGTCGGGGTTCGACGCGCGCTACCGCCCGGTGCTGATCGCGTTCTCGGCCAGGCTCGGCTTCTCGCACGACGACGCGGCCGAGATCGCCCAGCAGTCGCTCGCCGAGTTCGCGCGAGCCTACCGCGAGGGGCGGTACGAGCGCGAGCGCGGGCGGCTGAGTTCGTGGCTCATCGGCATCGCGCGCAACGTCGCCTCCGGGATGCGGCGCGGGCGCGGCGCGCACCGCGTCGGGGGCGACACCATGCTCGGCGAGATGCCCGACGAGCCTGAACTCACGCGCATCTGGTCGCAGGAGCGCGAGCGGGCGATCTTCGCCGAGGCCATGGCGATCCTGCACTCCACCAGCCAGGCCAACGAGTCCACGCTCCGGGCGTTCGAGTTGTTCGCCATCCGCGGCGTGCCGGCGGAGGAGACCGCGGCCGAGTGCGGCATCTCGGTGGACGCGGTGTACCTCGCCAAGAGCCGGCTGACCAAGCGCCTGCGCGAGATCGTGCGCGAGTTGACAACCGCCTACGACGAGGGCGAGTGAGTGCGCGAGCCGTGCCCACCGCCCGCAACGCTCGAACGCTTTGCGCTGCACGGCGAAGGCGCGAGCGGCCTCGCGGGCCACGTCGACCGGTGCCCGGCGTGCCGTGAGTACGTCGAGGATGCCCGCGAGAACGAGGCCTTCCTCGGCCGGGCCGCGCCCGCGCTCCTGGAGGCGAAGCCCGTGCCGCGCGAGCCGCTCGACCCGCGCGCGGTCGAGGGCTTTGAACTCGTCGAAGAGATCAACCGCGGCGGGCAGGGCGTGGTCTACCGCGCCGTGCAGGCCGCGACCAATCGCCCCGCGGCCGTGAAGATGCTCCTCGCCGGCGCCTTCGCGTCGGATCGCCAGCGGCGGCGCTTCGAGCGCGAGGTCGAGATCGCCGCGCGCCTGCGCCATCCCAACGTCGTCACCGTCTTCGAGTCGGGGCAGACGCCCGACGGGCGGCCGTTCGTTGCGATGGAGTTCGTCAATGGCGTGCCGATCGACCGTTACGTGCGCGATCGGCTGCCCGAGCCGGGGCGGGAGCGTACCGACGCTGTCCTGCGGCTCTTCCTGGCGATCGCGTCCGGCGTGGCGGCGGCCCATGCTGCGGGCGTGATCCACCGCGACCTGAAACCCTCGAACATCCTCGTTGACGCGGAGGGCGTGCCGCGCGTGCTGGACTTCGGTCTCGCACGCCCGATCGTCGATCATCCCGGGGCGACGATCACGCACGAGTTCGCGGGCACGCCCGCCTTCGCAGCGCCGGAGCAGTTCGCCGGCGACGGTGCCGCCATCGGCACGGCGACGGACGTCTACGCCCTGGGCGTCATGCTCTACGCCGCGCTCACGGGCCGTCATCCGTACCCGCGCGACGGCTCGCTGGCGGAACTCGCGCGGCACGCCGCCTCGACCGACCCGCCCCCACCGTCGCGGTTCGTCCGCCGCCTGCCGAGTGACGTCGAGACGATCGTGCTCAAGTCGCTGGCGAAGGACCCGGCGAGGCGCTACCGCAGCGCAGGCTCGATGGCGGCGGACATCGGCGACTACCTGTCCGGGCTGCCGATCTCCGCGCGGCGCGACAGCGCCGCCTACGTGCTGCACCGGCTGGCGAAGCGGCACCGGGGGATCGCCGCCGCCTCGCTCGTCGTGCTGCTGACCATTGTCGGCGCGGTGGTGGGCCTCGCGCTGCTGGCCTCGGACCTCGACCTCGAGCGCCGCGCCGCGCTGGAGGCCCTGCGCGACAGCCGCATCCACCGCGCCCGCCTCATGGCCGCCGCCGGCGAACTCGACCAGGCCGAGGAACTCCTCTGGCGCGAGGCCCTGCTCGCGGGGGTGCGTGCGCACGACCCCGACTTCGGCGTCGAGCGGGACGCCCTGCAGCGGCGTGTGTCGTGGGGCCTGATCGAGTACTACAGCCGAGTGCCGCGCGCGATGCGCGTGCGGATGGGTAGGGCGATCGACTGGGTGAGGATCGCCGAGGACGGGTCGGAGGTCGGCGCCGGCGACGTGACCGGCGCATCGGGCGTGTGGTCGCGCGACGGGCATCTGCTGCGCTCGACGCCGCCGCTACGCGTGCTGCCGTTGAATAATCATCTCACGAGCCAGTACTCATCGGATTATGCCAGGCACGTGCGGTATGCCGATGGCTCGTTGCGGATCGTGGACCCGCGCTCCGGAGCGACGCTCGCGGGGCCGCTCGCGATCGAACGCCCGCCCCGCCAGTACTGGATGACGAGAGACGGAGGGAACGTTGTTGTCTGGGACAATGATCGCTCCGTGCGCGTGCTGGACGGGCGCACCCTCGACGAGCGCGGCGTGCTGCTCGGGGCCGAGGCGATGGCCTTCAACATGCGGCTGCTAGACGGGCAGGGAACACTGGCGATCGTGTGCGTGGCCCCACCCGCGGCCTGCGTCCGGTTCTGGCGGCTCGACACGCTGCTCGAGTTCCCGCTCCGGGCGACCTACCCGCCCGCTCCGATCGGCCTGGACGCCGCGGCGAACTCCATCAACTCGCTCACCATCCCCGCCGTCAGCGCCGACGGGCGGTGGTGCGCCGCCGGCTACGGCGGGAGCATCCTCGTGTGGGATACCGCTCGCCCGGACGAGCCTTCCCTGCTCGAAGGGCACTCCGCGTCGGTCGTGCACCTGACTTTCAGCGCGGACGCGTCGCGCCTCATCTCGGTCGGCACCGACGGCTCCACCTGCGTCTTCGGCCTGCCCTCGCGCGACCTGCTGCACCGATGGTCGAACGGCTCACGCGCCCTCGCTACCGACGTCCGAACCGATCTGAGGCTGCTCGCACTCGGCGACATCCGTGGCTTCGTCACACTCTACGAGTTCGACGATCGACCCTGGCTGCACGCCGCACAGGCTCCGCCGATGGGCATCATGGCGCTGGCCGTGTCGCCCGACGGCCGGACCTACGCCTGGGGAGGACAGGCGGGATCGATCACCGTCTATGACGCCGACTCGAAGCGCGCCATGCCCGAGATCGACGCCCACGACGCGCTCATCTCCGCGCTCTGCTTCTCGCCGGACGGCGGCACGCTCTACAGCGGCAGCACGGACGGCGCGGTCCGCGCCTGGAACCCCGCCACGGGCACGCTCGAGCGGACGATCTTCGAGGGCCTCCCGGCAGTCTGGGCGCTCTCGGCAAGCCCCGACGGGCGTTCGCTCGCGGCGGGCGGCCTCGGCGGGTTCGTCTGCGCCTGGGACACGACCACCTGGGAAGCACGCCCGTTCCTGGGCATCGAGTCCAGCCGCGTGCCCAACCTCGCCTTCAGCCCCGACGGTTCGCTCCTCGCCGCGGTCTCCGCCCACCCCGACGTGCAGCCTTGCGTCTGGAACGCCCGAACGGGCGACCCGCTCTTCCGACTCCGGGGCCACACCCGCGAGGTCCGCGCTCTCGCCTTCAGCCCGGACGGCAGCACCATCGCGACAGGCTCCGACGACCTGACCATCCGCATCTGGGACGCGCACTCCGGCGCGCTCCTGCGCACCATCACCGGTCTGGCGCGCGATCCGTTCGAACTGGCCTTCGACCCCACCGGACGCATCCTCTATTGCGTCGGCCGCGGCCCCGCCCTCGGCGTCTACGACCCCACCGCCGGCATCGAACTCGCCTCCATCGCCGTCCACGAGCGCCTCGTGTTCGGACTCGCCCTCTCTCCCGACGGACGCACGCTCATCACCGGCGGCGAGGATGATCGCATCGCCTTCTGGGACCTCGACCACCTCTTCTCCTACGTCCGCGGAAACGCCTCTCGCTGGGAGGCTCAACTCGCGGGTGAGGGAAACGAGAATGGCCCCCGGAGCGTGGGCACGCGCCGGGGGCCGGGAAAGTAGGCACGGGCACGAGTCCCGACGCCCGTCATCGCGGCGCGCGGCCGCGACGAATCGTGAGCATCCAGGCAATCACGAGAACGGCGATTGAGTCCGCCGCGAACACGCCGATCAGGATCGGGCTGGGCCTGCCGTTCGCAACGCCGATCATCACCCCCACCCCGACCCCGGCGAGCACGACCAGCGCGGCGGCGAGGAGCACAAACGTCACCATCGGCTTCATGGCACGCACCTGCCTCTTGACGTGGCTCAGCGACGCCGGCGCGACGAGACCAGACCTGCGAAAGCGAGGAGAGCGAACGAACCTGGCGCGGGCACGACGGCGGCGACATCCCACATCTCGCCGAGCGTTCCACCGCTGCCGATGTAGACGGTCGTGGGGACGCCGCCGGTGGGCGGAATCCATGAGACGGTCGCGTTGCCCTTGTTCACCATGTAGAGCCGGTTGGTGGTCACCTCGAACTCGAGCCCGGAGACGAACTGGTGCCCGCTGAGGACGGTCGTCGTCGCGCCGCCGGCGTAGGGGATTGCGGAGATGGTTCCCGCGACGTAGTCGGACCAGAGGACGGTCTGCGTGAGCGGGTTCACGGTGAGGCCGGAGACGACGGTGCCGCCTGGCAGCGTTGCGAGGGTCTGCGGACTGGAGCCGTTGAGGTTGGCGACGTTGAGCGTGACCGAGGCTCCGCCCCAGCCGTCCACCCAGAAGAGTTTGCCCGCGGCGGGATCGACCTCGACGTCCTCGGCGTTGAAGGACGCGAGCACCTGGATCGCGCCGGTTCCGTCGTAGTTGGCGCTGTTCACGCCGTTCAGGTCTGTCCAGAAGACGCGCTTGTTCACGCGGTCTGCGGCGACGCCGTAGTTGTTCCCCCCGGCGCTGTTCCAGGACGCGATCACGGCGTGCGAGCCACCGGAGAAGTCGGCAACGTGCATCGTGTAGCTGCCGTGCTTCCCGCCCGTGATGTGGTCCTTCCAGAAGACGAGTTTCGACGCGCCGTCCACGGCCACGCCGGAGACCATGCCCGGCGCGGGGAGGATGTTCTTCAGCCCGTTGCCGTCGAGGTCCGTGGTATAGAGCGCGTCCTTCTGCCCGCCCGCGTAGGCGACGGAGCCGAAGAACAGGTTCTGGGCCGAGGCCGACTGGAGCGCGAGGATCGAAGGCGCCAGGACGCACACCCCCATCCCAAGCCTCGGGGCGCGGCGACGCTCGCCCGGACGCCCCACCGAATCAATCTGCTGCGTGTTCATGCTCATCTCCTTGTGCCGGATCGTGACGAGACCCGGTTGCATACGGACTTGTCGCCCGGGTTCATGATCTTGCACTCCCGCCGCACATTTCCGATCGCCCGGCCCGCGCCGCGCAACAAACACCCCGTCGCACAGGGGCAACGGGGTGTTCGGAGAATGAGGTCTGGAATGAAGCCGTTGGAGTACCGAGACGCCCTCCCGCGTGGTCAGCGTCTGCGCCGCATGGCGACGAGCGACCCGACGCCGAGCAGGCCGAGCGTGCCGGGCGCGGGCACGCCGGGGATGCGGAAGATCAGGAACTCGTCGTGGTTCGCCCCCGGGTTGAACGGGTTGCCTGCGCCGGTGTTGTGCCAGATCCACTCGACCGAGGGATCGACGCCGGGCCGGTGTCCCCAGGTCGTCACGTTCCCGACGGCACGGTTGTCCCAGTTCGGGAACGTGGCCGGCGTCACCCACACGGCGGGATTGATCGCCGCAAAGGCGAGCGCGGCATCGACCTCCGCCTGCGTCGGCATCTGGAGCATGGGCCACGTCGCCGGCCAGGACGGATCGATCTGCTGCAGGTACGCGCCGACGGGGAAGACCTCCCACGCGGGGGAGCCGGTGTTGAACTGGAGTCCCTGGGTGACGTTGCGGAACTCGCCCAGGAAGCCCTGCGCCCCCATGAAGTCCGAGGCCGTGGAGACGTAGAAGTAGTCGGTCGCCAGCATCCCCGGCTGCGTGAGCGAGTAGGTCACCTGCCAGTTGTTGCCCGTGAGCACCGCAGAGCCGACCGTCGCCGAGGCCGTCCCGACGTAGGCGTCGAACTGGTTGTCCACGTTCATGCGAATCTGCCACGTGTCCTGCGCGAGCGCGGGAGCGGCTACCGAACCGAGCATTGCGAGAAGAACGAGCGTGCGGGAGTTGCGTGCCATCTGCTTGCCTCCTGTTGCGGTCTGTCGTGCGTGTAGGCCCGACTCTCGGACCGCTCAGGAGGACTCGGCGCAGCACGCGGAAGTCTGTCACCCGTTGTGGGACTTATTCCTGCAGCCAAGCCCGCCGGCAGGCGCGCCGGCTTGCCGCTGCAACGACAACGCCGCGGCCATCGGGTCGCGGCGTCGTGCGGGAAGTGGAGGCGAAGGGACTCGAACCCTCGACCTCTTCCATGCCATGGAAGCGCTCTACCAAAGCTGAGCTACGCCCCCGCACACGGATTGTCGACCGGCCTCCGGGGGCCGGGGCGACATCCTAGGCCCATCCAATCCGGGCACGCCCGGATCGGCGTCGCTCCGCCCGCCGCCCGGCACGAATCGGTTCCTGACGATCGTGCCGGTTGTACCGGTCGTGCGGCCTGTGACGGCTGTGCGGCTTCTGCGGTCCGGGAAAGGGTTGCCGACACCGATGCCTGCAACGATCGGGCGAACAGCGACGCCTGTGCCGCCCATCGGCCGCACGGATCGCACAGACCGCCGGGTCCGACTCTTCCCCCCACACCTCAATGTCGATGGAGTGAGGTACTGCAGCGGCCCTCGGGCGCCCCCGCATCGTCGTCGGACCGCTGCCGCTCCAGACGGAGAAGCCGCCATGAACCCCTTGCGCTACACCGACATCGGGCACAGCACGGACGCCGGCCGGGTCGAAGCCTGGTGGATCGGTGAGCAGGGTCGGCTTCGCACCCACGCCTGCCGGGCGGGTCAACTCCGCCGACGCGGCGAAGACCGACCGATCCGGGCGGCATCGCGCCTGCGAGCCTTGGCGATCGGACGGGTCGAACTCGACCGCTCCGTCGGCTCCGTCCATCTCCCGCAGACCGCCAGCGACGATGACCTGACCATGACGCTCGACCGGCTCGAACGGCGTTATCCGGGCGTGCGATGGTTCGTCTTCGGTGAGGCGGGCGCGAGGGAGTGCGCCAGAGCATCGGCGTGACCGCTACGACGGATGACAGGCCTCACCCTCCCAGCGCGGCGCGCCAGCGTTCGAGGTCGGCGTGCCTCGTCAGGTCGTACTGCAACGGCGTGATCGTGATCTTGTGGTCGAACAAGCCATGGACATCGGTGCCGGGATCGGTGGCATGAAAGTCCAGCCCGTGACCCGACGCCCAGTAGTAGACCCCGCCCGAGGGGCTGACGCGGCGTTCGTAGGCATCGACGAGGCCGTGCGTGTTCATCGGGCAGACGACGACGGGGAGCGGTCGATCGCGGACGGGATTATCGAGTTCGATAGGGGGGATGTTGACGTTGAGGCACTCGTGCCGGCGCAGGGGAGCGGCGGCCAGAACCTGCTCGACGACACGCCTCGCATGAACCGCTGCGGTGTCGAAGTCCGGCTCGCCCGCGCGGATCATCAGGCTCAGGGCGATGGAGGGGACGCCGAGGAACGCGCCTTCGAGCGCCGCCGCGACGGTGCCCGAGTAGATGACGTTCACGCCGCAGTTCGCGCCGGAGTTGAGCCCGCTGATGACGAGGTCCGGGCGCGAGGGCCGACCGTCTTCGTCCGGGCCGAACCGCTCGGGCCAAATACTGCTGATGGCGAGCTTGACGCAGTCCGCGGGGCGGGCATCGACGGCCACGCCCCGCATCCCCTCGGCGGCCTCGACCTCGCGCACCATGATCGGCTCGTGGAAAGTGACGCCGTGGCTGGTGGCGGACTGGACGGTGAGCGGCGCGACAGGGAACACCTCGACGGGCAGACCGTCCGGCCCGTGGAGCGGGCCGCCGAGCACGCCGCGGGCGTCGGTGAGCGATTGAAAGAGCGCGACAATGCCAGGCGCCCGGATGCCGTCGTCGTTGGTGAGAAGGATGCGCATGGGAAGAGACGGTAGGGAGCGCGGCACGCCCGGCGAGGAGGCCCAGCCGGACGGAGAACCGCGCCGGCGTCCGCGCTCGGCGCGGTACACTGCCGGGCGGAGTCTCGCATGACCCGCAACCCCTACGACTTCTTTCGCGGACGGGAGCTGACGCTCAACGACCATCTCGCCATCGACCGCACCGTCCTCTCGAACGAGCGGACGCTGCTCGCTTACGGGCGCACGGCTCTGGCCATGCTCATCATCGGCGGCTCGTGCATCAAGTTCTTCGATTCCGTGTGGATGCAGGCGCTCGGCGTCCCCTTCGTCGCCGGGGGGGTCGTGGTGATGGGCTGGGGCTGGCGGCGCTACGAACGCACACGTCGCTTCCTCGCGGCCGCGCTCCAGCACCAGACCGGATCGCCCGAGCATCCGCTGAAGGAGAAGGCCAGCAGAAGCAGCCCCGCGCCGGCGGACCAGGCTACACCGGCCAGATCAGAAGAATCATCGGCGCACTGACGGCGAGCACGATCACGGAAACCGGCAGCCCGAGCCGCCAGTAATCGCCGAAGCGGTACCCGCCCGGCCCCATCACGAGCGTGTTGGACTGGTGCCCGATCGGCGTGAGGAACGCGCTCGACGCCGCCACCGCGACACCCATCAGAAACGGATCGACCGACGACCCCACGCCCTCGGCCAGTCGTACCACGATCGGCGCCATCAGCACGGCCGCCGCCGCGTTGTTGATCACGTTCGAGAGCAGCATCGTCACGACCATCAGCCCCAGCAGCATCCCCCACGCCGGGAGCGACGACGACGCCCCGAGCAGCCCCGCGGCGATGCGACCCGCCGCTCCCGTCGTCTGCATCGCCTCTCCGACGGGGATCATCGCGCCGAGGAGAACGATGACGGGCCAGTCGATGGCCTCGTAGGCCTCACGAAGCGAGAGCAGGCGAGCGAGCAGCATGGCGCACGCGCTGGCCGCGAACGCGACCTCGACGGGAGCCAGTCCGAGCACCGTGGCCAGAACGCCCGCGGCGAAAATCGCGACGGCGAGCAGCGCCCGCCGCGGCTTTCCCACGCCGAGGTCGCGCTGCGCGAGCGGGAGCAGGCCGAGGGTCTCGAACGCCTGCTGGAGCGCGCCCTGGTTGCCCTGCAGGAGCAGCACGTCCCCGCCGCGAAGACGGATGTCGCGCAATCGGCGCCGGATGCGCCTGCCTTCGCGGGCCACGCCGAGGATGTTGATGCCGGCGCGGCGCCGCAGGTCGATCTGGGCCGCCGACCGGCCCTCGATCGTGCCTCCCGGCGTGACGATCGCCTCGACGACCGTGATCTCGCCCTTGGCACCGAGCATCTCGGCGCGCAGTTCGCGGTCGCCGTCCAGCTCGAGGCCGAACGCACCGGTCAGAGCGGTGATCGTCTCGGCGTCCGCCTCTACGACCAGCACGTCCCCTGCCGCGATGCGCTCGCGCCGAGAGGGCATCGCCAGGCGCCGGTCGCCGTGCGCGATGCCGGCGATGACAGCGTCACCCTCCGCCGCGTCCCCGACCTCGCCGATGGTCATGCCCTCGGCCTTCGAACCCTTCGGCACACGCAACTCGACGACATACGCGTCGACGTCGAAGAGTGCGTCAGCGGATGAAGCAGGCTCTCGCTTCGGGAGCAGCCTCCAGCCGACCAGCCCGCAGAAGACGCACCCGGCCACCGCGACCCCCGCCCCGACCGGCGTAAACGAGAACATGTCGTAGGGCGAATCCGCGACCTCGGCCCGATAGGCGGCGATGATGATGTTCGGCGGCGTGCCGATCAGCGTCACCATGCCCCCGAGGAGCGAGCCGAAGGCGATCGGCATGAGCACGAACGAGGGCGATCGACCGCCGGCACGCGCCATCTGCACGGCAACGGGCATGATGATCGCCAGCGCGCCGACGTTGTTCATGAACCCCGAGCAGACGGCCGTGACGAGCGTGAGCGTGAGCGCCTGGCCCGTCGCACCCTCGCCCGCGATCCGCATCGCACGTCCCAGGACGTTGACCGCTCCCGAGTTGCGCAGGCCGCGCGAAACCACCAGCACCGCGGCCACGGTAATGACCGCCGGATGTCCGAAGCCGGAGAACGTCCGGTCTGCCGCCACCACGCCCGCGAGCGCCAGCGCCAGCAGCGTCATCATCGCTACCAGGTCGTAGCGCCACCGGCCCCAGACGAACAGCGCCAGAACCGTCACAAGCCCGATCCCCAGGATCACCTGATCGGACATGCGTCGCCCCCGCGGCCGGTCTTGCACACACCGAACCGTGCTCCGCGCAGTCTACCGCGCGGGTGCGGAGACGGCGTGTCACGATCCACGAGCGGAGGTCGGGGGCAGGCCCGAGTCGCCGTCCTCGACCACGCGCCCCAGCGCGCCGGGGAGTTCGATCCCCGCCTGACGCGCCAGTTCGTGCACCGGGGGCAGCGAGCCGATGAGCCCTGAGAGGAAGTCCGCGGTGGCGCCGCGCGTGCCGCCGTTCTTCGGCTCCACGCCTCGCCCGGAATCCCAGACCGTGATCTTGTCGATCTTCAGGTTCTGCACCGCCTTGACCTGCTCGGCGACGAGTTCCGGCAGTTTCTCGATGAGGAGAAGCGTCGGCGCGACCTGCGGGTTCTGCGAACACGCGGCGACGAGCTGGCGGTAGCCCTCCGCCTTCGCCTCCAGCACCTTGCGCACGCCCTCGGCCTCCGCGGTGTAGCGGGCGAGGATGGCGTCCGCCTCGCCGCGGGCCTCGCGGCGCTGCTTCTCGGCCTCCGCCTCGGCAGCGATCTCGATCCGCTTCTTCTCGATCTCCTGCGGCGCGAGCTCGTCCTTGGAGAGCCGCGCCAACTCCTGCTCGCGCTCGGCGGCAAGGATGGCCTCGGCGGCCTTGGCGGCAGCGACCTCGGCACGGCGGCGCGCCTCGGCGCGAATCTCCGCCAGTTTCGCGTTGCTCTCCGCGACCTGCGCGGCGGACGTGTTCTCCCCCTCGACCGCGCGGGCCTCCGCGTCGGCGACGCGGACTCGCTGCTCCTGCTCCGCCTTCTTCTTGGCCGCGATGGTCTCGGCCTCGCGCGCCGCGGCCGCGATCTCCTGGTCCCGCTTCGCCTCGACCTCGCCCGTCACCGCCTGGGCTTCGAGAGCGGCCACCGCGACGCGCTGCTTCTGCTCCGCGTCCTTCTGGCCCTGCTCCGCCAGTGCGTGCTCCTGCGCCACGCGCACGTTCCGCTCGCGGACGGCGGCGGCCTCGCCGATCGCGCCGGTGCGCTCCTGCTCGGCAACCTCGACCTTGGCGCGGTTGATCGCCTCCGCCGCCGCGCGCTTGCCGATCGCCACGATGTAGCCCGACTCGTCCGTGATGTCGCGGATGTTGACGTTGATGAGTTCGAGGCCGATCTTGTTGATCTCCTGGCCCACGTTCTCGTTGATGTGGTTCATGAACTTCTCGCGGTCCTTGTTGATCTCCTCGATCGTCAGGGTCGCGATCACCAGGCGCAACTGCCCCAGGATGATGTCCTGGGCCTGCTCGCGGATGGCCTGCGTTGGGAGCATCAGCAGGCGCTCGGCGGCGTTGTTCATGAGCACGGGGTCGGTGGAGATGCCGACGGTGAAGGTGGAGGGGACGTCCACGCGGATGTTGTTCAGCGAGAGCGCGCCCTGGAGGGGGATATCGATGACGATCGGTTCGAGGGAGAGGTAGGCGTAGTCCTGGATGAGCGGGATGACGAACGCGCCGCCGCCGTGGAGGCACTTGGCGGCCCGCTGCGCACCGACCTTGCCGTAGATGACGAGGATGCGGTTTGAGGGGCAGCGCTTGTACTGCTTGACGATCATCACCGTCACGAAGAGCAGGATCATCAGCACCGCGCCGACGATCCCGAGCGCGAGCACGGGGCTGGACCCGCCTGCGGCGTTCTGCGCGAGGGTAATCATGAGCGAATCGTTCACGTTCCCTTCTCCCTTCGTAACGCGGCGTCAGTCCGACCGCGCGACCGTCAGTGTGTTGTCCTCGTTCACGCGCGTCACCCGGACGCGCGTCCCCGTCGGCAGTTCCTCCCCCTCGGTGGTGGCGTTGTAGGTGCGCTGGCGCTGGTCGAGCACGACGCGCACCTGCCCCCGCCCCGCGCCGCGCGCGGGGATGGTGAGGTAGACGTCGCCCTCGTGTCCCAGCGCGTCCCCGATGGGGACGTTGCCGCTCGCCTCAAGGTCGTACATGCCCTTGAGCAGGACGGCGAGCAGCCAGACCATCGCCGCCCCGCCGACGGCCGCGAGCAGCAGGCTCGTCGGCATGGACCACCCGAAGCCCTTGAGCGAGGCCAGCCCCGCCCAGCCGAAGCCCATCGCGAATGCCGTCGCCGATTGGATCGACAGCACTTCGAACGCCTTGCCGGGGTCGCCGTGCGCGTCGGAGATATCCACGTCACCGAGCTCGGCCCCGCCCCCGCCGACAAGCATGAGGCCGAGCCGGAGCGCGAAGACCACCGTGCCGATGAGGGCCGGGATGGTGAACCAGACTGCGCTGCCCGTGAACAGCAGGTCGATCATGCGACCCCCCTTGCGGACGGTCGGCCACCGAGGCCGAGATCGTTCCAGTGTAATGAAACCCGCCCTTCGCGATTTGATTCGGCGAAGGGGCCTCGCGGTTTCGGGGGTTGGCGGGTTGGATGCCCGGGCGGCCTACGCCGCCAGGTCGATGTCGTCGTCGTCGGCTGCGCCGGGAAGGCCCCACTTGTCCTTCGGCAGGTGCCGATGGTGGACGTGGATCACTCGGGCGAGTTGTCGGCCAAAGAGGTCAGCGATCGTGCCGAGCAGTCGAACGGCGTCGGCGTTGAAGCCGGTGCGCCGCTCGCGGAACAGGGCCACCACCGCCAGGCACTCGCCGTCCTGGCGGCAGGAGAAGCAGGCGAGAGCGTTACCGGCGATCCAGTCGGCATCGTCGCCAAGTCGCGCGTGGAGGTCGTCCTCGCTCGGCATGAGTTCGACGGCCTCGCTGCGCTCGAAGCGCGGCGCGATCACACCCGCCAGGTGTTCGAGGAGGACTTCGGTGGAGTCGCGCGGGCAGTCGTAGTTGACGTACGCCCCCAGCGAGTAGTCGCCGCTGGTGGAGGGGAGGTAGACGGCGGCGTTGGTCGGCCCGATCTTGGCGAGGATGAACTCGAGCACGGTGCGCAGCAGGGCCTCGAGGTCGAGTTCCTGGCGGACGAGGCTGTTGAACTCGGCGGCCTCGCCGACGTGCGTGATCTGATCGCTGAGTTCCTGGTACGCCCCGGCGAGGTCGTCGCAGAGCGAGCCGACCTGCGAGGCCATGCCCTCGCGGGCGTCGTTCAGTTCGCGGCAGACGTTGGCGAGCCGACGGAGGCGGTCGGCACGCTCCCGTGCGGCACGGGCCCGGCGCAGCGATGAGGCGATGCGCTCGCGCAGTTCGGCCGGGCCGAGGTTGCCCACGATGAGGTCGAGCGCGCCGGCGCGCATCGCCCGCACGGCGTCGTCGATCGAGGCCGAGCCGGCCAGCATCACCGTGCCGAGCGATTCGTCGATCTCGGTCAGGGCGCGCGAGAGCTCGTACCCGGCACCGCCGGGAAGGTCGGCGGGGATGATGGCAAGGTCGAACCGGCTCGTGGATGCGGCGGCGAGCGCGTCCGCGATCGAGTCGGCCTGCTCGCACGCCGTGCTGCCACAGGCGAGTGTCGCGGCGAGCCGCTGTCGCTCGGCGGCATCGATGGAGACGATGAGAAGTCGGGCGTTGGCGTCCGCGAGGCTGGTTTCCGCGCCCGCGCCGATGGGCGTCGTCGGGAGCCGCTGGGCGCGCCGGCCGCGCCCGCTGGCTTCCGGTCGTCCGGGCTGTTCGGGCGTCGCGCTCACGCGGCCAGACTCCCTTCCCCGGATGATGCTCGCGCCAAGGGGAGGGCGATCGTGGCGGTGGTGCCGTTGCCGGCTTCGCTCTGGAGGGCGATCTCGCCGCCGTGAATCTCGACGATGCGGCGCGCCCGCGTCAACCCGAGGCCGGTCTGTCGCCCGGCGGGCTTCTCGCTGAAGAACGGGTCGAATGCGTGACGCGCAGCCTTTGCCGACATGCCTGGCCCCTGATCGACGATCCGAACCAACAGTCGGCTATCCGCGGGGTCGGTTTGAGCCAGAACCCGGATGCAGCCTCCCGGCGCGGCCTCGACGGCGTTGCAGATGATCTCGGCCATGGCACGCACGAGCAGTTCTCGGTCGGCGTCGATCTCGACCGGCGCGTCGCCAAGGTCGATCTCCGTCTCCTGCCGAACACCCGTTCGGCGGTGCGCTTCCTCGATCGCGGCGTCGATCACGGCGCGAAGCCTGACGCGCTCGACCTTCGGCGCGGGCGGCGAGGCGAGGAGGTGCAGCGCGGTGATCATGTCGCTCAGTTCCACGGCGGCCCGCACGATCGCCTCCGCAGATGCCCGGTCGGCATCGTCCTTCAGTCGGCGCGCCAGCAACTGGCTGCGCCCGCTGATGACCGTGAGCGGGTTGTTCATCTCGTGGGCCGCACCCGCGGTCACCTCGCCCAGCCGCGCGAGGGCCTCGGTCTCGGCCAGCCGGTCCCGGGCCTCGACGAGCGAACGGTTCACCTCGGCGAGCTGTTCGCTGATGCGCTGTGCCTGCTCGTGGCGCGCGGCGGCGTCGAGCGCTGCCGCCCAGCTGGCCAGCAGCGCATCGGCGGGGCCGAGTTCGCTCCCGGCGGGGGTCTCATCGGAAAGCAGCAGGCAGACCTGCGACGCGCCGGCGGCACGCTGCACGCGAAGCGCGGTGTTCGGCTGGGCGCGCAGCCCCGTCGCGTCGAGCGCGCCCGAGGGGAGCGGGGGCACGTTGCGACCGCCCGAGGCGATGGCCGCACTGAGTTTCGAAGAGGAGTCGCGGGGCACGGCCGCGGCGTGCTCGACACGCCCCTCCGGACCGAAACGAACAGCGAGCCAGGGTTCGCCTTCTTGGCGGCGCAGAAGCACGCTCCAGCGCGTCGGGCCGAGCGTGCACGCCGCCGAGCGGGCGATCGCGCCGATGGTCTCGATCGTGCCCCGGGCGGCGTCGTGGTCGGCGAGGAACGCCTCGATGCATTCGAGCGCACAGGCGGATCGCTTCGCCTGGCGGGCGCGGCGATCGGCCGCGGCGTAGAGGTCGCCGAGACGCCGGTTGGCGTTGGCGATGGACTGCAAGAGCAGTTGCGGCGTGGGGCGCGCGTCCAGCCCGAGCACCTGGAAGCGCTGCGCCGCCGAGTCGTGCAGGTGCGTGGCGACATGGTCGATCGCGGCCGTGTCCAGGCCCGCCTCCTCGCAGACCGAGCGCGACGCAGGGGGCGGCCCGAAATCGCCCGACCAGCCGATGTGCATCTCGCGGCACAGCGCCTTGGCGAGCGTGACGAGAGCGATCAACTCGTGCGGCGAATCGACGGGGAGCGACGAGAGCGGCTGGGCGTGCAGCCACATCACGTCGCGCAGTTCGCCGGGCAGGCCCCAGCGCTCCGCGATGCGCCGGCCCGCCGTGTGGTGGTCGATGCCGATGACGGTGCGCTCGACGGCAGCGCTGTCGCACCCGCGCTGCTGCGCGACCATCACGACGCGCTGGTAGGCCTCGGGGAGGACGAGGTCGAGCGCGAGCTTGCCGACGCCGTGCAGCAGGCCGGCCGTGAAGGCCTCGTCGGCCCGCACGCCGAGCTTGCGGTAGCGGTGGGCGAAGAGTTCGGCGGCGCACGCGACGCCGAGAGCGTGCTTCCAGAAGCCCTCCCGGTCGAAGGCGGCCGAGCCTTGGGCCGGTTCCCGGCGGCGATTCCCGCGGCTGCTCATCAGGTCGTAGACGCTGACGCTGAGGACGGAGGACTGCACGGCCTCGAGACCCAGCATGATGATGGCACGCCGGACGGTGGTGACGCGGTCGCCAAGCCCGTGGGCGGCCTTGCGGCACAGACCCAGGATGCGCGCCGTCAGCGCGGGATCGGATTCAAGCAGCGTGACGATCTCGTCGAGGTCGGCGTCGTCCGCGCTGCCGACCGCCAGCAGGCGAGTCGCCACGGGCGAGAGCGTCGGCAGCGCGTCCACCTGCTGGAGCACCAGCTCGGCGTGCCGGGCGCGGGATGGATCGGTCGTCTGGTCAATCACGGGGCTACGCGTCGGTGTGCTCGAGACCGAGCAGCGACGCGACGCGCTCCATCAGCGCGCCGACGTCGAACGGTTTCTTGACGAACTCGTCCGCGCCGGCACGCCGCAGCGCGGCCACCTCGTCCTGGTTCACCACACCACTCACGCAGATGATCCGCGTCCCCTCGAGTTCCGGCTTCTCGCGGATGCGCTTGCAGACGACGTTCCCGTTCACGTCCGGGAGCATGTAGTCGAGGATGAGCACGTGCGGCCTGAAACTCTCGGTGAGCATGCCCGCGTCGTAGCCCGTCGAGGCGGTGCGCAGTTCGAAGCGCTCGTCGCCGCCCATCACGTCGCGGAAGAGTTCGAGGATGCCCTCGTCGTCGTCCACCACAAGGACTCGCTTGCGGGCGCCCTCGAGGGCGTCGGTCGGGATGTTGTTCGCCCGCATGAAGCGGATGAGCTCATCGCGTGGGATGCGGCGGAACTTCGAGCCGGGCACTCGGAACCCTGAGAGGCGGCCCGAATCGAAGCAGCGGATGATGGTCTGTTGGCTGACCTTGCAGACCTCGGCGGCCTCGCCGGTGGTGAAGATCTTCTTCTCCGCCCAGGTCTGCTGGCCGTTGTCGGTGCTCATGGCTGCCGTCCCTGCCCTGGGCGCGGGTCGGCCGTCCGTGGCCGCCGACGCGCGGAACCCCGCGCGCCGACCCTGCGCTGCTGGTGCATCGGCGCGCAGACCCCCCAACTTCACGCCAACCCATAACCATCGTGAATCAACGACTCCCACAACGAGCCGCGACCGTGAGAGTGCGGTTCTGTTCCCACCGGCCGCAAGGTCCGATTACTCCCCAGCCCCCCCCCGATCGCGCCAGAGCCGCACCGCCTCAGGCTCGCGGGCATAGATCGGGAGCACCCGAGCGGGATCGACGGACTCTCGCCCCGCCGCAGCGCGAAGGAGCCAGGACGCGCCGAGGACGAGCGGCTCGATCGAGATGCCGGATGCCATCGCCGTGCGACTGATCGACTCGGGCAAATAACTGTCTCCGACAAGACGCTGCAATCCCAGCGCGATCACGCCCCCGGCGTCGAGCACTCGCCCCTCGGCGGTCGGGTTGCCTCGCGCGTCGAACGGGGCAATGAAGGCGTGCTCGCCCTTCGAGGCAAGGGCGACGGCGAAGGGCCGACCGTCGCGGACCGCTGCGGTCGCGGCGATCTCCGCCGTCGGCACGCCGATGCAGACCGCCCCCGTAGCCTCGGCGATGAACCGGGCGGTGGTGACGGCGATGCGCAGCCCCGTGTAGCCGCCCGGCCCGAGCGAGACGACCACGGCCCGCAGGTCCGCGGGTCGCACGCCTGCGCGCGCACACAGCCGGTCGATCGCGGGCATGAGGTCGTCGTCGTGCCGCCGCGCGGGCGAGAGGCGCTCGACGGCGGTCGCCTCGCCGCCGACCGGGCCGAGGCCGACCTCGGCCGGGCAGGCGGACGGGTTGCTGGTCTCGATGGCGAGGGCGAAGAAGTGGGAAGTCATCGGCAGCAATCAACTGTGCCAGCAACCGTGTCACAGACTTCGGCTGCTCGAAGCCGAAGTCGGTGCGTTGCGTACTCGTCGTACAAGCATCGCACCGAGATCGCAGAGTCGATCTCGGTGGCACGAAGTTCGCGGTTTTTCCTTCACCAACAGTATGGAACGATTCTAAGCGACCGAACCGTCAGCCGCACATCGGCCTATTCGTCGGTTCGCCGGCGTGTTCGCTTCGTTTCGCCCCGGCGTTTCTTCGCCGCGATCCTGCGCTCGACCGACCCTTTCGTCGGCTTCGTCGCCCGGCGCGGCTTGGGGGCGTGCAGCGACCGCTCCACGAGGTCGGCCAGGCGTTCCACGCACGCCGCCCGGTTGCGGGACTGCGACCGGTACTCGTCCGCGGCGATGACCAGTTCCCCCTTCTCACCCGCCAGGTGGCGCGCCCCAAGACGCCGAAGCCTGCCCCGTGCGCCCGGCGGCAGCGGCAGGTCGTCGAGTCGCACGCGCAAAACCGCACGGGTGGCCCGCTTGTTCACGTTCTGGCCCCCGGGGCCGGAACTGGACACGAACGTGAACCGCAAGGCGTCCGGCCGCACCGCGACCCCCGGCGCAAGTCGCACAAGGTTCGCGGCCTCGGCAGGCTCGTCCCCCGCGTCGTCGTGGGTAGGGTGGTCGGTCATCCCGTGCTCTCATCGGCTCTCATCGTCAGGGACGGAAGGGCACGCTACGCTCCCGGCTCCTGAGACGCCGGAAACCGCCATGACCACCCCCCGTCTGCCCCCGCTGCTCGTTGCCCTCGTCAGTGCCGTTGCTGCTTCTGCCCAGGCCGTCGGCCAGAACGAGACCCCCCTCGGCGGCAAGGACTCTTGGACGGTTCGCTTTGAGCCGGCGGTCTGGTTCGTCGGCGCCTCAGGCGACCTTCGCCTGCCGGGCACGGAAGCCTCGGGGAACGGCCAGAAACTGGACTTCGGGGATCTGAACCTGGACAGCCCTCGGGCCAGCCCCTTCGGCGAACTCCACCTGAAGCGCGGCCCATGGCGGGTCTCGTTCTCCGCGCTCGCGTTGTCCTCCGGCGGGCGCGACTTCGCCGCCGAGGGACCGGGCCAACTCGGACCGATCGCTTTCGACGCGGGCGACGTGCTCGACCTCTCGATGGACTACGTCACGTTCGACACAACCGGCGGGTACGAGTTTTTGACCGCGGAGCGGGGCACAACGGAAAACGGCGGTGTGCAACTGCGCTCGCGTCTCATCGGGTTCGCGGGCGCGCGCTTCCACGACGTGGATTTCGACGCGTCATTGCAGGCGCCGGACGGCGCATCGGTCTCCGCCGACCGCCTGTTCGCCGAGCCGATCGTCGGGCTGCGGTGGGAACTCGACATCAACGAGCGCTTCACGATTGACGTCGTTGGCGCGGGCGGCGCGTTCGGCTGGGGCGACCAGTCCTCATGGTCCGCGGACATCGGCGTCGGGTTCACCTGGCGGCCGGTCGAGAACCTCGGGGTGCAGGTGGGCTACCGGCAACTCGTCGTCGGCCTGGAAGACGGGGACGCACCGGAGCGGTTCGAGTGGCGCGGGAGCGTCGCGGGTCTCTATGCCGGGGCCGTCCTCCGATTCTGAGCAACAAACCCCTCGCGGACCCCCTTCCGGCGGCCTGCGGGGCCGGTCCCGAACGCCGGTGTTGACCGCACGCTGCCGATGTGCGACACTCTGCCCCGGAAGAGTCAGGATGCCCCGTGAACGGAGACTCACTCGTCGGGGGACGAGGCCCGCTGCACGGGTGGTGAGGACGCTCCCGTCGGCCGACACGCCGAACGGAACGCGCAGGGGGAGCGGGCGGCGATGAAAACCATCACCAAGAAAGACCTGATCGACCGCATCACCGCCCGAACGGGCGAGAAGCGCGCGGCGGTCAAGCGCATCGTGCAGGAGTTCCTCGAACAGATCGGCGGTGACCTCGCCGCGGGCAACCGCATCGAGTTCCGAGACTTCGGCGTCTTCGAGGTCCGGCAGCGCGCCCCGCGAACCGCCCAGAACCCAAAGACTCTCCAGCCCGTGCAAGTGCCGGGTCGCCCCACCGTCCGATTCAAGCCCGGCCGACTGATGCGCGACAGCATCGAGAACGGCAACGCCCGCATCGTCGAGGTCCGCCCGGCCGGCAAGCGCGCCCGAAAGGCGGAAGTGCACGTCCGCACGGGTGGCGGGCGCATCGCTTCCTCCGACGACGGACGCGCGCCCAAGGGCTGATCGCCCGGTCAATCCACGCAACTGGCCACAGGCTTCACGCCCGCCAGGCGGAGCATCCGCTCCAGCGCGGTCAGCGCATGCGCACGCACCTCGGGGTGCACGCGGATCACGTTCACGCTCCGCGGCTCGCCGCGCGGCGTGCCAATCCCGCACAGATTGTCCAGCGTCCAGAGCAGGTGCGGCTCGTCGATGCGGTACATCGTGGTGCACAGGCACTGGCAGTCGGAGAGGATGCGCACCTCGACCCCGCGTGCCGCGGCCTCACGCGAGAGGCGCCCGACCAGGTGCACCTCCGTGCCCACGGCCCAACGGCTGCCGCGCGGGGCACGACGGATCGTCTCAATGATGAACTCCGTCGAGCCGGCAAGGTCCGCCCGGTCCACGACCTCCTTGCAGCACTCAGGATGCACCAGGATGCGCACCGGCTCCTCGCCGCGCTCCCGGCGGCGTTCGTTCTCGGCCCGGATTTCGTCGCAGTGCTCGGGGCGGAACAGCTTGTGGACCGAGCAGTGCCCCGCCCAGAGGATCACGCGAGCATCCAGCAGGGGGCCGGGCGAAGCCCCGCCGAGCGGATGCCCCCGCCGGGTCTGCCGCGGGTCGTAGAGGCACGACTCGGTCGCCACGTCCACGCCGAACTTGGCGGCCGTGTTGCGCCCCAGGTGCTGGTCGGGCAGGAACAGCACCTTCACCTCGTCCCCCGCGCCCGGCTCGTCGCCACCCGCCAGCGCCCACTCGAAGACGCGGTCTGCGTTGGAACTGGTGCAGCACGCCCCGCCGCGCTCCCCGACGAACGCCTTGATCGCCGCCGATGAGTTCACGTAGGTCACGGGGATGATCCGACCGCGCCAGCCCTGATCGCCCAACGCGGCGTGGATCATGTCCCACGCCTCGCAGACGTCGTCGTAGTCCGCCATGTCCGCCATCGAACAGCCGGCAGACAGGTCGGGCAGGATCACCTCGACGTGCTCGGGCGTGAGCATGTCGGCGGTCTCGGCCATGAAGTGAACGCCGCAGAACACAACGTGGCGCACCGGTCGCTCGCCCGCGACGCGGGCCGCGATCTGGCTGAGTTTGAGCGAATCGCCCGTGAAATCCGCGTGGCGGATCACGTCGTCCGTCTGGTAGTGGTGCCCGAGGATGACCAGCGAATCCCCGAGGCGCGCACGGCGATCGTCGATCTGCCGGGCCAACTCGTCCGGAGTCATGCGAAGATAGTGGTCGCTGAGCGACGGCTGCCAGAGCATCGCGGCCTCCCACTACAACTATAGGAGGCCGAGGGCCGATTTCAGGCCGCTGCCGCCCCGACGGACTGTGCGCTGTCGAACTCGATGGCGATGCGCTGGCGGCCGTCGAAGCCCGCTTCCGCTCGCACGACCCGCGCACCGACCATCCGCTGACGCGCGAGCACGATCTCGCCGCCCCAGCCGATCGCGACGTCCACCGCGTCACCGGGCAGGAACGGGCGCGGCGACTCGACCAGCAGTTTCGCTCCTCCCGCGGAGAGGTCGTACGTGCCCGCGAGCACGAAACGCCGGCTGTCCCGGTGGATCAACTTGCACGGCCGCGTCACCGCGTACCTCGGGTGCCGCCTTCGGTCGCTCGCCTTCACCTCCACGGGCGGGCCTGCTCGTTCGAGGCTGGTGCGCGGGGATTCGGTCTCGGCCATGGATCGCTCCGTTCCGGGGGCGGGTGCCCCTCTCCATCGCCTATCGGACAGAACGCCGGGCCACTTCGCCGCACACCCGGCAAGGCTTCACCCGTTTTCGGCCGATAAGCAGAACCGGACCTTGCGAACACGACCAGGTAGAACAGGCCCGGTGGAGATGAGCGTCGTCATCCCGACCCACGGCAGGCCGGACAAACTGGCCGCGTGCCTGCGCGCACTCGCGCGGCAGACCCTCGACGCCGAACGGTTCGAGACGCTCGTCGGTATCGACGGCGGGACGCGAGACGAGCGGGCTGCCGAGGCGGTGCGCACTGCGCTGCGGGACGCCTGGCCGGCCGATCGATCCGATCGGCTGGCTGTCGTGCCCCTGCCACGAGGAGGCCAGGCGGCAGTGCGCAATGCGCTGCTGGCGCGGGCGTGCGGCGAAACCATCGTGTTCCTCAACGACGACGTTGTGCCGGACGCGGGACTGCTCGCGGCGCACCTTGCGGCTCAGCGCGAGGCGAACGAACCGGGACGGACCGCGCTCGTGGTCGGCGCAGCGCCGTGGCGCGTCCACGAGCCTGATCGCCTGTTCGACCGCCTGATCCGCGAAACCTCGATGATCTTCTTCTACGACCGCATGGACGCGATGGTGCGCACGGGCGAGGTCGGGCGAGACCACGACTGGGGATTCCGTCACGCCTGGATGCTGAACCTCTCGGCCCCAGCGTCGCTCGTGCGCGAAGCGGGTGGACTCTCGGTGTTCCCCGACACCTACGGCTACGAGGACGACGAACTCGCGTGGCGGCTCGGACAGCGATTCGGCACCCGCGTGCTCTACAGGCCCGAGGCCGCCGCCGTCCACGATCACAGGATGGAGCCTGACGACTACCTGCGGCGGGAGTTCCGGCTGGGGCACGCGGCATGGGGCTTCGCAAGGGCTGCGCCTGAATGCGCGAGGGCCATGTTCGGACGCGACGTGACAAACGGGGAGGAAGTCGAGTACTCGCGCGAGTTCGTGCGCCGCGAGAGGGCGACGACCGAGCGACTGGAAGCGTCGTTCCGCTCGCTGGCCGACCTGCCCGCGGACGCCGTTTCAGGGCCGCACGCCGAGTCGCTCGTGCGCCTCGCCTACGAGCAGCACCTGCTGCTGAAGCGCTGGCACTGGCGGAAAGGGCTGCTGGCTGCGGCGGCCGAGGATGCGTCGCAAAGAAGTGGCTGAGTGACGCAGTATCGGACGGCGGTGCGCCTCGACACGCATCGGGGGCGGGCCTTCCCAAGGCCTGCTATTCCCCGTCGCCTTCTTCGCGCCCTTCGTGTTCGATCGCGGCCGTCCGCTACGTCGGCAGCAGGTCGCGGCGCGGTCCGAAGTCAAGGTTCATGGCCTTCTTGGCCATCGCGAGCGTTTCCTCGGCGACCTCGTTCGCTCGGCGCGTGCCGCGCCGGATGACGTCGAGGATCACGTCATCCCCGCCGGGCTTCTCGTACTCGGCCCGGCGTGCCCGCATCGGTTCGAGCAGCGCGTTGATCGCTTCCGCAACCTCAGCCTTCACGTGCCCGTCGCCGATGTTGTCGCCGGTGGCGTAGCGGCGCTCGAGTTCCTTCACGCGCTCCTCGTCCTTGATGAACGCCCGCACGTACTCGAAGAGCGCGTTGTTCACGTCGCCCGGCTCGGTCATGCTCTGGCGACCGGTGAAGATTTCCCCGACGCGCGTCTTCACTCTCTTGGGCATGTCGCTCAGGAAGATCGCGTTGTTCAGGCTCTTGGACATCTTGTTCTTCCCGTCCGTCCCCACGAGCCGCCCGACGCGACCGACGAGCGCTGCCGGGATGGGGAAGACCCCGCCGAGCCGCTCGTAGTCCGCGTCCTCCGCCTGCGGGTCCACGCCGCAGTACACCTGGTCGAAGCGGCGCGCGACCTCGCGGCACATCTCGATGTGCGCGACCTGGTCCTCGCCCACGGGGACATGGGCGGGGCGGAAGGCGAGAATGTCGGCGCACTGGCCGACGGCGTACATGGGGAAGCCGAAGGAGTAGGTGTCGCCGAGTTCCTTGGTCTCGATCTCGGTCTTGAGCGTGGGGTTGCGCATCACGCGGTTGAAAGGCAGGAGCATGGCGAAGAACCAGGTGAGTTCGGCGATGGCCGGCACCTCGGTCTGGAGCACGATCGTCGAGCGCTCGGGGTCGATCCCCGCCGCCAGCCAGTCCTTGACGATCTCGATGGTGTCGCGGCGTATGTCCGCGCTCTTGTGAGCGCGCGTGGTGAAGGCGTGCATGTTGGCGAGCAGGAAGTAGCACTCGTGGTCCTGCTGGAGCCGCACGCGGTTTTCGAGCGAGCCGACCCAGTGGCCGAGGTGAAGCCGCCCGGTAGGCGTGTCGCCGGTGAGGATGCGGGGCAGCGTCATGGGGCAAGAGTGTAGTAGAGCCACAAGGCTTGAGGCGCTGGGTCTGAGCGTTGTGAATCGTGGAAGGCACGCCTTAGGAACCCGACTGCGTCCCCGTCGCCCACATGGCCATCGCCACGTTCATGGCATTGAAGCAGGCGTGCATGGTGATCGGGACCAGCAGACGCTTGGTGCGCTCGTAGGCCAGCCCGCAGGCGAGGCCCAGCACGCCGATCGGCACCGCGGCGTACCACGGGACGCGCTGCTCCGCAGGGCCGACGGCGTGAGCCACGGCGAAGACGACCGCGGCCGCGAGGATGCCGACCCACGGCAGGCCCGTTGCGCGCGAGATCGAGGACTGCAGGAACACGCGGTAAATCATCTCCTCGACCAGCGGCGCGCCGACGACGGCCGCGGCGATCAGCGCCCACACCCATGCCGATCCCCCCCCCTGTGCGCCCTGGAGCATCAGGGCGAGGGTCGGGTGCGCCACGCCGTCGGCGGGCAGCGCGCCCCCGATGCTCGCGTGCATCCGAACCGCCAGTTCCCCGCTCAGGAGCACGAGCGGCAGCGCGAGCACGTACAGGCCCATGCCGATCGGCAGGTCGCTCCACAGCGGCCTGAGGCCGGCGTTGGGCGCGGCGTGGGCCATCATGTAGACAAGGCCCAGCGCGACGATCCCCCCGATGAGGTACGTCGCCCCCTGCACGGCGGCGTGGTAGCGCAGCGCGCCGCTCTCAGGTCCGACGAGCCACGGCCACGCCGACGCTGCGCTCGCCGTCAGCGCCAGCGCCGCGAACGTGAGCAGCCCTGGGAAGAGCCAGATCGGCCACGGGAACGGCTTGAGGTCTCGCTCCCCGGACCGCTGCAGCGAGCCGGGCCGGATCGCGTCGCCCGCCCACAGCATCACCAGCACCAGCGCGGACGCCGCGGCCAGCAGGCCCACGCGCCAGTCCGCCATCACGCGAACGAGTTCCGAGACCGTGACCGAGTCCAGCCCCCCGCCGCTCTCGCCCTGCTTTCGTCCACCCGATTGCCCGAATGCTGGCCCGGCGGCGACAGCCAGCCCAAGCCATGCAACAATGACCCCCGTGAACGACCGGGACGAGACCCAACCCGAAGGCTCCGAGGTGCCGCGGCAGGACCTCCCGGGGCAGCCCTCGGGCGTGCTGGGCGAGATCGTCGCGCACAAGCGGGTCGAGGTCGAGCGGGCGATGTCGGCGACCCCGCTGCGCGAACTCGAGGGGATGGTCGCCGCCGCCGACCCCCCCCGCAACTTCTTCGCGGCGGTGACCCGGCCGGGACGGTTCAGCCCGACGGCGGTGATCGCTGAAGTGAAACGGCGCAGCCCGAGCGCGGGGCTGCTGCGCCCCGAGTACGAGGGAGATGGATTCCGCCCTGAGGCCATCGCAGAAGCCTATTTCCTGAACGGCGCATCGGCGATTTCCTGCTTGACCGACGAAAAGTTCTTCGGCGGGCGGATCGACTTCATCCAGCGGATCAAGGACGCCGTACCCCTGCCCGTGCTCCGCAAGGACTTCATCATCGACCCCTGGCAGTTGTGGGAGAGCCGCGCCCACGGCGCGGACGCCGTCCTGCTGATCGCAGAGTGCCTGACCGAGTCGCAGATCGTGGACATGCTGATCCTCGCCCAGCAACTGCAGCTCACGGTCCTCCTGGAAGTTCACTCGATGGAGAACCTGCTGCGGGTCCGCCCGCACGTCGGGTTCCCTCACCGGGCCTACTGCCTGCTGGGCATCAACAACCGCGACCTCGGCACGATGGCGGTGGACCTGAACCACACGCTCCGGCTGGTGGACCTCGTGGATGATCCGAAGGTGCTGGTCAGTGAGTCCGGCATCCGCACGCCCGACGACCTCTCACGCTTGCGGCGGGCCGGGGTGCGGATCGTCCTCGTCGGCGAGCACCTGATGCGGCACGACGACCCAGGCAAGGCCCTCGCCACGCTCCTCGCCCGCGAGTGACCCGCCGCACGAACCCGCCCCTACGATGCCGGTATCCGAGGCCGGGAATCCCAGGGAGGTCGGTCATGCTCCGATTCCGCGTCGCTGTCGTGCTCGTTGCGGCCGTCTGCTTCGCGTGGCCCGCCACGGGACAGGTCGTCGAACCGGAAGCCGCGCCCGCGGCCTCGCGCCCTCCCGAGGTCGTGGGGCTGCTCGAACGGGCGCGGGACGCCGTGCTCGAACACGGCATCTTCGCCGCAAGACTGAAGACCTACGCCACCGGCTCGCCGGGGCTGGCCGACAACTTCGGACGCGCCGAGGGCGAACTCGTCGCGCAGCGCGACGACGACAAGCAGGAGACGTGGCGCACGCGACTCACCGGCGAAGGCTCGCTCACGGCCCAGGCCACGCCCGTGCGCTTCGACTCGATCTGGCACGGCACGCGCGTGGCGTGGATCGACCACGAAGCCCGCGTCTACTACGAGCAACCCGTGGCGGCGCGCGGCGTGTCGAGCACGCCGCTGCGCGTCAGCGATTCCCTCCGGCTCGCTGCCGCGCAGGTCGCATCCTCCAGGCCCTTCGCGGACGCACTGGCGGCGACCGACATGGCGTTCGAGAGGCACGAGGTCGCCGACGGCGTCGAGTGCGGCGTCGTCACCTTCACCGACAAGACCGGTCGGCAGCGATGGCACTTCGCCCTCAACGACGGCCTGCCCCGCAGAGCCGAACTGATCGCGGGAGGCGCGGGCATCAGCGTCAGCATCATCACCGAGTTTTCATCGCCGACGACCGATCCCTCCGCCGTCGCCGGCCAGACCTGGACCATCCCGGTCCCCGAGGGCTACGAGCGCAAGATGGCGCCCGCGCCCGACGAGCGCAGACCGCCCGCGGCACGTCCCGCCCCCAGCGCGGCGCCCGCCGCGAGGTACAGCCCGGAGTGGGAGCTGAAGTCGGCGGAAGGCAAGGCGGTGTCGCCGAGCGCGCTGCGGGACAAGGTCACGGTGCTCTACTTCTGGGGAACGTGGTGTATCCCCTGCAAGCGGGCCGCCCCGCTCCTCATCGACCTGCACCGCGACTACAAGGACAAGGGCGTCGAGGTCGTCGGCATGGCGTGCCGCGAGCGCGACGCCGCCGCCGCCGTGCGCCACGCCGCGGAAGCGGGCTACGACTGGCCGCAGATCATCGGCGCTGACGAGGTCGCGAAACTCTACGAGGTGCGCTCCTACCCGGCGTTCATCGTGCTCGGGAGGGCGTCCGAGATCGTGTACGAGTCGGGCCGGCCGCAGAACGGTTCGTTCGACTCGATCTTCGAGGAGATGCGCAAGGCCATCGACGCCGCGCTCGCGGGCGAACGCCCAGGACAGCCGGGCGCATCCCGGCCGGGGCAGGCGCCAGGCCCGACCGCTCGGCCCGTCGAGGGAACGCCGCTGCGAATCCGGCCTCGCCCGACCAACGACACCACGCGGCCCGAGCGCGACGACGACGATCCCGAGTGATCGCCCCGGTGCGCCGGTGACGGCTCAGTTCCCGCCGCGGATCGCGGCCTGCGCCGCCGCCAGCCGCGCGATCGGCACGCGGAAGGGCGAGCACGAGACGTAATCCAGCCCGACGCGGTGGAAGAAGTGGACGCTGGCCGGGTCGCCGCCGTGCTCGCCGCACACGCCGACCTTCAGATCGGGGCGCCGCTCGCGTCCCCGCTCGGTGCCCATGCGGACGAGTTCGCCGACGCCCGTCTGGTCGAGGGACTGGAAGGGGTCGTGCGCGAGGATGTCGCGGTGGAGGTAGTCGGGCAGGAACGAGTTGGAGTCGTCACGGGAGTACCCGAACGTCAGCTGCGTCAGGTCGTTGGTGCCGAAGGAGAAGAAGTCGGCGACCTCCGCGACGTCGCCGGCGACCACGCACGCCCTCGGGATCTCGATCATCGTGCCGATGCGGATGTCCAGCCGGCCGCTGTAGCCCTCGGCCGCCCGCGTCCGCTCGATCGTCTCCTCGATCTCGCCGCGGAGCAGGTCCAGTTCCCGGCGCGTGCCCACGAGCGGCACCATGATCTCGGGAACCGCCCGCACCTTTTCGCGGGCGCACGCGATGGCCGCTTCGACGATGGCGCGCACCTGCATCCGCAGCACCTCGGGGAACGTGACGGCGAGCCGGCACCCGCGGTGCCCGAGCATCGGGTTCATCTCGTGCAGCTGGCTCACTCGGGCGCGCACCTTCGAGACCGGCACCCGCATCGTCGCCGCCATCTCCTCCTGCGACTTGTCGTCGTTGGGCAGGAACTCGTGGAGCGGGGGGTCCAGCAGGCGGACCGTGACCGGCAGCCCCTTCATCGCACGGAAGATGCCGATGAAGTCGTCGCGCTGGTAGGGGAGCAGTTTCTCCAGCGCGGCCTCGCGCTCCTCCACCGTCTCCGCCAGGATCATCTCGCGCATCGCAGAGATGCGGTGGCCCTCGAAGAACATGTGCTCCGTCCGACACAGCCCGATCCCCTCCGCGCCGAACGAGCGCGCCCGATCCGCGTCCGCGGGCGTGTCCGCGTTCGCGCGAACGCCCATCGTCCTGTGCTTGTCCGCCCAGCGCATCACCTTGGCGAAGTCGCCCGAGAGCGTCGGCTCGACCGTCGAGACCGCCCCGGCCATCACCTCCCCCGCCGCACCGTCCAGCGAGATCAGGTCCTGCCGGCCGTAGACCTGCCCCCCCACCGTGAACGTGCCCGAGGCGGCGTCGATCTGGATCATCCCAGCGCCGGCGACGCAGCACTTGCCCCAGCCGCGCGCCACCACCGCGGCGTGGCTCGTCATCCCGCCGGTGCTGGTCAGGATGCCCGCCGCCGAGTGCATCCCGTCCACGTCCTCCGGGCTGGTCTCCTTGCGCACCAGGATCACGCTCTCGCCCGCGCGGGCGCGCTGCACCGCCTCATCGGCGGTGAAGGCCGGGCGGCCAACCGCCGCCCCGGGCGACGCCGGCAGCCCGCGCGCGATCACCTTCGCGATCGCCTTGGCCTTCGGGTCGAAACTCGGCAGCAGCAACTGCGTCAGGTCGCCCGCGGGAATCCGCAGCAACGCCTCCTTCTCGGTGATCAGACCCTCCTTCACCATGTCGCACGCAATCTTCACCGCCGCCGCACCGGTGCGCTTTCCGGTGCGCGTCTGCAGCATGTACAGCGTGCCGCGCTCGATCGTGAACTCGATGTCCTGCATCTCGCGGTAGTGCTTCTCAAGCCGGTTCTTGATCTTCAGCAACTGCTCATGGACCTTCCTGTTCCACTTCGCCATCTGCGCCACCGGCTGCGGCGTGCGGATGCCCGCGACCACGTCCTCGCCCTGCGCGTTCACCAGGAACTCGCCGTAGAAGACGTTGCGGCCGGTGCTCGGGTCGCGCGTGAAGGCGACGCCCGTGCCCGAGTCGTCGCCCATGTTGCCGAAGACCATCGCCTGCACGTTGACGGCCGTGCCCTTCAGGCCCGTGATGCCCGAGAGCCGACGGTACGAGATCGCGCGGTCCGCGTTCCAGCTGCGGAACACCGCCTCGATCGCCAGTTCCAGTTGCTTGAACGGGTTCTGCGGGAAGTCGTGCCCGGTGTGCTGACGCACGACCTCCTTGTAGAGCACGCACAGCTCGACGATGCCCGCCTCCGGCACCTCCGTGTCCTCTCGCACCTGGTGCCGGCGCTTCACGTCGTCGAACGCACGCTCGAAGTGCTCGTGCCCCACGCCCATCACCACGTCCCCGAACATGTTGATGAGCCGGCGGTAGGCGTCGTAGGCGAACCGCCGGTTCCCCGTCGAGCGAGCCAGCCCCTCGACCGCCTGGTCGTTCAGGCCCAGGTTCAGGATCGTGTCCATCATGCCGGGCATCGACACCGCCGCCCCGGAGCGCACCGAGACCAGCAGCGGGTTCGCGTCGTCGCCGAACTTCTTGCCCGTCTCTCGCTCCAGCAGCGCAACGTGCTGATGCACCTCGTTCATCAGCCCGTGCGGCAGCCGCCGGCCGTGCTCGTAGTACTTCGCGCACGTCTCCGTCGTGATCGTGAACCCGGGCGGCACCGGCAGTCCGATCGATGTCATGTCCGCGAGGTTCGCCCCCTTGCCACCCAGCAGCGCCTTCATCGAGGCGTTCCCCTCGGTGCGCCGCGAGCCGAAGAAGTAGACCATCTTGCCCGCCTTCACGCCACGCCGCAACGGCTTTCGGGCCGCCGCGCGAGCGGGAGCGCGGCCTCGGTCGGCGACGTGCTTCTTCGCCGCGGGCATCGAACGGGGTGCGGACGCTGACTTCCCGCCCGCGACGACACGGGCGGCTTTCGCCTTCGACTTCTTCTTCGCCATGGTCAGAATCATCCTCAGCGGCGGTTACGCCGCGATGCGGTATCGGCAACCCTCCGGCCCACGGCACAAGCATCCCGCAAGCGCCGTCGTCCGAGTTCACCATCCCTCGCGCCATGCCGGATGGGGCGAACAGTGTAGTTCGCGCCGACCACCGAAGGCCAATGGCCGCAAAACTCCCGTGAACCATCGATGATCCGCGCCTCTCCCTTTCGGGGGCTGAGCCTTGCAGGCCCCGACTTCCACTCCTTCATGCTCTCTCTCCCACGCACAACCCCGTCAAACCCTCTCTATCATCGGCCGTGCCTCTCAGAACCGCACCGACACGGCCGAGGATCGCACCTGACGCTCGCCCGCTCGTGTACGCGTGCAACCTCCCCTGCCGCGGCACGCTGCGCGCCGCCGCCGAATCCACCTTCCGCGTTGCGCTCGACGACTCCGGCCGCCCTCGCTCCCGCTGGCTCGACGCCGCGACTGGAGACGATCGACCCGCGCCCCTCGCCTTCATCCATGATCCTCTCCGCGACCTCGACCGGCTCCTCACGGCGCATGCGAAACCCGAACTCACCGAGCCGTTCGCCTCAGGCTGGATCGGGTGGCTCTCCTACGACCTCGGCAGGCTGATCGAACCCGCCGCGGACGCGGCCCGCTGCGCCACGGTCCCTTCCGACACCCCCCCCTTGATCGAACTCCACCGGTTCACCGGCGAGCCGCGACAGTCATGGAGCGGTCCGCTCACGACCGAAGAGCCGCTCCCTCACGGTGGCGGCCCGTCGGATCATGGCGGTTCTTTCGGCGTGCTCCGATCCGTCGCGGGCCGCGCCGCCTATGTCGCCGCCGCCGACCGTGCCCTCGAGCACATCCGCGCAGGCGACGCCTACCAGATCAACCTCGCGCACGCGCTCCGTGGTCGATTTACAGGCTCGGCACGCGATCTCTACGCCTCCCTCGCCGCGACCGCGCAGCCCGAGCACGGCGTCTACGTCGAGTCCGCGGCCGGCCCGACCCGGTGGGCCATCCTCTCGCTCAGCCCCGAACTCTTTCTCTCGTTCGACCCCGCGTCGCGGCACGTCGTCACGCGACCGATGAAGGGCACGCGCCCCGGCCACGCCGACCCCGACGAACTCATGCGCGCCCCGAAGGACCGCGCCGAACTCGCCATGATCGTGGACCTGATGCGCAACGACCTCGGCCGCGTCTGCGAGTTCGGCTCCATCCGCGTCGACGTGCCACGCCGGATCGAACGCCACGCGACCGGCGCGGCCCGGGTCCTGCAGGCCACCGCCACGGTCTCGGGCACGCTCAGGGGGGGGATGACGCTCGGGGGGCTTCTCGCCGCCGCGTTCCCGCCGGGGTCGGTCACCGGCGCGCCGAAGGTGCGTGCCATGCGGATCATCGACTCGCTCGAAGGCTTCCGTCGCGGGCCGTACTGCGGGGCGACCGCCGTCATCGACGACGCCGGCCGCGCCGTGCTCGGTGTCGCCATCCGGACCGCCGTCGTCGCGGGACGCGCCGACGCCCACGGCCGCTTCACCGATGCCGCCGTCGAGTACGCCGTCGGCGCGGGCATCGTCGCCGATTCCGACCCCGAAGCCGAGTGGCGCGAGACGCTCGACAAGGCGGGGCCGCTGCGGGGCGTGTTCAAACTCGAAAACACCGAGGGAAGCCGGGACTAACCCAGCAGGATGACCCGCTGGCGTTCCGGCCCGGGCCGTGCGATACTCCTCGCACCCCCGCGCTCGCGTCGGTCGCGGCCTCGGCGGGCACCTTCTGGAGACACGCATGGCCGTTCGAGTCGTCGGTGGCGCGTTGGTCGGCGCCGTGGTTGCGTTCATGTGGGGGTTCGTCTTCTGGACCGTGCTGCCGTTCTCGGATCAGGCCATCACTCGGGTCGCGGACGAGGGCGCGCTCTCCGAGTCGCTCCGCCAGCACGTCGGCGCGAGCGGCGCGTACGCCCTGCCCTACCCAGACCACCACGAGGGCATGACCGCCGAACAAAAAAAGATGGCCGACACCATCTGGAAGGGCAAGCACGAGATGGGCCCAGTCGCCCTCCTCTTCTACAGCCAGGATGGCGTCAGCACCGAAGACCCGCTGACCTTCGCCCGTGGCTTCCTCATCGCCCTGCTCGCGTCGTTCCTGCTCGCGACCGTCTCCGCCGCGGCCGCCCAACGCGGCGTGCCCTACGGCAGGCGCGTAGCCCTCATCCTCAGCATCGCGCTCTTCGCCGCCCTCACCTCCCACGCCATGCAGTGGAACTGGTTCTATCTCCCGATGCGCTACTCGATCACCATGTTCGCCGAACTCGTCGTCGGCTGGACGCTTGCGGGCCTTGCGATCGCGGCGATCGCGAAGCCGGGAAAGCCCAGGTCCGCCCCGAAACCCGTGGGACGACCGAAAGGCGAAGAGACGGCGTCGTAACGCCGGCTGCTCTCCTCTTCCACACTCGGATGGTGCCCGTACCCCGTTTCCCGCCCGCGGGGCGCACGTTCGTTGCCAAGGGCGCGGCGAGGCTTTGCAAGCAAGCCCCTGGAGGGGGACCGCCCAATCTCGCTTTCTTTGTGCTCCACACAGAATGACCGCTGCAATGGCTCGAGGTACCGGAGAGGGGGATGTTGTTCCCATACCATCCTCCGTGCCCGAACCCACACCCCACACTCCCCCCGCCTGGGGCTCCGAGACGCGAGAGGAGCGTCTCGCGCGGCTGCTCGCCAAGGCCCGCGCTCTGCCCGCCGTGCCGGGGGTGTACCTGATGAAGGACCACCGCGGCGTGGTGCTCTACGTCGGCAAGGCGGCGCGGCTGCCGGCGCGGGTGTCGTCGTACTTCGTTCCCTCGGCCGACCTCGGGCCGAAGAAGGAACTGATGCTCGACGCCGTGCACGACTTCGACGTGCTCGAATGCGAGACCGAGTGGGAGGCACTGCTCGCCGAGAACCGGCTCATCAAGGACATCCGGCCGCGCTACAACGCGATGCTCACCGACGGCAAGTCCTTCCCCTACCTCGTCGTCACGCAGCGCGAGGACTTCCCGCGCGTGTACGTCACGCGCAACCCCTCCGGCGTGCGCGACGACGGCACGGAGGACCCGCTGGTGCGCGGCGCGAAAGTCCTCGGCCCGTTCGTCAGCCCCGGCGCGCTGCGCGAGGCCGTGCAGATGCTCCAGCGCATCTTCCGCTTCCGCACCTGCTCGCTGGACATCGTGGACGGCGACCCGCGCAACCGCCACTTCCGCCCTTGCCTGCTCTATGCGATCGGTCAGTGCTCGGGGCCGTGCGCGGACCGCATCCCGCGCGACGCCTACCGCGCCGACGTGGACCGCTTCGTCCGCTTCCTCGAATCGAAGCGCAGCGTGATGCTGCGCGAGTTGGCCGCCGAGATGCAGGCCGCCGCCACAGCCCTCGACTTCGAGAAGGCCGCCGTGCTGCGCGACCAGATCGACGCCCTGCGCAGGCTCGACGAGCGATCGACGCGCAAGGCCGGCTGGCAGCCCGAGACCGAGATCGGCTATCTCGACCCGCGCAAGGCCACGCGCAGCCTCCAGCGCACGCTCGCCCTCGACCAGCCGGTCCGATGCATCGAGGGCATCGACATCGCCCACCTGCACGGCGGCGAGACCGTCGGCTCCAAGGTCTGCTTCGTGGACGGGCGGCCGTTCCGCAATGAGTACCGCCGCTACCGCATCCGCTCGGTCGAGGGCGGCAACGACGACTACGCCAGCATCCGCGAGGTCGTCAGCCGCCGCTATCGCGAGGCCGGCGAGGGGCACGAGTTGTACCCCGACGTCATCCTCATCGACGGCGGGCTGGGCCAGTTGCACGCCGCGCTCAAAGCGTTCGAAGGCCTGAACGTGCGTCCGCCCATGGTCGTCAGTCTCGCCAAGAAGGAAGAACTGCTCTACGTGCAGGCACGCGCCGAGCCGATCCGTCTCGGCCGCGACAACCCAGGCCTGCGCCTCTGCCAGGCCGTACGCGACGAGGCCCACCGCTTCGCCCAACTCTACCACCACGCCCTGCGCCGCAAGCGCACCCTCGACGAGGACTGACGGCCCCAGAGACAGAACGCAGAGATCGCAAAGGATCCGCAGAGCACGCTGAGTTGGGACTGATGATCTGAAGTTTCACACTCTGCGTTCTTTGCGACTTCTCCGCGGCCTCTGCGTTCTGCTGCCTCACTCGCGCTCATACCTCACCCACTCCAGGCACAGCCCCGCGGGCGGCAGTGTCGGGCCGGCGCGGCGGCGGTCGCGCGACGCCAGAATCTCCGGCATCGACGCCACGTCCATCTTCCCCCGCCCCACCTCGTGCAGCGTTCCCGCGATGATCCGCACCATGTTGTAGAGGAAGCCGCTGCCCGACACGTCGATGCGGATCAGCGCGCCGCTGGCCGGGCTTCCTGTGTTGCCGTCCGGCACACCCGCCAACCCATCCACCACGCGCACCCGGCAATCGAAGATCGTCCGCACCGTCGTCTGCCGCCCGTGCCCCGCCGCCGCGAACGCCGCGAAGTCATGCTCGCCCACCAGCAGACGCGCCGCCCGGTCCATCGCCCCCGCGTTCAGGGTGCGCCACGAGTGGAACACCCACCGCCGCTCCCACAACGGCCGGTCCTCCGAGCACAGGATCGTGTACGAGTACGCCTTCGCCCGCGCATCGGCGATCGGGTCGAACGCCTCCGGCACGACCTCGACGCCCGTCACCAGCACGTCCTCCGGCAGCCGCGCGTTCACCGCGAGGCGCAGCCGGTCCAGACCGCGCGCCACGGGCCACCCCGAGCGCCCCCGCGACGCCGCCTCCGTCCCGCCGCCGTCGCCTTCCCAGCCCCCCCCCTCGTCGCCCGAGCACGTGAACGCCGCCACCTGCCCGCGCGCATGCACGCCCGCATCGGTCCGCGACGCCCCGGCCAGCCGCACCGGCTCGCGCACCACCTCCCGCGCCGCCCGCTCGACGATCTCCTGCACCGTCCGCAGCACCGCCCGGCCCTCGCGTGCCTCCGAACCCGCCGGCACGGGCGCGGCCCCCGGGTTCACAGCCGGGTCCGGCGGCTCCTGCTTCTGCCACCCGTGGAACGCCGTCCCCTCGTACGCGATGGTCAACTTGTACCGCGGCACGCTCACAGCCTATCCGCCCCATTTCCCGGGCCAGATACGGCTCGAATGTGAACCTGCGCCCCCGAACCGGCCGATCTGCCCCGCGAGACGGCCTCGACGCGGGGAGTGCGCATGAGCGGCATGGTCTTCGGAATCGGCCTCAGCAAGACGGGCACCAACAGCCTCAACGAGGCTCTGTGCACCCTCGGCTACCGCTCTCTGCACTACCCCGATTGCGTGCTCATGCTCGCGGGCCGATACGACGATGCCCTCTGCGGGCACGACGCCGCCACGGACATCTCCGTCGCCGCTTTCTTCCGCGAACTCGACGCGGCCTACCCCGGCTCGAAGTTCATCCTCACCGTGCGCTCCCTCGGCGCGTGGCTGCGTTCCGTGGGCGAGCACATGGCCCGACGCCCGCCCGAGTCCATGCACCCCGGCGAGCCGCGCGGCGAGGTCCGCCTTCGGCTCTACGGCACGCGCGGGTGGGATGCCGACCTCTTTGTCGAGGCCTACCGCCGCCATACCGCCGCCGTGCGCGCCCATTTCGCCGGTCGCCAGGGCGACCTGCTCGTCCTCGACGTCTGCAACGGCGAGGGCTGGGAGAAACTCTGCCCGTTCCTCGGCAGGCCGATCCCCGCCGCGGCGTTCCCCGCCCTCAACCGCACCTCGGAGCGGCGCAAGACGGCGTGAGGTCGCACGATCGCGTCATCCGAGCGCGTGCTCGACGTCCGCCAGCAGGTCGTCGCCGTCCTCGATGCCCACGCTGAAGCGCACCAGGCCGTCGGAGATGCCCAGGCGGGCGCGCTGCTCGGGCGGCACGCTCGCGTGCGTCATGATGCCCGGGTGCTCGACGAGCGACTCCACCCCCCCGAGCGACTCGGCGAGGCTGAAGATCGTCAGGCGTTCGAGGAACCGGCGCGCGTCTTCGATCCCGCCCTTGAGTTCCGCGGTGATCATGCCCCCGAAGCCGCGCATCTGCCGCGTCGCCAGGTGGTGCTGCGGGTGCGACGAGAGGCCGGGATAAATCACGCGCTTCACCTTCGGGTGCTGCTCCAGCCACGCCGCCAGCCGGCAGGCGTTCATGCAGTGCCTCTCCATCCGAACGTGCAGCGTCTTCGTCGATCGCAGCAGCAGGAAGCAGTCGAAGGGGGACGGCACCGCCCCGACCGCGTTCTGGACGAACTTCAGCCGCTCGTGCAGGTCCGGGTCGTTCACGACCAGCGCACCACCGACGACGTCCGAGTGCCCGCCGAGGTACTTCGTGGAGGAATGGCACACGATGTCCGCCCCGAGCGCGAGCGGGTTCTGCAGGAACGGCGACGCGAACGTGTTGTCCACCGCCAGCAGCGCGCCCCGCTCGTGCGCGATCGAGGCGGTGCGCCGCAGGTCGATCACCTTCAGCATCGGGTTCGTCGGCGTCTCCAGCCACACCAGCCGCGTGCGCTCGGTCATGGCGTCGCGCGTGGCGGACTCGTCCGTCATGTCCACCAGCGAGACCTTCAGGCCGTGGCGCGTGAAGACGCGGTTGAAGAGCCGGTTCGTCCCCCCGTAGACGTCGTCGCACAGCAGCACGTGATCTCCCGGCTCGAAGAGGTGCAGCACGCACTCCATCGCCGCGCACCCGCTGGCGAAGCACAGCCCGTGCCGACCGCCTTCGAGCGAGGCGAGGTTGGCTTCGAGCGCCTTGCGGGTCGGGTTGCTCGACCGCGAGTAGTCGTAGTCGCTCTTGATGACGCCCGGGCTTTCCTGCACGTAGGTCGCCGTCTGGTAGATCGGCGTCATGATCGCGCCCGTCGTCGGGTCCGGCCGCTGGCCGGCGTGGATCGCGCGCGTCCCGAACCGTTGCTCGCTGCTCATGCTCTCGCGGCCTCTCGATGGGATTCACCACAGAGACACAGAGGGCACAGAGAAGAGTCGTTGCCACAGATGCACACAGATGGACACAGATGATTCAGACCTGCGAGCGGACTCTCTCCCGAATCTGTGTCCATCCGTGTCCATCTGTGGCTGATTCCGGTTCCCCTCTGTGCCTCTGTGGTGAACGGTCTTCCTTCACCCCTGCGCCCGGCGGCTCAGGTAATCAATCACGTCGATCTGCGACACGATCCCCACGATCCGCCCGTGGTCCACCACCACGGCCACCCGGTCCTTCTCAAAGATCGGGAACAACTCTTCCACCCGCGCCTTGGGATAGACGACCCCGTCCAGCGGGTTCGCCACCTCGCGCACCGGCGAGTCCGGCCCCACCCGACCCGTCTGCAACCCCCGCAGCAGGTCGATCTCGTGCACGATCCCCTTCGGCCTGCCCTGCCCGTTCGTCAGCGGCACCTGCGAGATGCCGCGCGTCCGCATCAGGTCCGCCACGTGCGACACCGTCGCTCCCTCGTCCGCCGTCACGACTTCGCCGTGCGGCTGGCGCAGCACGTCTTCGACCACGCCCATCTGCCTCGCCGGCTCCAGGAACCCGTGGTCCTTCATCCACGCGTCCGACAGGAACTTCGTGATGTAGCGGGTGCCGGAGTCCGGCAGCACAGTCACGATGCGCTTGCCCGGCCCGAGCTCCTTGGCCAACTCCACCGCCACGTGCACGTTCCCGCCCGACGAGCCGCCGCAGAACAGGCCCTCCTCGCGCACCAGCCGACGCGCCATCACGAAGCACTGCCGATCGTCCACCTGGCGCATCTCGTCGACGGCCTTCATGTCGAAGGCCTCGCACACGATGTCATCCCCCAGCCCCTCGACCTTGTACACGTGCGCCTCGCCCGGAGTCCCCGTGTAGAACAGGCTGTAGTGCACCGACCCGAGCGGGTCGACGCCGACCACGCGCACGCTCCGTCCCGTCTCGCGGTTCTTCTCCTTGATGAACCGGCCGATGCCCGAGATCGTGCCGCCCGTCCCCACGCCCGCCACGAACGCATCGAACTCGCCGCCCGTCTCGTCCCAGATCTCGGGGCCGGTGCGCCGGTAGTGCGCGTCGATGTTCGCCGGCGAGTGGTACTGGTTCACGTAGAACCCGCCCGGCGTCTCGCGGGCCAGCCGCTTCGCCACGTTCACGTAGTGCTCCGGCGAGTCGCCCGGCACGTCGGTCGGCGTGATGACGACCTCCGCGCCGAACGCCTTGAGCATGTTCACCTTCTCCAGGCTCATCTTGTCCGGCATGGTGAAGATGCACTTGTACCCCTTCACCGCTGCCGCCATCGCCAGCCCCAGTCCCGTGTTCCCGCTCGTGTTCTCGACGATGGTGCCCCCCGGGCGCAGCTGCCCGCTCCGCTCCGCTTCCTCGACGATGTGCAGGGCCATGCGGTCCTTGATCGACCCGGCCGGGTTCATGTACTCGCACTTGACCAGCACTTCCGCCGCGCCCGCAGGCACGACCCGCCGCAGCCGTACCAGAGGCGTGTGCCCGACAGCATCCAGAATCGATTCAAAGCACCTCATGGCACACTCCTGGAATCACGGGACGCGTCCGCCCGCAGCCGCCGCACGGGAGGATAGCGGCGACCCGCTCCCCACCCCGGCAGCGCCCGCCCGGCCCCGCTCCGATCGCCGCTCGCCACCCCCACGCGCGCGTGCCGCTCGCCAACCGCCATCCTCTATCCGCCCCTCTTGTTCCTCACCCGCATCACCAACCGCCGAATCCCCCCCCCTGCGCGATCCTGCAGCGCGGCCCGGCCGCCCGAGCGCAGCCAGCGGTCAACGCGGAACCGCGTCGCCCCGTCCGTCACCTCGACCGTCACCACGCCCCCCACGAAACGCACGACGCGCGACCGCCCGGCGAGTTCCGGCGGGCAGAGCGCGGCCCACGCCCCCGCCAGCCCTCCCGTCAGCCGACGCTCGCGCTCCAGCCCTTCTGCCACCGCCCGCGCCGCCGCACCGATCGCGACGCCAGGCTCTCGCACGGCGCGAAACTTCTGCAAACGCGCGATCTCGCCGGCCGCATGACCCGCCCGTTTCATCCCGCCATCCTACCACCCAGCCGCCGACCGCAGCCGGTCTCGTTCACTGTCCGCTCGCCCCTGTCCCGTTTTCCCCTTCGGACAGTTGGCTCTTCGGCCATTCGGCTCTGTGCGCTCTGCTACCCTCCCTCCCCATGACCACCGCCATCCGCATCGTCGGCCTGGTCAAGGAGTTCCCGCCCGTCGCCCGCGCGCCGCGCACCCGGGCCGTTGACGGCGTCTCCCTCGACGTTGAGCCGGGCGAGCTCTTCTTCCTGCTCGGCCCCTCAGGCTGCGGCAAGACGACGCTTCTGCGCATGATCGCGGGGTTCATCCAACCCACGGGCGGCACGATCGCCTTCGCCTCCACTCCTCCCGGCGCCCGATGCCCGGCGCCCGATGCCTCCTTCCGCGACGTCACCCGCATGCCGCCCAACAGGCGGAACACCGGCATGGTCTTCCAGTCCTACGCCCTCTGGCCGCACATGACGGTGGAGCAGAACGTGGCCTTCGGCCTGGGCGTGCGGCGCGTCCCCCCCTCTGAGAGGGCGGCCCGCGTGCGCGAGGCCCTCGACGCCGTCCGCATGGGCGACTACGCCAGGCGCAAGCCCACCCAGCTCTCCGGCGGTCAGCAGCAGCGCGTCGCGCTCGCCCGCGCCCTCGTCGTTCGCCCCGACGTGCTGCTGCTCGACGAGCCGCTCTCGAACCTCGACGCGAAACTCCGCATCGAACTCCGCGCCGAGATCCGTCGCATCTGCAAGCAGGCCGGTCTCACCACCGTCTACGTCACCCACGACCAGAAGGAGGCCCTGAGCATGGCCGACCGCGTCGCCATCATGGACGCGGGCCGGGTCGTGCAACTCGGAGCGCCGGCGGACCTCTACCGCCGGCCCCGCTCACGCTTTGTCGCCGAGTTCCTCGGCGAGACGAACTTCCTCGACGCCGAAGTCCTCGGCGTCGAGAGCGGCGTCGCCCGCCTGCGCACCCCCGCCGGCGAACTCGCCGCGCTCATCGCGGATGACGGGGCGCAGAGCGAAAGCGTGCGCCACGCTCCCGCATCCCGAGTCACCCTCAGCATCCGCCCCGAAGCCATCCGCCTGCTCCCCTCTTCGCAGGACTCGGGACTCAGGACTCACCAACCCACCCTCCCCGCACGCCTGCTCGACACCGTCTACCTGGGTGAGATCGCCCAGCACACGCTGGAGCTGCCCGGCGGCGCGCGCCTCAAGGCCGCGGAACTCAACCCCCCCCCCACGCCCGCGCGCGCCAGCGACCTCCGCATCGCCGTCGATCCGGCCGACGTGGTCATCATCCCGTGACGCCCTGCCTCGCTGTCCTTGCCCCGGACTCCCGCGACAGCAACTCCCCCACCGTCGTCCACGCGAAGTCCGACAGCAGCGAGGCAAAGCGTGCCCCGCAGCGGTCCAGGTTGTTGTAGTGCCGGAAGGCGTGCGAGCGGCGCAGCCCCGACATCCGTGGCTGACCCGGATCGATCTCCCACGGGTGGATGTAGAAGACGTAGGGCGTCCCCGAGCGCAGAATGCGCCGAACGCCGCGCTTGAACACCGGGTACGGGATCAGCCGGAAGTACCCCCCCCCTGCCCACGGCAGGCCCCGCCTGCCCAGCTGCAGCGTGGAGACGCACACCTCGTGGAAGCCCGGCCTGATCTCGGCGATCGGCTCGCCCGCGTCCATGCCCGCCAGCCTCCCGTAGCGATCGTGCGCCACCGTCGGGAACGCCGACGAGTCATACGCGAACCCTTCCTCTCGCAGAACGTCGATCGCCCAGTCGGTGATGGAGAACGACGGCGCGCGATAGCCGCGCACCACCGCCCCGGTCAGGTCTTCCGTGAGCCGCTTCGCCCGGCGCACGTCCTCGCGGAACTGCTCGTGCGTGAGCGTGTAGATGAGGTCATGCCCGTACCCGTGGCTGGCGATCTCGTGCCCGGCGGCCGCGATGCGCTTGATGAGCGATGGGCACCTGTCGGCCACCCAGCCGAGAATGAAGCAGGTGCAGCGCACCCCGCGCTCCGCCATCAGTTCGAGCATCCGGTCGGTGTTCCGCTCGACGCGCAACTCGCGCTCGTCCCACGTGTCGCGCGCGACGACAGCCCGCAGGTTCTCGACCTGGAACCAGTCCTCCACGTCGATCGACATGGCCGCCGGGGCATCAGGCATCTGGCAGCGGGCAGCAGGTCCGTCCTTCCCTGGTGCCCGGTGCCTGGCGCCTCATCCCTTCTCCAGCATCCTATGGCCCCGTCTCCTGAACGCCTTCACGTCGCCCGGCTTCGGGAACGAGAAGTACTTCTTCCCCGACATGTCGAGCGGTGTTGCTTCGACAGGCCCGGCCCGGAACCGCTCGAGCACGCGGATCATCAGCCTTGCGCCCTCGCGCTTCGTCCCCGTGATAACCCGGTCCAGCGAGTCGCGCTCGCGCAGTGGGAACTCGAGCGTGTCGATCACGCCGCCCGCGTCCAGTTGTTCCGCCATCTCGTGCACCGTCACCACCGCCGCTCGCTCCCCGTGGAGCAACTGCCAGAAGTTCGGCATCATCCCGCGGTAGACCGGCAGCCGGCCAGAGTGGATGTTGATGCACGCCACCCGGGCCGCGGCCAGGATGTCGCGCCGGAAAATCTCCGGCGCGGCGACGGAAACGATCACGTCCGGCCTCAACTCGTCGCGCACCCGCGCGACGTACTCGGAGTCGTTCACCGAGCGCGCCGGCACAATCGGCACGCCCGCCTCGCTCGCCAGCGCCGCGATGGTCCGCCGCCTCGCCTTCGCCAGCGCGAAACGCCAGCACAGCCGCACGAAGTCCACCGGCCCGTAGAACCGCCACATCCGCAGCGCGGTCTTGTGCATCGGCTCGTGGAACGCCTCGCTCACGGTAATGCCGACCAGGTCGATGCGGTCGCGCGGGCACTCGGCAAAGAATACCTCGAAGAACCGCACCACGTACAGCGGATCGTCCTCAGTGACGATCAGCACGCGGAGCGGAGGGCGCGTCTCGGGCGGATTCATGGCGGGCGTCCGTGCTTGTCAGGCCGCGGTCTCGGCCGCCGCCTGCGACGGCACGGGCCGCTTCTTCATGTCCAGACCCCACAGGTCGGAGAAGGCCTCGATCGCCTGCGCCTGGGTGTACTTCTCCTTGTACGCCTTGAAGGCCTTGCGCCCCATCTCCGCCGTGCGCTCGCGGTCGGCGGCCATCTCGCGGATCGCCCGCACAAGGCCCTCGGTGTCGCCCGGCGCCACCGTGACCCCGCAATCGCACTCGGCGAGCGTGTAGGCCGTCTCGGATTCCAGCGGCGTCTGCGCCAGCACCGCCCGGCCGCTCATCAGGATGCCGTACAACTTGCTCGGCACCGCGATCCCCTCGAACCCCGCTCGCAGCGAGATCAACGCGACGTGGCAGCTCGAAAGACTCTCACGCACCTGCTCGAGGGGAACGAAGTCGTGCCAGGTGATGTTCGTGCAGCCGAGGTCCTCCGCCAGCCGCACCGCCGCGGTCCGGCGCGCGCCCTCGCCGATGAACAGGAAGTGGATCGAGGGGTCGTCCTCGACCATTTTGGCGGCGCGCACGAACGAGTCCATGTCGTGCCACATCCCCATGTTGCCGGAGTACTGCACGATGAACTTGCCCCGCAGCCCCAGCCGGTCGATCATCGCACTCTTCTCGATCGGCAGCGGGTCGGGCGCCTCGACCGCGCTCCAGTGTGGGATGTAGACGATCGACTTCTTCTCGTCGATCCCGTAGCGGTTCACCAGCAGCGTCGTCATGTCCCGCCCGAGCACGATCATCTTCTCCGCGCGCCGGTACGCGATCTTGTTCAGCCACGTCCACGCCCGCGCGACGAACGAACGCTCGCTCATCCCCAACGCGATCAGCGACTCGGGGTACGCGTCCAGCACCATGTACTGGTACTTCAGCCCCCGGAGCAGCGAGACCAAGTACAGCCCCTGCGCCAGGAACGGCGGGTTCGTCACCCCGAACACGATCGTGGTCTTGGGCACGAACAACAGCCGCAGCAACGCGGGGATCATGAACCCCAGGTACGACATCGCCCGCGAGTAGTGCGACTTCTTGTGGTCGATCCGGAACCCCAGCCGGCGGATCTTGATCCCCTTGTACACCTCGTACCGGGGCAGTTTCCGCCCGCGGCCCTCCTTCCCGCTCGGGAACGCGCACAACGCCGTGATGTCGTGCCCCTCCTTCACCATCTCCGCGAACATGCTGGTGAACAGCTGGCTCGTCGACGTCGTGTCCGGGTAGAACACCTGGCAGACGAACAGTATCTTGCGCGGCGTGCTCATGCCTCGGTCTCTCCGTCGCGGGAAGGGGGCGAGTATAGTGGCCCGCCCCGCGACCCTCACCAGTCCAGCCCGGCCTCGTACCCGAACTCCACGAGAAACTCCCCGATCGTGCTCTTGTACGTCCGCCGCAGGGCATCGTCGAAGTGGTTCCGCCAGTCCCCCGCCACGCCCTTGCGCACGAACGCCTTCGCGTCGTCCTGCCCGCGCTCACGGCCCCCGCTCATCCGCTCGAACGAGTGCGCCTCCACGATCCCGCCGATCGTCTCCAGCGAATCGTCCAGCCCGAAGAGCGCCGCGATCCGCGTCAGCGACCCCCGCGCATCCGCCAGCATGTCCTCGTAGCGCAGCATCAGGCTCGCCTCGGGGTCGCGGTTGTCGCGCCACGAACGCACCCACGCCGCGTACGCAGGAAGGGTCCGCTCCGAAAACACGCGCAGCCCCTCCTGCAACGGCAGCGGCGCATACAGCGGGTATTCCGGGTGCCAGGGCGTGTTCCGAACGTAGAAGTAGTTGCTCACCGCCACGTCACGCAGGTCGCGGTACAGCACGACGTACGGCACGCCCGCACGCTTCAGCACGCCCGCGTTGTGCGCCGAGCCGTGCGCGTGCATCTTCGTCAGCACCAGCATCCCGCGGAACCGCTCGAACATGTCGTCGGGAAGTTCGAAGTCGTGGCTCCCGCCCGTGCGCAGCTCGTGCGACGCCACCTCGGGGATCAGCAGTTCGTGGAAGCCGGGGAACGACGAGAGCATCTTCTCCAGCCACGTCGTGCCGCTCTTGGGCAGCCCCGCCACGAACAGCACCGGGTGCGGGTACCGCGACCCGTACTCTCGAAACCCGCGCCGGCACGCGGCACGCTGGGCCCAGTACCGCGGCCAGACGGCCACTCGCTTGGCCTCACGAGCCGCCGACGGAGGAAGGAACCTCCTCGCGAGGTTTTCAAGGGTTTTCGTCGGGTCCATGCCGATCCCACCCATCTCCTGTCGGCCCGCCGCGACGGGTGGCACGATAGGCCGAACGCTCCCGGTCTCACCATCGGCACACCCCTGCCGATACTGTTGTGGCTTGCACCCGATCGGTTCGCGCTCGACCGGCGTAGTGCGGCTGGTGCCCCGCGCACCCCTGCAGTCCCTTCGGAGACCCGATGATCCCCAACGCGACCCAAGACCCGCCCGCAGCCGGCACCCGCTCCGCGCAGGCCGTGCCGCCTCCGCCGCGCCGGTCGGTCTGGACCCCGAAACAAAAACTCGTTCGGGCTTTGTGGGGGACGGCGGGCCGCCTCTTCTGGGAACTCCTCCCCCCTGCAAGGTCCGCTCTCCTCCGCCTCTTCGGCGGTCGCGTCGGACGCGACTGCTCCTTCGGCTCCGGCGTCGACATCGCCATTCCCTGGAACATCCGCTGCGGCGACCGCGTGCAGGTCGCGGACCGCGTCATCCTCTACGGCCTCGGACCGATCACCATCGGCGACGGCACCGTCATCGACTACCGCGCCCACATCTGCGCCGGCACCCACGACATGACCGACTCACGCTTCCCACTCCTCAAGCCCCCCATCACCATCGGACGCGAGTGCTTCATCGGCCTGGACGCCTACCTCGGCCCCGGGATCGAACTCGGCGACCGCTGCCGCGTCCTGCCGCGCGCCAGCGTCTACAAGTCCGCGCCGCCCGACACCTGGCTCCGCGGCAACCCTGCCCGCCCCTTCGACCCCGCAGCCGAAGGAGACGCGCCGTGAGGGTGTTCCTCTGGCGCACGCTCGGGCGATGGGCATTCCGGCTCTCGCCGCACGTCGCCAACCGCTGGCGACGCGCCGTGCTCCGCGCGTTCGGCGCACGCCTCGCCCCGAACATGAAGGTCCGGCGCAGCGTCGCCATCGATTGCCCGTGGCTCCTCTCCGTCGGCTCGCTCACGGTCATCGGCGACCGGGCCGCCCTCCGAGGGGCGGGGCGGATCACCATCGGCGACCGCTGCGTCGTCAGCCAACTCGCCATCGTCACGACCGAGGCCCGCGACCCCGCCGCGCCGGGCCATCCCGTCCGCCGCCGCGACGTCGTGCTCGAGGACGACTGTTGGCTCGCCGCCGACGCCCTCGCCCTGCCCGGTACACGGCTGCGCGCGGGCACCGTCGTCGGCGCACGCTCCCTCGTGCAGGGCGACACCCTCCCTGCGTGGACCGTCGCCGCGGGCCAGCCCGCGCGGCCGATGAAGAAACGCGAGTTCGTCAACGCCGGTTCGACCTGAAGAAAGGCACCAAGGCACGCGGCAGCAAGGCATCAAGCGGCATGACCACCGGCATCGACATCTCGAACAAGCCCAGCCCGCACAGCCTCGGCAACCGCCTCCGCCGCATCGCCTGGGGACTCGTGCAGGCGACGGCCTTCCGCTGGGTGCCGCGACCCATGCACGCCGTGCGGGCACGCATCCTCCGGCTCTTCGGCGCTCGCGTCTCGCTCAAGGCCCGCGTGTGCCCCCGCGCGCGCATCTGGGGGCCATGGAACCTCGTCATGGGCGACTACGCCACGCTCGCCGACGACGTGGATTGCTACTGCGTCGATACCATCGAGATCGGCGCCCACACCACCGTCAGCCAATACTCGTACCTCTGCGGTGCGACTCACGACCACGAGGACCGACGCTTCACGCTCCGACCCATGCCGATCCGCATCGGCGCATCGTGCTGGATCGCCGCCGACGTCTTCGTCGGCCCCGGCGTCACCATCGGCGAGGGCACCGTCGTCGGGGCGAGATCCAGCGTCTTCCACGACCTGCCGCCGTGGAAGGTCTGCGTCGGCACGCCCGCCAAGCCCGTCAAGGACCGCGTGATCCGCGAGCGCGACCGTGAAGCGCCATGATCCGCCGCCTCTGCCCAATCCGCAAGGTCTCCCCCGACGACGGCTGGCACTACTGGTTCGGCTACTACGACAAGCACCCGTGGTCTGCCGACGGCACGAAACTCCTCGCCCACCGCGCCCGGTTCTGCGACCGCTTCCCCGCCCCCGACGAGCCGACCGAGATCGGGTGGATCGACGCCGAGCGAGGCTCGTTCGAGGCGATCGGGATCACACTCGCCTGGAACTGGCAGCAGGGAGCACAACTCCAATGGATCGATGACGGCGGGCGCGAGCGCATCCTCTACAACGACACCGCCGACAATCGGCCCATCGCTCGCATCGTCGAGCCTTCCGGCGCGGAAGTCCGCGCCCTCCCCTGGCCGGTCCACGCCGTCTCGCCCGACGGCAGAACCGCCGCCACGCTCGACTTCGGCAGGCTCACACGCCTGCGGCGCGAGTACGGCCTTCCCGCCGCGCACGACGCCCATCCAGACGACCCCGCGCCGGACACCGACGGCGTCTGGCGCCTGGACCTCAGCACGGGCGAGCGCACCCTGATCGCTTCCATCGCCGCCGCGCGCGACCACCACCCGAACCCGATGGGCGACACGGCACACCACTACGTCAACCATCTCATGTTCAACCGCTCCGGCTCGCGGCTCTGCTTCCTGCACCGCTTCGACCGCCCCGACGGCATCCTGCACTCGCGCCTCTTCACCATCGGCACGGACGGCGCGGGCCTGCGCCTGCTCATGGAGGGCATGGTCAGCCACTACGACTGGCGAGACGACTCCACGCTCCTGGCGTGGGCGGGACGGCGCGTCCTGCTAGGGGGGGGGACGGCCGGCCCCCTCGGTGCGGCCATGACCGCCGCACGACGCGCACTCAAGCCCATCTACTACGCACTCGGCAAGCCGCGCTTCCTCATGAGCCGCGTCGTCCGCGACTCCTACCTGCTCATCCCCGACGAAGAGAACGCAGCCACGCGGCCCTTCGCCCGGGGCGAACTCACCTGCGACGGCCACTGCACCTTCAACCGCGGCGGCCCGGAGCCGGGCCGCTGGGTCGTCACCGACGGTTACCCCGACCTCCGCTCGCGCCAGCCCCTCTTCCTCTGGGACTGCCGCCGGAACACCGGCTACGAGATCGGCCGCTACCCCACGCCCCGCGAACTCGACGGCGAAGTCCGCGTGGACCTCCACCCCCGCTTCAACCCCGACGCGAGCGTCGTCTGCATCGACTCCGCCACGGACGGCCGAAGGGCCATGTATGTTGTGGACACCTCGGAACTGACCGGACGCTGAACGATGCCTGTGTCGATCTTCATCCAGACCCTGAACGAGGAGGCGAACCTGCCCGGGTTGCTGGACAGCGTCTCATGGGCGGACGACGTCGTCGTGCTGGATTCGCTCTCAACGGACCGCACAAAGGACGTCGCGCTTGCCCGCGGCTGCCGGTGGTTCGAGCGCGCCTACGACGGACGCGGCCCGCACCAGAACTGGGCCATGGAGAACATCCCCTTCAAGCACCGCTGGGTCTTCTACCTCGACGCCGACGAACGCATGACCCCCGAACTCCGCGCCGAGATCGAGCGCATCGCCGGCGAGTGGGACCGCGGCGAGCGCTCCCGCGAGCGCGGCGACCCCGTCGCCTACTACTGCGGCCGGCGCAACTACTTCATGGGCCGCTGGCTCCGCCGCGCCATGCCGCCCGGCAACATCATGCGCTTCTTCCAGCCCCCCCACATCCGCTTCGAACGCCTCGCCAACCCCGCCCCCATCGTTGACGGCGGCGTCGGCTACCTCCGCGAGCGGTTCATCCACTACAACTTCAGCAAGGGCATCGCCGAGTGGCTCGAACGCCACAACCGCTACTCCACCTACGAGGCCCACGAGACCATGAAGGCCCTGCGCGAACGCCCCGTCCGCCTCGCCAACCTCCTGAGCCGCGACCGCAACACGCGCCGGCTGGAACTCAAGAACCTCTCCTTCCGGCTGCCAGGCCGCCCCTGGCTCAAGTTCGCGTACATGTACCTCGCGCAGGGAGGGTTCCTCGACGGCGGCCCGGGCCTCACCTACTGCGTGCTGCAGGCGATCTACGAGTACCAGATCGTGCTCAAGGTCCGCGAGATGAAGCGGGCCGAGCGGGGCCTGCCGCCCTGAGCGCGCGCCCGCCCGCGCCGTGCCGGGCTTGTGCCGCCGCTACGATTGGCCGATAGAGGAGCGGGGCACGTTCGCGCTCCGCGGAAGGAGACCGTGTGCCATGGGGCAGAGCGACGCCGGGCTGAGACCGCCCATCATTCTCTTCGGCAATGCGCGCTCGGGCACCACCATGATGCGCGAACTCTTCGACCTCCATCCCGACGTCTCCTCCTGGTACGAGGAACGGACCATCTGGAACTACGCCGACCCGGCACGCAAGCACGACCGCTTCACCGAGGAGGACGCGACGCCCAAGGTCCGCGCCTACATCCGCAAGCGCTTCCTGCAGCGCCAGCGCGAGATGGCCGGCCGCCGCGTGATGGAAAAGACGCCCGCCTGTGTCGTCCGCATCCCCTACGTCCGCGCCATCTTCCCCGAGGCGAGTTTCGTCTACATCGTTCGCGAGCCGCTCGCCAATCTCTCCAGCGCGGAACTCCGCTGGCACAACGCCATCCACTTCCGGCACATCCGCCGGCGCATCCGCGACACCCCGAAGTCGCAACTGCACTATTACCTCGGCAAACTCATCGTCGATCACTTCCGCAAGAAGGTGCTCCGCCAGAAGCACGTCTCCGTCTGGGGCGTCAGGTACCCCGGCATCCTCGAAGACCGCAAGCGGCTCTCGACCGAGGAGATCATCGCTCGCCAGTGGGCCTATTGCTCGAAGACCGCCGCCGAGGACCTCGCCGGGATCGAACCCGGCAAGGTCCACACCGTCCGCTACGAGGACTTCGTCACCGACCCGAGAACCCACTTCGCCCGCATCCTCACCCACTGCGGCCTCGACATGACGCCCGAGATCAACAAGGCTCTCACCGAGTGGGTCGATCCCGGCAGGCAGCAGAAGTGGAAGCGACTCGACCCCGATGTCCTTCGGAAGTGCCTCCCCGTCGTGATGGACGAGATGCGCCGACACGGCTACCAGGTGCCCGACGAAGTGCTCGCGCTGCTCGACGGCACGCCACCGCCCGCCGCCGTAGGCGCCTGATCGCCGGAGGCGCGCGTGCTCGATTCCTTCAAACCCCTGCTCCGATCCGCCAAGCTGCGGGTCATCCGCGCCCGTGCCGAGCGCCTCGCACGCAGACCAGCCCCCAAAGGGGGGGGGGCGCTTACCCCGCCCGCCTTCATCGTCGGCTGCGGCCGATCCGGCACCTCGATCCTCGGCGTCGCCCTCCGCGAGCACCCCGCCGTCTGGTATCTCCGCGAGCCGTACCACCTCTGGGCGAACGTTGACCGTAGGCTCGACGTAACCAACCTCCACTACCGCGGTAAGGCACGCCTGTTCATGGACGCCGCCGACGCCACGCCCGAGTCGCAGGAACGATTCAACCGTCTGATCCTCGGCGCTCGCCTCCGCGCAGGCCGCCCCGCCCTCATCGAGAAGACCCCGCACAATGTCTACCGCATAGGCCTCATCGAAGCGTTCACCGGGGGGGCGGCACGATGGGTTCACATCGTCCGCGACGGCGTGGACGTCGCTCGTTCGATCCACCGGCTCGCCACCACGCAGCCCTACCGCATGGCCGGACACGCCGACTACAACCAGTGGTGGGGTCGCGACCACCTGAAGTGGAGACGCCTCGCCGAGGAAGGGCCGCCGCGCGGCTACTTCCCAGACGAGGTTGCGCGCCTCGCCACCGATGCGCAGAAGGGCGCCTACGAGTGGCTCACCAGCCTCGGCGAGGCCGACCGCTGGCGCGCCGTGCTCGCCGACCGTCTGCTCGAGATCACCTATCCGCAACTCACAGCCGACCCCGAGGGCACGCTGCGCCTCATCGCCGTGCACGTCGGCACGGAAGCGCCCGCGCCGTGGCTCGACGCCGCCTCGACCATGATCTCAGCCGAGCGCCGCAACGAAGGCACGCCCCTCCTGCTCCCTCCCGCCATGGCATCGCGCTTCAACGAACTCCAGGCCCGCTACGGATTCCCCGGCCGCGCACGGGCGGAGGAGCGCGCGTGAAGGTCGTCCATGTCGAACTCACGATGCGCCTCGCGGACGGCGGCGTCGTCGTCGCCGTCATGGACCTCTGCCGCGAGTTCGCGGCCCGCGGGCACTCGGTCACCCTCCTCGCCTGCGACGACACCGACGTGCCCGACGCCTGGTGCGCCGGCGCACCAGGCTCGCCTCGACTCCTCAGGCTCGAACCGCCCTCGCTGCCGATCGGACTCTTCTCCCCGGGCCAACTCCGCGCCGCCCGCGACGCCATCGCCGGCGCGGACGTGCTCCACCTCCACGGCGCGTGGACCCCCTCGAACGTCCAGTTCGCCGCCATCGCCCGACGCGCCGGCGTGCCCTACGTCGTCAGCATCCACGGCATGCTCGACGACTGGTGCATGGCGCAGAAGCGGCTCAAGAAGTCCCTCCACCTCGCGCTCGCCGGGCGGCGCACGCTCGAACGCGCCGGCGCGGTTCACTGCACCGCCGCTGCCGAACTCGAACAGTCCCGCAAGCGATTCCCCCGCGCCCGCGCCGCTGTCATCCCGCTCTTCCTCGACCTCGAACCCTTCAGCGATCCCCCCGGTCCCGAGGAAGCACGCGCGGCGTTCGACTCGCTCGCAAACGAAGGGCCGCACGTCCTGTTCCTCAGCCGCCTTCACCCGAAGAAGGGCCTCGAACTCCTGATCGACGCCGCGAACCTCCTCCGCACGCGCGGCCGCGCCTGCACGCTCACCGTCGCCGGCTCCGGCGATCCCGCCTACGAGCGATCTCTCCGCGAGCGTGTCCGCTCGCTCGACCTCGACGACCGGGTCCGCTTCGTAGGCTTCGTCGGCGGCCGCCTCAAGATCAGCCTCCTCCGCGCCTGCGACCTCTTCGTCCTCCCATCCAGCCAGGAGAACTTCGGCTACGTCCTCTTCGAGGCGATGGCCGCGGGCACGCCGGTCGTCGCGTCGCGCCTCATCGATACCTGGCCGGAACTCGTCGAGAGCGGCGGCGCGGCGGTCGTCGATCGTGACCCCGGCGCAATCGCCGACGCCATCACGACGCTGCTCGACGATCCGGGCCGACGTGCCGCGATGGGAAGCGCGGGCCGAGCGTGGGTCACGCGGAACCTCAACCCCGACGCCGTCATCGCCCGATTCGAAAGTCTGTACGCCGAACTCGCCTCAAAGACGCGACGCACGGAGCCTCGATGAACGTCACGCACTACTTCCACCGGCTGCGGCTGGAAGGCGGCGGGCCGGTACGCGGCGTGCTCGACCTGTCCGCCGCCCTCCACGCACGCGGACACCGCGTCACCATCCTTACCTGCGACGCCTCCGACGCTCCCGAAGACTGGAAATACGAGAACGCCTCCTCGCCGCGCGTGCTCACGCTCCCGCCCGCCGGCCTGCCGGGCGGGCTGTTCACGCCCTCGCAGGCGAGGCGCCTCGGCGATGCGCTCCAGGGAAGCGACGTGGTCCACCTCCACGGCGTCTGGACACCATCGAACGTGCAGGTCGCCTCCGCCTGCCGGCGCGCAGGCATCCCCTACGTCTGGAGCATCCGCGGAACACTCGACGACTGGTGCATGGGAGAACGCGCCGTCAAGAAGCGGCTCTTTCTCGCCGCCGGTGCCGGCCGCTCGCTCGCCCGCGCCGCCGCCATCCACCTCACCGCCGAGGACGAACTCCGGCAGGCGAGCCGATGGTTCCCACGTGAACTCGGCGTCGTCATCCCCAACCTCCTCGACCTCGAACCCTTCCGCTCCCTCCCCGGCCCCGGCCTCGCACGCGAGCGCTTCGCCCAGATCGACCCCGCGCGCCCGACCGTGCTCTTTCTCAGCCGGGTCCATTACAAGAAGGGCGTTCCGCTGCTGATCGACACCGCCGCGGACCTCATCGCGTCCGGCACGGACCTCACCGTGCTGATCGCCGGCAACGGCGAGAACGCATACCTCGACCGTCTCCGTGCGCACGCCGCTCGGCGCGGCGTCGAATCACGCGTGCATCTCGTCGGGTTCGTCTCCGGCGCGCTCAAGCTCTCGCTCTACCAGGCCGCGGACCTCTTCGTCCTTCCCACCAGCCAGGAGAACTTCGGCTTCGTGCTCTTCGAGTCGCTCGCGTGCGGCACCCCCCTCGTCACCACGCGCGGCGTGGACACCTGGCCCGAACTCGTCGAGTCCGGCGGGGGCGTCATCGCCGATGCGTCGCCGCCGGCGATCGCCGACGCGATGCGCGACCTGCTCGCCGACCGGGACCGCCTCCGATCGATGGGCGCGTCAGGCCGCCGATGGGTCTTCGAGCGGCTCGAACCCGTCGCGATCCTCGCTCGCTTCGAGGCCATGTACGCCCGTGCCGTCGGCCGCTAGCGCGCCACGCCACGCCTGCGCTCGATGTCCAGGATGATCGGCGCGAGCGTCGTGCGCACGTACGCCTGCAACTCGCGGAAACGCTCCTCGCCGTCGAGGTGGTGCCAGATCAGCACGCCGTTCGCCCCCGCCTCGGCCGGCACCTCCAGCTGCTGGCGCATGTTGACGTCGTTCACGAACGTCCGGTTGAGTTCCGGCCCGGCGGCCTGGTCGTAGCACGCCCAGATGTGGACGTACACGGGCTTGCCGCGCGCTACGCGCAACGCCTCCGCCACGTTCGTCCGGATGAACTCGCGGTTCTCCTCGGGCGTGTTTTCCGGCGCGCCCTCGCGCGGTCGCCGGTCCGCCACCGTGTACCGCGGCTGGTACACGTTCGGCGTCACCGCGTCCATCGCTTCCCACAGCCACCCCAGCGTGTCGTTCACCCTCGATGCCTCGTGCGTCAGGTCGCCGTATCCGAACACGCCCGCGGGCGTCTCGCGCCGATCGTACATGCGGCTCGGGTACCCGTAGAACGACCACTTGGCACGCGGCCGAAGCCGCTTGCACTCGTTGATCGTTGCCAGGAAGAACGTCCGCGCTGCCTCTTCCCACGTCCGCTTGAAGTATCCCCGCTGCTCGGGCCGTGACAGCCGCTGCATCAGGTCCGGCTCGCGCGACAGGAGGTAGTCGCGCCAGTCGTCGCGGTAGTCCTCGTCGCGGTCGTCCGGCCCGAGGTCGCTCGGCACGTTTGCCGTTCGCTCCCAGATCAGGTCCCACCGCTCGTAGTCGATGATCGCCAGTCCGTCGTAGTTCGGGTCCGGGATCATCCACGCCAGGTCGGACTCGATCTTCGCCACGTGCGCCTCGAGCGCGCCGGGCCTGCCGAAGACCTGGTGCAGCCCCGCGACGGGGAAGTTGCCGAGGTGCCTCGCGTACAGGATGACCGCCCGGTCGCGCACGATCGGAGCGCCGTGGAAGTCGATCCGAGCGGACCAGTCCCGTCCCTGTCGGACCTCGCTCGGCTGTGTCGTCACCAGCCACAGGTACTCGAACCCGCCGCGAGCGCCGCCCTCCGCCGAAGGGGGGGGTGGCGCGGGTCGCGACGGCTCCGGCGTCGTCACGCACGCGCACAGCACGCTCGCAAACGCCAACGCAATCAGGCCCGCTCCGGCTCGCGGCGTGCGCATGAGAACTCCCCGGGGCCTCGTGATCGTGCCCCGGGGAGTGATAGGCCTCGCAGACGGGCCGCACCGCCTACGGCCGCTCGTTCCGCCCGCCGGGGTTCCGGTTGTCCCTCGGCTTCTGGACCGCCCCACGACCCTCGTTCCCGCCGCCACGGGAGTTGTTCAGCCTGTCGGCGGGTGGCGGCGGGGGCGCATCGGCGTCGTCGCCCACGGAGCCGTCGCCCTCGCCCTGGTCGCCCTGGTCGCTCCCGTCACCCTTTCCATCGCCGGAGCCGTCGTCGCCCCCGGCCTTGCCGTCGCCCCCCTCGTACAGCCCGTACGTCAGCATGATGTCCGCGAGCGTCGGGATGAACATGCGGTCGAAGTACGCCTGCTCGCTCAGGTAGTCCGCCTCGTTGAGCAGGTTGCCCCACAGCACCACGCCGTCCGCACCCGCGAGGTACGGCACCTCGAACTGGTTGCGCAGGTTGATCTCGTTCAGGAACTCGTAGAACCGGCATCCCTTGTTCGGCGTGTGGTACCGAAGCCACGACACCGCATAGACGGGCTTGCCCTTGCCCAACCGCCGCGCTTCCGCGACGTTCGAACGCAGGAACTCGCGGTCCTCCTCCCTCGACGCCTCCTGGTTCGGGCACTGGCTCGGCTCGCCCGCGAGCAGTGTGTAACGCGGCGCGTAGTACGACGGGAAGAGCGCATCGACCGCTTCCCACATCCACCGAAGCCTGTCGTTGATCTGCGAGGCCCGGTGCGTGTGATCGCCGTAGCCGATCACGTTCTTCGGCGTGTCGGTCTGGTGCTTGAAGATCTTGCTCGGGTACCCGTAGAACCCCCACTTCGCCTTCGGCCGCATCTCCTGGCAGAGCCGGAGTGTCGCCAGGTAGAAGTCCGCGCACGCCTGCTCGTAGGTGTCTCGCAGGAAGTCCTCCTGCTCCGAGGGGCTCATCGACTTGAAGTGCGGGTACGTCATGAGGACGTGATCGCGCCAGTCGTCCTTGAAGTCGCGGTCCTCCGCGTCCGGCCCGAGCGGGCTGGGCACGTTCGGTGTGCGGTCCCACTCGCAACGCCAGATCTCGTAGTCGATGATCGCAACGCCGCTGAAGTCCGGGTTCGGCACGAACTTGTCCACCGCCCACGCCACGCGCGCGAGGTGGTCCTGCATGTAGGTCGGGGTCGAGTAGACCATGTGCACGCCGGCCCGCGGGAAGTTGCCGAGATGGTGCTGGTACAGGATGACCGCCTCACGGTCCATCAACCAGTCGTCGAACTGGATCTGCGAACCCCAGTCGTTCCCCTGCTGCCGGTCGTCCCCACCCGTCGTGTAGCAGAGGTAGTACCTGAACGCGTCGCTCTGCGCGAGCGCTTGCACGCTCGTCGCAAGCCCGACCGTCAGAGCCGCAGCGACCAGTCTCCGTGTACGATTCATCGTGTGCCTCCTCCGTCGTTCCAGCCGGCAGTGTGGAGCCGTGTGTCGCTTCTATCCTCCGTATCAACCCACGCCCCGGCGAGCATCGGAACGCGAAAGATGGAAAGCCGGTTCGGACGATGTGGGATGGGCAAGGCCTGACGATCATGACGGATGCACCGACCGCGACGCCACGCCCGTTCTCGTCTCAGCGGCGCCGGCGGGTCTCACGCACGCTGCTCGCCTCGGGCATCCTCTGCGCCGGCGCGGCCTCGATGTTCCCGGGCCTCGGCTGGCTGCCGGGCATGATCGCCGAGATCGCGGCCCAGGCCCTCCTCGTCTCGCTGCCTTTCGCCGTGGTCTGGGCCGTCCGTCGCCGCTGGGCGTGCGCCGCAGCCTCCTCCGTCGCGTGTGTGCTGCTCGCGTCCGCGCTGCTCCAGCCGCGCGCCCCGTTCACACCCGGCGGCGGAGAGAAGACCATACGCGTTCTTGCGCTCAACGGCGGCCCCGAGAACGAGCACCCCGACGAACTCCTCAAACTCCTCACCTTCGTCAAGGCCGAGGTCGTTGCACTGGTCGAGCCGAATCCGGGCCTCGTCCGCGGCATCCGACGCCACGGCGCGCTCGACGCCTCGTTCCCGCACGGTGCGGCCCGCGGGCCGGTCTCGCACCTTACGTCCTGGAGGCTCGTCCTCAGCGAGTTTCCAGTCCTCGACACCGACGAGAACAGGACCGTCAAAGACCTCCTTTCCGTCGTCGTGCGCCACCCCTCGGGCGAGTTCGGCATGGTCGTCGTCCACCCTTCATCGCCGCGATCGCCCTCGCGGTGGCGCGACGGGAACGAACTCATCGACCGCGCTCTCTCCGAAGCGAGGCGTCTCGAATCGCAGGGCTACCCGACCCTCATCATCGGCGACCTCAACAGCACACCCACGGGTCACCGCTCCCGGCTGCTGGCCCGCGGCGGCTACCTCCGCTGCAAGCCGCTCCGTGCGCCGATCGGAACCTTCCCCGCCTGGTCCGTCTGGCCCGCGATGGCCGCCATCGACGACGCCTGCGCGTCGCCCGGATGGCGGGTGCGCTCGTGGCGCACCATCCGCGGCGGCGGCTCGGACCACCGCGGCGTCCTCATCGAACTTGTCATTCCCCCTCGGCCGGCTCCTCGCTGATCGACGCCGGATCTTCCATGCGCCGGTCGGACCGGTGTCCCCTCCCCTTGCCCGCGCGCCGGCGCACCAACTGGACCACCCGCGCCCGCTCGTCCCGGGCCAGCACGATCCACCACGAGAGGAGCGCGTACACCGCCCCGTACGCACCCATCACGCCGAACAGGTGCGCGAGCGTCCACTGGCCGATGAAGCCCAACGCGAGCAGGTACACCGGCGACGCCAGGGCCGTCGCCAGCGCGGGCCTCAGCAGCGGGCGGAGCATGTTCACCCACCGCGTCTTCAGGCACCGCGCCGCGATGATCGGCAGCGCGCCCATGTACGCCACCGAGATCACGATCGCGTACGAGAGCGCGGGCGAATCGAAATCCGACACGAACCACCCGGCGTCGCGCGGCGGGAGCAGGTACACCAGCGCGATCACCACCAGCGGGTTCAGCAGCCCCGCTCCCAGCAGCAGCGGCGCGTAACGCCGCACATGCCCGGCCCCGTAGAGAATGCGCATCCACCCGTCCGCGATGGCCCGCGCGGTGATGCCGATCGCCAGGATCCGCACGAGGTTCACCGCGAGCGGAATGTCCGCAGCCGGGTCCGGGAGACGCTTGCCGACCCAGAGCCGGATGATCGGATCCGCCAGCAGCACCACCAGCAGCCCCGCCGGCAGGCCCACGAAGGCGTGCAGGCGCGTCGAGTGCCGGTTGAGCGCGTTGACACCCCCCCCTTCTTCTCGCGTCGAAATGCGCGTCGACACCGCGTCCAGCCCGTCCGTCATCCCGCCCGTCAGCATCCGAACGTAGGAGGTCAGCCGGATCGCAACCGTGAAGATGCCGTTCGCGAACGAGCCGAAGAACAGGTTCATCAGCAACTGATCGATCCGGATGTGCAGGTTCGTCGCCACCACGACCACCGCGTTCCACCCCGCCGTGGAGAGGATCGACCGCGCTCCCTCACGCGATGCCTGCCCGGGCCTGGGCACGATCCTCGGCTCGAACCCCGCCATGATGACGATCGCCACGACGTGCAGCACGATCGCCATCCCCGCCGAGACCGTCGCGAACAGCGTCAGCCCCAGGCCGGGGTCGCGCACCGCGAAGGGATAGAAGATCACGAGGGCGGCCGCGAGGTGCGTCGCCCGATCCGCCGCCTGCCACGCGTTCGCCCACACCATTCGCTCGGTGACCACGAACATGTTGAACTGCGGCGCGGTGAGCACGCACATGATCGAGTACGCGCCCTGCGACACCACGACCCACCTCGCCGCCGTCGAGAGGTGCGCCGGGATGTTGAGATACGGCAGCAGGAACCACACGCCCGTGAAGACGCACGCCGCCAGCAGCGCGAGCAGGACGCTCAGCGCGACCGCCGAGTTGTAGATCACCGGGAATCGGGCCGGGTCCGGGTCGTGGTACGCCGTGCCCAGTTCCCGGATCATGCTCGAACGGACGGTCTCTCGAAACAGGTCCGCCAGTCCGATCGTCGCCCCGATCAGCCCCCACAGGCCGAAGGCGTCCACGCCGAGGAACCGGATGAGGATCGGGACGAGGATGATCCCGAGCACGAACGTCGAGAGCAAGCGGGCGTAGTTGGCGACGATCCGCACCGCCCCGCGTCTGACCTCGCCCTTCATACGCCCTCGGCTCCCGCGTCCTGCCCGCCGTGCTCACGCACCTGCCGCCGGCTCGAACTCGCCGTGCGACTCGGCCTCCGCCTCCGCCACCTGCCGTTGGTACGCCTCCCACGCCGCCAGGTCGTTGCGGTACAACTCCGGGATGCGGTCTAGCAGCGACAGCCCGATGCCGAGGACGACCGCGCCCAGGTTCGCCCCTGTGAACGAGCCGGACTCGAACAGCCCGTGCGCGAACACCGCGGCGATGATCGCCAGCGACAGGTGGGCCATCGGGATCTCGTAGCGCGACGACAGCGCGAAACGCCACAGCCGCAGGCACCTGAACCCGATGAACGTCAGCGTCAGGAGCAGCGCGAGGATGCCCGCGATCCCGGTCTCGGCCGCCGTCTGGAAGTAGATCGAGTGCATGTTCGCGGTCGAGCCTTCCAGCGAGGCTTCGTACTGGAATATCCACCCCTTCCCCACCAGCGGCGACTCGATGAAGTGGTTCCAGGCCTTGTTCCAGACCTCCTCGCGCGTCTCCAGCGTCACCGTGCCGAGACGCTCGGTCGTGCCGATGTCGAAGATCTGGAACATCGCGTAGCCCGCGACCGCAGCCCCGATCGCCAGCGTCACCAGCAGTCCGGGTCGCTTCACCACCGGCATCCCCAGGATCGTGCACCCGACCACAGCGTACCCCGCCGCGCCGCGGCTGCCGCAGTACAGGATGAGCACGGCCAGGAAGAAGAGCGTGCCCGCCGCCAGGATCTTCCACAAACGCGACCTGTCGTAGAGCAGGATGTACGTCGTGAAGATCGACATGGGCGCGACCGTCTGTCCCAGCCGGTTCGGGTTCAAATCCCAGGGCATGAAGCGGCCGATCCGGTTCAGCGCGCCGGGGTCCGTCACCAGCCGCAGGATCATGAACGCGGTGAACGCCGCCGTTGCCAGCATCACCACCCGCAGGCACCGGGTGATGAACGTTCGGGAATCCGTCACGCTGTAGCCGGTCATCAGCCCCGCGAGGACCGTCACCACCCAAAGACCCTTGTACTTCAGGGCCGCCATCGGCAACTCGCTGTACAGCCCGGCGCAGGCGTACATCGTCGCGAACGTCAGGAAGACCGCCCCGGCCGGACGCAGCATGTAGATGCGAGCCACGAAGAAGCCGAGCACGATTGTCAGCAGCGTCAGGTAGACCCGGACGTACTTCAGCCCGCCGACGAGCGGCAACTTCGGCGCGGCCGAGAGCGGCGCGACCACGAAGTACGCCGCCGAGAGCAGGAACAGCAGGTTCACCCGGCGCGCGATGATGAACAACGCCACGTGCGCGATGATCCCGACAATCACCAGCCCCGCGAGAAGACCGAAGTCCATGGTGGCGAACATGCGATCCTCTCGCGTCTGGTCGTGGCGTGTTCGGTGCCCCGAGGGGCGTGCCCGCGATGCTATCGGCCGACCACGCGGGCGGACTTCGGACGAACGCCCTACGAGGCCACACCTTCCCCGGTTCGCCCCGAGTACCGTGCCCGGATCGCCCCTTCATCCCACAACGGAACGGCGGCCTCGACCCCTTCCTGCTCCGCCACCAGCCTCGCCGTCTGGGCCATGTCCGCGCGCAGGTGGTCCAGAAGGAACGCCACCGTCTCCGGCGTCGGCGGGGCTGGCTTCGGCGGCGGACGCCGGTTCAGCAGCCGCCTCACCCGATCCCGCATCTCCTGCGACAACACCGGTCTCACCACCGCCCGGTACACCCACAGCCGCGGCACCCACGAGAACGGCCCACCATGCCCCGGCTTCGAATCCGCCGCGTTGAACACCCGATCCGTCTCCACCAGGTCCGGCCTCGGGTCCAGCCCGAGGAATCGCTCGATGTCCGCCACCGTCCCCTTGCGGTCCTTGATGTACCGCTCGAACACCACGATCCGAACGTTCGCCCTCCCGAACGCGGCGATCCACGGCTCCACCTGCATCGCGTACCGGCTGTACGCGATGTACCGCGGGAATCGCCGCACGGCCGCGTTCACGTCGTCCTCGACCTCCAGATCCCTGATGATCACCTCATGGTAGTGCTGGCTCACGATCCGCGAGACCGGCTCGCGCACCAGGTAAATCACCTTCAATCCGGGCGCCAGCATCGCGCGCGCTCGCTCCGCCGCACCCGTGTACACCGGGATCTTCGTGTACGCCGTCGATGCCTCGCCACACACCTGGTCCGCGCGAGCCCGCCGGAAGTGCGCCGCGTATTCCGCCCGCCCTTCCGGCGTGAGCACGCGATCGTCGCACAGATTCCCAGGCTCCTTGTCGAGCGGGAAGTAAACTCGCGGGTGCGCCATCAGGTCGCGGAAGAGGCTCGTCGTCCCCGCCTTCATCGCTCCGATGATCAGGAAGTCGGGCAGGCGTTCCCCCCCCCCACCGCCGGGATTCCGCTTCCTCCCGCTCATCGTCCCGCACCCGCTCCGCCCGCTCGCGCCACCCAGGACCGATCCGGCTCGTACCCGCATTCAACGAGGGTCTCCCCGAACGCTCGGTCGAAGACCTCCGCCGCCTCGCGGGTGAAGTGGTTCTCCCAGTCTCCCGACGCCCCCTTGCGCAGGAAGTTCTCGCCCTCGCGCCCCGCCCGTCGTCGCGCCTGTCGCGCGAACGAGAACCGTTCCGCCGACGATCGCGCCTGCTCCTCGTCCGCCGGCTCGCCCGTCAGGCGCGGCATGGCGGCGATGAGCGCGCCCGCCGCGTCCGCAAGCAGCTCCTCATACCGCAGCATCACCACGCCCGGCCGCTCCCGCCTCGCCAGCCACGACCGCACGTGCTCCGCCCAGTTCACCGGCGATGAATGGTGCAGCCTCGCCTGCGCCTCGATGAACCGCGGCAGGTTCCCGCGCACGTCCGCCTTGTTCCTCAGCCCGGGAAAGTGCGACCGCAACGACCGCGGCACCGCCGGCCGATCCCCCTCCGGAATCCGCCGCGACAGAAAGAAATAGTGCGAGCACATCACGTCTCGCCCGTCGCGCAGCGTGTAGACGCAGCGCCGGTAGTCGTCGCGCACGACCTGGTGCCCGTGCACCACCGCCTCGAACCCCACGGGCAGCAGGCTGAACCGCGGGTAAGGCACCTGCAGATAGTCCGCGACCAGCTGCGATGCCCACACCGTCCCGCTCTTGGGGTACCCCACCACGAACGTGAGCGGGATCGCGTCCGGGAACCGCGTGCCGAGAAACCACGTCACCCGGTGCGACGCGGCCCGCATCCTGACCTGAAGCGACGTTTCCTGTCGTCCCATGCGCTCACGTCCCGCCGGCCATCCCGCCGGGGCCGCATCGTAGTCGGCGACCGTCCCTCGCGGAACACGTCTCCCGATATCCTGCCGACCCACAGCCCGCGAACCGGGCACGCCCGGCATCCGTTGTAGCATCGGCCATCGCCGGAACGGAGACGAACGGATGTGCGGCATCGCGGCCATCGTGACTCGGGACGCCAACGAGGCCCGAGAACGCCTGCACGCCATGGTCTGCGCCCAGGTCCACCGCGGACCCGACGACCAAGGCTCCGAACTCTTCCGGTGCGCGGACAAAGCCGTCGGACTCGGCCAGCGACGCCTCGCCATCATCGACCTCTCACCCGCCGGCCACCAGCCGATGATCCATCCGCGCACCGGCGACGCCCTCACCTACAACGGCGAACTCTACAACTACCTCGAACTCCGCGAGCAACTCGCCCGCGAGCGCGGCATCACCTATCGCGGACACTCCGACACCGAGTTCATCCTCCACGCCCTCGTCGAGTGGGGACCGGCAGCCATCGAACGCTTCGAAGGCATGTTCGCCCTCGCCTTCCTCCGACGCGCCGACTCCACGCTCCTCCTCGCCCGCGACCCCATGGGCATCAAGCCCCTCTACTACGCGGCCTCACCCGGCCGCCTCGCGCTCGCCAGCGAACTGCGGGCGCTCGTCGCGGGGGGCGCGGTCTCAACCGAGGTCGATCGGCGCGCCGTCGCAGGCATGCTCGCCTACGGCGCGGTGCCCGAACCCCTCACCATCTTCGGCGGGGCGCGCGCCTTCCCGCCAGGCTGCCTCGCCGAGGTTCCGCTCGACTTCTCCGACGGAGAAACACCGTCGGTCCGTCCACGCCCTCACTGGCGGTTCCCCCGCGTCGGCGAGGGACTCCCCGACCGTGTCACGGAAGCCGACGCGACCGAGCGCATCGCCGCCACACTCGACCGCGCCGTCAAGAATCACCTGATCAGCGACGTCCCCGTCGGCATCTTTCTCTCCTCGGGACTCGACTCGACCATCATGGCCGGGCTGGCCGCGCGACACGCACCCGACGTGCGCACGTTCACCGTCGGCTTCGCCGATCAGCCCGACATGAGCGAGTCCGCCCTCGCCGCGGGAACGGCCCGAGCCTTCCGCCTCCCGCACGCCGACGTCCAGATCACCGGGCGCGACGCCGAGGCCGCCGCGGTCGCCTGGATGTCCAGCATCGATCAGCCCTCGCTCGACGGCCTCAACTCCTACGTCATCTCCAAGGCCGTCCGCGCCGAGGGCATCATCGTCGCCCTCTCCGGCCTGGGCGGCGACGAACTGCTCGGCGGCTACCCCTCGTTCCGCGACGTCCCGCGTTTGCGCCGACTCCTCCAACGGCTCGCCTGGATGCCCCCGCACGCTCGCTCCGCGCTCCTGCGCGCCGCCGCCATGCGCCAACCCCGCTCCGCCCGCGACAAGGCCGCCGACCTCGCCGCCACCGACGGTTCCGTCATGCAACTTGCCCTCGGCCGACGGCGCGTCACGCCGAACGCACGCATGCGCGCCCTCGGCCTCGACCCCGGCGCCCTCCACCTCCATCCAACCTTCCAGCCCCACGAGGCGCTCGAAGGCATCGACCACGCCGCGGATGCACGCGATCCCATCGCCGCCGTCTCCCGCTACGAGGCACGCTTCTACATGGGCAACATGCTCCTGCGTGATGGCGACATGACCGGCATGGCCCACAGCCTCGAAATCCGCGTGCCGCTCATCGACCGAACCATGCTCGACCTCTGCTTCGCCCTCCCCGGCGCGGTGCGGCTCCCACCGGGCGCGCCGGGCAAGCACCTCCTGCGTGTTGCCTTCCGCGACATGCTCCGCGACGAACTCCTCGCTCAGCGCAAGCGCGGTTTCCAACTGCCGATCCGCCGCTGGATGCTCGGCCCGCTCCGCGCCGTCTGCGAATCCGGCCTCGAACGCGTCAAGCGCACCGCCCTGCTCCGGCCCGAAGGCGTCGATGGCCTGTGGGCCGACTTCCTCCGCGAGCCGGAAAGCCCCGTCTGGTCCAGCGCGTTCAGCGTCTGCGTCCTCGGCGCGTACCTCGAGCGCATGAACGCGGGCTGACGCGATCGCCTTCAGCACACCTGGATTCGCGCGTCGGTCGCATCACCGAGAGGCGCATGAACGCGGGCTGACGCGATCGCCTTCAGCACCCCGCCGCGTAGGCGTTCAGGAACGCCAGCACGTCCAGCGTGTTCACCGTGCCGTCGCCGTTGAAGTCCGCGCTCGCGTCGCCGGCGGTGAAGGCGTTGAGAAAGGCGAGCAGGTCG